>Ga0209024_1000836_pt1 | contig 37939 bp, 52 predicted proteins | sample AutmiccommunBRH5_FD_187380 | JGI IMG/M metagenome (GOLD analysis project Ga0209024, IMG submission 187380) | Deep subsurface microbial communities from Mt. Terri, Switzerland - Autotrophic microbial communities BRH/5 (SPAdes) (version 2) | ecosystem: Environmental > Aquatic > Deep subsurface >... | reverse complement strand
TCAAGCAGTGCCATTCTCTCATCGGTCATCGTCATCTCCGTCTTTGGTTTCGAGTTTTGCAACCCGAACCTTTGCCGAAGATCGACGGTGACCGCCAGCGTCACCACCGGCCGCGCGGCTCGCGCTACGCCGGGGGCTCCGCGCGCGGCCTCTTACACCACCCGATGGGACACTGCCGAACCGGCCCTTCAACCCCCTCTAAAATGAAAATCGGTTGCTGCAATCTGGACTGTAATTTACTGAAAAATAGTTTGTCACTGTTAGACGACACTCATTATTACAGTGATGTCGGAAGATCGGCGGTGATGGGGGGGAAGTTGCGGGATGGGCCTTATAAATAAGGGGTTTTAGAGGGAGAGAGGAGAGGTGACGATGGCAGGTAAGAAGTTTGCAGTCGGAGCCGTTATCGGGCCGAAACAGGCAGAATTTAGGGCAAAGTGGTGATTGTCTGTGGGATTTGGGAGAAAGAGCGCAAACCCTATTAAATAAGGGTTTAACGGGCCGTGAGAGGCGTTTTGATGGGTCGTTTCGGGGGTGATTTATCGAAAAGAAGTGGGACCCAAGCCGCCCAGTTCTTTTTCAGGGTCCCACTTAGATGTTTTCGTTCGTGAAATCAACGCAATAGCACGATTGGAAGCAGCAAGAACAGACGAGAGAAGTGGGACCCTTTTTTCGGGCGAAACAGGATCATTTTCCGCCGAAGGAGAGCGATCCTTCATCTCCATTGTCGAGGGCAAATGTCATGGTCGCCTCGTCAGAGAACTGATTGACTGCGACGATCGCGGTGCCGGTTAAGCCATTATTGCATGTCAACGGAACATGGCGCGTTGCGACGATGGATAGGTCGAAATCGGCCTTTGTCTGGCCGGTGCATTGCCAGCCCCTGGCGCTGAGGATTGTGAAGCTTAGCTTGTCAATATCACGCCCGATATTGCCAGAGATCGGAGCGCCGTCGCGCATCGTGCCCATGCCGCCAGTGTTTACGGAGCAGCCAGCGAGAAGAGCTAACGCGATGGTCGCGGCGGAGATGCGTGTCGATATGGTCGTGGCAATCATGGCTGGTCACTCTCAGAACTGAAAAAGATTTCTCGATTTCTTACCACGCATGCGCCGACCAGACAATCTCGCCGAGGATGCGGAGGCGGTTCATGTCTAGGCCTGACCGCGTCTCTGCCGGGTGGGCTGGGTTGTCCGATGTGAGGATGATCAGCTGCTCGGGCACCGCGTCAAGTCGTTTGACGCGGGCCGTGCCGTCGATGTCGATAATGGCATAGACACGATGGTTGCGGATCTGGGTGCGGCGTTCGTCAATCATCACCAGGTCGCCATCGTGGAGCGTTGGGGCCATGCTGTCGCCGGTGACGGTGAGCAGGCAGGCCCGATCGGGCGAGATGCCGCGCTCGCGCAGCCAGTCGCGGCGAAAGGCGAGCGCGCCGGTGCGTTCCACCTGGTCATTGATCGCGCCGCCGCCTGCCGCGAGGCGGGCATCGACGCGCGGGATCGGCGCGTAATCGGCCCCGTCGAGCGACACATTATATATAGGGCCGGTTTCGCGCGGCGGGCCGAAATACAGCTCTAGATCAAGAACCTTGGCGAGTTTCTGAAGGTTTTCAATTGGGTGATCGCGCTTCTCCGCCCGACGATGGCGTAAGTTCTTGATCAAGGATGAATTGCCGACAGCCTTCGACGACGCTGCGGCGGCAGAAAGCCCCGTTCGTTCAAGTGCGTCTTCAATGGCAGCCAAAATCTCGTCCATTCCCAACGATTAGCCCAATAGGGCCATTGCGTCGAGTGATTTTGCAAGGGAGGGCTATATAGGGCTTGACCATGCGGGCCGGATCGGGCTTTATAGGGCCATTAGCAGGCAAATCAGACATATTCTATCGCTGACCGAAGCCTTTACGGCGCATGAGGCGATTTCGCATTGGGCGCTGTCGAAGCGGCTCATGGGTAAAGGCGACTTCATCGACCGGCTCCTAAAGGGCGGTGACGTTCGCACGCAGACGGCGGAGGCTTTCATAGAGAAGCTATCCAGAGCGTGGCCAGAGGACCTCGCCTGGCCGGAAAGCGTGCCCCGCCCCTCAACCAAGAGGGAGGACGCGGCATGAACGACGAGCAGGATGCCTTCTTTCGGTCGATTGCCGATCTGGTGCTGGAACGCATGGCGTCGGGGGATCGGGCGGAGAGCGTGATGGTTCTGGAGAGCGTGGCCACCGTGCTGGGTGGGGCCGTGGCGAATTTCTGCGAGGAGGACGAGGAGCTTGGCGCGCGCCTTACGTCAGAAGATGATCGACGAGGTGGGCGAAGAGACGTTTGCCCGACTTTATACGGAACGCATGCGGCGCGAGGACGCGGCATGAGCGGCATCATCCCCTTCGACTTCGAGAGCCATGCGGTGCGGATCGTGATGCAGCATGGCGCGCCGTGGTTCGTGGCGGCGGATGTGTGTCGTGTGCTGGAGATTTCCAAGCATCGTGACGCTATCGCCAAGCTCGACAGTGATGAGCGCGCAGAGATCAACCCTCTGGACTTGAACGCCGGTGGAACTGGACGTTCAAGCGGCTCTCACGGCGGGGCTCGAAGGATGGCTATTGTCAATGAGAGCGGCCTTTATGCTCTCATTATCCGTAGCAGCAAGCCCGCTGCCAAGCGGTTCCGCAAGTGGGTGACCGCCGAGGTTCTGCCCGCGATCCGCAGGGACGGCTATTACGCGATGCCCGGTGCCTCTGCCCCCGATCTGGAGGAGCTGGCGGAGAAGCGGGTCTATCTGGAGAGCCTGCCCGAGGATCAGCGCGCGATCGCGCGGGCGAAATACGAGGCGCTTTGCAAGATCGCCGACGCCATCGAGGCGGGCGAGAAGGTGAGCCATGCGGTGCGCGCGGCCGCCGCCGAGAGCGGGTATTCCGAGAAGACGCTGTGGAACTGCCGCGCCGCCACATACATGGTGCCGCGCTGCGACTGGGAAGCGGCGCTGGCCCCGAAATGGCGGCGGCGGCAAGGCGGGATGATGGTCGAGTGCCACCCAGAGGCGCTGCGGTTCTTCGAGGGGCTGGCGGCGACGGGGCAGCGGATCACCGATTGCTACCGGCGGACTACGGAGGTCGCCGCCGAGCGCGGCTGGCAGCCGGTGCCCGGCATCCACGTGCTGCGCCGCCATGCGGCGCGGGTTCTGTCCCATCCCGTGAGAAGGAGTGTTTCGGCATGAGCATCCGCCGCCGCCTTGCATTGATGATCTGCCCGGAGCTTGCGCCTGCGCGAAGGTCGTTCGACCGGCCCTGCCTGATGGAGGCGCACGGACCGGGACAGGTGAGTGCCTACTGCGTGCGCTGCGGCCAAAATGTCAGTGTCGCGCTCCCGGAGGTGTGCCCAGCACGTGCTCCCACGCGCGGGAAATCCCTCGGTGGCACTCAATGATCCGGTCGGCGATGACATCTTCGCGGTTGGCGACGTTCAGCGCCCCCGGCACGGATGAGAGCGCCGCCTCGGCGAGCCGCACGGCCATGCGGAATGCCTCCAGTTCGGTCAGTTCCTCCGGTTTCATCGGTTCCCTCCATCGGTTTGTATCCCCCGCCGATGGTAGGGCGCGCGCGGGCGGGGTGTCGAGCCTCGCCCGCGCGATGGGGGCATTGTCATGAGCGCGCGGCGCGACCCAGAGGGGCGCTGGCCTGTTGGCCCGTCGCTTGTGCTGATGGTGGTGGTTTCCGGGCTGATCTGGGCCGTGATCGCCTCTGTTCTGGCGGTATCGGTGCTGCGGCCCGGGCCAGAGATTTATCAAGGAGAGAGCCATGAGGATCAGTGATCTTGTCCCCGATGCCGGGCAGTTGAAATCGGAGATCGAGCTTGTCCCGCAGGTGCATAGGGTGGCGCTGGCGTTGCAGCTCGTGCGCGATATCGACGATCCGAACTGTGCGCTGTCGCTGATGCGGCTGGCGCGGCTGGCGGAAGAGCAGCATCTGGCAATCCGCCGCGAGCAGTTCCTGCGCGATCACGAGCGGCGTGTGCCGCGATGAGCCGCCCGTTCAATCCCCGTTTCAATGCCCGCCTGCGGGCCCGCGCGCGGGGCCTGCGTCACGCCTGGCCACGGTCTGGCCGCGCTGATCCCGGCGTCTTTTCGATCATCGGTAACGTGCTGGGCGGCGTGGCGCTGTTCGTGCTGCTGTTCGCCAGTTTGTTCCTGGGAGGGTGAGATGAACCTGCATGTGGAGATATGGGGCATTGGATATGCCGTGTTCGAAGGGCGGAAGCGGATCAGCGGCGTATACAACTGCCGCGACTACGCGCTGGCCCGTATGGACAAGATCGAGATCGAGTATCGGCAGGCCAGGCACGCGCGCAACCGGCCCTGCCTGACCTGCGGGTCCGAGTTCTGGAGCACGGGGCGCGGCCACAGGATGTGCAACGGGTGCCGGGCGCGCTGTTCCGGCCTCGACGCGGCGATGCTGGGCTGATGCATCACGCGCCGCTCACCTCACCTCGCCTGCAACGGGTGCTGTCCGTCCTGCGCGATGGCAGGCCCCACACGACGCGCGAGATCGTGCGGCTGGCGCATGTGGTGGCGGTCAATAGCTGCATCGCGGAGCTGCGGGCGAACGGGGCGGTGATCCTGTGCACCCGCGAACGCAGGAAAGACCGGCTGATCTGCCGGTACACAATGACGAAGGCACCGGAATGATTGAACACCTTTCCACGATCACCGAATTGCCGGTTGACGCGATCCTTGTCGAGGACAGGCTGCGCGACGTGAACCCGGCCACGCTCGACGGGCTTAAGCAGTCGATCGAGCAAAGCGGGCTGTTGCAGAATATCACGGTGCGGCGCAAGCGCGATGGCGATTACCTGCTCGACGGGATGCACCGGCTGACAGCGATGCGCGATCTGGGCCGCCCCACGATCCCGGTGCGGCTGGTTCGGTGCAATGACGCCGAGGCGCGGCTGATCGAGATCGATGCCAATCTGGCGGGTGCGCCGCTGATCCCGGTCGATCTGGCGCTGTTCCTGGCGGAGCGCAAGCGGGCCTACGAGGAGATACATCCGGAGGCGCGCGCGGCGACTGGATCAGAGCTGATCGCCAAGCGGTGGGATACGGCGGAAATGATTTCCGTCGTATCCTTCGCCAAGAGCGTGCAGGAGCATCTGGATCTCTCTGAGCGGCACATCCGAAACTACGTGCGCGCGGGTTCGCTCCTGAAAAAGCCCGAAGTCGCCGCGCTGCGCGCCGCCCCCCGCCAGGTGGGGGTGATGGACCTGATCGGCGTCGGCAAGATCGGCGAGACCGGGGAGCGGGATTTCGTGATCGCGCGCCTGTCCGCCGGGGAGGCCAGGACGGTCAAGGCCGCGCGCAAGGCCTATGCGGCCGCGCAGGGCAAGGCCCCGGCCCCGCTGAGCGAGGCAGATCGGGATCTGGCGCGGCTGCGCGATGCGTGGAGCCGCGCCGGTCTTGGTGCGCGAAGGAAGTTCGTCGCAGACAATGCCGCCGAGGTCGCGGGGCTGCTGCGCCTCCTGCCTGACGGGGAGGATGCCGCATGAGCGACCCGGCCCCCGCACAGGAATGGTGGAGCGCCGCCGAGCTGGCCGCATCCGGCCTGCCGGACCTGCCCGGCACCAAGCGCAAGGTCAACGAGATGGCCAAGCGTGAAGGCTGGGCAAACTTGAAGGGAAAGGTCCGGCGGCGGCGCGGCGCAGGAGGAGGGATCGAGTATCACTGGAGTGTGCTGCCCCTGCGAGCCCGGCTGCGGATGGGAATGGCGGTGGCCAGTACGCCCAAAACCCGGCGACGAAGCGACGACGCCTGGGCGCGGTATGACGCGGCGGGCGACAAGGCGCGGGCCGAGGCCGAGCGGCGGCTTTCGGCCATCTCTCAGGTCGAGGCGCTGGAGGGGGCTGGCATGACCCGCTCTCTTGCGGTCCATGAGGTCGCGCGCAAGATCGATCGCTCCGATAAGTCGATCTGGAACTGGCTGGGCATGGTCGAGGGGGTGGGCCCCGCCGATCGGCTGGCCTGTCTGATCGACGGGCGCGCGGTGCGCAAGAGCCCGGGAATGCGCGTCGATCTCGACGATGAATTCTGCGCGCTGGTGCGCAGCGACTGGCTGCGTCCATCGCAGCCCAGCCTGACGAGCTGCTATGACCGCGCGGCGCGTGTCTGGTTGGGTGAGAAGCGCAACAGCCCGGTGCCGCCGCTTTACCAGGTGCGGCGCTGGATGAAGGCCCAGGTCTCGGAGCCGACGGCGATCTGGTGGCGCAAGGGAGAGGAGGCGTTGCGGCGTCTCTACCCGGCGCAGACGCGCACAAAGGCGTTCATGGCCCCGATGGAGTGTATCCAGGGCGATTATCACAAGTTTGACGTGTTTGTGCGCTGGCCCGGGATCGATACCCCGGTCCGCCCCCAGATGATGGTCTGGTCGGATGTCTATTCGGGCAAGCTGCTGGCCTGGCGGCTGTCGGACACGGCCAACAGCCACACCGTGCAGATGGTCACCGGCGATCTGATCCGAAGCTATGGCATCCCGCAATCGGTGCTGATCGACAATGGCCGGGAATTTGCGGCCAAGGCGATGACCGGGGGCACGCCAACGCGCTTTCGGTTCAAGGTCACGGATGAGGATATTCCGGGTCTTTTGCCGCTGCTCGGCGTGCAGGTGCATTGGGCGACGCCATATTCGGGGCAGTCAAAACCGATCGAGCGGGCCTTTCGCGACCTGTGCGACCGGGTTGCCAAGCATCCGGCGTTCGACGGGGCCTATACCGGCAACAGCCCCGAGGCAAAGCCGGAGAATTACGGCAGCCGGGCCGTCGCGCTCGAGGATTTCCGCGCGGTTCTGGAGGAAGAGCTCGCGCATCACAACGCGCGGCCAGGGCGACGCAGCGAAGTGGCCATGGGCCGGTCTTTCAACGAGGTGTTCAACGAGGGGTATGCGCGGGCGACGATCCGCCGCGCGACGCAGGAGCAGTTGCGCATGTGGTTGTTGCGTGCCGAGGGGCTGCGAGCCAAGCGCGGCAACGGCGCGCTCAAGCTCTATGACACCGAATACTGGTCGGAGTGGATGTATCGCATCGCGGGCGAAAAGGTCGTGGCGCGGTTTGACGCGGACAATCTGGCCGGCGGGATCGAGGTCTACGATCTCAAGGGCCGCTATCTTGGCCATGCGAAATGCCTGGAGGACGCGAAGTTCATCGATGTGGATGCGGCGCGCGATCATGCGCGCAAGCGCGGGGCCTGGGCACGGGCGCAGAAAGAGGAGGCCCGTGCGGCGCGCGAGTATTCGGCCTCCGATCTCGCCGCGCGGCTGCGCGGGTCCGGGGCGGTGCCGCCGGATGAGCCGCTGCCAGAGGCGCAGGTGCATCAGCTGGTCACCCCGCACAAGGCCGCGCCGAAGCGCCGCGCGGCCACGCCCGAGGATACCGCGCGCGAGGCCGCTCATTCGGCCACCATCGCACGGCTGGAGGAACGCCGCGCCGCCCCGCGCGAAGACGACGATCCCGAGCAGCGTTTTGCCCGCGCCCGGGCGCTGGAGCGCGCCATCGAGGCTGGCGAGGCGCTCACGCAGGCGCAGGCGGAGTGGCTGGCCGATTACCGTCAATCATCGGAATACCGCGCGCATCTGCGCATGGAGCGCAGGTTCAGCGCGGACAGCTGAGAAAAGGAGAGCAGCATGACACCATCCATCGCGCCCCTGCGCAACGTCGCCGCCCTGATCGGCCTCGTCGAGCGGGTGCAGGACCGCGCCTTCGGCCTGCCCGGCATGGCCACCTTCTACGGCCCGTCCGGCTGGGGGAAGACCACCGCCGTCACCGTCGCCGCCAACGAGTATCAGGCGCATGTCGTGCAGGTGAAGGACTGCTGGACACCGACCTATCTGGCGCAGGCGATCCTGCGCGAAATCGGCCTGCCGCCGGTGCGCGGCGTCGCTGCCATGGTCGATGCGATCGGCGCGCAACTGGCGCGCAGCGACCGGCCCCTGATCATCGACGATGCGCAGTATCTGTTGCGCAAGCGGATGATCGAGCTGGCCCGCGACATCTATGAGAGCTGCCAGGCCCCGGTGATCCTGGTGGGCGAGGAGAAGCTGCCGCAGGACCTGACCCGGTGGGAGAACATCCACAACCGGCAGCTTGCGTGGGAGCCCGCGCTGGCCTGCAACATGTCCGACGCCGAAAAGCTCGTGCCGATCTATGCTGCGGGTGTCGATGTCGCCGATGATCTGCTGGCCGCGATTGTCGATGCCTCTGGTGGCTCGATCCGGCGGGTGGCGACCAACCTGGCCTCGGCGCGCGAGCTGGCCAGGGGCCGGGGGCGCAGGTCCGTCGATCTCGATCTGTGGGGCGCGCACCCGTTCACCACCGGCCAGCCGCCCACGGTGCGGCGGGTCGAGGATTTCCGCCCTGTGGCACGACCTGAGCGGGCCGACACGGTTGTGCCGCTCGCGGCTGACGCAAAGGTGGTGCGGTCATGAGCGACCTGTTCGAGCACATTTGGGCTGCGGTGAAGGACCTGCCGGAAATGCACTGGCAGGACGTGGCGGCGCGCGGGTGCGGCGAGGACACGGCCAAGCGATACCTGCGGCTCTGGCTCAGGGATGGCCGCGTAAGGCAGAGCCGCATCGGCCCGGCCGGCAAGCGGTTCTACAGGCCCGCCCATCAGCCGCCTGTCGGGCTTGAGCCCGCGAGCGGAGAGGCCACGCCCGAGGGCAACATGTGGCGCGCAATGCGACGTTTGGTGCAGTTCAGCCCCACGGATCTTGCCGCGCACGCCAATGCCGGCGGCGTATCGGTGACGGTCGAGAAGGCCCGCGCCTATTGTCGGCAGCTTCTGGCGTCGGGACATCTCAAGGTGCGGCAGACGGCCGTTCCGGGCCAGCGCGAGGCGCTCTACCAGATACTCGAGGATACCGGCCCGCGCCCGCCCCGGCCGGTGCGCCTGGCGGGCATCCTCGATCCGAACACCGGGGCCTTCACGCCTGTGAGAGGCGGTGCGGCATGAGCGCGATCGACACCGCCCGTGAATTCTGGGGAGAGGGCATCCCCGACTGGGTCGAGGCGCTGGCGCTGGCCTGCGACCGCTCCAGCCAGAACAAGGTGGCGCAGGAAATAGGGCGCAGCGCGAGCCTTGTGTCCAATATCCTGCGCGCGCGCTACCCAGCCGATACCAGCGTCGTCGAGGACCTCGTGCGCGGCCATTTCATGGCGGAGGCCGTCGAGTGCCCGGTGATGGGCACAATCGGCAAGCAGGTCTGCCGCAAGTGGCGCGGCCGGGCCGGGCATTTCGAGAACGTCAATCACCAGTATGTGACCATGTACCGGGCCTGCAATCGCTGTCGCTTGCACAGGGGGGATGAAAATGCCCAAGAGACGTGATGACAGCCTGGACGCCGCCGTGATCTCGCTGGCGCGGCAAGGCGTGCGCGCCTCCGATATCGCGCGGCGGCTGGGCGAGACGCCGAACCGCGTTCACTCCGTTCTGCACTTTCTGCGACGGCACGGGGCCACGTTTCCACCGGTGCGGAGCGGACCGTCGCCCGACAAGCAAAAGGCAAGGCTGACCCGGCTCAATGCAGAGATCCGCGACGGGCTGGAACCCCATGCCATCGCACGCGGGATGAGCGTCAAGGAACTGGCGCTGCACCTCCTCGAGGCCGTCGTGCGCGACGATCTGGTGGCGGCCGTGCTCGACGACGCGGGAGGCCAGTCATGAGCGCGCGCTGGAGCGAAGACGAGATGCTGCGCCTCGCCGCGTCGGGCGTCGCCAAGGTCGATCTGCTCGGGTGCCGCGGCACGACGCTGTGCTCGATGGAGGAGATCGCCGCCATGGCAGCCGTCTGCGCGATCCACGGTGTCGGATCAAATCCCCCTTCAACCCCCCCTTCAACAGGAGATGACAATGTCTGAATTCACCCCCCATCCGGTGCCGCCTGGCATCATCGAGGAGAACGGCCGCCGCAAGATGGTCGATGCCAAGGGCCGCGAGGTGCCGGTCGATCTGGTGAAGCCGCAGGATCAGCTGATGGACGAGCAGGTGCGCAAGATCGCGGGCTACGCGCTGGCGCTGAGCGACCAGCTCAGGCGGTTCAAGGAGCACACGTTCGACGATATCAGCGATTTCGAGGCGCTCCTCGCGCAGGAATACCAGACGCGGATCGGCGGGGCGAAGGGCAACAAGACCCTCACCACCTATGACGGGCTTTATCAGGTGCAGGTGCAGGTGCAGGACCGGGTGGATTTCGGCCCCGAGCTGCAGATCGCCAAGGGCCTGATCGACGAGTGCCTCAACGAATGGTCCGCCGACAGCCGCCCGGAAATTCAGGCCATCGTCACCCGCGCCTTCAACACCGACAAGGAAGGCCAGATCAACCGCGCCGAGATCTTCATGCTGCTGCGGCTCGACATCGCCGATCCGCGCTGGAACCGCGCCATGGACGCCATCCGCGACGCCATGCGCGTGGTCGGCAAGGCGACGTATGTCCGCGTCAAGCACCGGCCCAACACCGACGCGCCCTGGCAGACGGTCCTGCTCGATCTGGCGAAGGTTTGAGGGGATGCGCAGCATTCCCAAACGCGATGCGGGTCGGCTATGCTGCGGGTCCGGGGCGATGATTTGCCCCGCGCTCTTTGACAGCGTGAAAACCCCAGACCGGCCGGGTCGAGCGGCGGGCTTGAGCCATGTGCTCGCCCGCACGCTCCCCGGCCCGGTCAGGGGGGCCGAAGACCGGCATTTGACAATCAACGCGAACCGCTGCATTCTGGTGGCGTTCGGATGCCTTTTAGCAGGGGCACGAACCAGACTACCGATGGCGGTTACGCCCCGACACGGCGTCTCACATGAGACGATCCTTCTCCGGGTGCCGCATGCGAATGTCCAGGGCTTCGGCCTAAAGGCATGTGGAGAACTGTCCATCGGCAGGTCTGCTAACACCCGGGGGCTGTGTGCCCCCCGTAACCGATGGAGTGATCAAAATGTCTCAGACAGACATAACCCTACCCGCCAATATCGGGCGGTCCGAGGTCCACGACCTGCCGGGCCGTCCGCCCTTCATGCTGATCCGAGATATTGCGGAGATCGTGAGCATCAAGACGGATACGATGCAGAAAGCCTTCCGACGCCACAGGAACCAAATTCCGGCGGGCTATTTTTTCGTGCTCTCGGAGGTCGAGTTTCTGGCGCAGTTCGGACATGGTGTCCGCACTGCCGAGCGAAAGCGCACCGATCTGGAGCAGGTCGGGCTGACCGAAAAGGGGGCCATCCTGCTCCTGAGCCTGATGACCGGACCGGACGTTCTGGCGGCGCGCATCAGCCTCATCGACAGCATCTTCGCGCGCCACGAGGCGGAGCGGCAGGCGCTGCGGCGGGAACTGTCGATCGACCGGCAGGAGTATATCGGCAAGAAGGTGATCCGGCAGCGCATCGCTGCGGCGGCGGAGGTTGGCGACAGCTATCTGCAACTCTATGGGCGCTGGCAGCATTCGCACCGGGCGCTGACCGCCGAGATCGAGGCGATGCGCCTGCGCGGGTATATCGCGCCGGATGCCCTGGTGCCGCCGCTTTACATCCTGCTCGACCTGCAACGGAAGGCCAACAGCATCGCCGCCGAGATCGAGGACACCCGGCAGATGCGCCTTGGGCTGGAGGGCTGAGCGATGAAAGACACGTTTCAAGACCTCGTTGCCTGCAAAGAGGCCGTCGCGCGGCAATTCGAGGGTCACAGCCTCGATATTGCGAAGATCGTCCTGCTCAGCATGTTGCGGGATACGATCCGGTTCGAAATGGGCACGCCGGACCTGATCGCCGAGCGTGCGGATCAGGTCGCGGAATTCATCAAGATGCCGGACGACGAGGCCGGCCATGTGTAAGGGCAGCGACGATCCCCGCGACATGGTGGGAGACGCCGAGCGCGCCGTGTTCGGCCTCGCCATGCTGTTCAGCGGCAATCAGGAGACGCCCCATAACGGCGACGTGGCCGCGCTTTTGTTCCTGCTGCACGGGCAACTCGCCTGTGCCACCAAGAAACTGGAAGGCTTCGTGCCCCGCCAGTAACTGCGCGCGGCCCCCTCTGACCGGGGGGGCCGCGTCATGAACCGGTCCCTCCACAAACTGATCTTCGCCGCCTGCCGCCAGCTTGGCCTCGACGACGAGGCGCGGCGCGATTTGCAGGTGAGCGTCACCGGCAAGGCGTCCTTGCGCGAGATGAATGACGGCGAGTTGAAGCTGGTGGTGAACCGGCTCAAGCAAAACGGCTTCGAGGACAAGCCCCGCAACCCGCGCCACAAGCCCGCCCCGCGCGCCGATCTGCGGATGATCCATGTGCTGTGGCGCAAGCTGGGGCAGGCGGGCGCGCTGCGCGATCCCTCTCGCGCGGGGCTGAACAGGTTCATCCGGGCGCGGTTCGAGAAAACATGGGGCTCGGTCCCGGCGGATGTGGACATGCTGCGCGAGTGGAAGCTGATCGACGATGTGATCCAGGCGCTCAAATCGTGGGGCCAGCGCGCCGATATCGATTTCGACTGGGAGGATCACGCACGATGAAAAAGCCCCGGACAGAGACGGAAAATATGCTCATTTCCGCGCTTGTGGAAATCTGCCGCACCGCGCCGCCCGTGTCAGCAGAGGCCGAGGAGGCCAACGATGCCGACGAGCACGGCGCGCGCTGCGTGTGGCTCATGAAGTGTCGCGATCTCCAACGGATCGCCCGGAAACCACTTCGTCAGTTGGGGATCAAAGAGTGAAAAAGCCCCGGCACCCCGTCACCGATCACGCCGTGATCCGCTATCTTGAGCGGGTCGAGGGCGTCGATATCGAGGCAATCCGCCGCGAGATCGGGCGCGTGGCGGACAAGGGGATCGAGGCCGGGGCCGACGGCGTCATCAGCGGCGGCTTCGTCTACCGCATCGCGGCGGGCGTCGTGGTGACGGTTCTGCACCACAACCGCGCGGAGCGCGGCAGGAAAGGCAGGCGACGCCGTGGCGCATGAGCCGACGCATGAGCCGACTTGGGTCGAGGATCTGCGCACCGGGATGGAGGCGGCGGCGGTGGAGCGGTTCCTGTCGCGCGCGGGCGGCATGCGGCTTTACGTTCCCGGCCAGCGCCTCGACGGCAGCCTGCTGGTGACGCTCGCCGGGCGCGATATTGCCAGATGGTTGTCCGATCGCTACGCTGGCGACTATCTCGACGTGCCGTCGGCGCGCGCGCAGGCCCGCGATGGCCTCAGGCAGGCGCTGCGCGAGGCCCCCGACACGCCGGTGAACGCATTGGCAAACGCGTTCGGCGTGTCCGCCCGCCGCGTTTTGCAGGTCAAGGCGGAGCTTGACCGCGAGATCGAGCCACCCCTCCTGGCCGCCATGCGAAGGGCTTCATCTGAATAAGCATCGCGCCCCCCTCTATCCTGAACGGGAAAGGGGCCTGGCCGATGCAAACAGTCCGACAGATCGCCGAAGAGATTGTTGCCCGCGAGGGTGGCTTCGTCAACGATCCGGCCGATCCGGGCGGGGCGACGAATTTCGGCGTGACGATCGGCACGATGCGCCGTCTCGGCCTCGATCTCGACGGTGATGGCGATATCGACGTCGATGATGTGCGCCGCATGACGCGGGCGCAGGCGGTGGATATCTTCATCGAGCACTATTTCCACGCGCCGCGCATCGACGCGCTGCCCGAAGCCTTGCAGGCCAGCGTGTTCGACATGCAGGTCAATGCCGGCTCCAACGCCGTGAAAATTCTCCAGCGCCTGGTGACGCAGATGGGATTTGCCGCCATGGCGGACGGTGCGATCGGCCCCAATACCCTGCGCGCGGTGCGTGCGGCGCATGACGCGGCCCCCGACCACATTGCCGATGCCTACGCCATCGCGCGCCGCAACTATTATTTCCGCCTGGCCGATGCGCGCCCGTCCCTGCGCAAGTTCGCGCGCACCAGGTCCGGCGGCAAGGGCGGCTGGATCAGGCGGGCCGAGGAATTCATGTCGCCCCGCTACCGGATGACGCGGGCACAGTTCAACGAGAGGGTTTTGGCATGGGCTGGCTGAGCACGATATTCGGGGCGATCTTCGGCGGCGGGCGCAACGTGATCGCCGAGACAGCCGAGGTGTTCCGCCCGAATGCCGAGGCGGCAGATGCGCGCGAGGCCGCGTTCCAGCAGGCCGCGTTGAGCCAGATGGCGGCCGAGTTCACCGGCGGTGGCGGCTGGTGGGTGCAACTGGTCGACGGCCTCAACCGCCTGCCGCGCCCGGCCATGGCGTTCGGCTGCATCTTCCTCTTCGCCTCGGCGATGCATGACCCGATCTGGTTCGCCGAGCGGATGCAGGGCCTCGCGCTGGTGCCAGAGCCGATCTGGGCGCTGATGGGCGCGATCGTGGCGTTCTACTTCGGCGCGCGCGAGTTGCACAAGTTTCGCGGGGCCTCGATGCAGCGCGAGGCCGCGCGGATCATCGCCCAGGCCCCGGATGTGGCGCGCAACATCACCACGCTGCGCGCCCTGCGCCACGACAGTCCCGGTGCCGCCGATCCCGGCCCGGACGCCGAGGTGGTATTGGCCGCGACGCAAGAGGCGGATAACCCAGCGATCGAGGATTGGAGGGCAGAAAGGTGAGATTGAGAGCCTCGATCATGCTGGCCATGGCTGGTGCCTTCTTCGCACATCCGGCCTCGGCCGGGCGCTGCTTTGAGCGCGCGGACGTGGTCGCGGGGCTGCTGGCCGAATATGGCGAGATGCCGCGCATGCGGGCGCTGACCAGGGACGGCCGCCTCGTCGAGATGTTCGTCGCGCCCTCGGGAAGCTGGACCCTGATGATGACGCAGCCGGACGGGATTTCCTGCGTGATTGCCACCGGTCACGGGGTCGAGATGATCGAGGCGCCGGAGGGCGATCCGGCATGATGGACTGGGATATCTTCTGGAAGGGCGCGGGCGTCCTTCTGCCCTTGCTCGTGGCACTCTACACGTTCTTTGCCACGCGCCGGAAGGATGTGGACAAGCTGATGGATCATCACGAGACGCGCATCTCGCGGCTCGAACTAACCGTGCAGTCGATGCCTGGCCAGAAAGACACGCACCGGCTCGAGATCATGCTCGCCGAGATGGCGGGCGACATGCGGGCGATGCGCGCGACGATGGATGGCATGAAGGACAGTCTCCAGCGCACTGAGGATATCGTCGGCCGCCATGAGGACCACCTGAGGGAGAAACACTGATGGGCTACGCCACCACAGTCCGAAAGCACCGCCGCCTGGCGATCCTGCGCCATCTGGAACAGGTTTCGGGATACACCACCAATGCCTCGATCCTGCGCGACGTGCTGCAGGGCGTGGGGGTGGGGTCCACCTTCGATCAGGTGATCACCGAGCTGGCCTGGCTGGAAGAAAACGGCATGGTCACGATGCAGGACCATGGGGATTTCGTGATTGCCGAGGCCACGCTGCGCGGCATCGAGATCGCGCGCGGCGAGGCCACGCATCCCGATATCCAGCGCCCCCGCCCCGCAAGGTCGATCTGTTGCCCGCCGAGCTGCGCCAATGGCTGCAGGACGAGCTGCGCGCCTGCGGTTTCGCGCGCTACGAGGAAATCGCGGAGCGTCTGAACAGGCGCTGCGCCGACGAGGGCCTTGAACTTCGGATCGGCAAGTCTGCCATCCACTCCTACGGGCAGGAATTCCGCGAATACGCACGGATGCAGGAACGCGCGCAGGACGAAATCCGCACGTTCCTGGAAGAGGCCAGCCTCAAGGAGGAGGTCGATGTCACCTCGGCGCTGTTCCAGCAGTTGACGACGATCCAGTGGCGGCTTCAGATGATGATGGGCGACCCGGACAAGATGCCTGATCCGCGCGGCATGAAGGATCTGACGACGGCGCTTAATAACCTGATCCGCTCGACCAGCTTGCGGGACGGTATTCTCAAGGCCGAGCGCAGCGCACAATCCCAAAAGCTCGACGAGGCTATCGAGACGGGCCGGATCGATGCGGCAGCAGCCCAGGCGGCGCGGGAAGTGATGGGGCTGGCATGATGCTTGACGATGCAGCCATTGGCGTGGCGGTTCTGGCGGGCGATCGCAATCGGCGCGACGATCCTTGTCCGATATGGATAAGCGAGGTGCGGCCATGATCCGCGCCATCGAGTTTCCCGACCCGGCCGAGTTCCGGCGCAAGACGCTGCCGGGCAGCTTTCATATCGACCTGACGCAGGGCGGGCCGAACGGGGCCGCGTTCTGGTTTTTCTGCCCCTGCGGCTGCGACGGGGCGAACCGGATCGTGATCGGGCTGCGGGAAAAGCCCGCGCGCGCGCCGTCCTGGTCCTGGAACGGATCGCTCAGCGAGCCGACGCTCACGCCCTCGGTTCATCAACTGAATTGCGGATGGCACGGCTACCTGCGCGACGGGTATTGGGAGAGCGTGTGATGGCAGAGAGGGTTCATTGCCTCTGCCCAGGCTGTCGCCGAACCATCTCGGAACGGGAACTTTCGGGCCGCGGGCACAATGAATTCATTTGCGCGCGGCATTGGTCCGCAGTGCCGCGAGATTTGCGAAAGCGCCTTTCGAAGGTGCGGCGACTGATAAGACGCGCAGAGCGGCGAGGCAAAGACGAACACGTCACGTCCGTCCTACGGCGAATTGAAGAACGCCGTTGGCATGTGTGCAGAACCCGCGCTGTCGAAGAAGTTTTCCTTGGGGTCGGGATCTGATGCCCGAACAGGTCATCACCTTCCTGCCTTATCAAAAGCGCTGGCTGGAGGATGCCAGCCGCTTCAAGATCGGCATGTTCACGCGGCGCGGCGGCAAGACGTTTGGCGCGATGGGCGAGGCGGCGGATGACGCGATCCGCGCCGAGATCGAGGGGCGGCGCACCCGCTGGACGATCCTGTCGCGCTCGGAGGCCACGGCCAAGGAGGCGATGGAGGATGCACTCAAACCCATCGTGCGCGGCTTCTGGGCGGCGTATAACCGGATGGCGCGGGGCAAAGGCCCGGTTTTTGAGGAGGGCGAGTTTCACGCGCCCGAGATGGACGCCACCTACAAGACCCACGAGGTGCGCTTTCCAGGCGGGTCGCGCATCACCGCGCTCTCGGCCAGCCCCGATGCCGCGCGCGGCTTTGGCGGCAATCTGATCCTCGACGAATTCGCCTTTCACCGCGACAGCCGCCGCATCTGGGGCAGCGCCTTTCCGGTCGCGGCGCGGGGCGGGCACAAGATCCGGGTGATCAGCACACCCAACGGCAAGGGCAACAAGTTCTACGAGCTGATGACCGCCGAGGACGGCACCTGGTCGCGCCATGTGGTGGACATTTACCAGGCCGTTAAAGAGGGGCTTGAAGTCGATATCGACGAGCTGCGCGCGGGCATGGCCGACGAGGATGCCTGGGCACAGGAATTCGAGCTGCAATGGCTCGACGAGGCGGCAAGCTGGCTCGATTACGATCTGATCGCGGGATGCGAGCATGACGCGGCGGGCCGGTCGGAGGGTTATACCGGCGGGCCGGTCTTCGTCGGTGTGGATATCGCCGCGCGCAACGACCTGTTCGTGATCTGGGTGGCCGAGGCCGTGGGCGACGTGCTCTGGACGCGCGAGATCATCGCGCGCAAGCGGATCAGTTTTGCCGAGCAGGATCAGCTTCTGGCGGAGGTGTTCGCCCGCTACCGGGTGGCGCGGGTCGCGATCGACCAGACCGGCATGGGCGAAAAGCCCGTCGAGGACGCGCAGCGGCGCTACGGCTCGGTGCGGGTGGCGGGCGTGCTTTTTACCTCGGCTGCCAAGCTCGACATGGCCACCACGCTCAAGGAACAGATGCAGGACCGCCGGTTGCGCATCCCCGGGGGCGATCCGGTGCTGCGCGCGGATTTGCACGCGATCCGCTCGCGCGTCGGGCCAACCGGCATTCGCCGGCTGATTTCCGATGGCGAGACCGACGGCCATGCCGACCGGTTCTGGGCCGCGGCATTGGCCGTGTCCGCCGCCGACGGGGGCGAGGTGCCGATCGCCTATCGCTCCACCGGCCCGCGCGCCGGGCTGACGATCGGGGATTTCACGGGGGCGCTGGACGGGCGTCGCATGGGGGTTTCCCGTGGCGGCGGCGGGCTTGATTTCGGAGGGTTCTAGGATGGCCAGGAAGACCACGACGATGCGGCTGCGCGCGGTGCGGATGCGCAACCCGATGGAATTGTCCGGCATCGGCGGCGGCCGTGACATCACCAGGCCATGGATCGGCCCGCTGCTGGAGCCGACCGACCCGATCCTGCGCACGCGCGGCGGCGGCAGTTTCGACATATACAAGCCGATCCTCACCGATCCGCAGGTCAAATCGGTGATGACGCAGCGCCTCTCGGCGGTGACCTCGCGCGAGTGGGATGTGGTCCCGGGCGAAGACACCGCCAGGGGCCGGCGCGCCGCAGACTGGCTGCGCGACGAGCTTTCGGCGATGAAGTTCGACCGGCTGACCGAGAAGATGCTCTGGGGGCTGTTTTACGGCTACTCGGTGGCCGAGCAGATGTTTCGCCGCGACGGCCGGCTCTGGGGCTGGGAGGAAATCCGCGTCCGCGACCGGGTCAGGTTCCGCTTCGATGAGGCGTGCGGTCTGCGGCTGCTGACGATGCAGAACATGCTGACAGGCGAGGAAATGCCTAACGAGAAGTTCTGGGTGTTCTCCACCGGGGCCGATCATGATGACGAGCCCTACGGTCTGGGACTGGCGCACTGGCTCTACTGGCCGGTCTGGTTCAAGCGCAACGGGCTCAAGCTGTGGCTGATTGCGCTCGACAAGTTCGGGATGCCGACCGCGCGCGGAAAATACCACCCGAACGCCACCGAGGAGGAGCAGAAAAAGCTGCTGGAGGCGGTGATGGCGATCCGCTCTGAGGCCGGGATCATCATCCCGGAGGGTATGGATATCGAGCTTCTGAGCGCGCAGGCGGGGTCGAGCCGCCTCGATTACCGCGCGCTGCACGACACGATGGATGCCGCGATCTCCAAGATCGTGCTGTCGCAGACGATGACCACCGATGACGGATCGTCGCGCAGCCAGGCCGAGGTGCATGCCGACGTGGCCGACGCGGTCAAGAAGGCCGATGCCGACCTGGTCTGCCAGTCTTTCAATGAGGGACCGGTGGCGCGGTTGTCGGCCTTCAACTTTCCGGGCGTGGCCCCGCCGCAGGTATGGCGCAGGATGGAAGACCCGGAGGATACCTCGGCGGCGGTCGACCGCGATGGTAAACTGCACGCGATGGGCTGGCGGATGAGCGAGGACCGGGTCAGGGAGACCTATGGCGATGGCTATGAGCGGGCCGCGCCCGGCCCCGGCCCGGATGCGCCGCCGCCCGGCTTTGCCGAGCACAGCCATGACAGTGCGCTCGACGATCTGGCGGAGCAGATCATCGCCCAGGGCCACGCCGAGCAGGCTGCCGCCCCGCTCTTTTCGGATATCGCCGCCTTTCTCGAGAGCATCGGCCCAGATACCAGGCTCGAGGATCTGCGCGCGCGGCTCGATGTCTTGCGCGATGCGCCGGGCGACAGCGCCGCGCTGGTCGATCTGCTGACCGAGGCGAGCTTCGCGGCAAGGCTGGCAGGCGAGCTTGGCGCAGTCATCGACAGCGAGGAGACGCCGGACGGCGACGACAGCGTGCCCGGCGCGGTCGCGCCATGATCGGGCTCGAGCGCCTGCGGCCCGAGGACGCGCTATCCTTCTTCCGCTCCAAGGGGCTCGCGCCCCCAGATGCGCGGTTCGATTTCCGCGACGTGTGGCGCAACGAGCATGCGACGCAGTTCGTGGTGGCCAAGGCGATGCGCGACGAGGTGCTGGAGACGATCCGTGGCGCTCTCGACCGGGCATTGGAGGGTGGCGGCACGCTCGCCAGCTTTACCGATGAGCTTGAGCCCGAGCTGAGGCGCCTTGGCTGGTGGGGGGAGGGCACGGAGCGCGACCCGCAGACCGGCGAGCTGCGCAAGGTCCGGCTCGGCTCGCCCCGCCGGTTGCGGATCATTTTCGACGCCAACATGCGCGCCAGCCATGCCGCCGGGAAGTGGGCGCGGATCGAGCGGGTGAAGGACGCCTTCCCGTTCCTGCGCTACGTCCAGGTGCAGCGCGTCACCAGGCGCGAGGGGCACGAACCCTATCACGATCTGGTCTTGCCGGTCGATCACCCGGCCTGGGAGCGCATCTATCCGCCCAATGGCTGGCGCTGCGGCTGCACGGTGCAACAGCTCAGCCAGGCGCAGCTCGACCGGCGCGGGCTGAAGGTGACGCAAGGTTTCGAGATCGAGGAACGCGGTGTGCTCAACAGCCGCACCGGCGCCATCGAGCAGATCGCCCGTGGCGTCGATCCAGCCTGGGACGGAAATCCAGGCAAGGCATGGCTTGACCTCAGCCGGCGTCACGCAACGATCTCCGGTGGCCTCACGCCTGAGGCCGCCGCGACCGAGCTTGGCTTTGCCTCGCGCGCCCGTCTGCTCGGCCTTGGGCGCGGGCGCGAGCATCTCGGGGCATTCGACATGGCTACCGGGGACGAGATCGACTGGACCATCGGCCAGGCGGATCGCGTCAGGCTGAGTGGTGCGATCCGTGAGCGCCTCGAGCGCGGGGGCGCAGTCGGGTTGGTCCACAACCACCCAGGCTCGGCCCCGCTCAGCCCCGATGACCTGGCCGTGATGTTCGACCGCCGGGTGCGGTCGATCATGGCTGTCGGTCACGATGGATCGCTTTACCGCGCGCAATTGATTACCCCGCCGCGGGGCCGCGTGCGGGACCTGTCGCAAATCGTGGCCGAGATCGTTGATGACCTGGATTTAGATCCGGCCGCACGCGATCACGCGGTTCGCCTCGCGGTTATCGACGTGTTGCAGTCGCAGGGGCTGATCCTATATCGGGAGAGCCTCGGGGCACAGGCAAAAGCCGTCAGGGCGCGCGTGGAAGAACAGGCGCGCGCGATTGCCGCGCAGATTGTCCGGGTCATGAACGGAGAACCCTGATGAGATCGCTTTTGGTGGAGCCACCCGACGAGTTCACGCGCGATGCGTACGAGCGAGCGCTGCGCGAAGCAGGGGCACTGCCTGACGACGATCCCGACAAGGCAGAGCTGGTCGCCGTCCGCCGCGCCGACTTGGACAGCTTTTTCGACAGGTCGATCAGCACCCCGGAAGAGCGCGCTGGCATCCTTCGCGCGTTCATGGCCGATCATGCCTCGTGAGGCTATTTTGGCCCGCGCACCCGCCGCGACCTGACCTCTGAACCGCCACCTGTCGTGCAATGGTGTCTGGCAGCGCCGTTAAATACCCATTCAATACCCATCTCTTGCTTTTCCGTGCCATCCCCCCGCGCGGGCAGGAAGCGCACTCAGCGGGCCGCTATGGAGCCTGTTTGGATCCGGGCTTGGCATAGGGCCGCGGCCGGTCTAGGCTGAGCATGAGGCGCGGTCGGTATGCGGCGGAAATGATTTCCGTCGCATCGCCCGAAGATCGATCCGCCATGTGAAGCCCTTCATCTGACATGGCCGCGCGCCCCGGCCTAGTGTCGGGTCATGACAAAGCCGCTTCACATATTCCGCGCCGGTCGCCACACCGCACAATCCGGCCAGAGCTTCGAGTTTTCCGAGGCCGAGGTCGAGGCTGTCGCCGCCGCCTATGACCCCGCCCTGCACGAGGCCCCGATCGTCGTCGGTCACCCTCGCACCGACGCACCTGCCTATGGATGGATCAAATCCCTCAGCGCAGAGGGGGCCGAGCTGTTTGCCGAGCCCGACCAGGTCGAACCCGCCTTTGCCGAGATGGTCCGTGCGGGCCGCTTCAAGCGGATCAGCGCCAGTTTCTATCCGCCCCGCGCCGCCGCCAACCCCGCGCCGGGCAGCTACTACCTCAAGCATGTCGGGTTCCTCGGCGCGCAACCGCCCGCCGTGAAGGGCCTCAGGGCGGCCGAGTTTGCCGAGGATGCCGACGCCGTGACGCTGGAGCTCGACTTCTCCGAGGCGGAGATCGCCGGGATCGCCTCGGCGGGTTTTGGCGGGCTGCGCCGGGTGGTCGCGGGTCTGCGCGACTGGCTGCTCTCGTCGCAGGGCCAGGAGGTGGCCGACCGGATCGTGCCCGCCCATGAGCTGGAGCACATCCGCACCACCGAGGAATTCATGCGCAATGTGATCGAGCGCGGCGGCGGCGAGACGGCGGTGCCAAGCTTTGCCGAAACCGACCTGTCGCGCCGCCTCAATGCCCAACTCGACGAACGGACCGGGGATGCTGCCGCCCGCGCGGATCTGATCGACCGCATGGCAACGGAGGCCGGGATCGAACGCGGCACCGTCCTGCAAATCCTGCGCGGCGAGATCGCCACGCCCCCCGAAGAGCGCCTGCGCGGCTTTGCAAAGGTGCTGGGCCTCAAGGCCGATGACCTGATCGGCCTCGCCGATCTGGCGGAAACCGAAGAAGGAGAGACCGACATGTCCGCAAAGGGCACACAGACCCCCGAGGAAAGGCAGGCCGCGCTTGATGCGCGCGAAGCCGGGATTGCCGCGAAGGAAGCTGCCTTTGCCGAGAGCCGTGCCAGCGCGCGCCGCGCCGAGGACGCCACCCTGCTTGAGGCGCTGGCCAGGGACGGGCGCATCGCGCCGGGCCTCAAGGACGAGATGGCCGAGTTCATGGAGCATCTGGACGCCGACGAGGAGGTCAGCTTTGCCGAGGGCAAGGCCGCCAGCCCGCGCGACTGGTTTCGCGACCTGCTCTCGAAGCACAGCAGGCCGCTGATCGATTTCAGCGAGCGCGCGGGTGGTGATCCTGCCTCGCGGATCAGGGGGCATTCCGACATTACCGCTGCCGCAAACAAGCTGATCAGGGACGCCGAGGCCGAAGGCCGAAGCCTGAGCTTTGCCGAGGCCGCCCGCCAGATCGAGGAAACCATGGAGGCCGACAATGCCTAATCCCGGACCGTTCATCAAATCCTACACCGCCGAGGTGGCCATCCCCGGCCGCACCGTCGTCAAATTCGGCAGCACGGGCAGTGTCGTGCCGGCAACGGCTGCCACCGATGCCGCGATCGGCATCACCGACCAGCTCGACGCCGCCGTTGGCGACATGGTCGATGTGATCATGTCAGGCTCGGCCGAGGCCGTGCTGGCCGGGACCGTCACGGCCGGTGCGCCGGTGCGCGGCGGGGCGGGCGGCGCGGTGGCCGGTGCGGCCGGTGCGGGCAACGTCGCCGTTGGCTTCGCGCTGCAGGCCGGTGTCGCCGGCGACATCATCGACGTGGCCCTCGCCCGTCACTCCGTCACCTGACCCATAGGAGCGCTGATCCATGAGCACCCCAACCCCCTTCGTCGTCGATCCGGTTCTGACCGCGATCGCCGTCAACTATCGCAATCCAGATGTCGCCCTCATCGCCGACCAGGTGATGCCGCGCGTGCCGGTCATGGCCCCCGAGTTCAAGTGGACGTATTTCCCGCCCGAGCAGATGTTCACCGTCCCCGATACCGAGGTGGGCCGCAAGGGCGTGGTGGCCCAGGTCGAGTTCACGGGCGAGGAACGCACGTCGAGCGTCAAGGATTACGGCCTCGACGACGTGATACCGCAGCGCGATATCGACACCGCCCGCAGCCTGCGTGCGGCGGGCAACGCGGCGTTCGACCCGGAAGCGCGCGCCGTCGAGGGGCTCACGCACCTGACGCAGCTCGACCGCGAGAAGCGCGTCGCGGCGATGGTGCAGGATCCGGCCAATTACGACGCCGACAAGAAGGTTACCCTGTCGGGCGCGGGTCAGTTCAGCGATCCTGCCTCCGACCCGATCGGGGTCATCTCGGCCGCGCTCGACGCGACCTTCATCATGCGCCCGAATATCGCCGCGATGGGGCGCAAGGCGTGGACGGCGCTCAGCACGCATCCCGACATCATCAAGGCGATCAACCGCAGTTCCGGCGACAAGGGCCGCGCCAGCCGCGAGGCGGTGGCCGAGCTGTTCGAGCTCAGCGAAATCCTCGTGGGCGACAGCTATGTCAACGCGGCGCGCAAGGGCCAGACGGCCGCGTTCGAGCGGGTCTGGGGCGCCAATATCTCCCTCATCCACCGCAACATGCAGGCCGGGCCGGACGGGGCCTCCCCCGCCTGGGGCTGGACCGCGCAGTTCGACGGGCGGGTTTCGGGCCGGTTCTTCGATCCCAAGGTGGGGCTCAAGGGCGCGACCACGCTGCGCGTGGGCGAGCAGATCCGCGAGGTGATCGCCGCGCCCGCGACCGGCTATCTCATCGAGGGTGCCGCGGCATAAGGAGGCGACGATGACGTATCTGATCAACCGCACCGTGATCGCGGCCACGCGGCTGGAATTCGGATCGGAGGTGGCGGCAGACGAGATCGGCAGCCCCGCAGAGATCGACCGGCTTGTCGTCCTGGGCGCGATCGAAAAGATCGGGGATGCCCCCGATCCGGACGACGCGCTGCGCGTGGCCGTAATCGCCGCGATCAACGATCTGCCATGGGACGGGTTCACCTCGTCGGGCAAGCCATCGGTCGAGGCGCTGGAGGCAGCGCTGCCCGAATACGCCGACCGGATCAACGCCGCCCTGCGCGACGCGGTCTGGCAGGAGATGGGGGCCGCCGCCGACGCGGCCCCCTGACATACCCCGAGGGGACGCCGCCACAGATCGGGCGTGACCGCCGAGAGAGACCGGCACACGAGCACAAGGGCCGGAGGTCCTCATGACCGATACGATCAAGAGCACCGATGATGCGCGCGCCGCAAACAGCCCCGTGCGCCACAGCTATCGCAAACTGAGCGACATCGAGAAGCGTCGGGTAAGTGCAATCAAGGATATGGGAGATGCCTTCCTGACCGAGATCGCCGAAGAGCAGGGGCGCGCGTTCTCCATCGCCCGCACCAAGATCGAAGAGGCCGTGATGTGGGCCGTCAAGGGACTAACCCAATGATACCAATTCTCACGCCGCAGGACATGATCGACCGCTACGGCGAGGGGTTCCTCGCCGAGGTGAGCGCGCGGGACGCAGCCCCTGGCGTGATCGATACGGTCGTGTTGCAGACCGCCATCGACGACGCGCGCGCCATTGTCGAGAGCCATGTCTCGGGGCTTTACGATGTCCTCAACCCGCCGCGCGCGCTAACAGTGCACGCCGCCGCCATCGCGTGGTTCCGCCTGCTTGGGGCGCGCGCGGCCACCTTCGACGGGGCAAAAGAAGGCCATGACGTCGCCCTCGACTTTCTGCGCAGGGCGCGGCGCGGCGAGGTCTCGCTCGGCGACGAGACGCCGACCGACACTGCGCCCGGTCGCGCGCAGGCGCCGCAGAGCACCGCCCCAGCGCCGGTCTTTTCGCGCGACACGCTGGAGCGGTTCTGATGGTTGCCCTCACCGTCAGCCTCGACAGCCTCGAGTTCGAGGATGCCATCGCCAGGGGGCTGCGCGCGCTCTCGGACCTCACCCCGCTGATGGCGCGGATTGGCACCAACCTGGAAACCTCGGTGTCGCAGCGTTTCGAGAACAGCGAGGGACCAGGCGGCATCGCCTGGCCGGTCTCGCACCGCGCGCGTGACACGGGTGGCAAGACGCTGGTGGACAGCACGCGACTGCGCGACAGCATCGTGAGCGAGGCCGATGCACAGGCGGCCCGGATCGGCACCAACGTGCCCTATGCCCATGTCCACCAGTTCGGCATGTTCATCGAGCCGAAGGACGCAGCTGACGACGGCGCGGCCAAGCTTGCGTTCCGGCTGCATAACGGCCAGTTCGTGATGCTCGACCAGGTCGAGATCCCGGCGCGGCCCTTTCTGGGCTTCGATCACACCGACGAGATCGAGATCGCCGAGACGGTCGAGGCTTTCATCGCCGAGGTGATGACATGATCGGCGCGGTGATGGCGCGGATTTCAGTGCAGGTGCCCGAGTTCGCGGGCCGCGTCGAGGGCGGGCGCGGCTTTGTCGAGCTCATCCGCGCGCGCAAGTTGCCCGCGCGCTCGATCGCGGCCTACGTCTTTCCCAGCGGCTTCACCGGCGCGCGCCCGGATGCCGCCGCCGGGGCCTATACCCAGATGCTGACCCACCGCACAAGCGTGGTGCTTTTTGTCCAGAGCTTCGACCGGACAGGGGCTGCCGCGCTCGACCGGATCGACGAGGTGCTGGAGCGCGTCGTGCGCGCGCTCGCGGGCTGGGCGCCGGGCGACGAGGTCGGCGTGTTTCGGCTCGAGCGCGGCCAGCTTGTCGAGGCCGGCGCCGGACGGTTGGCCTACCAGCTCGATTTTGCCATCGATGACCAGATGAGGATCCTGACATGACCAATCTTCCCACCGCTGGCGGGGCCTGGACCCGCGACGAGCAAGGCGGGCTCAGGCGCGCAGATGCGGAGCCTGCGCAGAAACCCGCGCCGGAGCCGGCGCAGAAACCCGCGAAGAAGGAGGCTGACAAATGAGCCTGCTCTGGAGAAACAAGGTCCTGCTCGCCAAGATCGAGACCAGCTACGGCGTTGACGCGGCCCCCGCTGGCGGCGACGCGATCCTCGCCACCGAGGTGCGCCTCTCGCCGATGCAGGGGCAGGATCTCGATCGCGCCCTCGACACGCCGCATGGCGGCCCGACCGGCACGATCCCGGTCGATCTGCATCGCACCATCTCGTTCAAGGTCGAACTGGCGGGTTCCGGCACCGCCGGGACAGCGCCGCGCTGGGGCCGTCTGCTGCGCGCCTGCGGCTGCGCCGAGACCGAGACGGTGGGCACATCGGTGGCCTATAACCGCGTCTATTCCGGGCTCGAGAGCGTCACGCTGCATCTCAACATCGGCGGCACGCTCTATGCGATGGTCGGCGTGCGTGGCACGGCGGCGTTTGACGTGTCGGCCTCGGGCATCCCCTATATCGAGTTCGACATGACCGCGCTCTATGTGGCCCCTGCCGATAGCGCGATCCCGACGCCCGATTTCACCGGCATCCCGGACCCGCTGGCGGCCACGCACAGCAATACCCCGACCTTTTCCATAGGCGGCACGGACCTGGTGATGCGCAACTTCAAGCTCACCCTTGCCAACCGGGTGGAGACGCAATTCCTGATCGGTGGCGAGGAGGTGTTCCTCGACGGGCACGACAACACCATCGAGGCCCGCGTGCGTGCCGTGCCGCTTGCCACGTTCAACCCCTTCGTCATGGCCGAGACGCAGGCGAAACTGGCCGTCGCGCTCAGCCATGGCACGGCGGCGGGCAACCAGATCGCGCTCGGCGTGCCGCGCGCCCAGATGCAACGCCCCGAAGGTCTCGAGGACGGTCAGGGCCGCAAGGAATGGCCGCTGCGCCTCGTGCCGCTGCCCAGCACACCGAGCGCCGCCGATCAATGGTCGCTGACCGTCACCTGACCGCTTTAAAAGGAGGTAAAGCCCATGTTCAAGATCGACCGAACCCCCGAATTCTCGCGCCGCGTCGAGATCAAGGTGCCCGCCGATGGCGGCCACGAGGTGCAGGAGATCACCGCCACCTTCCGCGTTCTGCCAGACGAGGAGATCGAGGGTTTCGATCAGCGCACCGCCCGGGGCGAGCGCGAGTTCCTGTGCGCCGCGATCACCCATCTCGACGATGTCGCGGACGAGAGCGGCAAGTCCCTGCCATATTCGGATGCGCTGCGCGACCGCGTGATCGGGCTGGCCTATGTGCGCGTGGCGCTGATCAACGCCTATTACGCGGCGCTGATGGGGGCGCGGGTAAAAAACTGAGATGGGCCGGGCGGGCCTGGGCGCGTGGGGATCTGATCGAAGAGGAGGCGGGCGATGACGAGGATGACGAGGCCGCGTTCTGGGGCATCGATCCCGCAGCCCTCCGCCGCGATCCGGGCGGTGCCGGCGTCTGGCCGGTCAACATTCCTGCCGTGCGGGCCTTTCTGGCTGTGTGCAACCAATGGCGCGCGGTGCCTTCCGGCCTTGGTGGGGCGCGGGTGATCGGGCTGGATTACGGCGCCGCAGAGGCCGGTCTGCGGCTGAGCGGGATCGTGCCGGCGCCAGATCTCTGGGCGGCGGTGCAGGTGATCGAGGGCGGTGCGCTCGAGACGATGCGGGAGAGATGAGATGACGCTGCGCCTCCAGGGCGAAATCGTGATGGATGCCGGTCAGGCCAGGGCCGAGCTGTCCGCGACCGGCACGGCTGCGCGCGGCGCGGCCAAGGATGTCGGCACGCTCGGCACCAAGGGGGCCGAGGGCGCGCGCGGGGTCAAACAGGTCGAGACCGCGTCGAAGGCCGCCGCCACCGGCCTGGGGACGGCGAGTGCGGCCGCGCGGGCCCATGCCACCGCGACCGGCACGGTGGCCAGGTCGAACCAGCTCGCCGCAGGGTCCATGGGCAACCTGGTCGCGCAGGGCAATGACGTGATCACAATGCTGGTGGCGGGGCAGAACCCGATGCAGCTGGCCTTTCAGCAGGGCACGCAGATCACGCAGGTGATCGGCCCGCTGGGCGCGGCGGGGGCGTTCCGGGCCCTGGGCGGGGCGGTCATGTCGATGCTCAGCCCGATCAACCTCATCACTATCGGCGCGCTTGCGGCGACGGCCGCGGTGGTAAACTGGTTCAGCCGATCCTCCGACGAGGCGCAGAGCTTCGAGGACAGTGTCGAGGCGCTCGGCAACCGGATCGACAGCCTGCGCGACAAGATCGCCGAGGCCTCGTCTACCCGGCTCGAGCTGGCCGAACGGTTTGGCCAGGATTTCGTGGACCGCGCGCAGGACATTCTCGACCGGATCGTGGCGGCCGAAAAGCGCATGGCACAGCGCGCGGCACAGGAAAGTATCACTGGCTTCGTCGACGAGACAGGTATCGACGCGCGCGGCCTTGCGCTGAGGCGCGGGAGCGGACCGCGGTCCGCCGCAGATGCGCTCGCCGGCGCCGACGCATCAAATGAGTTTGCCCTGGCGCGTGAGTTCGAACTTGTCAGCGGCCTCTTTGGGCGGCTGCGCGGAGAAAACCGGCAAATGGTCAACGACGTGCTGGCCGACCTTGCGCAGTTGCAAGCGGCCGCCAAGGGCACGGTCGAGGAACAGGCCGCAGCAGTCGATGCGCTGATCGAGAGCTATACCACAGCCGCCAATGCCGTAGGTGGTATCAACGATGCCGAGCAGGCGCGGCTCGATGCGCTTGACCAGATCCGCCTCAAACTGGCCGAGACGCTGGAGCTGCAACGCCAGGACCCGGCGCTCAACCGGCAGGCCGAAGAGATGGCCGAGTTTCTCGATCTGCTGGTAAAGAGCGCGAACGAGCAGATCCGCGCGGATCAGGCGGCCCTTTCCACCCTGGCGACGATGCGGGAGCAGAACGCGCTTGCCGCCGCCATCGCCCGGTTCGGCGCCGACAGCGCCGAGGTGGCGCGCCTGCGCGCGCAGGCCGAGCTAGACGCCAAGCTCGAGATGATCGAGGCCTCGGATGCCAGCGAGACGATAAAGCAGGAAATGCGCGACGCGGCACAGGCGGCGTTCGAGATCGCGACGACGGATATCGCCGGCACGATCCGGTCCGCGTCCGCTGCGGCGGCGGAGCTGTCGCGACAGGTTCGGGGCGCGGTGGACGGCATGATCGCGCTTCGCAACACAGACGAGGTCAGCCTCGCCAGTGCACGGATAAATGCCGAGTTCAGGGACAACCCGGTGGAGCGCGCGGGCGCCCTGAGAGCGCTCCAGTTCGACCGCGACAATGCGGCAATCCTCGAAGGCGGCTTCGCGCATCCCGGTGAAGAGATCTATTTCAATCAACAGCGCGAAGCTGCGATCGAACGGGCGAAAGAGATTGCCCGCGTCAATGAGCAGAGCCGCACCGCGGGTGGCGCACGCGGCGGGATGCGCGCGGGCAGTGAGCAAGATCGCGAGACCGAGTCGCTGGACCGGCTGATCGAGGCCAGGCGCCGCGAGCTCGACGTGCTGCGCGAGACCGATCCGGTGCAGCGTGATATGCTGCGCCTGCGCGAGGCCCTCACGAAGGCGACGCCGCAGCAGCGCGAAGAACTGGAGGCGCTGATCGAGGCGCATCGCGCCGAGATCGAGGCGATGGAGCAGAAGGAGGAATTCCGCGACATTCTGGGCGACGTGCTGAGCGGTGCCCGCAGCCTCAAGGATGTCTGGGACGGGATCGGCGATGCCGTGATACGCGCGGCGCAAGAGGCGCTGATTTTCGGCCAGGGGCCACTGGCGGGGCTTGCATCCGGGCTTTTCGGCGGACCAGACGGCGGTCTGATCGGGGCCATCGGGGGGATATTCGGGTTTGCCGACGGCGGCCTGCCCGCCGATCGCATCCCGCGCCTTGCCTCGGGCGGCGCGCCGCGCGTGCCGCACCCCGGCCTTGTGTTGGGTCAGGGCACCGGTCGGTCCGACAGCATCCGCGCGGATATCAGCGCGGGAGAGTTCATCGTCAACGCGCAAGCCACTGCCCGCAACCGTGCCCTCCTCGAGGCAATCAATTCGGGGGCCGATCTGCCGGGGTTCGCGGGCGGCGGAATGCCCCTGCCGCTGCCGGTCGCAGCCCGGACCGGCGGGGCGGGATATGCCGGCGGCGGGGTCCCGGCCGGCGGCGTCACCCGGATCGTGATCGAGCCGTCGGACCTCTTTCGCGTAGTTGCCGAGGAGCGCGCGCGCAACGTGGCGGTCGAGGTGGTCAATGACTTTTCCGCGCAGCATCTGCCGTCGCGGGTGGACGCGATCCAGCGCGATCCGTTCGGGAGGGGATGATGGCCTTGCAGGTCTGGCCGATACCGGTGGCGGGGTTCTTTGACCTCCTGGGCATACAGTCGGCCACGTTCGGCCTGCCCGAGGATTTTTCCCCCTCGACCACCGCCGGCGGCGGCGTGATCGTCCATCGGCGCGGCGCGCGGCTCTGGCAGGGCGAGGTGGAACTCGGCCGTTCGGAACATGCCGATATCGCCGCGCAGACCGCCCTCATCGAACATCTGCTGGAGCCCGGGGCGTCCTTCATGATCCATGACCGGCGGATGCCCGCGCCACAGGATCCGGCGCTGCCCGGTCAGGTCGATTGGGGCGCGCAAGATGTCACCATCGCCAGCCTGCCCGCGGGAGCGCGCGAGCTGAGCCTTGCCGGCCTGCCTGCGGGCTTCACGCTGCGGCGCGGGCAGATGATCGGCTGGTCATACCTGTCGGAGCCGGTGCGCCATGCCGTGCACCGGATCGTCAGCGCCTCTGTCACCGCCAGCGCCGGCGGGATCACTCCCGCCTTCGAGGTCACGCCCTTCATCCGTCCCGGCGTGGTGACCGGCACGCCGGTGATCCTCGACAGCCCACCCCTCAAGGCCAAGCTGATCAAGTGGGAGCCGGGTCGGGGCCTGTCAAAGGTCACACAGGGCGGGCGGTTTTCGTGGATGCAGACATTGCGGGGCCGCGCCGATGAGCTTTGACGCGAGCCAGAGCGCGCAGCTCGCCGAGCGGCGCGGAACAGATGCACAGATCCTCGTGCTGGTCGAGCCGCGCGACCGCCTGACAGGCGAGATCGTGCCGCTCGGGTTCTGGACCGGCGACGATCACGCGCAGTTTTCCGTCGATGGCGAGAACCATCTCTTCTTCGGCGCGGGCGCGATCATCGAGGTGCCGCCGATCCGCGCCGGTATCGGCCTCGAGGTGCGCCGTCACCGCGTGATCCTGCCGCCGCTCCTCGACGAGGTGAAGCTGTTCCTGCAAGACCTGAGGGCAGCGCAGGCGCGGGTGCGGGTCTGGTCACAGATCATGGATCTCGATACCGGCCTTGCATTGGGTCCGCCCCGGCGGGTGATCAAGGGGCGCCTCGAACGCGCGCCGGAGACGCTGGGCAAGATCGGCGATCAGTCGCGCACCGAGCTTGTGATCGCCTCGGCGGCGCGCGCGCTGACCTTTGCCCAGCCGGTCACCAAGTCCGATGCCGAGATGCGTCTGCGCGCGCCAGCTGACCTGTTCCGCGAGCATGCCGATGTGATCGGCGACATCCCGATACCCTGGGGGCAGGCAACCATCCGTCCGGCCATGGAGGTCAGGCCGAACAGCGGGAGCGACGAGACGGGGTCGGGCGTATGACCGGGCGCGAGGCGATGCTGCGGCGGTTCCTCGAGGCGCATCGGGACCGCGCCTTTCGCCCCGGCGTGCGCGATTGCGCGATGTTTGTGGCCGACTGGATAGCGACGCTCACGGGGAGCGACCCGGCGGAGCCGTGGCGCGGGGCCTATCGCAGCCTCGCAGAAGGGCGCGCACTGCTCGCGCGGGACGGGTTTGCCGCCCCGTCGGCGGTGCTCTTGCCCCTGCTTGTCGATGGCGCGGGCTGGATGCAGGCGCGAACGGGCGACGTGGCGGTGGTGATCGAGAACGGCGAAGAGGTGCTGGGCATCGTCGGCGGTCCCCATATCCACGCGCTGCGGCCCGCTCGGGGGCTGATCGCCGTGCCGCGCGACCGCGCTGTCAGGATATACCGGCCATGAGGTCGATCTGGATCACCGCTCTTTTCTGCGTCGCGCTGGCGGGCCCGGCCCATGCCGGGGCTCTGGCGGGCGCAATCGCGGCGATCTCGGCGAAGATCACGACATCGGCCCTGCTCGGCGTTGCTCTGCGTCTCGTCGGCAGCGTCGGTCTCAGCCTGATCCAGCAGCGGCGCGCGAAGAAGGCGCGCAAGAAGTCGGGCGAGATCGGGCTGCAGGTCAATGCCACGACACGCGGCGGCACCGAAAGCGAGACCACGGTCATCGGTCGCTATGCCACAAAGGGGCATCTGAGCTATCACAACAGCCACGGCAAGAACAACATGTACTACCAGGTCGTGATCGAGCTGGGCGGGATCCCCGGCATCGATCTCAGACGGGTGGCCATCGACGGTGTCTGGTCCGATCTGGGCAGCGATCTGCACCCGGATTACGGGCGCCCCATCCTCGCCAAACGCGACGGATTGGTCGATCACGCCTGGCTGCGGTTCCATGACGGCACGCAGGCGCTGGCCGATCCCGTGCTTGTCGCGAAATATGCCGTGCGCGAAGACATTCCCTGGAGCGCGGATCATATCGGCACCGGCATCCCCTATGCCATCGTGACCATGAAGGTCAGCTCCAAGGTATTCCCGAACGGCGCATCCGATCTGCGCTTCGAGGTCGATGGTGTGCCTTTGTACGATCCGCGCCGCGACAGCAGCGCAGGCGGCATCGGTGCGCAGCGATGGGAAGACCCGGCAACATGGGGGCAAACCCGAAACCCCGCGGTGATGGTCTACAATATCCTGCGCGGGATCCGGATCACCGATGCCTGGGTCTGGGGCGGCGAGGCCGAGGCCGAGGACCTGCCGCTCTGGAACTGGGTCCCGGCGATGGATGCCGCCGATCTCGATGTCGGTGGCCGGCCGCAGTTCGAGGCCGGTCTCGAGATCCGTTTTGCCGATGACGAGCCGAATGCCGTCATCGAGGATCTGCTCGCCTCATGCAGCGGGCAGCTGGCCGAGTTCGGCGGCTTCTTCTACATTCAGCTGGGCGAGCCGGAACTGCCCGTGGCGTGGGTCACGGATGATGACATCCTGACATCGGACGACGCCACCAAGGATCCGTTCCCGGAACCGCTCGAGATCTACAACCGGATCACGACGACATATGTCTCTCCCGGCGCGATCTGGAACGCGGCCACGCTCGACATGATCCGCAAGCCGGAATGGGAGGCCGAGGACGGCGTTCCCCGGACCTTCGCGCTCGAGCTTCCGGCGGTCTTCAGCGCGGCGCAGGCGGGGCAGCTCGCCGAGGCCGCGCTGAGCGACAATCGCCGCTGGCGGCGTCACGCCTGGCCGCTGCCGCCCGACTACGCCAACCTGCGACCGCTCAACACGATCATCGCCGATAGCGACTGGAACGGCTACGAGGCCAAGCTCTTCGAGGTGACCGAGGTGGCGCTTGACCTGCATCGGCTGACGTCGGTGATATCGCTGCGCGAACGCGACCCACTGGATTTCACGATCAATCCCGCACTCGAAATCCCGGACATCGCGCCGCGCCTGCCCGGCCCGTTCCCCGATGCGGCGAGTCTCACCGGCTTCGCGGCCCGTGCGGTGACGCTCGCGAACGCGGACGGCACGATGCGCCGCGTGGCCATCGAGGTAACATGGGATGGCGATATCGAGGGGACAGTCTCGGCCATCGTGATCGAGGCGCAGATCGCCGCGACGCTCGAGGAGGCATGGCAAGGCCCGGTGCCCGACATCGCAAGCGGCCGGTTCCTGATCCAGCCGCTGCTGCCCAATACCGTCTACCGCCTGCGCGCGCGCCCCATCGCGTCAAACCGCGACGGCGTCTGGACCGCCTGGGTGCAGGTCACAACCGACGACGTGCGTTTTTCGGTCGAGGATGTTTCAACGGAGTTTAGAACCAGGGTTGAAACCGCCTTCGAACGCCATGATGCCGTGTTGGGCGAGGACGGTGTGCCACTCGCGGTCACCGACATGCTCAATCATGTGCGCGCGGCGCTCGGGCCGGGGCTGTTGCCAAATCTGCCGCCGCTGCCGGATGTTCCAGGCCTGCCCGGCATCCCGCCCCCGCCGGACGGGCCGGTCGATGCGCGGGTCGAGCGTGTCGAGCGCGCCGTCGATATCGAGATGCCGCGCAACGCCGCGCGCGACGAGGCGATCGAGACATTGGCCGGGGCGGTGACGACATCCCTGCTCAAGGCAGAGAGGCTTGAAAGCCTTGTTGCCGATGCCGGGATTTTCGTCGAGCCAGAGAGCGGGCGCGTGCGTATCGAGGCAACTGGTTTTTCCGGTGAGGCGCAGTTCATCGTGGACGCGCTCAACGCGGAAGTCACCACACGGGTCACTTATGCCGCGATGAACGAGGCAATCGCGCTTGCCCAATTCGACCCCTCGCAGATTGCTGATCTGCAGGATGTTTTCTTTCGCCTCTCGACCGTCGAGACCAGTGCCGATGCGCAGGCCGGTGCAATCACCTCGCTGACCGAGACGCTCACGGTCGATGGCGGAGTGGTGACGATGGCCACCGTGTCGGGCAGGCTCGACAGTCTTGAGGGAGAGATCGTTGACAAGGTGAGCGTGACGCAGTTCGACGGGCTGCAAACCACGGTTGACGAGGCGGTGCAGACGCTGTCGGGCTTTGACGGGGCGCGGTTTCAGACCCTGCTTACCAGCTCGGCTGTGCTGCAGGAGGGCGTCGATGCGCTGGCAGAGCTGACGCTGGCACAGGTCCTCGACCAGCACCGTCGCGACGCCGCGCAGCGCGAGGCTGTGGCCTTCGCGAGGCAGGACATGTGGGCACGGGCCGATGCCACCGATGAGGCCGTGGCGGGGCTGCGCGTCGATCTGGGCGTGACGTTCGAGGATGCACACGCGCTGATCCAGCAAGAGGCCAACGTGAGGGCCAGTGAGACCGAGGCCCTCGGCGAGACGGTCGATCAGATCGCGGTCGCATTGAATGGACAGGCCGAAGACGTGGCGGGCGTTGCGGCAGCGCTTGACGACACCTCGGCGCGGGTGACGCAGGCCGAAGATGGCCTCGATGCTGTCTCACGCACGACGCGGGCCAATAATGTCGGGATCGGGCTGGTGGCAGAGGATGCAGCCAGCGTCGATCTGCGCGCCCTGCTTGACGATCACGCGACCCGCCGCGCGTTGCGCGCTGGCGTGGCGCAGGTGCGCCAGGATACGCAGGCTATCGTCGAAGAAGACAGACTGGCTCTTGCGCGGACGCGCGAGGAATTGACGGTGGCGATCGGACAGAACGACGCAAAAATAACAGAGACGAATACCGCGCTGGCCACCGAGGCCCAGGCGCGTGCGGAACAGGTGCTGGAGCTTGATGCGCGTCTGACAGCAACAGAGGCTGGCGTCGATGGCGCTGCCTCGGCGATTGGCTCGCTTTCGGCGACGGTGACCCAGCAGGGCGACGTGATTACCTCTGTAGCGGCGCGCACAACGACGCTGGAAACGACGATCGACACACCGACCACGGGCCTATCGGCGCGGCTGGCCACGGTGGAGGCCACGAAGGTAACTGCGGCTGGTGCTGTGGCCGCAGTCAATCAAACGATCAGCGCCAGTTACGGCGACCTTGCCGCGATGGCAGAGGCCACCGCCTTTGCCGAGGCAACGGCGGACGGCATTGCGTCCGGGTATGTCTGGCGGCTCAATGGCGAGAACCTGCTCGAGGCGGTCAGCGTGGCCGATGGCACTGGCGGCCCGGTCAGCACCTTTCGCATCGCCGCCGATTTCGTGCAGATCACCGGGCTGGCCCAGATCGACACGGCCGTGCTTGCTGACCTTGCAGCCGATAACGCCTTCATCTCCAACCTGAAGGTAACGAACGCCAACATCGAGGGACATATCCAGAGCGACAACTATGCACAGGGGCAATCAGGCTGGATCATCAGGCAAACCGGAGAAGCCGAGTTCAACGGTCCGGTCATCTCGCGCAATATCATCGTCGCCGAGGGCACCGTGACACCGGGGGTCATCACTGTCCCGGACAATCCTTCGCAATTTGAGTGGCAAACAAGGTGGGAACAACTGTTCGTCCCAACCGGCGTCGCGGTTCCTCTCCGGGGCGTCTGGATGCCATCGGACGCCGTCTATATCGCCCGCGCGGCCTTTGATGGAGAGGTATCAGCCCTGGGCGGCATAACCGGTCTCGACGAATACTGGGAGGTGACAGCCGAGGTCATGCACGCCGCGCGCTGGCTGGGGCCACAAGAGCTGAGACTGCACCTGCAACTGAAATCCAAGGGCGTCCATAGATTTCATGCGCCCGGTGATACGAACGCATCGGGTCTGATCCGATGGGTGGTCTACAAAATAACGTGACATGAAAGGAAAATCCGAATGAGTGCGGTTTACGACATAGGAACAGTCAGCGTCACAAACGGCTCTGCCGTGGTGACGGGGGCTGGCACGGCATGGGTCGGTGTGCTGCGGGCAGGCTGGCTCATCCACCTGCCCAATGGAGAGGTCGGCGTGGTGGATCAGGTTGTGAGCGCCACAGAGCTTCTGCTGCTGGCGGCTTACGCCGGCACGACGCAGACAGGTCAGACCTATTGGGCGATTGCCACGGGCGGCGTCGCGGCGTCACTTGCGGCGGCGGTGGAGGCCCGCAATGCCGATGTGCAGACCATGCTCGACGGTCCCGGCTCGGGGCGGTTCGGCGATGGAACACTCGCACAACCCGGCGTGGCGTTCGCCGCCGATCAGGATACCGGCCTGCGAAGGGTGTCGTCCAACAAGGTAGCCATTACCACGGGCGGTGTTGACCGGGCCGTGTTCAATCCGGACGGCACAATGACGGGGCCTGTCGTCCAGGACTCTGCCACCGATACCACGGCGGGGCGGCTCATGCGGGCGGATTTCGGATATAGCCGGGGGAACATCCTGGGCACCGTCTCGCAGTCCGGCGGTGTGCCGACCGGGGCGATCATCGAGCGGGGGAACAATGCCAACGGGTCATATACGCGCTTTGCCGACGGGACGCAGATTTGTTGGCGCAGTATCACCATAGGCTTCAACACGGCGTCAAATTGCTCGGGAACCTGGACATTCCCGGTGGCTTTTTTAGCAGGATCGACCCCTGTGGTGGAGGCGACATTCAACACTGGCACGATGGCACCCACGCCGCCGGAACTTGGCCTGACGCGCGCCTTCGGCACGTCAGTGACGGCGCGCTCACTGTTTCAGTATCGCGTCAATGGCCAGACAGACTTTGTGGCGGGCAATACCGTCACGCTGGACGTCATGGCCTTTGGCCGCTGGTTCTAAAGGAGCACACAATGCAAATCACGTTTTCACCACAACGCCGCGACACGCCGCTCGCGTTGAGCCGCAGCGGCGATACGTTGACGATCAACGGCGAAGCGTTCGACTTCTCGCCGCTGCCCGAAGGCGCGACCCTGCCGCAAGAGGCGATCACGGGCGATTGGTTCGCGGGGCCGGTCGAGCGGATCGACGGCGAATTGCACCTGACGCTGGCTCTTCCCCATGGCGCAAACGCGCCGCACGAGACGCTCTTTCCCGCGCCGATCACGTTGACGGGCGACGGGC
>Ga0209024_1000834_pt1 | contig 37983 bp, 31 predicted proteins | sample AutmiccommunBRH5_FD_187380 | JGI IMG/M metagenome (GOLD analysis project Ga0209024, IMG submission 187380) | Deep subsurface microbial communities from Mt. Terri, Switzerland - Autotrophic microbial communities BRH/5 (SPAdes) (version 2) | ecosystem: Environmental > Aquatic > Deep subsurface >... | reverse complement strand
GGATTTACTGGAATTGCCTGAGCACGTCATGCGCTGCTTTCGTGGCCGTCGGCTGGCCATGATTTTTCAAGAGCCCATGAGCGCGTTAAATCCAGTGCTGAGCATTGGGGAGCAACTGGCTGAGGCACTACGGCAACATCAGGTGTTAAGTCGCGCAGAGCTTAAAACGCGTATGGTTGCCTTGCTTGATGAGGTGGAAATGCCGCAGCCTGAAAAACGCCTGCAACAGTACCCGCATCAATTATCTGGCGGGCAAAAACAACGGGTGGTGATTGCCATGGCCTTGGCGAGTAATCCAGAGGTTTTAATCGCGGATGAGCCGACCACAGCGCTTGATGTCACCATTCAGGCACAAATTTTAGCGTTATTAAAAAAATTACAACATCAACATCAGATGAGCATGTTACTAATCACCCATGATCTGGGCGTAGTCAACGCGATGGCCGATCGAGTGTGTGTTATGTATGCTGGTCAAATTGTTGAATCGGCATCAGTGAGCCAGTTTTTTAGCCAACCACTGCATCCCTACTCTCAGCAATTATTGCTGTCATTGCCTTCATTTGCCAAACGTGGGCAACAATTGCAAGCTATCGCAGGCAGTGTGCCCTCACTTAATGCCATGCCCGCGGGGTGTCGCTTTCATACGCGCTGCGCGCATGTTTTTTCTCCTTGCTCGCGTATTGAGCCTTTATTGCAAGAGCGGCCTGAGAATAGGCTGGTGCGTTGTCATTTATACCCAACTCATGAAAAGCCACCGGCATTATCAGTAGAACACCAGCCTTGGGCTGCCGGTGAGAGTCAACATGAAGTCATTTTGTCAGTGCAAGATCTTGCTGTGCATTTTACCTCATCAGGCGGGTGGCTTAAGCGCAATCAAAACGTATATAAAGCAGTGGATGGTTTGTCGTTTGAATTACATAAAGGCAAGACCCTGGCCCTGGTTGGTGAATCGGGCTGTGGTAAAACCACCACAGCACGTGCGTTACTGCATTTGCAGGCCATCACTTCAGGTACGGTGTTCTACCGCGATCAAAATGTCGTGACACTGCGTGGGCGGGCATTACATGAATTCCGGAAAAAAGTGCAAATTATTTTTCAAGATCCGTTTTCATCAATGAATCCGCGCATGACGGTAGGTGAAATCATTGCTGAAGGCATGCAGGCTCAGGGGATAACGCCGGCTAAAATTCGTATTAAACAACACCAATTACTGGAGCAAGTTAATTTGGCGCGTGACTGCTTGTCTCGCTATCCACATCAATTTTCCGGTGGCCAGCGTCAGCGTATTTGCATTGCACGCGCATTGGCGACCGACCCTGAATTGCTGATTTGTGATGAGCCAACCAGCGCTTTGGATATTTCAGTGCAAGCACAAATCCTTAATTTACTCAAAGGGTTACAACAGGAACATGGTTTAGCTTATTTGTTTATCACCCATAATATGGCCGTGGTGTCCTATATTGCCGATGAGGTGCTGGTCATGAAAGAGGGGAGGGCTGTAGAGCAGGGCAGCTGTGAGCAGATTTTTAAACACCCGACCCACAGTTACACCCGCCAGTTGCTGGCGAGCGTGTTATCAACCGCTTAAAGAGAGTGGATCGATTTTTTCCAGAACTGTCTCATTATATTTTTAGATACTTCAGCATTGCTTTGTGTGCATCAATAAGCGAAAAGATGTCGTTGCGAGCGTAAGCCATGTAATCCAGGTTGCTTTAATTTAGTAGATTGTTTTCATTTCTTCGCGATGAGTGAATTTTAACGAGATAGCTTTGTTGTTTGTACTTCTTCCTCAGCTTCTTCCTCTTCTTGCCTAGAAGCTGGTTCAGGAGATGAAGGACGAGAGTTATCTGATGATGAAGTAGGAGTGTGAAATTCGGATGAGTCTTGTTCTGGATCAACGTCATCCTCAGTAGATGTCGCCTCCGCTGCAGGTGATGGAGAACGAGAGCCACCTAATGCGCTAAGAATGCTATTGGTTGATGAGGCAGGGGAAGCATCTTGTGATGGAACAGGAGAGCCGGCTGGTGATTCACCGTGTGATGAACCGAGTGCTGAGTCAACGGAATCATCAGTTGGCGTCACCTCAGGCTCAGGCGCTGCAATTTCTTCCGCAAGCATCGTTTCAGGAGTAGGTGCTACCGCATCTGCATAAGTTGCATTAATGGCAATTACATTTTGATTATGTTCTTGCTTAGCTTCAGTTAACGTTTGCCGATACGTACCTAACTCACGTTCCTGCCTGGCGATCATAATACCACTGCTTGCTGCCACCCCGCCCGCAGCGGCAGCAGCACCGATAGCGAGATTAGTTGCTAAACCGGCGGCTAATGCCAGGCCTAATGGGGCTAATACCCCGGTCAAGACCAGTGCCGCACTGACCATCGCCAATAAGCCTAAGCCCAGCAAAGCCAACTTGCCGCGGTTTCGCTGGAAAAACGATTGCGTGTGCATTTTGTTTAACTTAGGCTCAGTTTGCCGTACATCGTTCATTTTTTTATTAAATGCATTTTGTGCGGCATTGATTTTTTGTACATAGTTCAAAGTTTGCTCATTACGAGTCTCTAATCGCTGTTTCAATGAGCTGCTATCGGGGTTATCCCGCAGCGTTTGTATGTCGTCCAGGGTGATGTCTTTAAAGTAATTAATATTGCTCTTTGATAACTCGATACTTTGAGTAATTAGGTCTTTTGTTGCAGTGTCTTCTTCCAATCCGTCTGCTATTTCTTGCAGTTTCTGAATCTTGGTGTCGCGATCATCGCTCAAAGTTTGCTTATTAAGAGTCTCTAATTGTTCTTTCAATAGACTGTTATCCGGGTTATCCCGCAGCGTTTGTATGTCTTCCAGGGTGATGTCTTTAAAGTAATTAATATTGCTCTTTGATAACTTGATACTTTGAGTAATTAGTTTTTTTGTTGCATTGCCATCCGTCAATTTGTCTGCTATTTCTTGTAGTTTCTGAATCTTGCTATCGCGCTCATCGATGTTAATCTTGTTTTTGATACGGCCTGATAGGGCATTAAAATGATCAGGTGAAAGCGTATTGCCGGTAAAAAGCCCGGTTAACAATCGATTGATTTGGGTTGAATTGATTGTTTGTGCCAGATCGGTAGAAAAAGATTTCTCATCCAAATCAGCTCCCTTTCCGCGTGTATTTTCAGATAATAACTCAGGGTGGCTGTAATACGTCACTTCCCGATCAGCAGGCGCTTCAGTGGTGTTTCTAATTACGGCAAGTGCAAATCGCAATGGTTTTTTTTCCACAGGAGTAGTATCGTCAGAGCTATCCTTTAAAGAAGCAATTGCCAATCCACAGAGTTTCCCTTCATCATCAATATAACTAAATGATATAGACGAAATTTTTGGAGGGCTAGTATCTTCTTCCAGGCCTTCAAGCACGCGTTGAATGTAGCGTAGCGTAAGATGTATATCCGGAAATGGTCGAGCATCAAAGTTGCCTTGGGTGTAAGATAAGGGTTTTTCTTCATCTAATAATTCGGACGTTGCATCATCATATAAATGGTCAGTTTTTTCCAGTCTCTTTTTGATCTGCTCGTCAGTGAATTGACTACTCACAGCGCGAGTTCTCTGAAGATCAACTTTTACTTGGTTTCTATATTGCTCTATAGTGTTGTTTTTATAAAAATCTGCAGGCAGCCCTAAATCATTGACAACCTTGATGTAATTACCAGTAACTTTTGTCACACCCATGCTCTTTTCCAGGTTTAACGCTTGCTTTGATCTAATTATAAGATAAAAAAATTAAGGAAATATGACGTGATTACTCATGGGGTAAGATCTTATTTGTACGCGCCTTGGCGACTGATGTTGAGCTGCTTATTTTTGACAAGCCACTGCCTTGGATATTTCAGTGCAAGCGCAAATCTTTAATTTACTCAAAGAGCTACAGCAGGAACATGGCTTATCTTATTTATTTATTACCCATAACATGGGCGTAGTGTCTTATATTGCTGATGAGGTGTTGGTGATGAAGGACGGACGGGCGGTGGAGCGGGGTAGCTGTGAGCAGATTTTTGAACACCCAACTCACAGCTACACTCGCCAATTACTGGCCAGTGTGTTGTCAACCACATAAACTATAAGGATCTATTTCTGCTTTTGGTTCTGGTTTTTCTGCTGGTGCTGCTGCTAGTTGAGAAGCAGGTTGAAAAAAAGAAAACACTCCTCCAACTGTCGATTTAGGTGATGATGCAGGTGATGCATCTTGTGATGAGCCAAGCACTGAATCAGCGTGCTCTTCTACCGTTGGCGTTATTTCGGGAATAGATGCTACTGCAACTGCATAAGTAGCTTCAATCTCACGAATTTTTTGATGATGACCTTGTAGTAAATCACATTCTTTTGGATTTAATGCTTGCTGATACACATTCAGCTTACGTTCCTGCTTGGCTATCATAAAGCCACTGCCTACGCTTAACGCCCCTATGACAGCAGTAGCACCAATAGCGATATAGGTGGCTAATCCCGTGGCTAATGCCAGTCCTAATGGTGCTAACACACCAGTTAATACCAGCGCAATGCTTACCATTGCGAGTAGGCTTACACCCAGCAGTATCAATTGGCCAGTATTCCGCTTAAAAAAGGATTGCTTACCTCTTTTATCCAGCTCAGTATCGTGTATGAAATTTATTTCACCTTTTAATGTATTTTCTGCTTCTTTTATACTATCCACATAAGATTTAAAGGCAATCATTGAAGGTTCATTTTCTTGTTCGGTAAGATTAATCTGAATTAATCGACTATGGATCGGATCATTTTTGAGCTGCTTTATGTCTTCCATGCTGATGTGTCTAAAGTAATCAATATCATTACTCGCAAGGGTAATGATTCGATTAATTATTTGGTCAAGCGCTTTCTTGAACCTTTGGTTTTCTACCGAAGACGCGTCCCATATTGCGCGCATTTTGTCAAGTATGGTAGTCAACTCTTCAAACTTTTCCAATGAAATGCGACCATTTATATCGATCAACCCTGAAATTAGCTGAGCTATTTTATCATCGCCTAGTGCTGATTTTATTTCATCTGACAATTCGGTAATACTTGTGCCGCAAGTGATTGCTTCACTGAGTTCTCCCGACGCAAACAAGGTGGCGGTTCTACCCTCTAATGGGGCAGTGGTATTTTGGGTAATGTGTAATGCCCAGGACTCAGGATGTGTTGCATTAAATGCAAGCCCAAGTGCACATAGCTGACCTTGCCCATCGCGATAAGCAAACCGCAATGTTTTATTGGTTTCGAGCGAGTTCCACTCGTTGGAAAATCGATCAGCTTCTTCCTCTCTATTTGCAGCAATTAAAGCTTGTATTTTTTTTAATTTAAAGAGTGCATAAACATCGACTACATCTCCGCCATCAAAATCACCCTGTTTATAATGCTGATGATAGTTGGCCTCGGTTGCACACTCATTTATGAAGTCGTTAAATGTCATACCAGTGAAATCAACAAGGTGTATACGCGGCAAATCCATTGTTATTGCAGGTTTATTTACTTCGTAGCCCTTATTTTCTTGATATTTATGCACATGCGTTTCATCTTGTGTATGTGCTTTAACAACTTCAACAACAGAGCCGGTGATTTTTTTAACCATTTTTATCTCTCAATAGATAATATTTGTTTATTATAAATAAAAAACATTAAGGAAATATGATGTGATCGCTCATGAGCCTAATCCATTTTAGAGCAGATCAGGCTGTGAATAATTTGCCAACAAAGTCTGGTAATTCAGCAAGCGGGATCCGGTGTACTTCATCACTATTGCGCGCCTTGTATTCAATGACCTCTTGGGCGAGATTGCGCTCGCTGATCACGAAACGGTGCGGAATGCCAATTAAATCATTGTCGGCAAATAACACCCCAGGCCGTTCATTGCGGTCATCCAGTAACACCTCAATGCCCTGGCTGGTGAATTGTTGGTATAAATTGTCGGCACATTCTTTGACAGCCTGGACGCGGTGGCCATTGATGGGGACAATAACCAACTGGAAGGGGGCAATATTCTGTGGCCAAATGATGCCTTTGGCATCATGATGTTGTTCAATCGCTGCAGCAACCACGCGTGAAATGCCTAAACCATAACAACCCATGAGCATGGTTTGTAATTGCCCCTCCTCGTTGATGACGGCGGCATTCATGGCGCGCGCATACTTATCACCTAGCTGGAATACATGGCCTACTTCAATGCCGCGGCAGGCCTTTAATAGGCCTTTTCCATCAGGACTGGTATCACCTTCTTTGACATTACGCAAATCATAAGCATCCTGGTAATCAGCATCCCGCTCCCAAGCCGCGTTGACAAAATGCTTGTCGGCTTGATTGGCGCCACAAACAAACGATTCCATTGCCAGTGTGTGATAATCTGCAATTACCGGTATATTCAAGCCAACAGGCCCAATCGAACCTATCGGTGCATCTAATGCTTTGAGAATGACTCCCTCATCTGCAAAACGCAGAGGGGATTTGACGAGTGGGTGTTTCGCAGCTTTTACTTCATTTAATTCATCACAGCCTCTTAACACAAGTGCCACTAATGGCTGCTCCTCGCCTTCAACAACCAAGGTTTTAACGGTCTCATCTTCTTTGATTTTCAGGAAATCAGCAACATCGGCAATGGTTTTCTGTCCAGGCGTTTCCACCAGTTGTACGGCATCATGAGGTTGAGTGAGTACTTTGGGGGGGAGGAGGCTGGTTGCCTGTTCAATGTTTGCGGCATAATCACTGCCATCACTGTAGAAAATCAAATCCTCACCGGAGTCGGCCAATACCTGAAATTCATGTGATGCCGAACCGCCAATGGCACCGGTGTCTGCTTCCACGGCGCGATATCTAAGACCAAGACGGTCGAATATTCGGCAATAAGCCTGGTACATGTCATCATAGGTTTGTTGTAGGCAAGCCTGCGACAGGTGGAAGGAATAGGCATCTTTCATGATGAATTCGCGAGCACGCATCACACCAAATCGAGGCCTGATTTCATCGCGAAACTTGGTTTGAATTTGATAGAAATTTACCGGTAGCTGTTTATACGATTGCAATTCATGGCGCATGAGGTCAGTGATGACTTCTTCATGGGTTGGGCCAAAACAATAATCGCGCTCATTGCTATCACGCATGGTCAATAACTGCCCGCCAAACGTATCCCAACGTCCAGTTTCCTGCCATAGCTCTGCTGGCTGGACTGCAGGCATGAGCACTTCCATGGCGTGGGTACGATCCATCTCTTCACGCACAATTCGCTCGACTTTACGCAAGACTTTTAACCCCAGTGGTAACCAGGTATAAAGTCCTGAGCCAAGTTTACGGATCAAACCGGCCCTTAGCATGAGTTGATGAGAGATAATTTCTGCATCGTTTGGGGTTTCTTTAAGCGTGGCTAAAAACCATTGTGACGCGCGCATATTTGCTCCTGACTAGACTTCAATTTGGTTGTTTTAAGCCAATGCTTCCTGATCTGCTGCCTGCATCAATTTGTGCAGTTTGGCACCTAGCTTATCATCGTGTTTTTTATCAAATTGTATTACTGTCTCTGAAAAATCTTTAAAGCTTACTTCGCCACTGTTCACATCATAAACAGCACCCACTAGTCCAATGTCCTCTTGATCCGTCATTTGACGCAAGATGGCACTTTCTTGATAAATATGCAGCAAAGTATTGGCAATATTGAATTCAGTCACGTGTTGTACAAACGCACTGTTTTTACTGGTGCGATTATGCGTTGTTTGGGTCTCTGCAGCGATTGAGGGTCTTATCTTGGCAAGCAGTTGGGTAATATGGCCTTGCTCCACGCCATCACAAGCCGCTTGAATCGCGCCGCAACGAGTGTGCCCCAGTACAACAATCAATTTAGCACCCACTACATGGCAGGCGTATTCAATACTGGCCAGCACATCATTATTAACTACATTGCCCGCTATGCGTATGCAAAATAAATCACCAAAGCTCATATCAAAAATAGTTTCAACAGGAACCCTTGAGTCAATGCAACCTAAGACCACGGCTATAGGATGTTGGGTGGTTGCTGTATGTTTGATATCAACTTTCAGGCTGCGGTGAATCCTTGTGTCGTGCAGAAAGCGTTGATTACCCTCGCGTAGGATATTTAATACTTGAGGCACTTCAAGTGTTGATTGAACATCGTATGTGGTTACATTAATAAAATCGATGTAATTATGAATGTCATAATGATCTTTAAAGCCTATCAAGTTCAATGATATTTGTTTGTGAGGTGCCTGTTCTTCTTGAAAATCCTTGATGAACTCTATGATTTCTTTATCAATGTAATCAGAATAACGTGCATCAATAATTAATTGTGAGTTTTTAGGGATAGAGTCTAACTCAGCTACTAACGAGGCCTTATTCAGGAAGGTTGTTTGTTGCGGCAATACCAGTCGACTGGTGATGCCGTTGGGGTAGATCTCTTTGATAATATCCAGTCGAACCTGGCTATTGGATTTTAAAATAAAAAATAAGCTGACGATGAGACCAATTAGAATTCCGGCAAGTAAATTGAGCGCCACAATACTGACTAATGTAACAATAAAAGGGATAAAACGATCCCAGCCTTGCCGAAAAATATTAGCATAAATCGAAGGTTGGGTGAGCTTATAACCGGTGTAGAGAAGAATTGCTGCCAGGGATGATAATGGAATCTTATTTAAACCCTGTGGTATTAATACCACGGCCAGCAATATAAATGCCCCATGTAAAATAGCGGCAAATTTAGTTTTTGCGCCTGCCTGGATATTAACCGACGTGCGGACAATAACGGAGGTAACCGGGATACCCCCAATAAGACCGGCTGCTAAATTACCCAATCCTTGTGCAAACAATTCTTGATCTTTAGAGCAGTAACGCCGTTTTTTATCGAGTTTTTCACCGGCTTTGACATTAAGCAAACTTTCAAGCGATGCAACTACTGCCAGAACAATGGCATAAATATAAACGTTGGGATTAGTCCAGGCCGACCACGTTGGGCATTGCATGTGCGCAAAAAAATCGGATAAACCATCATGTCTTGGAATATTAACCAGTTGTGAAATATGTTGGGCGAGATAAGAATCACTTAAAACAAACAACCCATTTAAAATAATGCCTACCAGAACCACTACAATTGGCCCGGGTATTGCTTTTAACCAGTGGATTTTGGTTTTGTTGAAATAGATTAGAATGGCCAGTGATATAAACGTAATGATCATGGCACCGCTGTTGATATGAAAAGATAGCTCATAAAGGGGCTTTAAGCTGAAACCTTCAGTTGTTCCCAGTAGATTTTGTTGAAGTGTAGCCAGATCAGAAGACAGGGTGAAGGCCAGGGGCAGCTGCTTGACTATTAAAAGAATACCGATTGCGCAAAGTAGTCCCTGAATGACATTTGAGGGCACGTAATCGGCAATAAACCCGGCGCGCAAGCTGCCAAGTACAATTTGCAGCATACCTGCTAAGACTAAGGCCAGCAAGAATACATTGAAATCACCCAATTGGGATATTGCTGCTACTACTACAGCGGCCATACCGGCAGCAGGCCCGCTCACACTGACGTGCGAGCCACTGAAGCTACCAACTACAATGCCACCAATGATGCCGCTTAGAATGCCCGAGAAAAGAGGTGCACCGGAGGCAAGTGCAATGCCAAGACACAAGGGGATTGCAACTAAAAAAACAACAATAGCTGCAATAAAATCAAATTTTAAGTGGCGTCGTTTATAAACCCGCAGTTTACGAAAATTGGTGATCAAGGCTTCGGTCATCTTTTTCATACTCTGCTATTTTAAATTAGGGTTATCTTATCCTAAGCAAACTGATTTGTTAACTAGAGATTGCTGTATTTTGGCAATAGATGTACATGTGTTAATCACAATAACGGTTGCAGCTACTATTGAATACATCAATTGGTCACAATTGGGCCATTTCATCAGATTATAATGGTTCTAGTTCATCGGCAAATGTGATTGTCTCCGTCTCAGAGGAGGTGGCATGAAGCAATTCCTTTTCCAGATGCTTAAAATCCCACAAATTTTGGTCCATTAACTGGCTTGGTTTGATGCTTTGTAGCGCGTGTAAAATATTGCTGGGAATTTTTGGGTTTTCTTCGGCAAGCTGATCAATCAAACGGCCGATGCGTTTGCGTGCCAGGTTATCTTGAGAACCGCAGAGTGTGCACGGGATGATAGGGTAGTTTTGCTCTTGTGCGTAAGTGATGATGTCACGTTCTTGCACATAACACATGGGACGGATCAGAATATGTTTTTTGTTATCGCTAAGCAATTTGGGCGGCATGGAACGTGTGTCGCCATTATAGAAGATAGACATCATCAAGGTGCGAATTAAATCATCACGATGATGGCCAAGCGCTATTTTGTTATAGCCATGTTCTTCAGCATAACGATAGATTATGCCACGGCGTAATCTTGAGCATAAAGAACAATAGGTTTTACCTTCGGGTATTTTTTCCTTCACTATACTGTATGTATCACGAGTCAGAATTTCATGCTGAATATTTCTTTCATTTAACCAGTTACGCAGAGCCTTATCATCCCAACCGGGCTGTGCCTGGTCTAAAGTAAATGCAAATACTTCAAATTTATTGTTCGATCGGCGGCGTAAGAGATGCAATAAGGTTAATAAGGTAAATGAGTCTTTACCACCAGATAAGCACACCATGACACGATCCCCGCGCTGAATCATATTAAAATCAGCAATGGCTTTACCTGTATAATGCAATAATTTTTTTTCAACAACTGAGGGAGAGGATGACATCGTTACAACCTGATAAATAGAAAGTTAAAAAGGGCTATTTTAAATCAATAGCTTTTCTTGGAACAATAGTTTTTTTGGAAGCAACAGACTTATTTGCAATAATAGCTCTGTCTTCGGGAGGAAAACCTGAAATTCTTGTCGTTGCCAGCCAAGAATTCACTTCTTCAAGATCGTTCACATTCAGCGAGCCGGCCAGGTATTTTAAATTTAGAATGGCATTAATCAGATTATATTGATCAGAGGCCAGTTGTTCTTGCGCTTCAAATAAGCGTTGTTGTGCGGTGACCACATCGACCATCGTGCGTGTGCCTACTTGAAACTGCGCTTCGGTGCTTTCCAGTGAGTTTTTTTGTGAAACAATCGTTTGGCGATCTGCCTTGACTTTGCTGATGCCATCTACAATGGTATTAAAGGCAATACGGCTGTTTACCACCACATCACGATAGCTGGTTTCTAACTGCTCGCTCGATGTTTGAAATTCAAATTGGGCTTGCCTGGTTTGTGATTCAACTAATCCTCCTTGATACACTGGAAAATTCACTGCCAATGCAACCGAGGATTGCATCTGACTAGCTGGCACGAAGAAGTTACTGTCACCACCAGAATTATTTGTTTTTCCGCTGTTTCCTTGAATGGCAAAGGTTGGCCAATTGCCTGCAGATTGTGCTTTGACGTTTTCGCGAGCTGCCTGCAGGTTATATTTTGCCGCATACAAATTATAATTTTGCTTCAATCCGGTAGCGATCCACTCATTAGCATCATCAGGTTCAGGTTTGATAAGCGGTATTCTGCTGTCACGAAGAGGTGCTAGCTGCTCATAAACGTGATTAGTTAATTTGCGCAAATTTTCACTTTGATTGATTTGGTTGTTTTTGGCAGAGATAACTTCTGCAATGGATTGATCATAGGCAGCTTTGGCCTCATAAACGGATGTGATCGTATCTACACCAACCTCGAAACGTTGTTGGGCTTGGTCAAGCTGGCGTTTATTGGCACGTAACTTCGCTTCAGCAAAATTAAGCGTGTCCCTGGAGAATAAGACCGTAAAATAGGCTCTTGCTGTTCGCAAAATTAATTCCTGTGCGGCATTATTAAAAGTTGCATGAGCTGATTTTACTGATGCCTTGGCTTGCTGAACTTGTGCCCAGGACTGGTAGTTAAACACAGCCTGCGAAGCACTAAGCTGCCATCGGTTGCTATTGTAGATCTGGGTTCCAGCAAGACCCCCTGCATTGACAGTTAATCGATTACGGCTTACCTGGGATGTGGCAGTTAATTGCGGTAACAGGGCAGAATAGGCTTGGGGTATTGCTTCACGGTTTGCCATAAACGTGCTGTATGCTGCTTTAAAGGTTGGATCATTTTCCAATGCCTGACGATAGATATCCAGTAGGTCAGCAGCTTGTGATGTAAGAGAGAAGCTGGCTGCCATCGTCAAACACAAGAATATTTTTTTCATGTGTGTGTCCTAGAAAATGAATTCTTTTGGTTTTAATTTATCAATCAATGGTGGGGTGTTGGTTTCAAAGAGAAAGTCTTCTTGCCATTGATTATCATGTCCTAGAGTATACAATTGTGCCTGCATAACAGGCTTGGTACCAACAATAGCAAATAATTTACCTCCTGGTAATACTTGCAGGCGATGGGTTTCAGTCAATGTGCTGATAGCGCCAGTGAAAACCATGACGTCATAAGGCGCTTTATCAAACCAGCCGTGGCATGCATCACCAGTGATCAATTCAATATTCGTGCAATTATGTTGTTCTAAGTTAAGAGCGGCATTTTTAGTGAAATCGGTGAAGTAATCAATACTGATAACTTTTTTGCATAATCGGCTTAATAAAGCCGTTAAAAACCCCGTTCCAGTTCCTATTTCCAGTACAGTTTCATCCCCTTTTAGCGCCAGGGCTTGTAATAATGTGGCTTCTTCAAGTGGTGTCATCATTTGTTGGTGATGGGCTAATGGTATTTGCATGTCGGAATAGGCAAATTGTTTAAATTCTTCAGGTACAAATGCATCACGGGGAATAGTGTCGTAGAGGTCCAGAATTGGTTCATCAAGGATATCTCCAGTTCGGAGTTGTTGCTTTATCATATTTATGCGCGCAATTTGACTGCTCATGAAATTCACCAATTGACTAATTTAGGGGCTTGACCCAGCGAATATAAAAACCCGTGGCTTTTTATTCAATAGGTATAGGTTAAAATGTTGTGGTGATTTTAGCAAGAATTGTAAAAATTTTGTATCTCCCAAGGCAGATCATCTTTCAAGTGGCATACCTGGGCATATACCTCTTGGACATGAGGATACTGGTTTTTAAAATATAACCCCCCTTTATAAAAGGGGGGTAGGGGGGGATTTTTAAAATCTACTCAATAGTAACCAACCAGCATCTTCATGTCCAAGAGGTATATTTTGTCTAATTATTAAAGATTCATTGATAGCATAGCAATGGATAGGCTGTGCGTGACAATGCCATAATTTGTTTAGTAAATATTTTATAGTGAATTTGTGTAAAATTTGTTATCATTGCTGGATTTATTTGATCATAGGAGAGTGCAGTGAACGACCGTTTTACCGATTTTTTACAAGCTGAGCTGGCCACTATAAAAAAAGATGGCTTGTTCAAGCCGGAACGGGTGATCTGCAGTCAACAACAGGCCGATGTTAAAGTAAACAATGCGGATGTTATTAACCTTTGTGCCAACAATTATCTAGGGCTTGCCAATCATCCTGATTTAATTGCGGAAGGTAAACGCGCTTTAGATAAATATGGTTATGGTATGGCCTCCGTGCGTTTTATTTGTGGCACACAAACACCGCACAAACAGCTTGAGGAAAAAATAAGCGAATTTCTCTGCATGGAGGATACAATACTTTATTCTTCATGTTTTGATGCAAACACCGGCTTATTTGAAACATTATTAGGTTCTGAGGACGCCATTATTAGTGATGCGCTTAATCATGCCAGCATCATCGATGGGGTTAGATTGTGTAAAGCCATGCGTTTTCGTTACGCTAATAATGACATGCAGGATTTAGAAGCCCAATTAATTGCCGCTAAAGACGCACGTTTTCGCTTGATAGCGACAGATGGTGTTTTTTCCATGGATGGCACACTTGCTAATTTGCCGGCTATTTGTGAATTGGCAGAAAAATATAATGCCATGGTTATGGTTGACGACTCCCATGCAGTGGGTTTTATTGGGGAAACAGGGCGCGGTACGCCTGAGCATTTCGGGGTGACTGACCAAATTGATATTATAACAGGAACGTTGGGCAAGGCCTTAGGGGGCGCTTCTGGTGGTTATACGGCAGCCAACTCAGTGATTGTTGAATGGTTACGCCAGCGTTCACGACCTTATCTTTTTTCCAATACGCTGGCACCTGTTATTGCCCATACTTCAATTGCTGTACTGGATCTTTTACAGCGCAATAATGAATTGATAAAAAAACTTAAACATAATAGCCGCTATTTTCGTGAGGGGTTAACCAAGTTGGGATTCAAATTAATTCCAGGAGAGCATGCGATCATCCCTGTGATGTTGGGTGATGCCGCTTTGGCGGGTCTTATGGCTGAGCAGTTGCTTGCTGAAGGCATTTATGTTGTTGGTTTTTCCTTTCCTGTGGTACCCAAAGGTTTGGCACGGATTCGTACTCAAATGTCAGCAGCACATGAGTTGCATCATTTGGACAAGGCATTGACAGCGTTTGAAAAAACAGGTCGAGCGCTTGGCGTAATTTAATTTAGTTATAATCAATTATTCAGGGGACATGCATGAAATCGTTAGTTAAAGCGAAACGTGAGCCAGGCATTTGGATGCAAGACGTTCCTGTGCCCGAGCATGGGGTTAATGACGTCTTGATAAAAATTAAAAAAACCGCCATTTGCGGTACTGATATTCACATCTATTCATGGGACGATTGGGCGCAGGCAACTATTCCTGTACCAATGACGGTAGGCCATGAATTTTATGGTGAAATTGTTGAAGTGGGTCGAGAGGTTCAAGGATTTAAGCCCGGACAACGTGTTTCTGGTGAAGGCCACATCACCTGTGGTTTATGCCGTAACTGTCGAGCGGGAAAACGGCATTTATGTCGTAATACATCAGGCGTTGGTGTCAACCGTCCAGGCAGTTTTGCTGAATATTTGGCGCTTCCCGCCAGTAATGTTATGGCTTTGCCTGATAATATTTCAGCCGATCAGGCAGCTATCCTGGATCCATTGGGAAATGCGACGCATTGCGCCTTGGCGTTTGATGTCGTAGGAGAAGATGTGTTGATCACAGGTGCCGGCCCTATTGGTATTATGGCCGTGGCCATTGTGCGACATATTGGTGCTCGCAACGTGGTGATTACTGATGTAAATGACCATCGCCTGGAGTTGGCACGCAAGATGGGTGCTACGCGTGCCATCAATGTAAAATATCAACCAATTCGCGAAGTCATGGATGAGCTTGGTATGACAGAGGGCTTTGACGTTGGTTTGGAAATGTCAGGAAATCCCATGGCATTGAATGACATGGTGAAAGCCATGAATCATGGCGGTCATATTGCGATGCTCGGCATTCCTCCTCAGGAAACACCACTGGACTGGAAACAAGTAATTTTTAAAGGCCTGGTGGTCAAGGGTATTTATGGGCGAGAAATGTTTGAAACCTGGTATAAAATGATCGCAATGTTACAAAGTGGTCTGGATATTTCACCCGTTATTACCCATCATTTTCCAGTTGAAGATTACCAGCATGCTTTTCAAATCATGGCTTCAGGTCAATCAGGAAAAGTCATTTTGGATTGGTCATAAATATACTGCACGCAGTATAACGTTTATTTTATTATGATACATCGCCAGTGATGCAAAACACACTCAGGCGATGTATTACGCATTTGCATTAAGTGGAGTACGCATGTCGCAATATATATTTACCATGAATCGCGTGAGCAAAGTGGTTGAGAATCAGCGTTTCATTCTAAAAGATATATCTTTAAGTTTTATTCCCGGCGCCAAGATTGGCGTTTTGGGTTTAAATGGTTCAGGAAAATCTACCTTACTGCGGATTATGGCCGGAGTCGATAAGCAGTTTGAAGGGGAAGCACGAGCGCAACCCGGTATTAAAATTGGTTATTTGGCTCAAGAGCCTGAAATTGATCTGGATAAAACAGTGCGTGAGGTTGTGGAAGAAGCCGTGGCCGACATGAAAGCCTTGTTGGCGCAGTTTGATGAAATCAGCATGCGATTTGCCGAGCCGATGAGTGATGATGAGATGAACGCGCTTTTGGTCGAGCAGGGTGAGCTGCAGCATGTGATTGAAGCAGGTGATGGTTGGGATCTTGACCGTAGACTGGATATAGCCGCCGATGCCCTGCGTTTACCAGACTGGGATTCTAAAATAAGCCAGCTATCTGGTGGTGAATGTCGTCGTGTTGCCTTGTGTCGTTTGTTGTTGTCAAATCCTGATATGCTGCTGCTTGATGAGCCTACCAACCACTTGGATGCTGAGAGTGTTGCCTGGCTTGAGCGTTACCTTGAAGAATTCACCGGCACGGTTGTTGCCATCACGCATGACAGGTATTTTCTTGATAAAGCGGCGGAGTGGATTCTCGAACTTGACCGTGGTGAGGGCATTCCATACAAGGGTAATTACACCGCTTGGCTGGAGCAGAAAAATGAACGTCTGGAACGTGAGCAAAAACAACAGGCGTCACACGAGCGTTCTATCAAAGCAGAGCTTGAATGGGTACGTACTTCACCTAAAGGACGTCATGCGAAAAATAAGGCGCGCCTTGCTCGTTTTGAAGAAATGAACTCAAAAGAATTTCAAAAGCGTAACGAAACAAATGAGTTGTACATTCCGCCTGGTGAACGTCTGGGCGATCTGGTTTTGGAAGGGAAAAATGTTCGTAAAGCCTTTGCTGATCGTCTACTGTTTGATGAATTGAATTTCAATTTGCCGAAAGGTGGTGTGCTTGGCATTATTGGTCCTAATGGTGCGGGTAAATCCACTTTCTTAAAAATGCTCACTAATCAGTTATCACCAGATAGTGGTGAAATACGCATTGGTGATACTGTTAAGCTTGCCTATGTTGATCAGATGCGCGATCAACTGGATGATAACAAAACAGTTTGGGAAGAGATTACAGATGGTCATGACATCATGCAAGTCGGTGCATTTCAAATGCCATCGCGCGCTTATGTTGGCCGTTTTAATTTTAAAGGTGCAGATCAACAAAAGAAAATGTCACAGTTATCGGGCGGGGAGCGTAACCGTGTTCATTTAGCGAAATTGCTCAAACGCGGGGCGAATGTTTTACTCCTCGATGAGCCTAGCAATGATTTGGATGTTGAAACATTGCGAGCACTGGAAGACGCTATTTTGAGCTTTCCTGGCTGTGCAATTGTCGTTTCGCATGACAGGTGGTTCCTGGATAGAATTTGTACCCATTTAATGGCATTTGAGGGGGACTCACAAGTGACCTTTATTGAAGGTAATTACAGCGATTATGAAGAAGATAGAAAGCGTCGCCTGGGTGATAAGGCCAATCGACCTTCTCGTATTAAGTACCGCAGGTTAACTGCTTAATTGACTATAGGATTTTCTTTTATGAACAAGGCATTACTGCTTGGCTTGTCACTACCCCTAATGCTGACTGCTTGCGTGGAGTTTGATGAATCAACCTACATTGTTGATGATAATGGTATGGTGCATCATACGCGGCATTATTTAAGAGACAAGCGTGGCAAGAATCATTTTCCAGCGCAATTAACGGCGACTGGCAAAAAACAGTTTATTTTTGATCCCAAAGTGTCGGCCTGGGCGGCTTATGATAAGGAAGGGCACCGGGTGATGACAGGTAGTGCTTCTGGCGGGAAAGACTTTTGTGAAGACATAGGAAAATCATGTCGCACCGTTACAGGGAATTTTCATGCTTATAACAAGCGAGGCATTGATTGTAAATCAGGCGAATACCCGGTTGAGACAACGGGCGGTGCGAAAATGCCTTATTGCATCTATTTTTATAGAGGGTTTACTATTCACGCAGCGTATGAGGTACCTGCTTATAACTCGAGTCACGGATGCATTCGTGTGCTCCCAAGTGCTGCCAAATGGCTAAATGAAGAGTTCATTGATATTGGAACCAAAGTCACCGTGTTGTCATATGAAGATGAAGATGGCGATAAAGATGAGGTAGGCTAAGGAGTGCTCCCGCTCAGCGAAATTCTTCCACAAAAAATAACAAATTTGTTATATGCAGGATACTGAAAGTCGAGAACGAATGTTCACACCAGATGTGACTTCATGGACATTTTTATCTCAAGTTATTGATACTAATAAGTCTCAACAGGCAGCTGTCAGCCGTGTGATTGCTGCTTCTATAGCCCCAAGAGAGAAAAAACCACCCTTAAAGCTGTTGTTACTTTGTGTTTGGTGTCAATAAGATTAAATGCTTTATAATTCGGTTTAAAATAAAACTGACTATGGTTGCTGCAATCAGGATGTACAATAAGTGAGTAAATGATGTGGCATAATGGGCTTTTACACCCATAATAGACAGATTTGTTTCGTCAATGGCTGTGATCGTGGCCAATTTTCCGGATAAAAATCCTCCTAAACCTAACGATACAAAAAAAATGCCCATCATGGTGCTGACTCTTTTATGACTTGATAGCATGGTGATGGCAGCCAAGCCAACAGGGGATAATAACAACTCCGCTAATGAAATTATCAGGTAGGCAGGTATTATATATAAAGGGTATAAGAGGTTCGAATCCTGGCTTAAATAGCAAACCAGGGTTATCAAGGCAAAGGCAATCGTCATCAAAACCATTGCCAGTAAAAATTTATTACCTATATTAATGCTGCGTTGTATCTTGTTGGAATGGTGTTTGTTTCGGGCCAGAAAAAAACCAAATACAATCATACCAAGGCTTTGTATGGCAACATAATAAGGCGGGGGAAAGTAAAAGCCAAATAATGTAGGTTGCACGACACGTTTTAGAAATAAAATAAAAGATAAAAACATTTGAAAATAAAATGCCCAAAACATGATGGATATTAGACATAACAAACCAATAATAATGGTTTGCCGTGCTTGTGCCGCAGACTCTTGTTTGATACTGGATAACAAGTAAGTCAATGATAGCAGAACAACTGCCGCAAATACGCCATTTGCCAGCGCAAGATCACGTAAAATATAAAATGATCCTAACCACAGTAAGAGGATCATGATAGCGGCATATAATATTTTATGGGTTTGATATTGCTTGGGATTATAGTCGGCTATTTGATAGCGATGAACTCCATACAAAAAAACACAAAAGGCGATGATCATCCCAATTGCAGCACTCAGGAACGTGCAAGGCCAGCCAAAAAGACGATTGAGGTAACTGGGCAGTGTTGTTCCTAAAATGATACCGGTCGTAATCCCCATGTAAAATATAGTAAAGCCACTTTCTCTGTTCGGTGCTCCTTCAGGATATTCATTACCCAGCAACGATGAAATGTTCGGTTTAAGCAAGCCTGTGCCGACTGCAGCCCCTGAAAGCGCAATAATGAGCCCCAGATTAGATGCCATCAGTCCTAGCGTTAAATAGCTTAGGAATAAAATCGCAGCACCGGTTAAAATCGTGCGCTTTTGTCCTAAGAATTGATCGGCAATCCAGCCGCCAATTACTGGTGAAATATAGGTTAGTGCTGTAAAGGAGCCGACCAGGGGATAAATTTTTTTATCTTCCCATTCGAAATGCAGCGCCAGGTACAGGGCAAGTAAGGTTTGTACCACATAGAAGCCATAACGCTCCCACATCTCAGTGCCGAAAAATATACGCAATGAAGGGGGATGATTTGCTTGTCCTTTTTGCACGTCAATTCTTGATGATGTTGAAGTTGCAACAGTCTACCATAGTGGGAATTATTGTCACAACTTGCTTTTTCTGTACTGACCGTGGCCACAAAATCGGGCGAAAAAAGCAAGATAAAATTTCATTTTGGAACCGCTCGCAGTATATACTGAATGCACTCATTTCCAGAGGGTCATTGCATGATGCATTGTGATAAAAATCGTCAAATTCGTGCCTCCCGTGGTACAGATATGCAGGCTAAAAGTTGGCTGACCGAAGCGGCTTTGCGTATGCTTTGCAATAATTTAGATCCTGAGGTTGCAGAAGATCCAGCCTCACTGATCGTTTATGGTGGTTTGGGGCGCGCGGCTCGTGACTGGTCATGCTTTGATAAAATTGTTGAGGTACTTAAAGTCCTGGATGATGATCAGACGCTCTTGATCCAATCAGGCAAGCCGGTTGGCGTGTTTCGTACCCATGAAGACGCGCCGCGTGTGTTGATTGCCAATTCTAATTTGGTTCCTCACTGGGCAAATTGGGAGCATTTCAATGAGCTGGATAAAAAAGGCTTGATGATGTATGGGCAAATGACGGCGGGCAGTTGGATCTATATTGGTTCGCAAGGCATTGTTCAGGGCACGTATGAAACATTCGTTGCCGCGGCGAAAAAGCATTATGACGGCAATTTAACTGGACGGTGGATCTTGACGGCCGGATTAGGTGGCATGGGAGGCGCGCAACCACTTGCAGCGATCATGGCAGGTGCTAGCATGCTTGCCATTGAGTGCGATCCAGCGCGCATCGAAAAACGCATCAAAACGCGCTACCTTGATAAATTCACCGACAATCTTGATGAGGCATTAAGCTGGATTGATGAAGCATGTCAGACTAGACAACCAGTTTCTGTCGGTCTATTGGGTAATGCGGCCGAAATCTATCCTGAATTGGTTAAACGTGGTGTATCACCAGCATTGGTGACGGATCAAACAAGCGCACATGATCCTCTCAATGGTTACTTACCGAGCGGCTGGTCATTGCAAAAAGCCGACTCATTAAGAAACACTGACCCCCAAGCTGTGGTGGCTGCCGCCAAGCAGTCCATGGCCGTCCAGGTGCAAGCCATGCTTGCTTTTTACCAGCGCGGCATTCCTGTTTTTGATTACGGTAATAATATCCGGCAAATGGCTTTTGAAGCGGGTGCTAACGAGGCGTTTACTTTTCCAGGGTTTGTTCCGGCGTACATTCGTCCGCTTTTTTGTGAGGGGATTGGCCCGTTTCGCTGGGTGGCCTTGTCGGGTGATCCTGATGATATTTATGCTACCGATGAAAAAGTAAAACAACTTATCCCGGATGATGTGCACTTGCATCGTTGGCTTGACATGGCGCGTAGCAAAATTGCTTTTCAAGGACTACCAGCAAGGATTTGCTGGGTTGGTCTGAAAGATCGCGCACGCTTAGCACTTGCATTTAATGACATGGTTAAATCAGGTGAAGTCAAAGCACCTATTGTTATTGGTCGCGACCACCTGGATTCTGGCTCAGTTGCAAGCCCTAACCGCGAAACAGAAGGTATGCTGGATGGTAGTGATGCCGTATCTGATTGGCCATTACTTAATGCGCTATTGAGTTGTGCGAGTGGTGCCACCTGGGTCAGTATTCACCATGGTGGTGGCGTTGGTATGGGATTTTCGCAGCACGCAGGCCTTGTGATCGTGGCAGACGGGAGTGAGAAAGCCGCCGCACGGCTTGGGCGTGTTTTGCATAATGACCCGGCAACAGGCGTTATGCGCCACGCTGATGCCGGTTATGCGCTTGCAAAACAATGCGCGGTTGAAAATCACCTGTGGCTGCCGATGGAATCAAATGGAGACAGCTTTAAGTGACTGAGCAATTTGTTCTATCCCCTGGCGACCTGAATTTACAATCGTTAAGACAGGCGTTAACGGAGAAAAAGCCTTGTGTATTAGATCCGGCATGCATTCCTAAGATTGAGGCAGCACAGGCTGTCATACAGCAAATTTTGCGTGAAAAAAAAACTGTTTATGGTATTAATACCGGGTTTGGAGCCTTGGCTAATCAAACCATTTCTGCAGATAAGTTAAAACAGTTACAGCGCAATATTGTTCTGTCTCATGCCTGCGGCAGCGGTGAATTGCTGGCAGATGACATAGTGGCACTTATTTTATTGTTAAAAATCAATAACCTTGCTCAGGGTTATTCCGGCGTACGTCAAGAGCTGATTGACGCACTCTGTGCGCTTTATAATGCCCGCGTTTATCCTTGCATTCCTGCGAAAGGATCAGTTGGGGCATCAGGTGATTTAGCGCCTTTGGCGCATCTGGCACTCCCATTAATAGGCGAGGGGGAAGTACGTTATCAGGGCAAGGTCCTCAGTGCTGTTGAGGGGTTGGCTATTGCAGGAATTGCGCCGCTGGATTTAGCGCCGAAAGAAGGTTTGGCCTTATTGAATGGTCTACAGGTTTCAGCAGCATTGTGCATGCATGCTTTTTTCCGTAGTGAGTGGTTGTTTGAAGCAGCCATTCTGGCCGGAAGTTTATCTGTTGATGCAGCCTGTGGCAGTGACATCCCATTTGATAACAGGATTCATGCCGCTCGTGGGCATCAGACGCAAATTGATGTGGCTGCAATGTATCGTGAATTGTTGGCAGGCAGTGAAATACGTGAATCACATCGACAATGCACGCGCGTGCAAGATCCTTATTCATTGCGTTGCCAGCCACAAATCATGGGTGCGGTACTTCATCAAATGCAATTTGTGGGTCAAACCTTGCAAGTCGAGGTGAATGCCGTTTCAGATAACCCGTTGGTGTTTGCAGATCAAGGTGATGTTTTGTCAGGCGGGAATTTTCATGGTGAGATTATCGCCATGGCCGCAGATAACTTGGCCTTGGCCATAGCTGAAATAGGGGCGAATGCTGAACGGCGTATTGCCTTGCTCATTGATGAAAATTTCAGTGGATTGCCCGCCTTTTTGGTTAAAGAAAGCGGATTGAATTCAGGGTTTATGATTGCGCATGTGACAGCTGCCGCTTGCGCCAGTGATAATAAAGCCTTGGCTCATCCGCATTCGGTTGATAGTATGCCGACCTCGGCTAATCAAGAGGATCATGTATCCATGGCTACTAGTGCAGCAGTGCGTTTGCAGTCAATGATTGATAACACAGCAACGATTCTCGCGATTGAGCTATTGGCCGCCTGCCAGGGATTGGATTTTCATGCGCCACTCAAGACATCCAGTAAACTGCAAAAAGTTTATCGTAAGGTGCGAGCTTATGTTGACACGTACGACTGTGATCGTTATTTTGCACCGGATATTGCGATTATTAAACAACAGTTACTGAATGGTGAATTCGCGATGACAAGCCTTTAAAGGCATATTAGCTACTGTGTGGCGCGCAACATAGAATAACTTGGTGGGATCCCCTCTCCCGCCCTGCGGGCACCCTCTCCCCGAGTGCGGGAGAGGGGAATAATGTTGAGGTTATTGAGAAGTTAATTTTTTATGACAATTGAAATATACACAGATGGTGCATGTAAAGGTAATCCAGGTCCAGGAGGTTGGGGGGCTTTGTTACGTCATAATGGTAATGAAAGAACCATGATGGGTGCTGAAGAACATACCACCAATAACCGCATGGAATTAACCGCAGCAATTAAAGCATTAGCTGCATTAAAACGACCTTGTGAAGTGAATTTATACACGGATTCTCAATATTTGCGGCAAGGAATGACTGAATGGATGATTACGTGGAAAAAGAAAGGTTGGCGCAATTCCAAAAAAGAGCCGGTGAAGAATGCCGATCTTTGGCAACAACTGGATGAGCTTGCCCATCTTCATCAAATCAAATGGCACTGGGTCAAAGCGCATGCGGGCCATCCAGAGAATGAGCTGGCCGATTCGTTGGCAAATCAGGCTATTGTGGAATTATTACGTGCAGGGTGAGTGAGTAATGCGTCAAATTGTATTGGATACTGAAACAACCGGTATTGGTCATGCGCAAGGACATAGGATCATTGAAATTGGTTGTGTTGAACTAATTGACAGAAAATTAACCGGCAAGCACTTCCAGACTTACTTGAATCCGCAACGTGAAGTTGAGGAGGGGGCATTCAGGGTTCATGGGATAAGTAGCGAATTCCTTCAAGATAAGCCTTTATTTAAAGATGTTCTGCATGATCTGCTGCAATTTATTGAAGGCAGTGAGTTAATTATTCATAATGCGCCGTTTGATGTGGGTTTTTTAAACGCCGAATTAACGCATGCCAAATGGCCTAAATCGCTACGCGATTATTGCCGGGTTTTTGATACGTTGGTTTTAGCCAAGGAAAAACACCCAGGCCAGCGTAATAATCTTGATGCGTTATGTAAGCGTTATGAAATAGATAACGCCAATCGCCAGTTACATGGCGCGCTACTTGATGCCGAAATTCTCGCCTCGGTTTATCTGGCAATGACAGGCGGGCAGGCAAGTTTGTTTGTTGATGATAATCTATCAGTAAAGAATGCTAAAAAATTGGAACAACAATCATCTGCCTGCTTGCAAAGTAATTCGCCTATCCTATCAGCAAGCCTAGATGAGGTTGCCAGACACGATGAATTCATTGAATTTATCGTAAAAAAATCAGGTGTTAATTATTGGACGTTTTAACTATATTATAACGCCACACGGTGTAGATAAATATGTTTTCTTACCATATCCCATTGTACGGGATCGATGTTTTTATTCTTGTGCCGTACAAAGACTATATCCACAATGAACTAACGTCATCCTGAACGCAGTGAAGGATTGAATTTAGTTTGATCATGGATAACTTGAGATCACTACGCTCTGAATGACCTACGTCGAGAGTTACACCCAACTATAAGTGATTTTAAATCAATCACCCATTGCATTTTTTGGTCTTATATATTATTATAATGAATATATTTTATACAGCTTGTAATTGCATTAATACCTGTTTGTAGAAAGGAACCTACCTAACCTATTGAATTGTAGCGCAATGGAATGTTGTTTTGACCATTGGAGCGTACGCATGCCTAAAACCACTAATTTAAGCGAGATTCTTAACCTTGCTGGTGTGGCGTCTACTGATCAAGACATCCCGGATTATTTCTTATTTTTATTAGGCACAGACACGGTATTCACACCAAAACCCACTACTACGCGATATTATGAACGGGGTGAAACGCTCTCGTATGCAGCCCAAGCGGTAGTAAAATTGCTGGGTGAAGAGGCGCAGACCGATTTATCAGGCGCTGCGCTGTCGTATTCTTCAAATTCGGTTGATTTGTTAAATGGTCCTACTACCTTAGGTGCTGAGGTTGGTGATCGGATTGCAGAGGCGGTGCTGTTAGCCTTGCATGCAGCTGCAAGTGGAAAGTCAAACCTGCAAATTACAGCTCATAGTCGAGGAGCGGTTGAGGCGATTCTTGTTATGCATGAATTAGAGCGTATTGAGAAATCCTTACGTGAGACACCTGATACGCCATTATCTGAAATTCTTATTAATTCTCCCTGTCAGTACACCAGGCGGGCTATGAATTCCAAGATTTCAGGCGCATCGCCCAGCGTATCGCCCAGATCATCTCCCAATATTGCCATTGAAGAAGACACGGTTAACAATAGATACATGCTGGCTAATAAACTGGCCAAGCTCAAAGTTAATCCTTTTTTGATTGATCCCGTTCCAGGTGGCAGGTATTGTCTAATCCCGACCCGTTGGGTTGATCAGCGATTTTATCAAAAACCAAAATTAGAACATCATGAACTGATCGTATGTAGAGATGAACGCACCCGTTCTTTCATTCCTGTTGTCCCGAATGGGATGCAGACTACCATCATGCCTGGACATCATGGTACAGCCAGTGGCAATTTCTATGATCAACAATACAAAGTAAAACCCGAAGGCACCACCGGGGTGCAGGAGCTAGTGTTATGTAAGTTATTTGATTTTTATCGACAAACAAGCCAGTTTGCTCCACTTGAAGATGAACTTAAACTCGAGCACCCTGCTTTAGATGCCGTTTTAAATGAATACCTTGCTGCTGATGATGAGACTGCTAGGAAAGAATTGTTTTTAAAGCACTATGAAAACATAGCCACCCATGATAGATTTTATCGCTCGTTTGCCAATGGAGGTTATCCTTATTTAGGCATTGAAAAATGTGCAAATGGCAAACCTGAGGGCGCTCGTTATATTCATAATTTGGAGCATAATTATCAACCTTTAGATACTATCTCTGCCAGCTTGCAGGATTCTGTTGTTAATCATGAGCATTTGAGGCTCAAAATAGGCAATGTAATGGCTTCTAAGCCTGACGATACAGTTGATCAGAAATTTCACTCACTCAGCTGTACATTAGCAACGATAGTTAGTTCGGCACCATTGGATGAAGACTTAGATGATCTTCTTTCAACTACTGTAGGACAAGAGATATTTGCAAATTATTTATCAATGCTAATTGATGAAATAAGTCAAAAATTCCTGGATAGTCGCACCCCTCGTGACCTAATAGATAGGTTAATTCCGTTAATTAAAGATCTTTTTGAAACCCTGAGAAAAGCAAATGAAGATCAACCAAGATATGCACTAGCCAAAAAGTGTGAAACTCGCTTAAAAGAGGCGATCAAAGAGACAGCAAACATGCACTACCTGGCGATTAATAGTCAGGTTGAGAAAGTAAAACAACAAATTCAACGGATATTAGCCCCGGTCGATGACTTTACTCAAGTGCTTGAAGAGTTTAGGGAATCTTTGTCAGACAAAGACGAATATAGTGAGTTGAAAAATGAGCTATGCCAGCCTGATTGCATGAAGGATATCCACCAGGTACAAAACATTTTGTTAACAGCGTTGGATACAATTCGTCAGCGGGAAGATTTATCAGATGAGGCTAAAGAAGAACTGCTTGGTGAATTATTAGGAGAAAGTGTTACTAAATTACGGGGATTTTTTGAAGCCCATGAAAATAGTATTGAGCAGTATCTCGAAAAAATGGCTCAATTTCACCAAGACATTTTAAGATTTAAAAAAATCCATGACGAAATAATAGACCTGGTTGAACCACAAGAACTAGCGTTTGGTAAAGAGCAGCTCGTGGGAATGGATCGTGATTTAGAAATGCTTGAGGGGAATTTGCTTAAAGAGAAAGAAATAACCAGGCAGCATGCTACTATTGACACGTTAGAGCAACAAATACAGGCGCAAGTCAATGAAGCTAATCAACAGCAACAATCTTATGCGATTGAACTAGCTGCCCTAAAGCAGAGACATAAAGCTGAAAGGGTGTTTTTATATCAACAACTCGATGCGCAAGCCAGTGAGACTCATCAACTTCGGCAAGACCATCAGGCTGCAATAGCCGCCCTACAACAGCGACATGAGGCTGAAATAGACAGGTTACGCTTACAAATAGAACAACGCAATGATGTGGCTAATCAGCAAAACGCACACATTCAAGCCTTACACACGCCTGAGGAAGCAACTAGTCTATCTGCCATTCAAAATAATCTAATCCCATTAACTCAAAAATACCTTGCCCATTTGCGGGATCAGGCACGTAAGTATTTCCCTAATGATGTAGAAGCGAATGGCAATACGCTGCCAGACGCTGAAGCTATTTTAGATCTGGCAAAAAGAGAGGCCTATAATAAAATTCAAATGAAATTTAATCGGGTTCAGGCATTATATGCGATTCTGGACGATACGACTCAACTTATAAAACCAAGCGACCGTATAAAAACATTTACTCAGACTCTTAAAGAACATGAGCGTGAATTAAAGCAGCATCGCGATCCAGCATGGCGAACTTTCGCTAAATCATGTCTTGCGATTATCGCAATAATAGGTACAGGAATTATTCCAGGCTTGGTGTATGCTGCTGTAACCGGTAAATCCCCGCTATTTTTCAGTCAGAGTCAAGGCGGTAAATACGCTGACGCATGTCAATCACATATTAAGCCCCATCTGACTCGCACAGCTTCGTGAGTGGAGTTTTCAGTATCAGCCTACCTTGTTGACCAATAAATGCTTGATATGATACTTATTTGTACTATATTTATGATAAAGGAAAATATAAATCATAAATAAAGGACATATCATGGATGCATGGCTTGTACCTGATAGTATGCGGCGTTTTTTAATCACAGTAAGCGTAGGCATGGTTGTATCTATACAGCCGGCTAATGCTTCAATCAATGAGTCGACCCCCCTTGCCTCTATCCATTATCAGCAATTTGCCGCCAAAGCATTTATATATGATCCCAGATCGTTGCGATGGAAGGCAACTAAAAACGGAAAAGTGATTCGTTCAGGACGTGGTTCAGGTGGAAGTAATTATTGTCGTGACGTCAAGCGAGCCTGTCGAACGCCGACAGGAACATTCCGTATGATAGGAAAACGAGGGGTTAATTGCCGTTCCAGTCGTTACCCATTAGGCAAAGGAGGCGCGCCTATGCCTTATTGCATGTTTTTTAGCAAATATTATGCAATTCATGGGTCGCCAGATGTGCCTAACTATAATGCAAGTCATGGTTGTATTCGTGTAAAACCACATGATGCGCGATGGTTGTATCATCAGTTTATGGAAATAGGAACTAAAGTAGTTGTTAAACCATATTGACGTTATTATTTCACCCACCCAGTTTTATATGCACTTTTCACACGAATTAAGGCTGCGAAGAGAAAAAGAGCAACCAAGGCTGTTAGTAGCTCGTGGTATGTTTGGTGACCTGGGGCGAAAAAGAGCTGCTGATGAGCAAAAAGGTCCTGAGTCTAATGAGTATAAACGCCCAAGATTATGACTTCATGGTGTTTGTTATATACCCATTGGACATCAATCCATTATTTTTATGTCTGATGGGTATAGGATGATTGGTTCTGAAATAGCGATTATTCATCCTCATCCTTATCTTCGTCATCATCAATACTAAATGAAGAACCACAGCCACAGGTTGTTTTGGCGTTGGGGTTACGAATGACAAACTGCTCGCCCTGTATGCCTTGAATATAGTCAATTTCAGCTTCTTGCAGGAATTGAATACTCATGGAGTCTATCAATAATTTGACTGAGACTTGTCCATCAGAGCAGGCTTTCTCAATCACGGTGTCATCTTCTTGAATGACTTCATCAAAGCTAAAATCATATTGAAAACCCGAACAGCCCCCCCCCCTGATACCTATTCTTAGATTAAGCTTGGGATTTTTCTCTTCCAATATCAAAGACGCTACTTTATCAGCAGCACTGACTGAGAAATTAATACCTGTACTTGTTGCAGGTGATGCATTGACTGCGCTCATGTTGACTCCAAAACGTATATTATTAATTATACATGATTATCGAATAATTTGTTCAATTGTCGCGCCACCCAGACACTGATTTTTTTCATAGAAAACGATGTATTGGCCTGGCGTCACGGCGCGTTGTGGATTTGAAAACATCACGTAATGCTGATTATTGTCAGCAGGTGAGATAACACAACCTTGATCTGTCTGTCGGTAACGGGTTTTAGCATAACAAGTCAATGGCAGGGCGTTTTTATAATCTGCCAGCCAATGGATGGGTCCACAAATGAGTCCTTGAGAATAAAGCATGGGGTGATGAGTACCTTGTGCCACAATCAGCGTATTGGTTGTGGTGTCCTTATCGACAACATACCATGGTTCTTCAAGGCCTTTACGCATGCCGCCAATACCAAGTCCTTGACGTTGGCCCAAGGTGTAAAACATCAAGCCGTCATGTCGGCCAATGGTTTCACCAAGCGAATTTTTGATATTTCCTGGTTTTGCCAGCATAAATTCATTAAGAAAAGTTTTGAAACGCTTCTCACCAATGAAACAAATACCAGTGGAATCTTTTTTGGCATGTGTGACCAAATTCAGTGCTTTGGCAAACTCGCGGACTTGTGATTTAAGATAGTCACCAATTGGGAATAATGTTTTTGCCAGTGCTGCAGGTTCAACGGCATGTAAAAAATACGTTTGATCTTTTTCACGGTCTTTAGATTTAAATAATTCACCAAGGCCGTTGTTAACACGCACCCGGGCATAATGGCCTGTGGCAATAAAATCAGCACCTAAGTCCAGGGCATGTTTTAAAAAGGCATTAAATTTGATTTCTTTGTTGCACAGCACGTCTGGGTTTGGGGTGCGCCCGCTTTCGTATTCATTTAGAAAATGATTAAAAACCCGTTGCAAGTAGTGCTCAGAAAAATTAACCGTGTGTAGTGGTATGCCCAATTGCGTGCACACGGCTTGTGCGTCAGCCAGATCGTTGGCGGCTGGACAATAGCCGTCCTTGTCGTCTTGCTCCCAATTTTTCATGAACAAGCCTTCGACTTCATAGCCCTGTTCACGTAAAAGCCAGGCAGCAACCGATGAATCGACACCACCAGACATGCCTACAATCACTTTAATTTTCATAAATCGATTCAATATGTATAAAAAATGGATATTTTACGCTATAATGTCGTCTTTTAACATCGCAAATCGCATGAATATTTGTTTAAAAACGCAGGCAAGGCAAGCAGCGCAGCAGGTTACGTTAATTATACAGGAACGACTACCCAGCCACATTGAGTCAGTCGGCCCATTAACGTGCAAATATCAAATTGAGTTGGCTGACAACTATTATTTGTTAACGCTTCATGTACGTGGTGTGCTTGATATTATCTGTCAACGTTGTGCAAATGTATTTCGACATGACTATGACAACGAAACCAAACTTGCTGTGTGTGTAAACGATGCGATTGCTGAAAGACTAATGGAACATTTCGAATGTATTGTTGCCTGCGATAATCAGATTGATTTGACGGAGGTAGTAACAGACGATCTGCACTTGTTTTCGCCGGAAAAACACGCGGATAAGTGTTGAAAGTGTATTAATCAGATAATTTCTGTCAGCAATACTTGGATTGTAAACAAAAACTCGGTAATATTCCGACCTTATGAAAACAAATTGTTTAGGAGTAATACAATGGCCGTACAACAAAATAAAAAATCACGTTCTAAACGTGACATGCGTCGCTCTCATGATGCATTAACCAAACCAACACTCTCAGTTGATGCAACGACTGGCGAAACGCATTTACGTCATCACATCACACCAGATGGCTACTACCGTGGTCGCAAAGTGATTGAGACTGCAACTGTTTACGAACAAGAGTAAACACGTTGAATAACGTTACCATTGCCATTGATGCAATGGGTGGGGATCATGGTTTAGACGTCGTGATTCCTGCCTGTGTGCGTGCGGTGCGAAAAAACCCCGATTTAAAATTGTTTCTGGTTGGTGACAAAAACCAGATCAATAAGCATTTAAAAAAACATGGCGTGTTTTCAAACAAACAGCTTTTAGTTGAGCATGCGTCGGAAGTGGTGGCGATGGACGAATTACCATCACATGCCTTACGTAATAAAAAAGACTCATCGATGCGCGTAGCCATTAATATGGTGAAAGAGGAAAGAGCGCAAGCGTGCGTTAGCGCAGGCAACACAGGTGCCTTAATGGCCACTGCCCGCTTTGTTCTCAAAACGCTGCCAGGCATTGACAGACCAGCAATTATTGCTGAATTGCCTACGATGAAAGGTAAAACACGCGTGATTGATTTAGGTGCGAACGTGGATTCCTGCGCCGAGCACCTGTTTCAATTTGCCGTCATGGGATCGGCATTAATTCAAGCAGTAGATCATAAATCCAGGCCAAGGATTGGATTATTGAATATTGGTGTTGAAGAAATTAAAGGCAACGATCAGGTCAAACGAACCGCCCACATGCTTGCCGAATGTGAAGTCATGAATTACGTTGGTTATGTCGAAGGTGATCATTTTTATTCAGGTGAAGTTGATCTCGTTGTTTGCGATGGTTTTGTCGGTAATGTAGCTTTGAAGGCAAGTGAAGGCCTGGCAAAACTGATGCTTGCTGTACTTAAAGAGTCATTCACTCGTAGTTGGGTGGCAAAATTAGTCGGTTTGATGGCGCTTCCTGCCTTGTCTCATTTGAAAAAGCGCATGGACCCTGCCAGGTACAACGGTGCGAGCATGCTGGGTTTAAATGGCATCGTGGTTAAGAGTCATGGTGGTGCTAATGAGCTGGCTTTTCAGTATGCTATCGAAGAGGCGGTACTACAAGTTAAAAACAACGTGGTTGATTTGGTTCGTGATCAAATTACCAGCTTCATTAATCAAGGTTTGTTGCTATGAAAAACGCGCATATTAGCGGCACGGGGAGTTATCTTCCTGAGCGTCAACTCACTAATAAAGAGCTGGAAGCCCAGCTTGATACAAGCGATGAGTGGATTCTAAGTCGCACAGGCATTAGCAGCAGGCGGGTGGCTTCTGTACATGAAACCACCTCATTTATGGCCAGTGAAGCGGCTAAAAATGCATTGGAATCTTCTGGTGTTGAGGCAAATGAAATTGATTTAATTTTGGTGGCCACCTGCACACCAGATCATTTTTTCCCCAGCATGGCATGCCATGTGCAAAAAGCCCTGCAAATTTCTCGCCCAATCCCGGCTTTTGACATCAGTGCCGCTTGTAGCGGTTTTGTTTATGCAATGGATATTGCCAAACAATATCTAGCCACGGGTGCTGCGAAACACGTATTGGTTATTGGTAGTGAAAGCATGTCCCGTGCTGTTGATTGGACCGATCGCGCAACTTGTGTTTTATTTGGAGATGGGGCGGGTGCTGTGGTCTTAAGCGCCAGTGAAAAACCTGGTATCGTGGGCAGCATTTTGCACGCAGCCTATGATCAGGACAAATTATTAACGTATGCAGCGTACCTGGATGAAGGCAAAAGGCCACTGATAGGAATGCGGGGTAACGAAGTATTTAAAATTGCAGTGAACATCATGGGTGATATTGTGGATGAGGTACTAGCTGCAAGTAACTTACAAAAATCAGATATCAAGTGGTTAGTACCCCATCAGGCAAATATTCGCATCATACAGGCGATAGCAAAAAAATTATCACTTCCCATGTCACAAGTCATTGTAACCATTGAACATCAAGGTAACACATCTGCCGCGTCCATACCGTTGGCATTAGATGTTTCAGTGCGTGAGCAACGAATCCAACGTGGCGATCTTATCTTATTGGAATCTTTTGGTGGCGGCATGACCTGGGGTGCCATGGTTATTCGCTATTAAGATACGCGTCTGAGGGTCACTATCAAAATGTCAATTACAGCGTTTGTTTTTCCGGGGCAGGGTTCCCAATCTGTTGGTATGTTGAAAGAATTGTCTGGCAATTACCCGCTCATTATTGAGTTGTTTGCAACGGTTTCTGAGCGGGTGGGCTACGATGTTTGGGACTTGGTTCAAGAGGGTCCGGCCACCAAGCTAAATCAAACCGAGCACACACAAGTAGCCATGTTGGCTGCTGATGTTGCTGTATATAAGGTATTGCAACAGCAGGGTAGTGTCCATGCCAGCATCATGGCAGGGCACAGCCTGGGCGAGTATGCTGCATTGGTATGCGCAGAAGCGATTAGTTTACCTGATGCGGCCGCATTGGTTGCTATGCGCGGACGACTGATGCAGGAAACCGTGCCATTAGGTCAAGGTGCTATGGCCGCCATTGTTGGTCTGACCGATGAGCAAGTGCAATCACTTTGTCTGCAAGCCAGTACCCAGAACTATCAGGTATCCCCTGCAAATTACAATGCCATTGGACAAGTGGTCATCGCAGGTCATACGCCGGCTGTGGAAAAAGCCTTAGCGCTGGCTGATACAATTGGTGCTCGCATGGCCATTGCAATTCCGGTCAGTGTACCTTGTCATTGTTCTCTTTTGGCAGATGCCGCGGTTTTATTTGATGAGTACCTGCAGAAAACCCAATTTAAAGTGCCTGTTTTGCCTGTTATCAGCAATGTTGATTTGAGTGTTTATAAGTCAGTGGAACAAATAAGAATTTTATTAAAAGAGCAGCTGTATCATCCAGTACGTTGGGTTGAGACGATTCAACTAATGAAACACCAGGGCGTTGAGCGCGTTGTTGAATGCGGGCCGGGTAAAGTGTTAAGCGGGCTTGTCAAACGCATTGATAAATCATTGCAGGCAATCAGTGTAAATGATCAAGCCGGTGTGAATTTATACTTGGGTCAGTAAGCCTGAATATAACCCGGGATAATATGTTGATAGAGGATTTTAAACCATGACCACTTTACAGGGTAAAATAGCGCTCGTGACGGGCGCTAGTCGTGGCATTGGTAGTGCTGTAGCACTCACCTTGGCACAAAAAGGCGCGTATGTCATTGGAACAGCGACCACAGAGGAAGGTGCTCTGAAAATTACGACGACTTTAACGCAGGAAAATATTGCGGGTGAAGGCGTGGTGCTTGATGTAACTTGCCGCGACAGCGTTGAGCAGATGATGGCGCGCTTAACTCAAGAAAATAAATTACCGTCTATACTGGTTAATAATGCTGGTATTACTTGTGATAATTTATTATTGCGTATGGATGATGAAGAATGGTACCGGGTAATTGAAACCAATTTGAATTCCGTATTTCGTTTGAGTAAAGCCTGCATTAAGGCAATGTTTCGAGCGCGCTGGGGTCGGATTATCAGTATTGGTTCTGTGGTTGGTAGCAGTGGCAATCCAGGTCAAGCAAATTATACTGCAGCCAAAGCAGGTCTTATTGGTTTTTCCAAATCGCTGGCTCAGGAAATTGGTAGTCGCGGCATCACTGTGAATGTTGTTTCGCCCGGCTTTATCGATACAGACATGACTGCCGCATTACCTGATTTGGTGAAAGAGGAAATGCTAAAACGAATTCCTATGAAACGCCTGGGCAAGGTAGAAGATATTGCTGAAACCGTGGCATTTCTTGCTTCAGACAATGCAAATTATATTACTGGGGAAACTATTCATGTCAATGGTGGCATGTATATGAATTAAAATCGCGCATGTTATTTAATGTACTTTATTGAAGAAACTTGCGTTATCTGAATAATATAATAAACTACCCAACAACTTTTTTTATAAACGATAGAGGACAAACTAGTTATGAGTACAATAGAAGACAGAGTTCGCAAGATTGTTGTAGAGCAATTAGGTGTTAAAGAAGATGAGTTGAAAAATGACGCCTCGTTTGTTGATGATTTAGGCGCTGATTCACTTGATACAGTTGAGTTGGTAATGGCACTGGAAGAAGAGTTTGAAACTGAGATTCCAGATGAAAAAGCCGAGAAAATCACGACAATTCAAGAAGCGATTGATTACATTCAAAGCAATCTTAATAAAGAAGAAGACTGAGATTGAGGAGTTTTTCATTGAATAAACGGCGTGTTGTGGTAACCGGGATGGGCATGTTAACCCCTGTCGGTTCCAATGTAGAAGAGTCTTGGAAAAATATTCTGGCGGGTGTGAGCGGTGTTGGTGAAGTTGAAGATTTTGACACCAGTGAATACTCAACCAAAATTTGGGCCAAGGTAAAAAACTTTAACGCTGAAGATCATATGTCGCCTAAAGAAGCCCGAAAAATGGACTTGTTTACGCAATATGGCATGGTTGCTGCGGATGAAGCAATGGCTGATGCAAATCTGATTATCGATGAAAAACTATCTTATCGTGCTGGTGTTGCTGTAGGCGCTGGTATTGGTGGTATTCAAACCATCACTAATAATCAGGATAAATTGATCAGTGGCGGCCCAAGAAAAGTCTCTCCTTTTTTTATTCCTGCAGGCATTATCAATATGGTTGCAGGTCAGATCTCGATTAAGCATCAATTAAAAGGCCCTAATATTTCAGTGGTCACTGCCTGCACAACAGGTACTCATAATATCGGACTTGCCGGGCGGATGATAGCCTATGGTGATGCGGATGTGATGGTGTGCGGTGGTTCAGAAATGACAACCACGCCGTTATGTCTTGCGGGTTTTTCTGCTGTTCGATCATTGTCAAAGCGTAATGATGAGCCAGAAAAGGCATCACGACCCTGGGATAAAGACCGTGATGGGTTTGTTATGGGTGAGGGTGCAGGTATTTTGGTTCTTGAAGAATATGAACATGCCAAGGCACGTGGTGCTAAAATATATGCTGAGCTAATTGGTTTTGGCATGTCTGCTGATGCATACCATATCACAGCGCCGGATGAAGATGCCGATGGTGCCTCCCGATCCATGGCCGCTACTATTCAAGATGCAGGAATTCGGAAGGAACAGGTTGATTACATCAACGCGCATGGCACATCGACTTATTTAAACGACATGAATGAAACCAGGGCAATCAAACGCGTGTTTCAAGAGCATGCTTATCAGTTGGCGGTTAGTTCAACCAAGTCAATGACTGGGCATTTACTAGGCGCTGCAGGCGCTGTTGAGGCGATTTTCAGTATTCTTGCCATACGCGATCAAATAGCCCCGCCAACCATTAATCTCGATAACCCAGATGAAGGATGCGACTTGAATTACGTGGCGCATAAACCACAAAAACGAGTGATTAATTACGCCTTGAGTAACTCATTAGGGTTTGGTGGAACAAATGGAAGCTTGTTATTTAAGCGCTTCGATGACTAGTTGATGGAGCGTCGCTGGCTGAAATTTGTTGTTCTTTATTGCGCAACATTATTGCTTATCGGCTCTTCAATACTGGGTTTTGATTTGTATCGTTTATTCTATCAGCCGATGTTGTCAGATAAACAGCAGCCAGTCACTGTTCATTTAGATAAATTCACCTCTGCTTCATCATTTGTTCATACGTTAAAATCACAGCGCCTGGTTAAATCCGGGCGTTTGTTTCTAATCCTCATCCGTATGCAGGGCTTGTCATCACATCTGAAGGCTGGAATTTATCAGATTAATGCGGGCGAGTCTGCACAACAGTTTCTTTATCGTGTGGTCGATGGTGATGTGTTAAAAGAAACGTTTCGTATTATCGAGGGAACTACCAAAAATCAAGTTGAGGAAAATCTGAAAAAAGCCCCATATTTAGCTTATAACGCCATGGATTGGTTTGCTATCACCGCCCCTTTCCCTAGTGCTGAAGGCTTGCTGCTTGCTGATACTTATCATTACGATGCAGGGAGTAATAGTCAGGATTTGTTGGTGCGGGCAAATTCTAATTTGCGCGAGTTTCTTGAATACAGTTGGCAACAACGCACTCCTGGTTTACCCTACAAGTCGGCTTATGATCTATTGATTGCTGCCTCAATCCTTGAAAAAGAGGCATCCCTTGCCAGCGAAAAGCGTTTGATTGCGGGCGTTATTGTCAATCGATTACGGAAAAACATGCCATTGCAAATGGACCCGACGGTTATTTATGCTCTGGGGCAAACATACCAGGGAAAATTATCGCGTGAAAATCTTTTTATTGATTCACCTTATAATACCTACTTGTATCGTGGGTTGCCGCCCACACCCATTGCGATGGTTGGCAAGGAGGCAATAGCTGCCGCAGCAAGACCGCAGCCAAGTGATTACCTGTATTTTGTCGCAAAAGGCGATGGCAGTCATCATTTTTCAGTTACTTACGAACAGCAAAAACAGGCGATAGCGCGCTATCTAAAAAAGGGTTGATGATGGCAGACAAAGGACATTTTATTGTCATAGAAGGACTTGAAGGTGCTGGTAAATCTACAGCGCTTAATACGATCAAACGTTTCCTGGTAAATCATGGCGTTGAACTTATGGTAACGCGTGAACCTGGCGGTACACGCGTTGGCGAGACAGTGCGTCATTTAATTAAAGAAGTTATGCCAGAAGAGCCGCTTGATGCGCGCGCGGAATTACTTTTACTTTACGCAGCAAGAGTTCAATTGCTTGAGCAGGTTATTCGCCCGGCGCTAAATAAGGGCTGTTGGGTTCTCGCTGATCGCTTTGAGTTATCTACATTTGCCTATCAAGGTGGAGGTCGGAAGCTGGATGAGCAGGTGATAACACAATTATCATCGTTTTGTTTGCAGGATTTTAAGCCGGATTTGTTGATATTTTTAGATGTAACACCAGAAAAAGGGCTACAGCGTGCTCGAAAGCGTAGCAAGGCCGATCGTATAGAGCAAGAGACGTTGTCTTTTTTTAATGATGTTTATCACAGTTATCATGAACACATAAAAACCATGGACAATGTTGCCGTAATTGATGCCTGCCAGCCATTTGCTGCTGTTCAGGATTCAATTCGTACCGCACTCGAAAATTATATGATGAATAATGCAATCTCAACAACCTATTGAATTATTAGCAGCACATGCATCGTTGTGGAAGCGTTTGCAGTCCATGCTGGATAAAAAACGCTACCCTCAAGCCCTGCTTTTTGTAGGCCCCCGTCATGCAGGGATGCTGCAGCTAGCTAATCGCTTCATGGCGGCATTGATCTGCAAGCACATAGCGGCACCTTGTGGCCATTGCAG
>Ga0209024_1000830_pt1 | contig 38018 bp, 43 predicted proteins | sample AutmiccommunBRH5_FD_187380 | JGI IMG/M metagenome (GOLD analysis project Ga0209024, IMG submission 187380) | Deep subsurface microbial communities from Mt. Terri, Switzerland - Autotrophic microbial communities BRH/5 (SPAdes) (version 2) | ecosystem: Environmental > Aquatic > Deep subsurface >... | reverse complement strand
GGCGACCGACCGTTTCGGTGCGCTGCATGACCCAGGCTTCCAGGCCGGCCGGGTCCTCCGGCAGGTCGGACGGCAGCGCAGCGGCGGCCTCGAGCTGCGCACGCAGGTACTCCGCAGCGCTGTCGCGCGGTTGCGCGTCGACCTCGCGGGCAAGGGCGAAGTACAGCGCCCGTGAGGGCTGATCCTGCGCTGGGTGAAGGGCAGGAGTGATCGGCAGGCTGCGAGAAGTCAGTTGCATGATTCTGTTCTATGGCAGTTCTAGTCCAGTTTTGGCTGCCGGGCCTGTGGTTTAGTTCAGCTGCCCCGCCGAGCGGCCATCGGTCCAGAAACGACCGCTGCGCTGCAACTTCCTCGGCCACGCCTCCTCCCAACCGATAGAGCCACCCGGACAGGCCGGGCATGGCCACTGATACGCGAGGAGCAGCTGATGAGTCAGAACGGCCAGGATCGCGAGAGCATCGAGTCCATCGACCAGAGCGGCGACGCCCACGAGCAGAATCCGGAAACCACGTCCACCCAGGGTGAGGTCGCCGGTGGTGACGAAGCCGACGTACCCGGCGGCGCCTACAACGTGCCGCCGGGCCTGGCCGAGGAGGTGAGCGAAGAGGACGCCTCGCGCGAGTCGCAACGCAAGCCTTGATCAACGAAGGGGCTGATCTGGATCGCAGGGTTTGGCTGATCAGGGCGAGTGCGCTTAAGTTTTGTCGGCAATGGGTCGCCTGCTGGCTCTATCACTGCCATCTGCCGAGCAACGGACATGCGCCAACACAGTCGCTTCAGCTTCCGCCATATCAGCCGCATCCAGGTCAGCAACCGTTTGAATGGCGAACCCATGGGCTACGTCGCCGACCTCTCGCTGGGAGGGCTTCGCCTGGTCGCCAGCCAGCCACTCGCGGTGGGCGGCTGCTATGAGATGGTGCTGCATGTGCCGGGTCACGGCGAGCGTGTCCGGCAGGTCGAGGCTGTGGTGATCTGCCAGTGGTCGCGCAAGGATTCACGCCGCGACAGCTTCGAAATGGGCTTCGCTCTGGACCGGCCCTCCGCCGAGTTCACCGCGCTGGTTGCCGAACAGGCACCGCAACGACGCAAGCTCTACTGAGGACCGTGCTCCGTTAGCCGAGGGTGCCGAGAATGTTGACGCCGACGCGGTCAGGAATCTCGTTCTGCGAGAGCACGTGCAGGCCCGGGCTGAACACGCGGGCGTAACGCGCGAGTAACGGACGCAGCTGCGGCATCACGGTGAGGATCGGCGGATGGCCGTCCTTGCGCAGTTTTTCCTTCACTACCGGCATGCTGTTCTGCAGCTGGTTGAGCAGGCTCGGTTCCACCGGGATGTTGTCCAGGCTTACCGGCCCCGCTTGCTGGGCAATGGCCAGGGCGTTGAGCAGGGTATTTTCCAGCGCATTTTCCAGCACGAACACGCCGAGCTCTCGACGATCGCCGGCGACCATCGAAACGATGCTGCGGCGCAGCGCATAGCGCACGTCGGCGGCGAGCAGCACCGGGTCCTTGGTGGTCTCGCTGCATTCGAGCAGGGTGCTGGCGATGGTTTCGATGTCCCGCAGCGGCACTTCTTCCAGCAACAGCTGACGGTACACGCGCATCTGTTGGGTGTAGCTCAGGGCGGCTTTCAGGCTTTCGGCGAGCTTCGGAGCCTGTACGGTCAGGCGCTGCATCAGATGCTCGACGTCGTCGTGCTTGAACAGGTCCGGCAGATGCTCGCGGATCACCTTGTTCAGGTGCGTGGCGATGACGCTGGCGCAGTCGATCACCTGATAGCCGAGGTTCAGCGCACGGGACTTGTCCGTCGGCTGGATCCACACCACCTGCATGCGATAGGCCGGGTCGGTGCCGAGGATGCCGTCGATCTCGCCATACAGCTCCGGCGACGGAATCGCCATCAGGCGGTCGGCATGCAGCTCGGCGCCGTCGATTTTCTCGCCGTTGATGTAGATGTCGTACTGCGAGGCCTTGAGCCTGAGGCTGTCGCGGATCTGCACTTCCGGAAGGAGGAAGCCGAGATGTTCGGACAGCGTCTGGCGCACGCCGCGTACCCGCGCCGGCAGCGGTGCACCGGAGGCTTCGTTGACCAGCCCGACCAGCTTGTAGCCGAGCGATACCGACAGCCGTTCGACCAGCGGAATGTCTTCCCAGGCCAGGGTCTGCGCCTTTTCCTTGTCCATCGCCTGGCCGATGGCCTGGATGTCTTTGAGATCGGCACCGGCCGCTGGCGGCTCGTGCAGCGAGACGCGCCAGGCAATGAAGCCGATCAGCGCGGCAAAGCCGATGAATGCCAGATGCGGCATGCCCGGCACCATGCCAAGCACGAAGAGTATTCCGGCCACGGTGTACAGCGAGGCTGGGTTGGCCAGGAGCTGGCGTTGCACCTGGCTGGTGATGTCGCTGGATTCGTTGATGCGGGTAACGATGATCGCCGCTGCAGTCGACAGGAGCAGCGCCGGAATCTGCGCCACCAGGCCGTCACCGATGGTCAGCAGGGCGTACTGTTTGAACGCCTCGCCGGCGGCCAGATCGTGGACGAACACGCCGATGGCGAAACCGCCGAAGAGGTTGATCAGCAGGATCAGGATGCCGGCAATGGCATCGCCGCGGACGAACTTCGAGGCGCCGTCCATTGCACCGTAGAAGTCGGCTTCCTTGGCCACTTCCTGGCGCCGCGCCTTGGCATCTTCCTGGGTCAGTAGGCCAGCATTGAGATCGGCGTCGATGGCCATCTGCTTGCCGGGCAGGGCGTCCAGGGTGAAGCGCGCGGTGACTTCAGAGATGCGCTCGCCGCCCTTGGTGATGACGATGAAGTTGATGATCATCAGGATCACGAACACCACCAGACCGACGATGAAGTTGCCGCCGATCACCACTTCGCCGAAGGCTTCGATCACCTTGCCCGCCGCGCCGGTGCCGGTATGACCCTCAAGCAACACCACCCGCGTCGAGGCGACGTTAAGCGTCAGGCGCATCAGCGTGGTGACCAGGATCACCGTGGGGAACAGCGAAAAATCCAGCGGGCTCTTGGACGACACGCTGACCAGCAGCACCAGCACCGCCATGGCGATGTTGAAGGTGAACAGGATGTCCAGCAGCTGCGGCGGCAGCGGCAGGATGATCATCGCCAGGATCGACAGGATGATTAGCGGAATGCCGATCCGGCCACTGCGGAAGGTCGGCGTCAGTTTCTGCATCAGGCTCATGAGCGCGCTCGGTTGAACAGTTCTTCGGGGATGTGGATGTTGCTGGCCAGTGCCGGTTTGCCCTGGCGTCTGCCCTGCCTCCAGGCCTTGAGCTGGAGGATGTAGGTCAGCACATGGGCCACCGCTGTGTAGAGCGGTGCGGGAATCTGCTGGTTGACCTGGGTGCTGTAGTAGATCGCGCGGGCCAGTGGTGGCAGCTCGATTACTTCCAGCGCGTTGGCCTGGGCCATCTTGCGGATGTACAGGGCCATCTCATCGACGCCGCGGGCGATGACGAACGGCGTTTCGGCCTTCTTCGGGTCGTATTTGAGCGCCACGGCATAGTGGGTCGGGTTGACGATCACCACGTCGGCATCCTTGATCACCTTGGTGATCTGCCGCTGCGCGAGCTGGCGCTGCAGCTGCTTGATGCGCGCCTTCACCTCGGGCCGACCTTCCTGGTTCTTGTGCTCTTCCTTGCGCTCCTGCTTGGTCATGCGCATTTTCTTCAGGAAGAAGAAGCGCTGCAGCGGGATGTCGATGAAAGAGAACAGCACGAACACCAGCAGCAGCGAGATTGCCAGGTCGAAGGTCAGCGAGAAGGCGCCACCGATGGCGTTGAAGATATCCGTGCGCTGCAATGCGATCAGCCGTGGCGCGGCGTAGGACAGCTGCCAGGCGGCGATGCCGAGCAGCGCGGAGATCTTCAGCAGCGACTTGGCCAGCTCGCTCCAGTTCTGCGCGCCGACCATCCGCCCCAGTCCGGTGATGGGGTTGAGCTTGCCGAAGTTCGGTGCGAAATTCTTCGAGGCGAACACCCAGCCGCCCGGCACCAGGGCGAACACGATGACCAGGATCGGCGTCAGCAGCAGCGGCAGCAGCACGCTGATGAACACCAGCAGGTTGTGCAGCAGGATCACCTGCACATCGTCGATGCCGATCTCGCTCTGATGGAAGTCGATGTAGGAGTAGCTGAAGCTCTGCTGCATGCCGTCGAGGAACAGCCCGGCGCTGAGCTTGAGCAGCAACAGCGTGGCCAGCAGCGAAACGGTGGTGGCGACGTCCTTGGAGCGGGTGACCTGGCCGTCGTCGCGACTCTTCTTGAGTTTCTGCTCGGAGGCCTCTTCGGTCTTTTCCTGACTGCTGTTCTGCTCAGACATGGCCGCTGCTCCTGAGCAGTACGCCGATCTTGTCCAGAAGGTCGCGGGTCAGATGCAGGTAAGCCTCGGCGAGGTTCGGCAAGGTCAGGTAAATCAGCGACAAACCGGCCAGGATCGCCATGGGAAAGCCCAGCGAGAACAGGTTCATCGCCGGCGAGATGCGATTGAGCAGGCCGAAGCAGAACTGCACCAGGGTCATGCAGAAGACGATCGGCAGGGCGATCAGCAGCGCCGCCGAGATCACCCAGGCCATCGACCAGGCGATGGTCTGCAGGCCGTCGTAGAACAGCCCGCTGCCGATCGGCCAGTAGACGAAGCTCTGGTAGATGATGCTCACCGTGACCAGATGGCCGTCGATGGCGAAGAACAGCAGCGCGAGCAGGATGAAGTACAGCTGGTAGATGATAGACGCCGAAGAGACGCCGTTCATGGGGTCGTTGAACACCGCCATGGACAAGCCGAGCTGGGTCGAGACCACATCGCCGATCAGCGTGAACACGGTGAACACCAGCAGCAGCGCCAGGCCCAGCAGCAGGCCCATGGCGATCTGCTCGATGGCGGCCAGCATGCCGGCCAGCGACAGCGGGTCGAGATTGGGTGGCGTCGGCAACGCCGCGCCCAGCACCAGGGTCAGTGCCAGTGCCAGGAGGATGCGCACGCGCACGCTGATCGCCTTGTGACTGAACATCGGCGCCAGGCTGAACACGGCCATGATCCGGCAGAACGGCCACCAGTAGGCGAGCAGCGATTGCAGGTATTGGCCGGCGTGCATCAGGGGATCGTTGGGCATGATTCAGCCGACCAGGCGACCCGCCTGCTGGAAGGTTTCGATGAACAGATCGCTCAGCGTGCGCAGGATCCAGTGCCCGGCGAACACCAGCATGCCGAGGGTGATCAGCAGGCGCGGGAGGAAGCTCAGCATCTGTTCGTTGATCTGGGTGGCGGCCTGGAAAATGCTGATCAGGAGGCCGCCGAGCAGGCTCGGGACGATCAGCACGCAGACCACCAGGACGATCACGTGGATGGCGTTGGAGACGATATGGACGGCGGTGTCGGGGGTCAGCATTGGGGCACCTTTGAGGTGACGGTGAATGCACCGCTCGGCCAGGCGGCGAACTGCAGCTTTGGTTTTGCTTGTTGTGTGAGCGGCCTTGGCCACGAAACACTTAGGCTTGGGCTTCTGGGGTTAATGCCTATTGGCCGGGTTGGCAGGCGCATTGGTTTCGCCCTGCTGGGCGACTCACTTTTTTCAGACGTCGGACGGCCGGCCCCAAAAAAAGTAAGCAAAAACGCTTGCCCCTCCATCCGGCCCCGGCTGCGCCGGGGTTCCCTCGCTCCGGTGACGCTCCAGGGGCCCGCCGCGAAGGGCCATCCCTGGCCCATCGCGGCTCTCGCGGCATCCATGCCGTTCAACCCCTTCCACGCCACCTGCGCTCGGCCTCCTGAAAGGGGCGACTCGGTCGCGCCTGAAAGGCCGTGCAGCGAGATAGATGTGCGGGCTTCAAGGGATCGTAGGGTGGGTAACGCGAAGCTTACCCACCGATGTTTGCGCGCAACGTTCGATACCGATTGCAGCGTCGAACGCGGTGGAAAATGCTTCGCAGTTTTCCACCCTACGGCGTCCGCCTGCGGGCAAAGCTGCTTATCCATTGCACGAACTGCCAGGCGACGCGAAACGCCCCTTTCAGGAGGCCGAATGGAATCCGCGCGGAGGGGAGCGAGCGGCATGGATGCCGCGAGAGGCGTAAAGGGCCATGGATGGCCTTTGTACGCCGGCCCCCGGAGCGGGGATGGAATGAGGGAAGTCGAGCGAAGCGAGACCCGGATGGAGGGGCAAGACTTTTTGGTTCCTTTTGGGGCGACTGCCAAAAGGAACTCGCCCAGCAGGGCGAAACCAATGCGTCGGCCAACTGCGCCAGTGGGTTGTACTCGAAGAACCCCAAGCCCAAGCCCAAAGGCTTCGCGGCAAAAGCGCCCAGCCTCCCCATTCTCCAAACCCCACCGCACGGCCAACGCCTTCATCCCAGTCACCTAAAACGGCTGAATACTGGTGGTCAACGTCCCCATCAACAGCGCCCAGCCGTCGACCAGCACGAACACCATCAGCTTGAACGGCAACGAAATCATCATCGGCGAGAGCATCATCATGCCCATCGCCATCAGCACGCTGGCCACCACCAGATCGATCACCAGAAACGGCACGAAGATCATGAAGCCCAGCTGGAACGCGGTCTTCAGCTCGCTGAGCACGAACGCCGGCAGCAGCAGCGAGAAATCCAGGTCGTCGAGGTTTTCCGGCAGTTCCTCGCCGGCCAGGGCCACCATGGTTTCCAGGGAATTCTTGTTGGTCTGCGCGAGCATGAAGCCCGCCAGGCTACCCTTGGCCGAGTCCAGCGCCTGTTCGAGGGTGATCTCGTCGTTCTGGAACGGCTCGTAGGCCTGGCTGTGGATGTCCTGCCAGACCGGGCGCATCACCAGCAGGGTGACGATCAGGGCGATGCCGATCAGCACCTGGTTCGGCGGGCTCTGCTGCAGGCCGATGGCCTGGCGCAGGATGGCCAGCACGATGATAAAGCGGGTGAAGCAGGTCATCATCATCAGCATCGCCGGCAGGAAGCCGAGCAGCGTCATGATGATGAGGATCTGCAGCTTCACCGAAAACTCCTGGCCGTTCTCGGTATCGTTCAGGTTGAACAGGGTGATCTCGCCGCCAGCGGCCTGGGCTGCCAGGGGCATCAGCCCGATCAGCAGCAGGGCGAGCAGGCTCAGGCCGCGACGCAGGTTCATGGCGTGAAGGCATCCAGGCTGGTGCCGGACAGTTCGACGATGCGCAGGCCGTAGTTGCCGTTCATCACCACCACCTCGGCCTTGGCGAAGAGGGTGCCGTTGACCTTCACGTCCAGCGGTTCGCCGGCCAGCTTGTCGAGCACGATGACGCTGCTGGTATCGCACTCCATCAGTTCCTTGAGCGAGATCTCCGCCGAGGCGACCTCAAGGGTCACGTTCACCGGAATCTTGCCGAAGAAGCTCAGGTCCTGGCGCTGTGCAGGTGCCGCGGCAGGCGCTTCGAGCGCGGTGGCGTCGACGGCATCCAGGCTGAGGTCGCCTTCGTTGATGAGGTTTTCGAATTCGTTGTCGGAAAGATGGCCGTTCATTGGGGGTTCACGCTTTCAAGTGAAGTAAGGAACAGGGCCCCGTCCTCTTCGAAGATGGTGCCGCGATAGAGCTTCTGCTGGTTGATGCGCACCTCGTAGCGGTCCAGCGGGCGCAGCATCAGGATGTCGTCGAGTTGCAGCGCGAGAACCTGCGCCAGCGGCATCTGCGCCGACGCGACCACGCAATCGAGGCGCACCGGCAGGTGCTTGATGTGATCGATGGGATTGCCCGGCAAGCGCGCCGGGGCCGGGCCGGCCAGGCGACTGGTCAGCTCGTCGACCAGGTCGGTATCCAGATAGATGTAGATCGAGGAGCGACTACCGGTGATATGGCTGATGTACTCGTACTCGGCCACATACTCCCAGCTGGTCTCTTCATAATCGTTGCGGTAACTGTCGAGTTTGCCGAACGTCTCGCCGGACAATATCGAGCGGGCGAAGATATCGGTGATATCCATGCCCAGGCGATTACGCATGCGCTGTTCGGATGTGCTAATCGGCGGCGTGTCCTGACTGGCAATTATGGTGCCGCCGTAATAACACTCCAGTGCTTCAGTCAGTAATGCACGGTCAATGGAAAATCCAACTTTGCCCATGGCCGAGCGATAGATGCAGTCCGGCTCTTCGCTGCGCTCTTCCTGAACATCGATGCGGTTCAGTTCGAGATTGATCCGATAATTGCGCAGAAAATAATCGCCGATCAGTCGCGGATTCTTGTTGGTACTTTCCTTTATGTATTGCGGGATCTTGTGGTGATGCCGTCCCAGCTTCTGCGATTTCAATACAGTCAGGCTTTGGGCGGGCACGCCATGGTGGACTTTTGAATTGCCAGTCATGTTGTGAACTGTATTTCCTGGGGTCGGTGAACACGGCGGCAATGCCGCTGGCCATTTATGCAGACGATTGCTGGCTGGCACGGGTGTTTTCCGGGCACGGCTCTAGCGTGCCGCCATCCTAGGCCTGGGCGCGTGAGAGCGTTAAATCAAGAGATATCAAATGAGCTTTTTTGAGGTCATCTGGCATCCATTGATTTCAATTAAGCAGAACTGATTGGGGGATTGATCTGGCGTCCTGATAGCGTGCGCGCACTTGTTCGGGAAAGCCGGCGAACAGCGCGCTGGATCATGCGGGTCAGAAGTCGAAGACGACGTTTAGTTCCGAAAAATTAAATAGATTTTATTTTCGCGTATCCGTTTGACCACTCGGGTGGTGGTAGGTGGAGCGCAAGGTGGTCACATTGAAAAGTGTCAGTCAGGCAATGAAATACGCATGCGACGAGCTATTCGATGAATTGCCCAGAAAGAAGGTTGCGATTATTGGCGCCGCCCGCGATGTGGTATGCGACTTTCTTCAGGCAGGTTTGCGCCGGCAGGGTTGCGAGGTTACCCGCCATGACGATTTCGATGGGTTCGGCAGAGGCAATAACACTGCCGTTTCCCTGGTTTTTGTAGTTGCTGGAAGTCTGCTGCCGCGCTCGTTATATGCGCAGGTGGAACTGCTCGCACGGCGGGTGCCCAATACAAGTGTGATTCCGGTTGTCGAATATGCCGACCAGGAAAAGGCCGCCACTCTGCTGGAACTGGGATGCGTCGATTACCTGCTGTCGCCGTTCAGTGAAACCCAGCTGCACGCGTTGCTGCGTCGACAGGCCTGCGCCGAAACGGCCCAGGAGAGCTTCGTTTCCTGCTCCCAGTCCGGTCGCCGACTGCTGGCCATGGCTCAGCGCGTTTCCCTGACCCGTGCGCCGATCCTTATCACCGGCGAGACCGGCACCGGCAAGGAACTGATGGCGCGCTACATTCATCGCTTCTCTGCCAGCCCGGACGCCCCGTTCATCGCGGTCAACTGCGCGGCGATCCCCGAGCAGATGCTCGAGTCAATTCTATTCGGCCACGAGAAGGGCGCTTTCACCGGCGCGGTGAGCGCCCAGCCCGGCAAGTTCGAGCAGGCCAACGGCGGCACCCTGCTGCTCGACGAGATCGGCGAACTGCCGCTGGGGCTGCAGGCCAAGTTGCTGCGGGTGCTGCAGGAGCAGCGTGTGGAGCGTCTGGGTGGGCGCCGCGAGATCGAGCTGAATGTGCGCATCATCGCCGCGACCAACCGCGATCTGCAGCAGGAAGTGGCCGAGGGCCGTTTCCGTGCCGACCTCATGTTCCGTCTCGACGTACTGCCGCTGCATATCAGCCCGCTGCGCGAGCGCAAGGAGGACGTGCTGCCGCTGGCGCGCCGTTTCATCAGTAAATACGCACCGCAGGAAGCTCACGACGAATTGCTCACCGATGACGCCTGCCGCGCGCTGTTGCAGCACGATTGGCCGGGCAACGCTCGTGAGCTGGAAAACACCGTGCAGCGCGCACTGGTGCTGCGCAACGGGTTGTTCATCCAGCCACAGGATCTCGGCCTCGCAGCACCTGCTGCCGCATTGCCACGTGCCGAGAAGCCGCTGATGCTTGCGGCGGAAAACGGCAAGGCAGCACTGCGCGCCAGTGGCAAGTGGGCCGAGTACCAGCATGTGATCGACACCATCCGCCGCTTCGATGGCCACAAGTCCAAGGCCGCGGCGAGCCTGGGCATGACCTCACGGGCGCTGCGCTACCGGCTCAATGCCATGCGCGAGCAGGGTATCGAGCTGAATTTCTGATCCAGACACCTTTAATTGCTGAAACAGGGGAGAGCCAGCGATGAGTTCAATCACGCAGGTCCAGCAGCAAATGCTGGGTCGCATGCAGCAGCTCGCGGATGTCGCGGGGAGTCCGGCGATCAAGCCGGCTAACCAGGCGTCTGCCGATGCTGGCGGCCTGTTCATGGCCGCGATGCGCTCGGTGGATGCCCAGCAGCATCAGGCTGGCGCGGCGATGGCGGCGGTCGACAGCGGCAAGAGCGATGATCTGGTTGGCGCGATGATCGATAGCCAGAAAGCCAGCGTGTCGTTCTCCGCCCTGCTGCAGGTGCGCAACAAACTGACCACGGCGTTCGATGACGTCATGCGAATGCCGCTTTGATCGGTCGAGAGAGCTAAGACGTGCTGCAGAAAATCAAATCCAGGTTGCCCGCAGGCGGGCTGCAACTCGATCCGCGCGTGACGCTGGCCGGCATGGCGGTGATCGCCGCGGCGCTGGCAGTGGCCGTGGCGTTCTATCTGTGGCGCGACAACGGCTCGTTCCGCCCGCTGCATGGTGCTGGCGAATCGTTTCCGGCTGCCGAAGTGATGCAGGTGCTCGACGGCGAGGCGCTGCAGTATCGCATCCATCCGCAAAGTGGCCAGATCCTGGTGCGTGAGGATCAGCTGGCACAGGCGCGGCTGCTGCTCAACGCCAAGGGCGTGAAGGTCGCGCAGCCGGCCGGCTACGAGCTGTTCGACAAGGAGGAGCCGCTGGGCACCAGCCAGTTCGTCCAAGACGTGCGCCTCAAGCGCAGCCTGGAAGGTGAGCTGGCGCGCACGGTGATGGCGCTCAAGGGCGTGCAGCATGCGCGGGTTCATCTGGCTCAGGAGGAGAACAGCTCCTTCGTGGTTAGCAAGCGTGCGCCAAGCAAGGCCTCGGTGATGTTGCAGCTGGAGCCGGGCTACACGCTCACCCACGAGCAGGTTGGCGCGATCATCAACCTGGTCGCCAACAGCGTGCCGAACCTCAAGCCCGAGGATGTCGGCGTGGTCGACCAGTACGGCGCGCTGCTTTCGCGCGGTCTCAACGTCGGCGGCGGGCCGGCGCAGAACTGGCAGGCGGTCGAGGACTATCAGCAGAAGGCGGTGGCCAACATCGAACAGGTGCTGGCTCCGGTGCTCGGGCTGGGCAACTATCGCATCAGCGTCGCGGCCGATATCGACTTCAGCCAGAAGGAGGAGACCTTCCAGTCCTACGGCGATACGCCACGGCTGCGCAACGAGGTATTGCTCAACGAGAGCGCGTTGGATCAGCTTGCCCTGGGCATACCCGGTTCGCTGGCCAACCGCCCCGTGGCGCCGCCGAAGGAAGGCGAAGAACCTGCGCCGGCCAAGACGGAAACCAAGGGTGCCACTTCGCTGCGCGAGGAATCGACTCGCCAGCTGGATTACGACCAGAGCGTGGTGCACGTCAAACACGCCGGCTTCGCCCTGCGCCAGCAGAGCGTGGCAGTGGTGCTCAATGCCGCGGCTGCGCCTGAAGGTGGCTGGACCGACGAGGCTCGCGCCGAAATGGAGGCGATGGTGCGCAGCGCCGTCGGCTTCAAGCAGGAGCGTGGCGATCTGCTCAGCCTCAGTGTGCTGCCGTTCGCCGCCGTCGAGCCGATCGAGGAGGTCGTGCCCTGGTGGGAAAACACCCAGATTCATGCGCTGGCCAAGGTCGGCGTCGCCGGGCTGATCGCCCTGCTGTTGCTGCTGATCGTGGTTCGCCCGGCGGTACGCAATCTGACCCAGCGCAACGTCGCGGCATTACCCTTGAGCGAGGGGCTGGAAGGCAGCCTGATCGAACCGGGCGCGCCCGCGGCACTGGAAGGCGACAGCCGGCCGGCGCTGGCCAGCCCGCGCGAGCCCGGCGGACCGCACATCTTCGGTGAGCTAAATCCGCTCTCGGAGATTCGCCTGCCAGCCCCGGGGTCGGGGCTGGAGCTGCAGATCGAGCACCTGCAGATGCTCGCCAAGAACGATCCCGAGCGTGTCTCGGAAGTCATCAAGCACTGGATAGGGCGCAATGAAAGAGACCTCAACCCAGCCGGCTGAAGGCAGCCAGGCGTCCGCCCGCGAGATCAAGCCGCGGCCGGTGCAATTGCGCTCGGTCAGCTCGCTGGATCAGGCGGCAATCCTCATGCTGAGCATGGGTGATGAGATTTCCGCAGGCATCCTGCGCAACTTCTCCCGCGAAGAGATCATCAGCATCAGTCAGGCGATGGCACGGCTGTCCAACGTCAAGCAGCCCATGGTTTCCGACGTCATCAGCCGCTTCTTCGACGACTACAAGGAGCAGAGCAGCATCAAGGGCGCCTCGCGCTCCTACCTGGCCGGCATGCTCGGCAAGGCACTGGGTGGCGACATCACACGCTCGCTGCTGGACTCCATCTATGGCGAGGAAATTCGCGCCAAGATGGCCAAGATGGAATGGCTCGATCCCAAGCAGTTCGCCGCGCTGATCGCCAAGGAACACGCGCAGATGCAGGCGGTGTTCCTCGCCTTCCTGCCGCCGGGCATGGCCACCGAGGTGCTCGAATGCATGCCGGCCGAGCGCCAGGACGAACTGCTGTATCGCATCGCCAATCTCTCGGAGGTCAACAGCGATGTGATTGCCGAGCTGGAGCAGCTGATCGATCGCAGCCTCAAGGTGCTCAGCACCCAGGGTTCGCAGGTGCGCGGCGTGAAGCAGGCGGCGGACATCATGAACCGCTTCAAGGGCAACCGCGACCAGATGTTCGAGCTGCTGCGCGCGCATAACGAGGAGCTGGTCGGCAAGATCGAGGATGAGATGTATGACTTCTTCATCCTTTCGCGGCAGAACCAGGACGTGCTGCAGACCCTGCTGGAAGTGATCCCGCTGGACGAGTGGGTGGTCGCGCTGAAGGGCGCCGAGCCGGAGCTGGTCAAGGCCATCCAGGGCGCCATGCCCAAGCGCCAGGCGCAGCAGATGGAGTCGATCAACCGGCGCCAGGGCCCGGTGCCGCTGAGCCGTGTCGAGCAGGTGCGCAAGGACATCATGGGTGTGGTGCGCGAGATGTCCGCCGATGGCGAGCTGCAGGTGCAGCTGTTCCGCGAACAGACGGTGGAATGACATGACGGTCAAGGTGATCAAGGGTGCCGACCGCAGCTGGCGGCCGTTCCGCTTTCCGCCACGGGTGAAGACCCCGGCACAGGCCGCGGCTGGTTTCGCCGACGATCCGGCGGCCCTGCAGCGCGCGGTGGCCGATGGCTTTCAGGAAGGCATCGACAAGGGCTACCGCGAAGGCCTGGAGCAGGGTCGCGAGGCCGGCCATCGCGAAGGTTTCCAGCGCGGGGTCGAGGATGGCAAGGCGCTGGGCCTGGAAGAGGGGCGCCAGCAGGGCCGCCGCGCTTTCGATGAGGCGGGTCAACCATTGGATCGCCTGATCGAGGCATTCGAAGGCTTTCGTCAGGAGTACGAGCAGGCCCGCCGCGAGGAGCTGCTGGAGCTGGTGCAGAAGGTCGCTCGCCAGGTGATCCGCTGTGAACTGACCCTGCACCCGACCCAGTTGCTGACCCTCGCCGAAGAAGCGCTGAGCGCCATGCCGGGTGATCAGGAAGACGTGCGCATCCACCTCAATCCGGAAGAGTGCGCGCGCATCCGCGAGCTGGCCCCCGAGCGTGCCGCTGCGTGGCGTCTGGTACCGGACGAGAAGCTGGCGCTCGGAGAATGCCGCGTGCTCACCGCTCAGGCCGAAGCCGATATCGGCTGCCAGCAGCGCCTGGACTCGTGCATGGAAACCCTCGCCGAACACATCACGGCGCAGGGCTGACCGATGGCCCTGCGCGACAACTTTCGCCTCGACGAGGCCCTGCGCTCGCTGGACAACGTGCAGCTGGCCAAGGTCAGTGGGCGGCTGGTGCGTGTCTCCGGGATGCTGCTGGAGAGCCTCGGCTGCCAGCGCATGACCGGCCAGCGCTGCTATGTCGAGCAGGGCGATGGCAGCATGCTGGAAGCGCAGGTGGTGGGCTTCAACCGCGATATCACCTACCTGATGCCGTTCAAGAAGCCGGTCGGTCTGACCGCCGGCTCACGGGTATTCCCGGCGCCGGATGATGCCAAGCTGCATATCGACGAATCCTGGCTGGGGCGCGTGGTCAACGGCCTCGGCGAGCCGCTGGACGAACTGGGCAAGCTCGGCGGCCGCGACCCGCTGCCGACCGAGCTGCCCTCGGTCAACCCGCTCAAGCGCAAGCCGGTCAGTGAAGCGCTGGATGTCGGCGTGCGCGCGATCAATGCCACCCTGACCCTGGGCAAGGGCCAGCGCGTCGGCCTGTTCGCCGGCTCCGGTGTGGGCAAGAGCGTGCTGCTGGGCATGATCACCCGGCAGACCAAGGCCGATGTGGTGGTGGTCGGGCTGATCGGCGAGCGTGGCCGCGAGGTGCAGGAATTCATCCTGCATTCGCTGGGCGAGGAGGGCCTGAAGAAGGCCGTGGTGGTGGTCGCACCGGCCAACGAATCGCCGCTGATGCGCCTGAAGGCCACCGAGCTCTGTCACAGCATCGCCGCCTACTTTCGCGACCAGGGGCATGACGTGCTCCTGCTGGTCGACTCGCTGACCCGCTACGCCATGGCCCAGCGCGAAATCGCCCTGGCTCTCGGCGAGCCACCAGCGACCAAGGGTTACCCGCCGTCGGTATTCGGCATGCTGCCGGAGCTCGTGGAAAGCGCCGGCAATGGCGCCAGCGACAACGGCAGTCTCAGCGCCATCTACACCGTGCTGGCCGAGGGCGATGATCAGCAGGACCCTATCGTCGACTGCGCGCGAGCCATTCTCGACGGTCACATCGTGCTCTCGCGGCGCCTGGCCGAAGCCGGGCATTACCCGGCCATCGACGTCTGTGCCTCGGTCAGCCGCTGCATGAGCCAGGTCGGCCAGCCGGCGCACCTGGGCGCGGCGCGGCAGCTCAAGGAGTGCTACAGCACCTTCGAGAAGATCAAGGAGCTGATCCCGCTCGGCGGCTATACGCCGGGGGCCGACATCAAGACCGATCGTGCGGTGCAGCTGGCGCCGACCATCGAGCGCTTCCTGCGCCAGGAAGTAGGCGAGGCCGCCGAACTGGAAGCCAGCGTCGCCACCTTGCAGAACATCCTCGGGAAACCGCGATGAAACAGCAGATCGAAACCCTTGGCAGGCTGGCCAGCCTGCGCAGCCACCGTGTGCGGCAGATGCTTGGCCGCGTGCAGTACCAGCAGAACCTCTGCCAGCGCTACCGCAACAACATCACCGGGCTGAGCCGTCTGTGCGGATTTTCCGTGCCGATGAGCACGCCGCTGCAGCGCGATAATCAGCAGCGCTACAAGGCCACCCTGTACAAGATGGTGGAACTGCAACGCCGCGAACTGGCGGTTGCCGAACAGGCGCTGGAGCGCATACAGCGCGAGCTGCTGCAGGCCATGCGCAGCGAGAAGGTGGTCGAGCACATGATCGATGACAAGATGCAGCAATGGCAGCAGCTGCTTGCGCAGCAGGAACAGAAAATCCAGGACGGCCTGGCGGCGCAGAGTTGGTGGCGCAATCAAATGGCTTGAGGCGTCGCGATTTTGGGGCGGATGAGCTGCAGGAGCAGCAGTGCGGGAACGCCGCCCATCCGTGCCGTGCAAAATAGATTTAAGGTTTTCACCCAAGCGGTCGCCTCTTTGGCTGTAACCACCGAGTTGGAACGCAATCATGGAAATCAGCCGGCATTTCAAGCCCGCCCTGACACCGGCCGCCGAGGCCAGTACCACCCGCCAGCCGGCTTCGCGGTCCCTGGCCGATACCGCAGTGCGCCAGTCGGAAAGCCTGCCGCTGGAGCAGATGCATGATGCGCTGCGTGCCATGCCGGAAGTCGACCTCGATCGCGTAGCGGCGATCAAGCAGGCCCTGCAGCGCGGCGAGATCTCCACCGATCCCGCCGAACTGGCCGGCAGCATGCTCGCCTACCACCGCGGAAGCGATGCGTGAGCCAGCGCGACAAACTGCTTGCGGTCGTGGCTAGCGACCTCGAGCAGGATTGCGACGACTATCTGGCCCTGCGCGATCTGATGCAGGCGCTCTACGCGTTTCTGCTCGAGCGCGACAGTCCGGAGATCGATCGACTCAATCTGCAGATCACCACCCGCGTCGAGACCATCGGCATGCGTGCCCAGCGGCGGGCCAAGGTGCTCGGCGCCTTTCGCCTGCAATCCGATGCCGAGGGCATGCAGCGTCTGCTGAGCTGCTACCCGGAAGATCAGGCCGAGCGGCTGCGGCACTGCTGGCAGCAGCTCGGTGCGCTGGCCGCTCAGTGCCAGCAGATCAACGAGCGCAACGGCAAGTTGCTCGCCATGCATCATGAAATCCTTGGCCAGCTGCTGGCCGGGAGTCACGATGCGCGGCTCTATCAACCGCAGATGTACTGACGCGCGCGTGACCATCTGAGCGAGTCCGCCGCCAGCCCTCGCCCTGGCCCTTTCGCCAGCGGGGAGATGGGGCGGTCCGAGCGGCCTGCGGTCGTGACGTCTAGGCCGGCAGAAAGGTTCTGCCTGCCGCTTCGCTGCATTGCTGCAAGCCTCCACAGAAGTCCTGACGCCAGCAGGGTGTGATCGCAGGTTCCTGCCCGATCCGCCCTTGCCCCCCAAAACCGGGAGAGGAGGGCGTACCGCGTGCGCGGCGGCCGTGGCGTAGGACTGATCTGATGGAAGTGCCGGCTACTGCCTTAGCCATTGCAGTTCATGCGCAGCGGCGCGCACCCGCACGCTCAAGCGCCCTCTCTGCGGTGAGGGGCTGTCCCGATACGCCGCAACAGCCTTTCCCCTTCGCCAGAACACTCGGCCGGCCCGCAGATGTCGCGCCCCGGCATGACTTACGCGCATTTCTCGATGCGGCTTAAGTATCCCCCCCTTTTTCGTCGCCTTAACCCAAGAGAGTCCGCCATCGAAGGCGGAAACGGTGCTTCCTCGTTTCCTCCCGGTGCTGTCGTGCGGAAGCGCTTCTTCTGCGGCTAGCAGTGCAAAACTCTTGTAAATCAATGGTTTGTGACTTGGCACTCAACTTGCTCTACAGAGCACAGGAAGGGGATCGGTAATGGCGATAGATTCAGATTACGTAAAGCAGATGTCGACGCAGCTGGCGACCTACGAAGTTCAGTCTTCGCTGGACCGGCTCAATCGCAACGAAAGCAACTACAAGACCCAGCGTGACGCGCTGAGCAAGTTGCGCACATCCCTGACCACGTTCAAGTCGGCCATGTCGGGCCTGAAGACCGGCAACGCCACGATGCTGGTCAACAGTGCCACCTTCAGCCAGGACGGCTATGCCAGCGCAACGGTTGGCACCCAGGCCCAGGCAGGCAGCTATCAGTTCTATGTCGAAAAGCTCGCCAGCAAGCAGCAGGTCGCGGTACAGGGGCTGAGCGACGGCAGCCTCAGTGGAACCCTGACCCTCGAAGGGCAGGATTTCACGCTTTCCGATTACGCCACGCTCGACGATGCGGCCAAGGCGATCAATGCCGCGGATCTCGGCGTGCAGGCCACGCTGGTACGCAGCAATGGTGAAGTCAGCCTGGTGATGACCAGCGCCGAGAGTGGAGTAGCCAATGCCTTCGCGGTGTCGCTCGCGGGTACCACGGCCACGACTACCACGCTGTCCACGGCCGCTGACGCACAGATCCGCATGGGTGGGTCGTTAGGCAGCGGCGGCATCGTACTGACCAGTTCGAGCAACACCTTCGACAACGTCATCGATGGCGTCAGCCTCTCGGTGAACAAGGTGCACACCGCCAGTGACTCGGCCTTGACGCTCTCGGTTGGCCAGGATCAGAGCGCCACCAAGGGCAAGGCACAGAGTTTCATCGATGCCTTCAACGCGCTGATGACCAGCTTTGATTCGCTGACTGCCAGCGGCAGCGACAGCAGTGCCCGTGGCGCGTTGGCTGGCGACTCCAGCGTGCGCGCCATCGAGGGGCGATTGAACACGCTGCTGCGTAACGACTTCGGCGGTAAAAGCCTGATCGAGTTCGGTATCAGCGCTGATCGCAGCGGCAAGCTGACCATCGACGCCAAGCGTTTCGAGGCTGCAGTCGCTGCGGATCCAGAGGGCTTCGAAGCGCTGTTCACCGGCAAGGACAAGCTGCTCGACAGCATCGACAAGACAGTCGCCAGCTACACCAGCAGCACCAACGGCATGCTGAAGAACCGCATGGACACGCTGGACATGAGCCTGCGGCGCATCGACGAGCAGTTCGAGAACCTGCAGCAGCAATACGACACGCACTATTCCCGCTACCTCAAGCAGTTCACTTCCATGATGCAGACCATGCAGAGCATGGAACAGACCTACGGATTGTTCGGATGACCTACCTTCCCAACGACAGTTATGACAGCTACCGCGCGGTAGACCTGGAGGCCCGTGCCGCTTCCGCGTCGCCCTACGAGCTGGTGCTGGTGCTGATGGATGGCCTGCTCGACGAGCTGGCCCGCGCGCGCGGGCATATCGAGCACAAGCGTTATCAGCAGAAGGGCGCTTCGCTGGAGAAGTGCATGAACATCCTCAACGGCCTCAATGGCGCACTCGACGAAGATGGCGGGGGCGAGGTGGTGCAGGGCCTGTCACGCCTCTACGAATACTGCATCTATCGGCTTTCCGACGTCAGCGTGACGCTCTCGCTGGACGGTCTGGACGAGGTGGTGAAGGTACTCGAAACGCTGCGCGAAGGCTGGGAGGGCGTCAGTGCCGCACGCAAGTGACGAGCAGCGCCTGCTGGAACTGCACGTGCGCCTGGCCGCCGCGTTGCACAGCAGCGACTGGCATGCGGTCCGCGAGGTCGATCTGGCGATCCGGCAATGCCTAGAGCAGCTGCCGCGCGCGCCTTTGCCCGACGCCGTTGATGCAGCCAGGCAGCAGCTCAAGCGCTTGCATGGGCAGGCGCTGACGGCCTGCGGCGAAGAATGCGAGCGCCTGCGCCTGCTGCTGGTGAACCATCTGGAGTACGCCGAAGGGCGTGCGGCTTATCAGCGTATCGACATGTACCAGGCGGGAGACGGCAGGTGATCCAGTTGATCTCGGGGACAACCGCGGCAGCTGCCGGTGCGGATCCGGTTGCACTGCCGTTGCGTAACGTCCAGCCGGCCTCGGTGAGCGAACATGGGCCGGCACGACCGGTGTCCGGGCCCGCTGGGCTGGCGGTGGGATTCCATCAGCGCATGCTGCTGGCGGCCACTGCGAATGCCGATCCGCAGCCGGTGCTCGCACAGCCGCTCGATCCGCAGGATCTGCCTGTACTGCAGGCCTCAGAGGCCGCGGCGGGCACTGACGAAGTCGCGGAAGAAACCTCCGCAGAGCTGTGGCTGCTGGGCATGCTTGATCAGCAGCAGGTCGTGGTGCAGGCGCGCGAGGCGCAGGCGACTCTTGCCTGGCCGTCGACAGCTGGACAACAGCCGGCAGCGTCGGGCGGCTTGCTCGAGGAGTCGGCCGAACGGCAGCTGGAGGGCATCGCGACACGCTTGCCGGTGTTGCCTGCCGAGCATTACGCCGAACGTTCCGCTGATCGCGCTGCGAGTACCGCCGCATTGCGCCCGCCGCTCGATGGCTCAGCCGCACTGCCTGCTCAGGCGTCCGCTGCGCTGGCGGTTGGCGCTGAGCTGGGTGCTGTGCCACCTGCCGAACCACTGCTTGCTGCGGTCGACGCAGGCGAAGCTGGCGATCCGTCAGTTGTCGCCGTCGAGCGGCCGGCCAACAGCGTCACGCAGGGGGCGGAGCGGCTGCTCAAGCTTCAGGCGCCAGAGGCCAAGTGGGGCGAGCAGATGCTGCACGCGCTGCGTGAGCACGTTGAGGTGCAACTCCAGCAACGTCAGCAGAGCGCGACCATTCGCCTCGACCCGCCGGAGCTGGGCAGCATGGAAATCCACCTCAGCCACGATGCCGGCCGTCTCACCGTGCAGCTCAACGCAGCCCATGCAGACGTCGCGCGGTTGCTGCAGCAGACCAGCGACCGGCTGCGCCAGGAGCTGGTGGCGCAGCACTTCGTGCAGGTCAACGTTCAGGTCGGCGCCGATGGCCAGTCCGGTCGTCAGGGCCAGCCGCGACAGCCCGAGAACGGCGAAAACGTGCTCGCCGCGGCCAATCACGCCAGCGGCACTGCGTCGGCACCCGACAGCAGGCGCTCCGCCGGCCGTGCCAGCGATGTGCTGGTCACGGTCTGACTGGCTCAACTTCAACTACAGGATTGTTAACAGGTTATGTCGACACCCCGTCTGGTTCTTCTGATGCTGCTGCTCAACGTCGTCACTGTCGCCGGCGGCGTGGGTGCCGCCTATTGGCTGCTCAAGCCTGGCATGTCCGACGGCGAGGTGGTGGCGGAAACCATCGAACCGGTGGAGTACCAGTTCTATCCGGTTTCCAAGGTCATCGTCAGCCTGCGCGGCGACGGCCGCGAGCACTACTTCGTACTTGATCTGGCGTTACAGGCAGAGGCGTCGGACGAGCCGAAGAATTTCGAGCAGATCGAGCCGCTGGTGCGCAACTCGGTGGTGAGCTACCTCTCCGGGCTGGCTTTCACCGAGCTGCGCGCGATGCAGATCGGTGAACTGCAGACCCGTCTTGAAGAGACGCTGTTTGCCGATTTCGCCAGCAAGAAGGCCGAAGTGCCGTTTCGGCACGTGCTGGTCAACAAGCTGATCGTTCAATAAAGGCTCCGCCATGAACGCCACCTGTTCTATCGACTGTTACGGCGCCAGCCCGGCTGGCCACGCCCTGTTCGCGCCGGGCGCCGAGCAGCGCTGGTTGATGCAGTACCTGCCGCTGGTCAAACGCATCGTGCGCCAGCTTTCTTTGCAGGCGAACCAGGTGCTCGACCGCGAGGACATGGAACAGATCGGCATGATCGGGTTGCTCGAAGGCCTGCGCCGCTATGGCGAGCCGGACGAGCAGTTCGGGCGTTTCGCTGCGTTGCGCATCCGCGGCGCGATCCTCGATGAGCTGCGCCGCCAGGACTGGCGCCCACGCCAGGTGAGGCAGCAGGCGCACAAGGTACGCGATGCCATACGCGAGCTCACCCGTCAGCTCGGGCATACGCCCAGCGACGAGGAGATCAAGCGCTTCACCGGTCTGGACGAGAAGGACTATCAGGACTTCCTCTGGGCCGACTCGTCGGAGGCCATCGAAAGCCTCGACGAACTGCTGCAGAGCGGCCACGAGCATTTTCCGGATACCTCTGAAATGTTCGAGGAACGTTTGCTCAAGGAGCGGCTGCTGGAACAGGCATTGAGCCGGCTGGACGAGCGTGAGCGATTGGTGCTGACGCTCTATTACCAGCACGAGCTGAGCCTGAAGGAAATCGCGCTGGTGCTGGAGGTCAGCGATGCGCGGGTCTGTCAGCTGAGCAAACAGGCAATCGGCAAGGCCTGCCGTTTTCTAGGGTCAGCGAACCCCTAACCGAGAGAAGTCAGTGACGTCATGCAGAAAGTATTAGGTGCGTTCATCATCATCGGTTGTGTGCTGGGCGGCTACGCCATGGCCAACGGCAACATGCGCATGCTCTGGCAACCGGCGGAGGTCGTGATCATTCTTGGCGCCGCACTTGGCAGCCTGGTGGTTGGCAATCCCAAGGAAGTGCTGATCGAGATGCTGCATCAGATCAAGGGCGTGTTCGCCTATCAGCGCCGCGGCGAGGAGTTTCAGCGCCAGTTGCTGATGCTGCTCTACGAGCTGCTGGAAATGGTCGATGTCGGCGGCCTCAAGGTACTCGACTCGCACATCGAAGAGCCGGAGCAGAGCGACCTGTTCGTGCGCTATCCGCTGATCCTTCAGGAAAAGAACCTGATGGCCTTCATCGCCGACAACTTCCGTCTGATGGCGATGGGCAAGATCACCGCGCACGAACTGGAGGGCTTCCTCGAGCAGGAGCTCGAAGCCATGGAGCACGCCCTGCTGCAGCCGGCGCGTTCGCTGCACAAGATCGGCGAGGCGATGCCGGGTTTCGGCATTCTCGCGGCGATCATGGGGATCATCATCACCATGGGCAGCATTGGCGGCAGCGTCGCGGAAATCGGCGCCCATGTGGCCGCGGCGCTGGTCGGCACCTTCCTCGGCATCTTCTTCTGCTACTGCCTGATGGAGCCGCTCTCCAACGCCATGAGCCAGCGCATCAAGACCGAGCTGTCGGCGCTGGAATGCGTGCGCACCACGCTCGTTGCCCATGTCGCCGGCAAGCCTACGCTGCTGGCGGTGGACGCCGGCCGCAAGCTGATTGAACAGGACGTCAAACCCGCTTTCCGCCAGCTGGAAAAATGGGTCACCCAGTATGAGGAAGAAAGGGACGCCGCATGAGAAGCAGGGGCAAGGGCGGCGCTGGCGGCGAGCACGAAATCATCATCAAGCGCCGTAGCAAGAAGGGCCACGAGGATGAGCATGGTGGTGCCTGGAAGGTGGCCTTTGCCGACTTCACCCTGGCGATGATGGCGCTGTTCATGGTGCTGTGGATCATTCAGCCGCAGATGGAAATGTCCAATCCGTCCTACGGTGAAATGGAGAGCAATCCGCTGGTCGATGGCGGCGCCGGCATCTTCGATGGCACCAGTACCTCACCGCTGGAGCTGGATGGTATGCCGATCCGGCCGGCACCGAGCGAGCCGGAGCGGCAGCGTGATGAGCGTTCGTCCGATGCCGGTGAAACGCCTGCAGACGGCACCCGCCGCTATGCTTCGTCCGCCGAACTACAGGCGCTTGCGGCGCTGATGCAGGAGGTCGCGGGGCAAGTCGACGCGCTGGCGAATCTGGAGGTGAACGTGGTGCCCCAGGGCCTGCGCATCCTGATCAAGGATGACCAGCAGCGTTTCATGTTCCAGCGCGGCAGCGCCGTGCTCAATCCGCACTTCGCTCGGTTGCTCGGGGTGCTTGCCGGCGTGCTGAGCAAGGTCGAGAACAAGCTGATCATCAGCGGGCATACCGACGCCACGCCCTACCGGCTGCAGTCGGGGTACAACAACTGGAACCTGTCCGGCGACCGCGCCCTGCGGGCGCGCAATGTGTTGGTGGATGCCGGTCTGCCGGGAGGCTCGGTGCTGCAGGTGACGGCTCAGGCGGATGTTATGCCGCTGCGTCCGGACGCGCCGGAGGACGGTGCCAACCGGCGCGTGGAAATCCTGCTGCTGACCGATTCGGCCGAAGCGCTGTACAAGGAACTGTTCGGCGACAGCTACGGCAAGGTGCGCTTCTCCGAGAGCGGTGCGCGCTACAGCGGGGAGGGTCAGAAGGGTATCTGAGTGGATCGATGCGAGGCCGCTATAGGCGGCCTGCTCTGCGTTGCCGTCAGAGTTGGGCGACGGCGTGCTCGGCGCAGTACACCTGCTGGGTTTCGATGCCGTAGAGACAGGCACCGACCTGTTCCAGGGTGATGCGTGCACCTTTGTGCTTGCCGTAGAAGAGGTTGAAGATCAGTTCGTCGTCCAGTTCGCTGGCAGCCGCCAGCCCGCTGATCTCGCCTTCTTCCACTACCAGTTGGGCGCGACCGAGAAAATCGGTTTCTATCCGGCCGGAGGCTTCGACGATGGCCGGGTTGTTGCGCGTCATGGAGTAGAAGCGTCCATTCCTGAACACCACGCTCTGGCTGACCTGCACCAGCTCTCCGTTACTGAGCAGCACCTGGCCGGTGGAGCCGTAACGGCCGTCGAGGTCGGCGCTGTAGTTGGTCGTAGTGCCCATGGCCACGAACGCCCACAACGCCAGCGCGGTGGGTACCATCACGCGCAGCATGCGCTTGCTCGCCGTGCCGGTCTCGGAGTGAGTACTCATCGCAGACATCCTTGCAGTGTTTCGTTGGAAATCGCGTTTACCTGGCTGCGATGTATCTTCAGCCAGTTGATCCTGCCGTCGTTTCGCAGGCAGCGCAGTTCATAGAATCCAGGTGACATGTTGACGATCAGCCGACTCGGATGGGAGCTCAGGCGGGCAACGCTGGACACCAGCATGCGAGTCTCCTGTATCGCGCGCTCCAGCATCTGTTGGCTCTTCTCCACGTACAGCACCTCGAGGTGTCCGATGGACTGGGTGTGGGTCAGTGAACCTGTGGGTGCGTGGATGAAGCGGTATGCCAGCGTAGCGATGGCCAGCAGCAGAACCAACGTGGTGCCGAGCACGCTGAGCATCAGCCAGGGTGAGCGTCGCGTCTGTGTGGTGACGGCCGCGTCTGGTTGAGTGTGCACTACCAGATCCCGCTCGATGCTCGACGACGGGGTTACCGTCTGTGCCTCTTGCGCATTGACCAGGTAATTCGGATTGAACAGATAGCCTCGCCGAGGCAACGTCTGGATGATCTGGCCGGCGCTGTCGCAAAGGACCTGGCGCAGGGTGTAGATCTGCTGATTCAAACTGCCCTGGCCGACCACCCGATCCTGCCAGGCATGGCGCAACAGCTCCTCACGCGAAACGACTTCTCCCGGGGCCCGCAACAGACGCTCCAGCACGCGACTGCCAGAAAAGCCGAGATCGATCCTCTCCACATCGTCACCTTGAGTCAGTGACAGCTGATAGAGCGAGCGATCAAAGCGCACCAGACAGCCGTCGCGGCCGCTCTTCAGGAGCGAGCAGACGTCATCGGTGCTCTTGGAAGACAGAGAAGAATTCATAATGCGGTGAGGAAGATGTGATCTGAAGCAATGGGTTAGCGTGAACTGGTAGGCAATATATTGGCGCCGTTATTTTGAACTTACAAGGAAACTAATCAGGGTTATAGCTGTCGTCTATGATGGCAATGTGACATCTTCCGGCTTCCCTGCGCTGGTGCCGACCCTTGAAAGCCTTGGGATACGGGCATTTCCGATCTCTGGTACATCCCGGTTCCGGCACTGCGTTGCTCCTTGGCCATTGGTCGGATGGACCTTGAGTTTTCTATGCACAAACGAAAACGCCCCGACAAGTCGGGGCGTTTTCGTGTTTACGCGCCGGATCGGTCATGCGCTGACCGATCCGGAACTGGTCATCAGCCCAGCAGGCCCATGACCATGCCTGGCATCTGACCGGCTTGCTTGAGCATCGAGATGCCCGATTGCATGAGCATGGAGTTCTTGCTCATGTTGGCGCTTTCCATGGCGAAGTCGGCATCCATGATCCGGCCCTTGGCCATCTCGGTGTTGTCCTTCATGTTCGCCAGGTTGTTGCTGGTGTGATTCAGGCGGTTGATGGTGGCGCCGAACTGAGCACGCATGGAACCGACTTCGTCCAGCGCAGTTTCCAGACCAGTGATTGCAAGGCCGGCGTTCGCCGCGGTATCGAGTTGCAGGGCCTGAACTGTGGTGGTCAACGTAGTGGTGAGCGTGCCGATGTCAGCAGAGACGTCGAATGCCATTGTTTCGGCTGCGCTGGCACCAATCTGGAAATTTACGGCAGCGGCCAGCTTGGTAGTGAACAGCTCTTCGCCAGCGTACTTGGTATTGTTGAAGATATTGATCAGCTCTTCGCCTAGAGCGTCGAACTCGGCCTGCAGCGAGGTGCGGTCATCGGCAGTGTTAGTGTCGTTCGCGGCCTGGGTCGACAGGTCCTTCATCCGCTGCAGGATGTCGGTGGTTTCGCTGAATGCGCCTTCAGCTGTCTGCAGCATGGAGATGGCGTCGCCCGTGTTGCGCATGGCTACGCCCATGCCGCGGCTCTGAGCGTTCAGGCGGGTAGCGATCTGCAGGCCGGCGGCATCGTCGGCGGCGGAGTTGATGCGCAAACCGGTGCCCAGACGCTGCTGGTTGGTGCTCAGAGCGTTGTTCGACTTGTTCAGCGCGGTGTTGGTGGTCAGGGCGGAGTAGTTAGTGTGAATGGACAGAGCCATGGTGATCATCCTTCGTGCGATTGGGCTGTTAGGAGCTGGCTTGACTGCCTGCTGAAAGGGTAAGGCGACAGCACCCGGCGAAGGATTAAATCCTGGCGTCAAAAATTTTCGAGCTTCTTCCAAGCGCAACGATTGCGGCTACTGGACTTCGCTCCACGCACCGTGAGCTTCCGGCTCTTCCGACTGAAAGCGATCAGAAAGTGCTGGTAACGACCCCAGGTTCCAGCACCTTCGCCTCGATCACTTTGCCGCTGCGTGTGTTGCGCACGCGGATGACATCTCCGGGCTGGCCATCGGCTAGCGCTTCGCCGGAGGCGGAAGCTTCGATGCCGTCATTATTGGCAATCATCTTTACCGGTTCGCCACGCCGGACGGCCATGGCCTGCTCGAGCAGGGCAGGGGTGATGGTCTGGCCCGCGCGAATACGGCGTTTGGCGGCGAGGCCGACCAGCTCGTCGAGATGGTTGTAGTAGCCGCGCCGGGCCTTGGCGATATTGATGCGCTGCAGTTTCAGATCGTTGCTGGTAAGGGTCTGGCCGCGGTCGATGATGCCTGCAGCGTGTACCACTGGAAGGAACACGTGAGCCTGACCGGTGGCGCTGAGCGTCCAGCCGTCGGCACAGCTGACCCGCAGTTGCTGTCGTTGCATAGCCGAAGGCGCATCGCCGGTGGCCTGGACCTGCAGCGTGCCCGCGCATTCGGCCAGGTTGCTCGCGCTGGCTGGCAGGTTGATGTCGTGGCGCAGCTGCATCCCCTGCCAACCCTGGCGCGCTGCCTGCCCTTCGAGCATACGGCTGAGGTGCGTCTCGATGGCCTGCCTGATTTGAGCAGTGGCATCTGCATGCGCCAGGGGGGCGAAGGACAGCAGTAGGAAGGTGAAGAAGCGACAGGCGGAAGCGGCTTTTCCGCTTTCCGCGATAAGGCTTCGGCGATGCGGAAAAGAAGGCTCGGTTTCAGCCTGAATCCGCTCTTTTTTATCTATATAAATCAAATGCTTACCTTGTTATGTCGGTCCGGCATGCTTTCTGCAATCACTCCCTTACCAAGCTGCGGGCGTTGTTAAGGCCCGCCCAGGCTGCAAAGGGTATCGATGAATGAGTATACGGATTGATGACGCCCTGGGCGTCCACGAGCGGGCCCTCGGTTTGCGCATGCAGCGCAGCGAGATTCTGGCGGCGAACCTGGCCAACGAAGACACCCCGGGCTTTCAGGCGCGGGACATCGACTTCAGCAAGGAAATGCAGCGGCTAGACAGCAGCACCTCGCCACGCATGACCCTGGGAGGCACTGACCCGCAGCTGCTGTTCCGCGTGCCGAGCCAGGCTTCGCAGGATGGCAATACCGTCGAGCTGTCGACCGAGCAGGCGCAGTTCTCGCGCAACTCCATGGATTTCCAGACCAGCCTGACCTTCGTCACGATGAAATTTCGTGGTTTGAAGCAAGCCATCGAGGGCCGTTAAGCCATGTCATTCGATTCCATCTACCGCATCGCCGGCTCGGCGATGAATGCCCAGACCGTGCGCCTCAACACCGTGGCGAGCAACCTGGCGAACACCGACTCGGCGGCCAATAATGCCGCCGACGTCTACCAGGCGCGCAAGCCGATGTTCGCTGCCGTTTACGAGAACAACTCGCTGACTCGCGGCGTTGGTCTGGGCGGTGCGCATGTGCAGGTGCTCGACGTGGTGACCTCTGGTGCTGAGCCCAAGCGCCGCTACGAGCCGGGTAATCCCCTGGCGGACGGCGAAGGCTACGTCTACTACCCCGACATCAACGAGATCGAAGAGATGACCGACATGATGTCGGCCACCCGCAGCTTCGAGACCGGCGTCGAGGTGCTTAATCGCGTGAAAAGCATGCAGCAGAGCCTGCTGCGGCTGGGAGAATCCTGATGGCGGTGAACAATAATTTGCAGGGCAGCGGTCTTGCCGGCACCGCCGCCAACGAGTTGCCCAAGCAGGCGGTGAACGTCAGCGATTCCACGCAGATGGAGAACAACTTCATCAGCCTGATGGTCGCGCAGATCAAGTACCAGGATCCGACCAAGCCGGTCGACAGCACCGAGTTCCTCAATCAGTTCTCGGCGATGTCCCAGGTCAAGAGCATGGAAAACCTGGCGACCCTGGCGCAGAACAACCTGGTATTGACTGACAACCTGCAGACCCTCACCGCCGCCGGCCTGGTCGGCCAGCAGGTGAGTGTGGCCGTCGAGTCGCTGGATCTCAGTGGCCAGGTCGTCAGCGGCGGCTTCGATCTGAGCCATGCCTCGACCCGTACCGCCGTGCTGCTGACCGACTCCAACGGCACCCAGACGCGCATCGAGCTGGGCGCGAAGTCCGCTGGCAAGGTGCCCTTCGTCATCGATCCGGCCAAACACGGCCTTCGCGATGGCAAATACAGCGTCAGCATCGAATCGGAAAACGGCGAGTTCCCGCAGGTGGAAGTTGCCGGCCAGGTCTCCAACGTGCGCGTCAGCGCTGAAGGTCCGGTGCTTCAGGTCAATGGCGTCGGTTCGGTGCCGTTCTACAACATCCTCCAATTCGCCCAGGCCGATGCCGGGCTGCTCGGCGGCTGAGCCCCAGGGCTCGCCAGTTTTATTTTCCTTTTACATATCGAGATCAGCCCATGAGTTTCAACATCGCCCTGACCGGCCTCTCCGCCGTCAACGAGCAACTCAACACCATCGGCAACAACATCGCCAACTCCGGCACCGTCGGCTTCAAGTCTTCGCGGACCAACTTCGGCAGCCTCTATGCCGAAAGCCAGGCCATGGGCGTTGAAGTCACCGGCACCAGCCAGAGCATCAGCCAGGGCGGTGCGTTGACCACCACCAACCGTAACCTCGATCTGGCCATTTCCGGCGGCGGCTTCTTCGTAACCCGCGCCAGCAATGGTGACGTGGCCTACACCCGCGCCGGCGTTTTCGGTACGGACAAGGACAGCTACCTGACCAACAGTCTCGGCCAACGCCTGCAAGGTTATCCGGCCGATGCCACCGGCAACCTGCAGACCGGCGTGGTCAGCGACCTGCAGATGAAGGCCGGCGGCCTGCCTGCCAAGGCCACCGACGCGCTGAGCTTCGTTGCCAACCTCGACGCGAACCAGGAAGTCCCGGCGGTCGCTTTCGATCCGCTGGTCGCCGACAGCTACAACTCCACCTACACCACCAAGCTGTACGACTCTCAGGGCAAGGAACACACCCTGACCCAGTACTTCGCCAAAACGGCGGACAACAGCTGGAACGCCCATTACTACGTAGACGGTGCAGCCGTTGCCGGCCCGCAAGCGTTGACCTTTGACGGCGCCGGCGCGCTTGCCGCGCCCATCGGCAAGGTCGCGATAAATGCTGCGCTGGCTGGCGGCGTCGACCCGTTGGCCATCCAGCTCGACTACAGCGGCACCAGCCAGTACGGCTCCGAATTCAGCGTGACCAGCAACCGCGCCACCGGCTATTCCGCAGGCGAACAGACCGGCATGAGCGTCGAGAAGGACGGCAAGGTATACGCCAGCTACTCCAACGGTGAGCGCCTGCTCCAGGGCCAGGTCGTGCTGGCCAACTTCGTCAACGCTGAAGGCCTGAAGAACATCAGTGGCACCGCCTGGACCGAAACCGCTGCCTCTGGCGCGGCCATGCTCGGTGCTCCGGGTGTGGGCCAGTACGGCAACCTGGCCAGCGGCGCGCTGGAAAGCTCCAACGTGGACCTCACCCAGCAGCTGGTGGGCCTGATGGAAGGCCAGCGCAACTACCAGGCCAACACCCAGGTGATCTCCACCAACAAAGAACTGACCCAGGTCCTGTTCAACGCGCTCTGAGGCTGATCCATGGATCGTTTGGGATACACGGCGATGACCGCTGCCAGCCGCACGATGATGTCGCTGCAGGTGCGCTCCAACAACCTAGCCAACGTCAACACACCGGGCTTTCGTGCCGACCTCGAACGTGCTCAGGCGGTAGCGGTGGAAGGCCACGGCTACGACAGCCGGCATATGGCGGTGGTCGAGAACAACGGCGTGAGCCTGGCTGCCGGCCCGCTGATGGCCACCGGCCGCGAGCTGGATTTCGCGGTCAAGGGCACCGGGCTGATCGTCCTGCAGGATGGCGACGGCGAGGCCTATACCCGCCAGGGCAGCATGCAGATCGATGCCGAAGGACGCCTGACCCTCAACGGTCGCGCTGTCATGGGCGAGGGCGGGCCGATCGAGCTGCCCGAGCATGATCGTGTCGAGATCGGCAACGACGGCACCGTGTCAATCATGGCGCCAGGCGACTGGATGATGGCCGAAGTGGACCGCATCCGCCTGGTCGACGTCGCGGCTGCGGACCTTATGAAGAACGAAGCCGGCCTGCTGGTCACCCGCAACGGCGAGCCCGCCGCGCCGAGCGAAGACGTGCGCCTGGCCAGCGGCTTTCTGGAGTCGAGCAACGTCTCGGCCATCGACGAGCTGGCCTCGACCATGAGCCTCAACCGCCTGTTCGAAACCCAGGTAAAGATGATGAAAGCCGCCGAGGACCTTTCCGACGCCGGCAACCGAATGATCCGCGGCAGCTGATCGGGAGATAACGCATGAATTCCGCACTTTGGGTCAGCAAGACCGGCCTGGCTGCACAAGATACCGCCATGGCGACCGTCGCCAACAACCTGGCCAACGTCAACACCAATGGCTTCAAGGCTGATCGCGCAGTCTTCGAAGACCTGTTCTACAGCATCGAAAAGCAGCCGGGTGCCCAGGCTGACGAGATCAACACCGTGCCGTCCGGCATCCAGCTGGGCAGCGGCGTGCGTGTCGCCGGCACCCAGAAGGTGTTCACCGAAGGCAGCATCCAGACCACAGGCCAGCCGATGGACCTGGCGATCGTCGGCCGCGGCTTCTTTCAGGTCGAGTCGCCCAACGGTGACATTCTCTACACCGAGAACGGTCAGTTTCAGCTCAACGCCGAAGGCGTGATGGTCAACGCACAGGGCCTGCCGCTGACGCCAGCCATCGAAGTGCCGCAAGGCAGCACCGGCTTTACCGTCGGCGCCGATGGCATCGTTACGGCTGTTCTGCCGGGTGACACCCTGCCGTCCGAGTTGGGTCAGATCACGCTGGTCAACTTCACCAATCCGGGTGGCCTGGAAGCGCTGGGTGGCAACCTCTATCGCGAAAGCGTCGCCAGCGGTGAAGCCGTCGAAGGCGTGCCGGGCGAAGAGGGCCTGGGCCAGCTCAAGCAGGGCGTACTGGAAGGCTCCAACGTGCAGGTGGTCGAGGCCATGGTGGCGATGATCGCCATCCAGCGTGCCTACGAGGCCAACGCCAAGGTGCTCGATGCCGCCAGCGGCATGCAGCAGTTCCTCAACCAGACCGTCTGAGAATAGTGATGCGCACGCCCATTCTGCTCGTCGTGCTGGCCTTGCTTGGCGGCTGCGCCAGCTTCAACGAAATGCTGCCGGAAGAACCGTCCAGCGAGTACGAACCGCTGGAGCTGGACTACAGCCTGCCGCCGACCACCGGTGGCGGTCTGTTCCGCTCCGGTTACAGCGGCTCGCTGATCAGCGACAAGCGCGCGGTACGGGTCGGCGACATCCTCACCGTCGTGCTGGACGAATCCACCCAGTCGAGCAAAAGCGCCGGTACCAGCTTCGGCAAGGAAACGAGCGTAGGCATCGGCGTGCCGACCATTCTCGGCAAGACCTACCCGGACGTTGAAACCTCAGCCTCCGGCGAACGCGAGTTCAAGGGCTCGGCCAAAAGCTCGCAGCAGAACACCCTGCGCGGCTCCATTGCCGTCAGCGTGCATCGCGTGTTGCCCAACGGCACCTTGCAGATCAAGGGCGAAAAGGCCCTGCGCCTGAACCAGGGCGATGAATACATTCGCCTGACCGGGCTGGTGCGCATCGATGACATCAACCGCTACAACCAGGTGTCCTCGCAGAGCGTGGCCAACGCGAAGATTTCTTACGCGGGCCGTGGTGTGCTCAACGACAGCAATTCGGCCGGCTGGCTGACGCGGTTCTTTGCGTCGCCACTGTTCCCTCTCTAACCCTTGAAAATGAGTAGCCCGATGCGATCCCTCAAGCTGTTTCTCGCCGCCGTCGCGCTGTGGCAACTACCGGCTCAGGCCGTGCCGCTGATGGACCTGGTGGATGTCGAGGGCATTCGTGGCAACCAGCTGATCGGCTACGGCCTGGTCGTGGGCCTCGACGGCACCGGCGACAAGAACCAGGTCAAGTTCACCAGCCAATCGGTGACGAACATGATCAAGCAGTTCGGCGTGAACCTGCCGCCGAACGTCGACCCGAAGCTGAAGAACGTCGCCGCGGTGACCATCACCGCCACGGTGCCGCCGTCCTACAGCGCCGGCCAGACCGTTGATGTCACGGTTTCTTCGTTGGGCGACGCCAAGAGCCTGCGCGGCGGCCAGTTGCTGATGACCCCGCTGCAGGGTGTCGACGGCGAAATCTACGCCCTGGCCCAGGGCGCGGTGATCGTCGGTGGCGTCAACGCCGAAGGCGCCAGCGGCTCCAAAGTCGCCATCAACACCTCCAACAGCGGCCTCATTCCCAATGGCGCGACGGTCGAGCGGATGATCCCGAGCGACTTCACCGAACGTGCCGAAGTGATGCTCAACGTCCGTCAGCCGAGCTTCCAGACCGTCACCCGCGTGGTCGACGCCGTGGATGCCTACTTCGGGCCGGGCACCGCCACCGCACTCAACGCTACCAAGGTCTCGATCCGCGCGCCGGTTACCAGCACCCAGCGCATGAGCTTCATGGCCATGCTCGAACGTTTGGAAGTTGAGGAAGGACGCAGCCGGCCAAAAGTGGTGTTCAACAGCCGCACCGGTACGGTAGTGGTCGGCCAGGGCGTGCGGGTGAAAGCGGCAGCGGTCGCCCATGGCAGCCTGACCGTGACGATCAGCGAGAACCCCCAGGTCAGCCAGCCGAATGCCTTTGCGGGTGGCGAAACCGTTGTCACGCCGCAGTCGGACGTCGCCATCGAGCAGGACCGCAAGGCGATGTTCAAGTGGCCGGAAGGCGCGAGCCTGGAAAGCATCATCAACACCATCAACAGTCTCGGCGCCACGCCGGACGACGTGATGAGCATCCTGCAGTCGCTGGAGCGTGCTGGCGCGCTCAACGCTGAACTGATCGTGATGTAACAAGGGCCCGGTAATCGGTCGCTCGGCGGCAGATCGGACCCGCAGCAGATTCTGAATAGGTTTTGGCGCATGAGCATCGTATCCCTTCCGCAACACCTCGCTTCCATGCGCAACCGCGCCGACGGCCCGACCGCGGCGCGGCGCCAGCAGCTGGAAGTCGTCGCCGAACAGTTCGAGGCGATGTTCCTGCAGCAGATACTCAAGCAGATGCGCAAGGCCGGCGACGTGCTCGGCGCTGGCAACCCCATGCGCAGCCGCGATCTGGACACCATGCGCGACTTCTACGACGAAGTGCTCGCCGATACCCTGGCCGGCAAGCGTCAGACCGGCATCGCCGACATGCTGGTTCAGCAGCTAAGTGGTGAAGCCGGCAGCGCGCCCGCGCCGACCGCCCTAGCCGGCCACGCTGGCAGCGGTTTGCAGGGTGGTGGCTTGCACGCGCTGCGTGGCACCTGGCAGCGCGGTGTGGATGCGCTGGACAGTGCCTGGGAAAGCGGCAAGGCGGGGTTCAAGTCGCTGGTCGAGAGCGTCATCAAGCACGAATCCAGCGGCAATATTGCAGCGGTATCGCCCAAGGGCGCGCGTGGCCTGATGCAGCTGATGCCCGGCACCGCGCGTGACATGGCTGCCGAACTGGGGCTGCCGTTCAGCGAAGCGCGCCTGACCACCGATGCCGAGTACAACAAGCGCCTCGGCAGCGCCTACCTGAACAAGATGCTCGATCGTTATGACGGCCACCAGGCCCTGGCGCTGGCTGCCTACAACGCCGGCCCGGGGAAGGTGGACGAATGGCTGAAAAGCCATGGCGACCCACGCAAGGGGGAAATCGGTACCGGCGCCTGGGTGCAGAAGATTCCTTATGCGGAAACGCGCAACTACACGCGCAACATCCTCAACGATCTACAGGCTGCCGCACCGGCGCCCAGGGCGGATCAGGCTGCGCTTCAGCCGGTAACGCAGGCGCCAGCTGCCGCTACAGCGGCATTTAATTCCGGGCTCGATCCCGTCGCCTTTACCGATAAGCAACCAGCCGTCGCAGCGCGTAGCCATCTATCCGTGGCGTTCGCACAACCGATCCGGATCGAGCCGAAGGAAGTCCTGTTGTGAGTATTTTGGGTCAAATTGGCTACAGCGGCGTTCGCGCCTCGCAGATCGCCCTCACCGCGACCGGGCAGAACATCGCCAACGTCAACACACCGGGCTTCAGCCGTCTGACGCCGGACCTGCACTCGCTTGGCGGGCAGACGTCGGTCAGCATCGGGGGCGGCGTTGAGGTCAGCTCCATTCGTCGGCTGTCCAACGATTTCCAGAACCAGCAGCTCTGGCGCGCGACAACGGACAAGCAGTATTTCAGCACCAGCCAGCAGTATCTGACCGCGCTCGAAGGCCTGATCGACAGCGAAGGCTCGAGCGTCAGCGTCGGCCTGGACAACTTCTTCGCCGCCCTCAGCGAAGCCAGCTCTACGCCCGAATCCATTGCCCTGCGCCAGCAGATCATTGGCGAGGCCAAGCAGCTGGCGCAGCGCTTCAATGGGCTGAACAGCAACATCGGTACGCAGCTCAACGCCCTGCAGGGCCAGCGGGTCGCAATGACCAGCGAGATCAACGGGCTGTCCGGCAATATCGCCGAGCTCAATGCCAAGATCCGCGAGATGGAATCGGCCGGGCGCGACACCGCGACCCTGCGCGACACCCGCGAAAACCTGGTGAAGGACCTCAGTCAGTACGCCGGCATCTGCGTGCAGGAAGCGCCGGACGGCACCCTCAGCGTGTCGCTGGCCAATGGACAGCCACTGGTGGCCGGCGCCACCGCCGGACAGTTGAAGATCAGTGAAAACGTTGCCGGTGAGCAGGAGATGACACTGGTCTTTGCCAAGACCACCTTTCCGCTCAACCCACAGGGCCTCGGCGGCGCACTCGGTGGCCTCTACGACATGGAGTACGGCGCGTTGCGCCCGGCTCAGCAGGACCTGCATGACATGGCGGCCGCCGTCGCAACCTTGGTCAACGACACGCTGGCCGGTGGCTTCGACCTCAATGGCAATCCCGGCCAACCGTTGTTTAGCTACAACGCCGGCAGCACCAGCGGCATGCTGGCGGTGAACGCACTGGGCGCCTCGGATCTGGCGTTCTCGTCGACGGCGGGCGAGGTGGGTAATAACAAGGTCCTGCTGCAGATGCTCGAGCTGAAGTCGGCCGGCGTCGCGGTCGCCGGCAACACCGTACCACTCAACGATGCCTACGCTGGCCTGGTTGGCCGCGTCGCCAGTGCCAGCCGACAGAACCAGGCCGATCTCGGTGCGGCAACCACCGTTGCCGAACAAGCCCAGGCCCAGCGCGACAGCGTCAGCGCGGTCAACCTGGACGAGGAAGCGGTCAACCTGATGGCCTACGAGCAGGCCTACCAGGCCAACATGAAGGTCATCAGTACCTCCAACGATCTGTTCAACGCCGTACTGGCGATGTTCTGAGTCGGCACCTGCCGATTCGACTGACGAGAAAGACACCATGCGCATCTCCAACGCCCAGATCACCGCCACCCTGCACGGCTCGCTGAACACCAGCTCCGAGAAGCTCGGCAAGCTGATGCAGCAGATGGCCACCGGCGAGCGCATGTTGCTGCCCTCCGATGACCCGATTTCCGCCGTGCGCGTGCTGCGTATCCAGCGCGAAGAAGCCACCCTGACCCAGTACCGTACCAACATCGCCAACGTCTCCGGCAACCTGTCCAAGCAGGAGGCCAACCTCAAAGCCGCGTCCGACACCATGCTCAGCGTGCGCGATTTACTGCTCTGGGCCGCCAACGGCAGCAACACCAGCGAGGATCTGGCGGCGATCGCCAACGAGCTGGGCAACCTGGAAAAGACCATTCTCAGCTTCGCCAACGTGCGTGACGAAGAAGGGCGCTACCTGTTTTCCGGCACTCTCAGCGACCGTCCGGCGATCACCTTCGATGCCGCTACCCAGACCTACCAGCTGACCGGCAACGATCAGCATCGCCAGGCGGCAGTCGCCAATGGCGTGCTGGTCGAGGAAAACGTCACCGCGGCGCAGGTTTTCGGCGGTGGCGTGGGCATGCTCAACGATCTCAATGCCCTGGTGACGGCGCTCTCTGATCCGGCTCTCGATGCCAACGATCCGGCCGTACACGCGAGCATCACCGCGACCCTGAACAGTCTCGATGCGACCCACGGCGAATTGCTGGGCGCGGTCTCAGAACTGGGCGGACGGCAGAACACGCTGACGCTGCTGTCGAGCAGCAACGAGGACGTTTCGCTGGTGAACCAGAAGATCGAAGGCGAGCTGTCGCAACTCGATTACGCCACCGCCAGCATCGACCTGAACAACTATCAGCTGTCCTTGCAGGCGACGCAGAAGACCTATTTGAAGATCAACGGGCTGTCGCTGTTCGGCATGCTCTGACCGAGGTAGCGTGAATGAAGATTGGTAAGCAGCTCCCCGCTGTTTCCGCAATCGGTCCGCAGGAACGCCGCCAGGCCTTGTTGCCGGATACGGTGAGCCCGCGGCGTGCGCCTGTGCCCGGCGACACCGCACATGCCGAGGCCGTCAACAAGAAGAGCACCAGCTTCAGCCTGCAGCTCAACCAGCAGCTGTCCTCGATGCAGTCGGCTGAAAGCTACCTGAACGACCTGCAGGGCCGCCTTTCGCAGCTCAAGCTCGCCTTGAGTCGGGAGATCAGTTCGCCAACCGCGAACAGCGGGCCGGATGCGATCCGTCATGCCATGCAGGAGGTCGAGCAACTGCTGCGTGAGCGCGGCCAGCGCTCGGCCAACTCCCTGGATGCCACGTTGAAGCTGCGGCTCAGCGAGCCGGTGCGCAGTCGCTTCAGCCTGCAGGGGCTGGATTCGCTGGAAGCGATCCGCCAGTCTGGCCGCGAAACCCTGCTGTTCAGTGGCGGTCGCCAGCTGGCTGAGCCGGTGGCCGTGGTGCTGGATGACGACATGAGCGACGAGCAGATTCTGCGTCGCTTCAACGGCAGCCTCGGCCAGGCCGGAATTCGGGCCGAACTGGATGACAGCGGCCGGCTCAGGTTTTCCGCACGGGAGAGCGACTGGCTGCAGCTCAAGGATCAGCTGGCGGTGCAGGGCGAGGACAAGCTCTTCGGCAAAGGCAAGTTCCAGCGTGTGCAGAGCCATGAAGAGCAGCTGCTACGCCTTCCCGACGACCCGGCGCTCGACTCGCTGCGCGAACTGCGGCGCATGCTCGATACCGTGGTTGCGGGGCTGGAAAAGGTCGGCGCGCTGCGCGAGCAGCTCGGCCAGCGCCAACGCGAGATTCGTGAATTTCTGGCGCAACAGGCCGATGTCGACGAGCAGCAGTGGGCGAAGGACTTCTCCCATTCGGTGTTCAATCTGATGCAGCGCAGCCCGTCCAGCTACGCCGCGGTCACCCAGACCGTTGTGGCCCAGGCCAATCTCAGCCGGTTCGCCGTGGTGAGCCTGTTGTCCTGACCCGCTCAGTTAGGGGCGAAAAACTTGATGTCCGACGGGCGCTCGACCGGCAGGGTCTGCAGCGTCTCGCCGAGCTTTCCGCTGTCTGGGTCGCGCCCGATCACCACCACGTCATCGCTCAGCTGATTGGCGATCAGCAGGAAACGCCCGTCTGGGGCGATGGCGAATTCTCGTGGTTCGCGGCCTTCAGTGGGGCGGCGCTGGATTTCCCGCAGGGCACCGTCGCTGTCGATGGCGAAGACGATGATGTGGTTGTAGTCGCCGCGGTCGCTGACATAGAGGAAACGGCCATCGGCCGAGGTATGGATCGCCCCCGGTGAATGACGCACCTCGCTACCGCCATCCTTCAGGTCCAGCAGTTGCCGGCGGATCAGGGTGCCGTTCGTGTAGTCGAAGCTCGCCACCTGGGCGCTCAGCTCGAGGGCGAGATAGGCGTGCTTGCCATTGGGGTGGAAGACCA
>Ga0209024_1000828_pt1 | contig 38160 bp, 43 predicted proteins | sample AutmiccommunBRH5_FD_187380 | JGI IMG/M metagenome (GOLD analysis project Ga0209024, IMG submission 187380) | Deep subsurface microbial communities from Mt. Terri, Switzerland - Autotrophic microbial communities BRH/5 (SPAdes) (version 2) | ecosystem: Environmental > Aquatic > Deep subsurface >... | reverse complement strand
GCGCTGTAAACTCCGTCAGTATGATCGAAACCACCATCGTAACCTCCATCCTTTGATGGAAGTGAATCACAACCTACAACATGTGGGAATCCCGAAAAGAGTCAGACACATTGGCCGCTGGTATCAGCCGTCCAGCGCCGCCGCGATCGCCGCCGCCACCGCGTCCACCTCGGCCAGCCCGTCCACCGGCCGCAACAGGCCCTTGGCGTGGTAATAGCCGATCAGCGGCGCGGTCTTGCGGTAATACTCGCCCAGCCGCTGGCGCAGGCTGTCGGCGTTGTCGTCGGCGCGGCGCACGAACTCGGTGCCGCCGCAGGCGTCGCAGACACCGGGCACCGCGGTCGGGCGGGTGGCGTCGTGATAAACCTCGCCGCAGGTGGCGCAGGTGAACCTTCCCTCGATCCGTGCCGCCAGCGCCGCCTCGTCCACCCGGATCTCGATCGCCGCGGCCAGCGGCGCGCCATGGCGTGCCAGCAGCGCCTCCAGCGCGTCGGCCTGCGCCAGCGTGCGCGGGAACCCGTCGAAGATGAAACCGCTGCCGGTGTCGCCCTCCAGCCGCTCCTCGATCAGACCGATCACGATCTCGTCGGTGACCAGATCGCCGCGTGCCATCACCTCGGCCACGATGCGGCCCATCTCGGTGCCGCTGTCACGCGCCGCGCGCAGCATGTCGCCGGTGGAAAGCTGCACCATCGCGCGCTCTTCCACGAGGCGGCGGGCCTGCGTGCCCTTGCCCGCCCCGGGCGGCCCCAGCAGAACGATATTCATCGCCGCGCCGGGCCCTTGGGGGCGCCGGCCTTCGCCGGCCGCTTGCGCCCGCGCAATTGCGAGCGCTCGATCAGCCCCTCGTATTGGTGCGCCAACAGATGCGACTGGATCTGGTTCACCGTGTCCATCGACACCGACACCACGATCAGCACCGAGGTGCCGCCGAAATAGAACGGAATCGCGAGTTCGTTGCGGATGATCTCGGGCATCAACGCCACCCCGGCCAGATAGGCCGAGCCCATCACCAGCACCCGGTTGACAACGTATTCGAGGTATTCCTCGGTCCGCTTGCCGGGCCGGATGCCGGGCACGAAACCGTTCTGGTTCTTGAGGTTCTCGGCCACATCGTCGACCTTGAACGACACGTTGAAGGTGTAGAAATAGGTGAAGAACACGATCATCGCGGTGAAGAACAGCAGATACAGCGGCTGGCCGGGGCCGAAATATGCCAGGATCGTCGACATCACCGGCCCGGTCTGGTTGCCCGAGAAGGTCGACAGCGTCGTCGGCAGCAGCAGCAGCGACGAGGCGAAGATCGCCGGGATCACCCCCGCGGGGTTGACCTTGATCGGCAGGTGGCTTGAGCCGCCGTCATACACCTTCATCCCTACCTGCCGGCGCGGATACTGGATGTGGATCTTGCGCAGCGCGCGCTCCATGAACACCACGAAGATGATCACCGCGGCCACCATCAGCAGCACCCCCACGATCACCACCGGCGAGATCGCGCCGGTCCGCCCCTGGCTCAGGAACTGCGCCAGCGCCGCAGGGATCTCGGCGATGATGCCGACGAAGATGATCAGCGAGATGCCGTTGCCGATGCCCCGCGCGGTGATCTGCTCGCCCAGCCACATCAGGAACATGGTGCCGCCGACCAGCGTGATCACCGTCGCCGCGCGAAAGAACATCCCCGGTTCGGTAACGAGGTTGCCGGCCTCGAGGCTTACCGCCAGCCCGTAGGCCTGGAACGTCGCCAGGAACACCGTGCCGTAGCGGGTATACTGGTTGATCTTGCGCCGCCCCTGCTCGCCTTCCTTCTTGAGCTGTTCGAGCGCGGGAACCATCGCCGCCATGAGCTGCACGATGATCGAGGCCGAGATGTAGGGCATGATCCCGAGCGCGAAGATCCCCATCCGGCTGATCGCGCCGCCGGTGAACATGTTCAGCATCCCGCCGATACCCGACGCGGCATCGTCCATGAACTGGCGCAACGCCTGACCGTCGATCCCCGGAACCGGAATGTAGGTGCCAAGGCGATAGACGATCAGCAACCCCAGCGTGAAGAAGATGCGGTGGCGCAGATCGGTCGCCTTGCCCAGAGCGCTCCAGCTCAGGTTGGCGGCCATTTGTTCGGCGGCAGATGCCATGAACAGCCTCTTTTCATGTCAGCGCCGCCGAACCGGTCCCCGGTCGGCGGCGCGGAAAACCATGGGTGATGTAGGCGGCCTTGGCGCCGCCTGCAACCTCAGTCTGCCGCCGCCTCGGCCGCGGGGGCCGGGGTGCGCACCGTCAGCGTGCCGCCGGCCTTCTCGACCGCGGCGATCGCCGGGCCCGACGCGCCGGTCACTTCGAGCGTCACCTTCGCGGTGATCTCGCCCTTCGACAGCACCCGGATCCCGTCGCGCTTGCGCCGGGTGACGCCAGCGGCCACCAGCACCTCCTCGGTGATCGGCTGGCCGGCGTCGATCTTGCCGGCGTCGATGAACTTCTGCACCAGCCCGAGGTTGACGACCGCGAATTCCTTGCGGTTGGGCCTGGTGAAGCCGCGCTTGGGCAGGCGGCGATACAGCGGCATCTGGCCGCCCTCGTAGGCGTTGATCGCCACCCCCGAACGGGATTTCTGGCCCTTGATCCCGCGCCCGGCGGTCTTGCCCTTGCCCGAACCGGGGCCCCGCGCGATCCGCTTCTTCTTGCGGGCCGCGCCGTCGTTGTCACGCAATTCATGCAGCTTCATGTCGCTTCTCCTTCGCCGGATGCGCCCCGCAAGCGACAGATGGGGCGAACACGGCCTGTGATGTCGATTCTGGCGGCCGCAAGGCCACCGGGGGCGTATAGACGCGCGCGGCGGCGCGTTCAAGCGCCATCGCCCCGCCCGCGGCGCCCCCCCCCCGCACCGATACGGGCCCCGACGTCTCCGCCGAGGCCCAAATCCTTTTCAAAAGGATTTGCAAATTCCTTCGAAAGGAATTTGCCGCGGCGTCAGCCGCGTTCCTCGACGATCTGCACCAGGTGCGGGATCTTGGCCACCATGCCGCGCACGGCCGGGGTGTCTTCAAGCTCGCGGGTCTTGTGCATCTTGTTCAGCCCCAGCCCGATCAGGGTCCGGCGCTGCACGTCCGGGCGGCGGATGGGCGAGCCCACCTGCTTCACGACGATGGTCTTGGCCATGCTCTGTTCCCCTAGGCTTCGGCCGCGGCCGCTTCGGGCTCGCGCCGCAGGATGTCGGCCACCTTCTTGCCGCGCCGCTGCGCGACCTGACGGGGGCTCGAGGATTTCCGCAGCGCGTCCATGGTGGCGCGGATCATGTTGTAGGGGTTCTGGCTGCCGAGGCTCTTGGCCACGACGTCCTGAAGCCCCAGCATCTCGAACACCGCCCGCATCGGACCGCCGGCGATGATGCCGGTGCCCGCCACCGAGGTGCGCAGCACCACCTTGCCGGCGCCATGGCGCCCCTCGATGTCGTGGTGCAGCGTGCGCCCTTCGCGCAGCGGCACCCGGATCAACTGGCGGCGGGCCTGTTCGGTGGCCTTGCGGATCGCTTCGGGCACCTCCTTGGCCTTGCCCTTGCCGAAACCGACGCGGCCCTTCTGGTCGCCCACCACCACGAGCGCGGCAAAGCCGAAGCGCTTGCCGCCCTTCACCGTCTTGGACACCCGGTTGATCGCGACGAGGCGGTCGGCGAATTCCGGATTCTCGTCGCGGTCGCGACGATGATCCCGGCGATTGTCTTCACGTGCCATTCCCGTCTCCTCAGAACTTCAGGCCGCCTTCACGGGCGGCTTCGGCCAGTGCCTTGACCCTCCCGTGAAAGAGGAAGCCACCGCGGTCGAAGTAGCATTCCTCGATCCCGGCATTCTTCGCCCGTTCGGCGATCGTGGCCCCCACCTTTGCGGCAGCCTCGACATTGTTGTGCCCCACCAGGCCCAGCGCCGGCTCGAGCGTCGAGGCGGCGGCCAGCGTCACCCCGCGCGCGTCGTCGATCAACTGCACGCTGATGTTCTTGTTCGACCTGTGCACCGACAGCCGCGGACGGCCGTTGGACTGGGCGCGCAGTTTGTTCCGCACGCGCATGCGGCGCTTGAGGAACAGCTCTCTCTTGTTCAGTGCCATTTCTGTCGCGCCCCTACTTCTTCTTGCCTTCCTTGCGGAAGATGAACTCGCCCTTGTAGCGGATGCCCTTGCCCTTGTAGGGCTCGGGCTGGCGCCACTCGCGGATCTTGGCGGCGACCTGGCCGACAACCTGCTGGTCGATACCCTCGACCACGATCTCGGTCAGCTTGGGCGCGGTGATGGTCACACCGGCCGGCGCCTCGAAATTGACGTCGTGGCTGTAGCCGAGCGACAGCTTGAGCGACGCGCCCTGCATCTGCGCGCGATAGCCCACGCCCACCAGCTCCAGCTCGCGCTTGAAGCCGTCGGTGACGCCGGTCACGAGGTTGGCCACCATCGAGCGGCTCATCCCCCATTGCTGGCGCGCGCGCTTGGAATTGCCGCGCGGGGTGACGGTGATCGCGCCGTCGCCGACGGCGATCGTCACGTCGTCGGTGGCGGTGAAGCTGCGGGTGCCCTTGGGCCCCTTGACCTCGACCGTCTGCCCGGAGACGGAGGCCGAGACCCCCGAGGGCAGCGCGACCGGTTTCTTTCCGATACGAGACATCCTGCCCTCCTCAGAACACGGTGCAGAGCACTTCACCGCCAACATTGGCCGTGCGTGCCGCTGCATCCGACATGACGCCCCTCGGCGTCGAGACGATCGCGACGCCCAGCCCGTTGCGCACGCTGGGGATGTCGCGCACGCCGGCGAACACCCGCCGGCCCGGCTTGGACACCCGGGCGATCGTGCGGATCACCGGCAGGCCGTCGTTGTACTTGAGGCTGATCTCGAGTTCCGCATGCCCGGACTCGGACGTCACCCGCTCGTAGCCACGGATGTAGCCTTCGTCGGCCAGCACGTCGAGCACCCAGGCCCGCAGCTTGGACGCCGGGGTGCGCACCGTCGACTTGCCGCGAAGCTGGGCGTTGCGGATGCGGGTCAGCATGTCGCCGAGAGGATCGTTCATCATCGACTTGCCCCCCTCACCAGCTCGATTTCACCATGCCCGGGATCTGGCCGAACGAGGCCAGTTCGCGCAACATGATGCGGCTGAGCTTGAGCTTGCGGTAATAGGCGTGCGGCCGGCCGGTAAGCTGGCAGCGGTTGTGCAGCCGGGTGGGCGAGGAATTGCGCGGCAGCTCCGCCAGCTTCAGGCGCGCCTTGAAGCGCTCTTCCATCGGCAGGTCGGTGTTGGCGGCGATCACTTTCAGCGCGGCCCGCTTGGTGGCGTGCTTGTCCACCAGCTTCTGGCGCTTCTTCTCGCGTTCGACCATCGATTTCTTGGCCATGTGTCTTTCTCCCGCGATCAGCTGTTGAAGGGCATGTTGAATTGCTTCAACAGCGCCTTGGCTTCCGCGTCGGTGCCCGCGGTGGTGCAGATGATGATGTCCATGCCCCAGACCTCGTCGACCTTGTCGTATTCGATCTCGGGGAACACGATGTGTTCCTTCAGGCCCATGGCGAAGTTGCCGCGGCCGTCGAACGACGACCCCCTGACGCCGCGGAAGTCGCGCACGCGCGGCAGGGCGATGGTGATCAGCCGGTCGAGAAACTCGTACATCCGGTCGCCCCGCAGGGTGACCTTGCAGCCAAGCGGCATTTCCTCGCGCACGCGAAAGCCGGCGATCGACTTGCGCGCCTTGGTGATCACGGCCTTCTGGCCGGCGATGGCGGTCAGGTCGTCCTGCGCCGACTTGACCTTCTTGGTGTCCTTCACCGCCTCGCCGATGCCCATGTTCAGCACGATCTTGTCGAGCCGGGGGATCTGCATGTCGTTGCCGTAGCCGAATTCTTCCTTCAGCGCGGGACGGATGCGGTTGCGGAAATCGGCCTTGAGGCGCGGGATGTAGGTGCTGGCGTCAAGCATCAGATCGCCTCCCCGGTGGTCTTGGCGAAGCGCACCTTGGTGCCGTCCTCGGCAAAGCGGAAGCCCACCCGGGTGGCCTTGCCGTTGCCGTCCACCAGTGCCAGGTTCGACAGGTCGATCGGCATCGCCTTCGGCAGCCGGCCACCCTGGCTCGTGGGGCTCTGCTTGGTGTGGCGGATGGCGATGTTGACGCCTTCGACCACCGCCTTGTTCTCTTTCGGCATCACCGTGGTGATCTCGCCCTGCTTGCCGCGGTCCTTGCCCGTCAGCACGACGACCTTGTCGCCCTTCTTGAGTTTCGCCGCCATCACAGCACCTCCGGCGCCAGGCTGATGATCTTCATGAAGTTCTTCGACCGCAGTTCGCGCACCACCGGCCCGAAGATGCGGGTGCCCACCGGCTCGCCCTGGTTGTTGAGGATCACCGCGGCGTTGCGGTCGAAGCGGATGGCGGTGCCATCCTCGCGGCGCACTTCCTTGGCTGTGCGCACGACGACGGCCTTGCGCACGTCGCCCTTCTTCACGCGGCCCCGCGGGATCGCTTCCTTGACCGACACCACGATGATGTCGCCGACCGAGGCATAACGGCGGTGCGACCCGCCCAGAACCTTGATGCACTGCACCCGGCGCGCGCCGGAGTTGTCAGCCACATCCAGATTCGTCTGCATCTGGATCATTGGGTTTCTCCCGACCTTTGGGAACCAGTCCCAGGGTTTCGTTCAAACCGGGTGGGGTCAGTCCGCCTGGACGACCACCTCCCAGCGTTTTGTCTTCGATTTCGGGGCGCATTCCCGAATCCGCACCGCGTCGCCTTCCTTGAACTGGTTGAGGGCGTCGTGGGCGCGGTATTTCTTGGTCATCCGCACGGTCTTCTTCATCACCGGGTGGCTGAAGCGGCGCTCGACCGCGACGGTCACGGTCTGGTCGTTCCTGGCGCTGGTCACAGTGCCTTGCAGGACGCGTCTGGGCATTGGCCGCTCCTCACTGCGCGGCCGCTTGCGCGGCCTTTTCGTTCAGGACAGTCTTCACGCGCGCCACGTCGCGGCGCACGGCGCGGATGCGGGCGGTGTTCTCAAGCTGGTTGGTCGCCTGCTGGAAGCGCAGGTTGAACGCCTCCTTCTTGAGCGACAGAAGCTGGTCACGCAGCTCGTCCGGCGTCTTGTTTCTCAGTTCCTCGGCGTTCATCGCCCTTTTCCCTCTCATGACACCGGCCGGCCCCCGAAGATTGGCTCAGGGTCACCTGCAACCCGGTGGATGAATTGCAATACGCGCGAATCCCCCGGGCGTGCCCGGGGTGCGCGGATTGGCGCTCTATAAGCGAGGGGCCGGCGAAGGGCAAGGGCCGATGCGGCCTCGCGGCGCGCAAGGGTGGCGCCCGCGTCGCCTTGCCGTCCGCGCGCACCACCCGCCAGGAGATACGGATGGCCGTGCCAGCGCCCGACGCCTCGGGCTGGTGGGCTGACGCCCGGAACGCAAACAGGCGGGGTGGGGCCCCGCCTGCCTGTAACCTGCCGGTCGGGGTCGTGCCCTACCAGTCTTCTCGGACCACCACGCGGGTCTTGATCGGCAGCTTCATCGCCGCCAGCCGCAGTGCCTCGCGGGCGACCGCGTCGTTGACGCCGTCAAGCTCGAACATGATCCGGCCGGGCTTGATCTTGCAGGCCCAGAAATCGACCGAGCCCTTGCCCTTGCCCATCCGCACCTCGGTCGGCTTGCCGGTCACCGGGGTGTCGGGGAAGATCCGGATCCACACCCGGCCCTGGCGCTTCATGTGGCGCGTCATCGCCCGGCGCGCGGCCTCGATCTGGCGCGCGGTGATACGCTCCGGCTCGGTGGCCTTGAGGCCGTAGGAGCCGAAGTTGAGATCGAACCCGCCCTTGGCCTCGCCATGGATGCGACCCTTGAAGGTCTTGCGGAATTTCGTGCGCTTTGGTTGCAGCATCTCGTCTGTTCCTTCCCCGGATCAGCGGCCGCGCGGACGCGAGGCCCCGCCGCTTTCCTGAAGTTCCTGCGCGCGGCGATCGCGGGCCTGGGGATCATGTTCCATGATCTCGCCCTTGAAGATCCACACCTTGACGCCGATGATCCCGTAAGGCGTCTTGGCCTCGGACAGCGCATAGTCGATGTCGGCGCGCAGCGTGTGCAGCGGCACCCGCCCCTCGCGATACCATTCGGTCCGCGCGATCTCGGCGCCGCCGAGGCGGCCGGCGATGTTCACCCGGATGCCGAGCGCACCCATCCGCATCGTGTTCTGCACGCTGCGCTTCATCGCCCGCCGGAAGCCGACCCGACGTTCGAGCTGCTGGGCGATGTTCTCGGCCACCAGTTGCGCGTCAAGCTCGGGCTTGCGCACCTCGACGATGTTGAGGTGCAGGTCGCTGTCGGTGAACTGCGCCAGCTTCTTGCGCAGGGCGTCGATGTCGGCGCCCTTCTTGCCGATGATCACGCCCGGGCGCGCGGTGTGGATCGTCACCCGGCACTTGCGGTGCGGCCGTTCGATGATCACCCGGCTGACGCCGGCCTGCTTGCACTCCTCATGCACGAATTCCCGGATCTTCAGGTCTTCGAGCAGAAGATTGCCATAGTCCTTGCTTGCGGCGAACCAGCGGCTGTCCCAGGTGCGGTTGACCTGAAGGCGCATGCCGATCGGATTGACCTTCTGTCCCATTAGGCTTGCTCCTCGATCTGGCGCACCTTGATCGTCAGTTCCGAGAACGGCTTGACGATCTTGCCGAAACGGCCGCGGGCGCGGGGATGGCCGCGCTTCATGACCAGGTTCTTGCCGACATAGGCCTCGGCCACCACCAGTTCGTCGACGTCGAGGCCGTGGTTGTTCTCGGCGTTCGCGATCGCCGATTGCAGGCACTTCTTGACGTCGCCGGCGATGCGCTTCTTCGAGAACGTCAGGTCGGCCAGCGCCTTTTCCACCTTCTTGCCGCGGATCATCGCCGCGACGAGGTTGAGCTTCTGCGGGCTGGTGCGCAGCATGCGGGCCTTGGCAAGCGCCTCGGTTTCGGCCACGCGGCGCGGATTCTTTTCCTTACCCATGGCTTACTTCCTCTTGGCTTTCTTGTCCGCGGTGTGCCCCAGATAGGTCCGCGTGGGCGAGTATTCGCCGAACTTCTGGCCGATCATGTCCTCGGTGACGTTCACCGGAACGTGCTTCTTGCCGTTGTAGACGCCGAAGGTAAGGCCCACGAACTGCGGCAGGATGGTCGAGCGGCGCGACCAGATCTTGATGACTTCGTTGCGACCCGATTCGCGCGATTTCTCGGCCTTCTTGAGGACGTAGGCATCGACGAACGGGCCTTTCCAGACGGAACGTGCCATTGATCAGCGCCCCTTCCTGCGAGCGTGGCGCGAGCGGATGATGAACTTGTCCGTCGCCTTGTTCGAACGGGTCTTGCGGCCCTTGGTGTCCTTGCCCCAGGGGGTGACCGGGGTGCGGCCGCCCGAGGTGCGGCCCTCGCCGCCGCCGTGGGGGTGGTCGATCGGGTTCATCGCGACGCCGCGCACCGTCGGGCGCACGCCCATGTGGCGCTTGCGCCCGGCCTTGCCGAAGTTCTGGTTCGAGTTGTCGGCGTTCGACACCGCGCCGATGGTGGCCATGCATTCCTGCCGCACCATCCGCAGTTCGCCCGACGACAGCCGGATCTGCGCGTAGCCGCCGTCGCGGCCCACGAACTGGGCATAGGTGCCCGCCGCGCGCGCGATCTGGCCGCCCTTGCCGGGCTTGAGTTCGACGTTGTGCACGATGGTGCCCAGCGGGATGCCCGAGAACGGCATCGCGTTGCCCGGCTTGACGTCGGTCTTGGCGCCGGCGACCACCTGATCGCCCACCGCCAGACGCTGCGGGGCCAGGATATAGGCCCGCTCGCCGTCGCCGTAGCGGATCAGCGCGATGAAGGCGGTGCGGTTGGGGTCGTATTCGATCCGCTCGACCGTGGCCGGCATGTCGAACTTGCGACGCTTGAAATCCACGATCCGGTAAAGGCGCTTGGCGCCCCCACCCTTGTGCCACACCGTGACGCGCCCGGTATTGTTCCGTCCGCCCGACTTGGTAAGACCCTGCGTGAGGGCCTTGACGGGGCGTCCTTTCCAAAGCTCCGAACGGTCGATCAGCACCAGCCCGCGCTGGCCTGGCGTCGTCGGCTTGTACGACTTGAGTGCCATGCTTCCTGTCTTCCGTCAGCAATGGGCCCGCGGGCCCGGTTCAAAGAACGAACGGCCCCGGATCGCCGGGGCCGCCCGAATCGCGGCCTTGTATCAAAGGCCCGTGGTGACGTCGATGGTATTGCCCTCCTCGAGCGTCACGTAGGCCTTCTTGACGTCGCTGCGGCGGCCCTTGATGCCGCGGAAGCGCTTGGTCTTGCCCTTGGTGATGGTGGTGTTGACCGCCTTCACCCGCACCCCGAAGACCGACTCGACCGCCGCCTTGATCTCGGGCTTGGTCGCGTCCATCGCCACCTCGAAGACGACGCCGCCGGCGTCCGAGGTCATGGTCGCCTTCTCGGTGATGATCGGGCGCCGGATGACGTCGTAATGTTCGGCCTTGAGTGTCATTTCAGCCGTGCCTCCAGCGCTTCGATCCCGGCGCGCGTGATCACCAGCGTGTCGCGCAGCAGGATGTCATAGACATTGGCCCCCATCGACGGCAGCACGTCGACATTGGCAAGGTTCTGCGCCGCGCGGGCGAAGTTGCCGTTGACCTCGGCGCCGTCGATCACCAGCACCCGCTTCCAGCCCAGCGCCTTCGCGGCCCGGGCCAGGGCGGCGGTCTTGCCCTCGGCCATCTCGGCGCTGTCGAGCACGATCAGCGCGCCCTCCCTCGCCTTGGCCGACAGCGCGTGGCGCAGCCCCAGCGCGCGCACCTTCTTGGGCAGGTCGTGGGCGTGGCTGCGCGGCGTCGGGCCCTTGTAGACGCCGCCGTGCCGGAAGATCGGCGCGTTCTTGTCACCGTGGCGGGCGCCGCCGGTGCCCTTCTGGCGGTAGATCTTCTTGGTCGAATAGCTGGTCTCGGACCGGCCCTTGACCTTGTGGGTGCCGGCCTGCGCGCGCGCGCGCTGCCAGCGCACGACGCGGTGCAGGATGTCGGCGCGCGGCTCGAGCCCGAAGATCGAATCGTCAAGCTCGATCTCGCCGGCCTTGCCCGCCTCCAGCGTGATGACATCAGCCTTCATTGTTCTCGCCTCCTTCCGGCGCCGCGGCCGCGGCCGCAGCCGCCGCCACCGCGCGCAGGGCCGCGGGGCGCGCGACCTCGTCGGGCAGCGCCTTCTTGACCGCGTCCTTGACCGTGACCCAGCCGCCCTTCGAGCCGGGAACCGCACCCTTGACCATGATCAGGCCGCGGTCGGCATCGGTGCGCACCACCTGCAGGTTCTGCGTGGTCACCCGCACGGCGCCCATGTGGCCAGCCATCTTCTTGCCCTTGAACACCTTGCCGGGATCCTGGCACTGGCCGGTCGAGCCGTGCGAGCGGTGGCTGATCGACACCCCGTGGCTGGCCCGCAGGCCGCCGAAGTTGTGCCGCTTCATCACCCCCTGAAAGCCCTTGCCGATCGTGGTGCCGGCGATGTCGACGAACTGGCCGGGCAGGTAATGGTCGGCCGACAGCTCGGCCCCCACCTCGATCAGGTTGTCGGGGCTCACGCGGAACTCGGCAAGCTTGCGCTTCGGCTCCACCTCGGCCTTGGCGAAGTGGCCGCGCATCGGCGCGCTCACCCGCTTGGCCTTGGCGGTGCCGGCGCCAAGCTGGACGGCGGTATAGCCGTCACGCTCGGCGGTGCGCTGCGCCACCACCTGGCACTTGTCCAGTTGCAGCACCGTCACCGGAACCTGGCGGCCGTCTTCCATGAACAGCCGGGTCATGCCCAGCTTCCTGGCGATCACTCCGGAACGCATCACTCCGCCCCCCCTCACACCTTGATCTCGACGTCCACGCCGGCGGCGAGGTCGAGCTTCATCAGCGCGTCCACCGTCTGGGGCGTGGGATCGACGATGTCGAGCAGTCGCGTGTGGGTGCGAATCTCCCACTGGTCGCGCGACTTCTTGTCGATGTGCGGCCCGCGCAGCACGGTGAACTTCTCGATCTTGTTGGGCAGCGGGATCGGGCCGCGCACCTGCGCCCCGGTGCGCTTGGCGGTCGAGACGATCTCGGCCGTGCTGGCATCCAGCACGCGATAATCGAACGCCTTGAGCCGGATGCGGATATTCTGGCTTTGCATGTCTGGCCTCTTCGGGCTTTCGGAATTGAGAGGTGGAGCGCGGCACAGCCCGGCCCCACATCGAACCCGTAACGCAAGGGTGCGGCGGCCGGGGCCGCCGCGTTGCCTGTGGCCCCCCCCCCTTTCGGGCGGGGCGGTTGAGGCTCAGGCGAGGATCTTCGAGACCACGCCGGCGCCGACGGTGCGGCCGCCTTCGCGGATGGCGAAGCGCAGTTTCTCTTCCATCGCGATCGGCGCGATCAGCTCCACCTCGAAGCTGATGTTGTCGCCCGGCATCACCATCTCGGTGCCCTCGGGAAGCTTCACCGTCCCGGTCACATCGGTCGTGCGGAAGTAGAACTGCGGCCGGTAGTTCGCGAAGAACGGAGTGTGACGCCCGCCCTCTTCCTTGGTCAGGATGTAGGCCTCGGCCTCGAACCGGGTGTGCGGCTTCACCGACGCCGGCTTGCACAGAACCTGCCCGCGCTCGACCCCGTCACGCTCCACCCCGCGCAGAAGCGCGCCGATGTTGTCGCCCGCCTCGCCGCGGTCCAGCAGCTTGCGGAACATCTCGACCCCGGTCACAACCGTCTTCTTGGTCGGCCGGATGCCCACGATCTCGACTTCCTCGCCGACGTTGATCACCCCGCGCTCGACCCGCCCGGTCACCACCGTGCCGCGCCCCGAGATCGAGAACACGTCCTCGATCGGCATCAGGAACGGCTGGTCGATCGGACGCTCCGGCGTCGGGATGTAGCTGTCGACCGCCTCGATCAGCGCCCGGATCGACGCCTCGCCGATCTCCGGCTGCGTGCCGTTCATCGCGTGCAGCGCCGAGCCCTTCACGATCGGGATGTCGTCGCCCGGAAACTCGTATTTCGACAGAAGCTCGCGCACCTCCATCTCGACAAGCTCCAGAAGCTCCTCGTCGTCCACCTGGTCGACCTTGTTCATGTAGACCACCAGCGCCGGAACCCCCACCTGGCGCGCCAGAAGGATATGCTCGCGCGTCTGCGGCATCGGGCCGTCGGCCGCCGAAACCACCAGGATCGCGCCGTCCATCTGCGCCGCGCCGGTGATCATGTTCTTCACGTAGTCGGCGTGCCCGGGGCAGTCGACGTGCGCGTAGTGCCGGTTCGGGCTTTCGTATTCCACATGCGCCGTCGAGATCGTGATCCCGCGCGCCTTCTCTTCCGGCGCCGCGTCGATCGCGTCATACGCCTTGAACTCGCCAAAATACTTCGTGATCGCCGCCGTCAACGTCGTCTTGCCGTGGTCGACGTGCCCGATCGTCCCGACGTTCACATGCGGTTTATTCCGTTCAAACTTCGCCTTCGCCATCGTGGCCTCCTGGTGTCTGTCGGGGGGATGGGCAAGTTGCCCATCCTGCGGGTGGGGGTGGCAGGAAGGGCGGTCCGCCCATCCTGCCTATGCGTATTTCTTCTGGATCTCGTCCGAGATGTTCTGCGGCACCGCCTCGTAATGGTCGAACTGCATGGTGAAGTTCGCCCGCCCCGAGGACATCGACCGCAGGGTGTTGATGTAGCCGAACATGTTGGCCAGCGGCACGAAGGCGTTGATCGCCACCGCGTTGCCGCGGCTGTCCTGGCCGGTCACCTGGCCGCGACGGCTGGTCAGGTCGCCGATGATCGAGCCGGTGTATTCCTCCGGCGTCACCACCTCGACCTTCATCACCGGCTCGAGCAGCTTCGCGCCGGCCTTCCTGAGGCCCTCGCGCATCGCCGCCCGCGCCGCGATCTCGAACGCCAGCACCGAACTGTCGACGTCGTGGTAGGCGCCGTCGATCAGCGCAACCTTGAAGTCGATCACCGGGAACCCCGCGAGCGGCCCCGAGTCCATCACCGACTTTATGCCCTTCTCGACGCCCGGCACGTATTCCTTGGGCACCGAACCGCCGACGATCTTGCTTTCGAAGCTGTAGCCCTCGCCCGGCTGGGTCGGCGAGATCACCAGCTTGACCCGCGCGAACTGGCCCGAGCCGCCCGACTGCTTCTTGTGGGTGTAGTCGATCTCGGCCTCGCGGCTGACGGTCTCGCGGTAGGCCACCTGCGGCGCGCCGATGTTGGCCTCGACCTTGAACTCGCGCTTCAGCCGGTCGACGAGGATGTCGAGGTGCAGCTCGCCCATCCCCTTCATGATCGTCTGGCCCGATTCAAGGTCGGTCTCGACCCGGAACGACGGATCCTCGGCGGCCAGCCGCGCGAGGCCCTGGCTCATCTTTTCCTGGTCGGCCTTGGTCTTGGGTTCGACCGCGATCTCGATCACCGGCTCGGGGAAGGTCATGGTTTCCAGAACCACCGGCTTGGCGGGATCGCACAGCGTGTCGCCGGTGGTGGTTTCCTTGAGCCCGGCCAGCGCGATGATGTCGCCGGCGAACGCCTCGTCGATCTCTTCGCGGTTGTTCGAGTGCATCATCATCATGCGCCCGACACGCTCGCGCTTGCCCTTGGTCGCGTTCAGCATCTGGTCGCCCTTCTTCAGGACGCCCGAATAGATGCGGGTGAACGTCAGGCTGCCGACGAACGGATCGTTCATGATCTTGAACGCCAGCGCCGAGAACGGCGCCGAATCGTCGGCCGAGCGGGCGATGTTGCGCGTCTCGGTCTCGTCCTCGGGGGCGAAGCCCATGTAGGGCGGCACGTCGAGCGGGCCCGGCAGGAAGTCGATCACCGCGTTGAGCAGCGGCTGAACGCCCTTGTTCTTGAACGCCGAGCCGGCAAGCACCGGCACGAAGGAAAGCGACAGGGTGCCCTTGCGGATCAGCTTGCGCAGGGTCTCCTCGTCGGGCTCGTTGCCCTCGAGATAGGCCTCCATCGCGGCGTCGTCCTGCTCGACCGCAAGCTCGACCATGTTGCCGCGCCATTCGTCGGCAAGGTCGCGAAGGTCGTCGCGGATCGGCTGGCGCACCCACGAGGCGCCAAGGTCTTCACCCTTCCAGACCCATTCTTCCATCTTGATCAGGTCGATGATGCCTTCGAGCATGTCCTCGGCACCGATCGGCAGCGCCACCGGGCACGGGGTCGCGCCGGTGCGCTCCTTGATCATGCGCACGCAGTTGAAGAAGTCGGCGCCGATCTTGTCCATCTTGTTGACGAACACGATCCGCGGCACCTTGTAGCGGTCGGCCTGGCGCCAGACGGTTTCGGTCTGGGGTTCGACGCCGGCGTTGGCGTCCAGAAGGCAGATCGCGCCGTCCAGCACCGCAAGGCTGCGCTCGACCTCGATGGTGAAGTCGACGTGGCCCGGGGTGTCGATGATGTTGAAGCGGAACTTGGTGTCCGAGGTGCCGTCGGCGGTCGGATCCTCCTGGCGCTGCCAGAAGGTCGTGGTCGCGGCCGAGGTGATCGTGATCCCGCGCTCCTGCTCCTGCTCCATCCAGTCCATCGTCGCGGCGCCGTCATGCACCTCGCCCAGCTTGTGCGACTTGCCGGTGTAGAACAGGATCCGCTCGGTCGTCGTGGTCTTGCCCGCGTCGATGTGGGCCATGATCCCGAAGTTGCGGTAGCGCGTCAGGGGGTATTCGCGTGCCATGGTGTCGTCCTCGGGGTCCGGTTACCAGCGATAGTGGCTGAACGCCTTGTTGGCATCGGCCATCTTGTGGGTGTCTTCGCGCTTCTTGACGGCGGTGCCGCGGCCGTTCACGGCGTCCGCCAGTTCGGCGGCCAGACGTTCTTCCATCGTCTTCTCGTTGCGCTTGCGCGCGGCGATGATCAGCCAGCGGATCGCCAGCGCCTCGCGGCGTTCGGGGCGCACCTCGACCGGCACCTGGTAGGTGGCGCCGCCGACCCGGCGCGAGCGCACCTCGACCGAGGGCTTGATGTTGTCGAGCGCCTCGTGGAACACCTCGATCGGGGCGCGCTTGAGCCGCCCCTCGACGCGGTCGAGGGCATTGTAGACGATGCCCTCCGCGACCGACTTCTTGCCGTCGGTCATCAGGTTGTTCATGAACTTCGTCAGCACCCGGTCGCCGAACTTGGCGTCGGGCAGGATTTCGCGCTTTTCGGCGGCGTGACGGCGGGACATCTCGATCTTCCTCTCGTCGGCCCCCGGCTGCGGGGGCGGCGTACCCTCGAACGCCCCGGACCGGTGCCGGGGCGCGACATGATCACTTCGGGCGCTTGGCCCCGTATTTCGACCGGCGCTGGCGGCGATCCTTCACGCCCTGCGTGTCGAGCACGCCGCGCAGGATGTGGTAGCGCACGCCCGGAAGGTCTTTCACGCGGCCGCCGCGGATCAGCACCACCGAGTGTTCCTGCAGGTTGTGCTTTTCGCCCGGGATGTAGCTGATCACCTCGTAGCCGTTGGTCAGCCGCACCTTGGCCACCTTCCGCATGGCCGAGTTCGGCTTCTTCGGCGTGGTGGTATAGACGCGCGTGCACACGCCGCGTTTCTGCGGGCACTGCTCCAGGTGTTGCGACTTGGAGCGCTTGACTTTGGGCTGCCGCGGCTTGCGGATCAGCTGCTGGATCGTTGGCATTCCGGACTTACCCCGTGTTTGCGAACCGTCGTCACCTCACGTCGCGGATGCGACGTCCGAATTCCGTGGCTGCCCCGAGGGCCGGTTGCCCGCGCCTTCGGTTTGCGGCCTGAAAACACACCAAGACCGCATCCGTTCCCTCGTTCGCGGGAACGACGCGGTGGGGTTCCAGAGGATCGGGGCAGATGCCCGGATCTTGACCACGACAGATATGATCCCGGCCGGGACATCCGGCCAAGTGGGCGCCGTATAGGGGGAGTCGGGGGGGTTGTCAACATCGCCTCGGCCGCTTGCGGCGGCGGGTTCAGACCCGTGGCGGCACTGCCGCCGCCAGGGCCCGCGCCAGCCGCCGCTCGCGGTAGAAGGTGAACACGCCGGTGGCCACGACGATGGCCGCGCCCAGCAGCGTCAGCGGGCGCGGAAAGTCGCCGAACGCCACCAGGCCCAGCACCAGCGACCACAGCAGCCCGGTGTAGCGGAACGGCGCGACGAACGACAGATCGCCCACCCGCATCGTCGCCACCGACAGCAGATAGCCGGCGAACACGAAAACGGTGGTCCCGACCAGCGTCCAGCCCAACCGCGCGTCGATCGGCGCCCAGTCCACCGCCACCGACGCCAGCGCCGAGGCCAGCGTGACCCCCGCCGACGTCGCCAGCGCCACCAGCACCGAGGGCACCGAGGCCGACATCCGCCGCGTCGCCAGATCGCGCACCGTGACGCAGCCGACCGAGGCCAGCGCCATCAGCGACCAGGCGTTGAAGCCCTCGGCGCCCGGCCGCACGATCAGCAGCACGCCGCCGAAGCCGACCGCGATGGCCGACAACCGCCGCCAGCCCAGCGGCTCGCGGAACACCAGCGCGCCGGCCAGCGTGACGACCAGCGGCAACGCCTGCAGGATCGCGGTGGCGTTGGCCAGCGGCATGTTGAACAGCGCGCTCAGGAACAGCCACGCCGCCCCCACCTCGGCCAGGGTGCGCAGCCCGATCAGGCCCCAGTCCCGCCGGTCGGGCCGGGCCCGCAAAGCCCCCCGCCACAGCGCCAGCGCCAGGAACGCCACCAGCGTGCCGAGCCCGCGCAGCGTCAGCACCTGCATCAGCGGCAGATCGCCTGACAGCAGCTTGATCAGCGTGTCGTTGAGCGTGAAGGCGGCCATCGCCGCCATCATCAGCACCGCGCCGCGCGCGTTCCCCCCGATCGCCATGCCGCCGCCCCGCCCCTTCCGGACGCCTTGCCTTAGCAGCGCCGCGCGGTGGCCGCCAGAGCCACGAAAAAGCCCCGCCGCGCGGCTTGGCGCGGCGGGGCCGGTCGTGGTTGCCGTGGGCGACGCGAGGCCGCCGCGCGGCCTATTCGTCGCGGCTTTCCGGGGTCATCACCAGCCCGAGGTCGTCCTCGTCGTCGATCACCTCGTCGATGGGCGCGGCGAGGGCCGCGGCGGCCTCGGCCTCGGCGCGCCGGGCCTCGATCACCTTGCGGTCACGCTCGGCGGCAAGGCTGTGCACCCGCTTGGCGGCGCCGCCGGTGCCGGCCGGGATCAGCCGGCCGACGATGACGTTTTCCTTCAGCCCCACAAGGTGGTCATGCTTGCCCTGCACCGCGGCGTCGGTCAGCACCCGCGTGGTTTCCTGGAACGAGGCGGCCGAGATGAAGCTGCGGGTCTGCAGCGACGCCTTGGTGATGCCCAGCAGGATCGGCTCGGCCACCGCCGGCCGCAGCCCGGCCTTCTGGGCCTTGGTGTTGACCTCGTCCAGTTCCTCGCGGTCGACGTGCTCGCCCTTCAGCAGCGTGGTCTCGCCCGAATCCAGCACCTCGAGCTTTTGCAGCATCTGCCGCACGATCACCTCGATGTGCTTGTCGTTGATCTTCACGCCCTGCAGCCGGTAGACGTCCTGCACCTCGTCGATCAGGTAGTTGGCCAGCGCCTCGATCCCCATGATCCGCAAGATGTCGTGCGGGGCGGGGTTGCCGTCCATGATGTAATCGCCCTTCTGGACGAAATCGCCTTCCTGCACCGGGATGTGCTTGCCCTTCGGCACGAGGTATTCGACCGCCTCGTGGGTGTCGTCGGCCGGCTCGATGACCACGCGGCGCTTGTTCTTGTAGTCCTTGCCGAAGCGGACATAGCCGTCGATCTCGGCGATGATCGCGTGGTCCTTGGGCCGGCGCGCCTCGAACAGTTCGGCCACCCGCGGCAGACCGCCGGTGATGTCCTTGACCTTGGCACCCTCGCGCGGGATCCGCGCCACCACGTCGCCCATGCGGATGGTCTGGCCATCCTCGACCGACAGGATCGCGTCCACCGACATGGTGTAGGCGATCGGCGCGCCGGCGTCGTTGCGCACCGGCTCGCCCGTCTCCGGGTCCATGATGATGATCTCGGGCTTGAGTTCGTTGCCGCGCACGGCGTTGCGCCAGTCCGAAACGATCTTCTGGGTCATGCCGGTCGCATCGTCGGTGTCTTCGCGCACCGAGATGCCCGACACGAGGTCGACGAAGCGCGCCACGCCGGCCTTCTCGGCGATGATCGGCAGGGTGTAGGGATCCCACTCGAACAGCTTTTCGGCACGCGCGACGGTGGCACCGTCGCGCACGAACAGCCTGGTGCCGTAGGTCAGCTTGTGGCTGGCCCGCTCGACGCCGTTGTCGTCCACGATCGCCAGCGTCATCGACCGGCCGACCACGATCTGGTCGCCCGCCGCGTTCTCGAGCAGGTTGGCGTTGCGCAACTCCACCCGCCCCGGCTGGCTGGCCGAGATCGAGGATTGCTGCCCGCCCTGCGCGATCCCGCCGATGTGGAAAGTCCGCATCGTAAGCTGCGTGCCCGGCTCGCCGATCGACTGCGCGGCGATGATGCCCACCGCCTCGCCGATGTTGACAAGCGTGCCGCGCGCCAGGTCGCGGCCGTAGCAGCGGGCGCAGACGCCCTCCTCGGCCTCGCAGGTCAGCGGCGAGCGGATGCGCACCGACGGCACCTCGGCGGTGTCGATGATGTCGGCCAGACGCTCGTCGATCAGGGTGTTGACCGGCGCCAGCACGGTGCCGGTCGCGGGATCGACGACATCCTCGGCGGTCACCCGGCCCAGCACCCGCTCGGCCAGCGTCGCGACCACCTCGCCATCGTTCACCGCCGCCGAGGCGGTGATGTAATGGTCGGTGCCGCAATCCTCGCTGCGCACGATGCAGTCCTGCGCCACGTCCACCAGCCGCCGCGTCAGATAGCCCGAGTTGGCGGTCTTGAGCGCGGTGTCGGCCAGCCCCTTGCGCGCGCCGTGGGTCGAGTTGAAGTACTCGAGCACGGTCAGGCCTTCCTTGAAGTTGGCGATGATCGGCGTCTCGATGATCTCGCCCGAGGGCTTGGCCATCAGCCCGCGCATGCCGCCAAGCTGCTTCATCTGGGCGGGCGAGCCCCGCGCGCCCGAGTGCGACATCATGTAGACCGAGTTCGGCTCCATCTCGGCCCCGTTCTCGTCGCGGCGCACCGCCGAGATCTCGCCCATCATCTCGGCCGCCACGGCGTCGGAACATTTCGACCAGGCATCAACGACCTTGTTGTATTTCTCACCCTGGGTGATCAGGCCGTCCATGTACTGCTGTTCGAATTCCTTCACCTGCTCGCGGGTCTTGTTGACGATCTCCCACTTCTTCTCGGGGATCAGCATGTCGTCCTTGCCGAAGCTGATGCCGGCGCGGAACGCCTCGCGGAAGCCGAGGCCCATGATCTGGTCGCAGAAGATCACCGATTCCTTCTGCCCGCAGTAGCGATAGACGGTGTCGATGACGTTCTGGACGTCCTTCTTGCGCAGCAGCCGGTTGACCAGCTCGAACGGCGCCTTGGCGTTCAGCGGCAACAGCGCGCCCAGCCGAACCCGGCCCGGCGTGGTGTCAAAGCGCTTCACGACCTCGATGCCCTCGTCGTCCACCTGGCGGACGCGGCACTGGATGCGGGCGTGCAGATGCACCTCGCCGGCGGCCAGCGCATGCTCGACCTCCTCGATATCGGCAAAGACCTTGCCCTCGCCGACCATGCCCTCGCGCATCATCGAGGTGTAGTAGAGGCCCAGAACCATGTCCTGCGACGGCACGATGATCGGGCTGCCGTTGGCCGGCGACAGCACGTTGTTGGTGCTCATCATCAGCACCCGCGCCTCAAGCTGGGCTTCCAGCGAAAGCGGCACGTGCACCGCCATCTGGTCGCCGTCGAAGTCGGCGTTGAAGGCCGAGCACACCAGCGGGTGAAGCTGGATCGCCTTGCCCTCGATCAGGATCGGCTCGAACGCCTGGATGCCGAGGCGGTGCAGCGTCGGCGCGCGGTTCAGCAGGACGGGGTGCTCGCGGATCACCTCGTCGAGGATGTCCCAGACCTCGGGGCGTTCCTTCTCGACCAGCTTCTTGGCCTGCTTGACGGTCGAGGAATAGCCCTTGGCCTCGAGGCGCGAGTAGATGAACGGCTTGAACAGCTCCAGCGCCATCTTCTTGGGCAGGCCGCACTGGTGCAGCTTGAGTTCCGGCCCGGTCACGATCACCGACCGGCCCGAGAAATCGACCCGCTTGCCCAGCAGGTTCTGGCGGAACCGCCCCTGCTTGCCCTTGAGCATGTCGGCGAGCGACTTGAGCGGCCGCTTGTTGGTGCCCGTGATCACCCGGCCGCGGCGGCCGTTGTCGAACAGCGCGTCGACGGCCTCCTGCAGCATCCGCTTCTCGTTGCGCACGATGATGTCGGGCGCGCGCAGCTCGATCAGCCGCTTGAGGCGGTTGTTGCGGTTGATGACGCGGCGGTAGAGATCGTTGAGGTCCGACGTCGCGAAGCGGCCGCCGTCCAGCGGCACCAGCGGGCGCAGTTCCGGCGGGATCACCGGCAGCACCGTCAGCACCATCCACTCGGGCCGGTTGCCCGAATCGAGGAAATGCTCGACCACCTTCAGCCGCTTGATGATCTTCTTGGGCTTCAGTTCGCCGGTGGCCTCCTTGAGATCGGCGCGCAACTGCTCTGCCGTCGCCTGGAGGTCGATCGCGGCAAGCATCTCGCGGATCGCTTCGGCGCCGATGTTGGCGGTGAAGGCGTCCGAGCCGTAGTTGTCCTGCGCGTCGAGGTATTCCTCTTCGCTCAGCATCTGGCCATAGGTCAGGTCGGTCAGGCCCGGCTCGATCACCACGTAGTTCTCGAAATAGAGCACCCGCTCAAGATCGCGCAGCGTCATGTCGAGCATCAGGCCGATGCGGCTCGGCAGCGACTTGAGAAACCAGATGTGGGCGACCGGGGCGGCCAGTTCGATATGGCCCATGCGCTCGCGCCGGACCTTCTGCAGCGTCACCTCGACGCCGCATTTCTCGCAGACGACGCCGCGGTATTTCATCCGCTTGTACTTGCCGCACAGGCACTCGTAATCCTTGATCGGCCCGAAGATGCGGGCGCAGAAGAGGCCGTCGCGCTCGGGCTTGAAGGTGCGGTAGTTGATGGTTTCGGGCTTCTTGATCTCGCCATAGGACCACGACAGGATCCGCTCCGGGCTGGCCAGCGAGATCTTGATCTCGTCGAACGGCTTGGCCGGCGTGAGCGGGCTGAACGGGTTGTGGCTGTGGCTGTGGGTGAGTTCCTGGTTCATCTCGTCATCCTTGAATGGGGCGGTGGGGCGCAGGATGGGCAATATTGCCCATCCTTCCGGTGAGGTCGGCCCTCACTCCTCCTCCGCGTCCAGGAGTTCCATGTTCAGGCCGAGGCCCCGCACTTCCTTGACGAGCACGTTGAACGATTCCGGCACGCCGGCCTCGAAATTGTCCTCGCCCTTGACGATCGACTCGTAGACCTTGGTGCGCCCGGCCACGTCGTCGGATTTCACCGTCAGCATCTCCTGCAGGGTATAGGCCGCGCCGTAGGCCTCCAGCGCCCAGACCTCCATCTCGCCCAGCCGCTGGCCGCCGAACTGCGCCTTGCCGCCCAGCGGTTGCTGGGTGACCAGGCTGTAGGGCCCGGTCGAGCGGGCGTGCAGCTTGTCGTCGACCAGGTGGTGCAGCTTGAGCATGTATTTCACGCCCACCGTCACCGGCCGCGTGAACTGCTCGCCCGAGCGTCCGTCGAACACCACCGATTGCCCCGACTTGTCGAAGCCCGCGCGCAGCAGCGCGTCGTTCACGTCGGCTTCCTTGGCGCCGTCGAAGACCGGCGTCGCGATCGGCACCCCGCGGGTGACGAGCGAGGCCGATTCCACCAGCCTCTCCTCGTCGAGGGCTGCGAAGGCGTCTTCGTAGGTCTCGTCGCCGTAGGCGTGGCGCACCGCCTCGCGCACCGGCGTCAGGTCGCCCGAGCGGCGGTAGGTGGCCAGCGCCTCTTCGATCATCATGCCCAGACCGCGCGCGGCCCAGCCCATGTGGGTTTCGAGGATCTGGCCGACGTTCATCCGGCTGGGCACACCCAGCGGGTTGAGCACCATGTCCACCACGGTTCCGTCGGCGAGGAACGGCATGTCCTCTTCCGGCACCACCTTCGAGATCACGCCCTTGTTGCCGTGCCGGCCGGCCATCTTGTCGCCGGCCTGAAGCTTGCGCTTCACCGCCACGAACACCTTGACCATCTTCATCACGCCCGGCGGCAGGTCGTCGCCGCGGCGCACCTTCTCGACCTTGTCGTCGAAGCGGTGGTCGAGCGCGCGCTTCTGCGCCTCGAACTGGTCGTGCAGCGCCTCCACTTCCTTGGCGATATCCTCTTCGCCGACGGCAAGCTGCCACCACTGCCCGCGCGACAGCGTGCCCAGCAGATCCTCGGTGATCTCGGAATTCGGCTTCACGCCCTTCGGGCCCTTCACCGCCACCTTGCCGAGGATGAGTTGCCGCAGGCGCGCATAGATGTTGCGCTCCAGGATCTCCATCTCGTCGTCGCGGTCACGCGCCAGACGCTCGACCTCCTCGCGCTCGATCTGGAGCGCGCGCTCGTCCTTGTCGACGCCGTGCCGGTTGAACACCCGCACCTCGACGATGGTTCCGAACGCCCCCGGCGGCAGCCGCAACGACGTGTCGCGCACGTCCGACGCCTTTTCGCCGAAGATCGCGCGCAGCAGCTTTTCCTCGGGCGTCATCGGGCTTTCGCCCTTGGGGGTGATCTTGCCCACCAGGATGTCGCCCGGCTGCACCTCGGCGCCGATGTAGACGATGCCGGCCTCGTCGAGGTTGCGCAGCGCCTCCTCGCCGACGTTGGGGATGTCGCGGGTGATCTCTTCCGGCCCGAGCTTGGTGTCGCGCGCCGCCACCTCGTATTCGTCGATGTGGATCGAGGTATAGACGTCGTCCTTCAGGATCCGCTCCGAGATCAGGATCGAATCCTCGTAGTTGTAGCCGTTCCACGGCATGAACGCGACGATCACGTTGCGGCCCAGCGCCAGTTCGCCCATGTCGGTGCACGGGCCGTCGGCGATCACCTCGCCGCGCGTCACCCGGTCGCCCACCTTCACCAGCGGGCGCTGGTTGATGCACGACGACTGGTTGGAACGCTTGAACTTGCGCAGCCGGTAGATGTCGACGCCCGGTTCGCCCGGGTCGAGATCGTCGGTGGCGCGCACGACGATGCGCATCGCGTCGACCTGGTCGATGATGCCCGACCGGCGCGCCATGATCGACGCGCCGCTGTCGCGGGCGACCACGCTTTCGATGCCGGTGCCGACGAAGGGCGCGTCGGATTGCAGCAGCGGCACCGCCTGGCGCTGCATGTTCGAGCCCATCAGCGCGCGGTTGGCGTCGTCGTTCTCGAGGAACGGGATCAGCGCCGCGGCGACCGAGACAAGCTGCTTGGGGCTGACGTCGATCAGGTCGACCTGCTCGCGCGGGGCGAGCATGTATTCGCCGCTCTGCCGGGTCGAGACGAGGTCGTTGATGAACCGCCCCTCTTCGTCAAGCTGGGCGTTGGCCTGCGCGATGGTGTGGCGCATCTCCTCGGTGGCCGAGACATAGATCACCTCGTCGGTCACCTGCGCGTCGCGCACCTTGCGATAAGGCGTCTCGATGAAGCCGTACTTGTTGACCCGCGCGAAGGTGGCGAGGCTGTTGATCAGGCCGATGTTCTGGCCTTCCGGCGTCTCGATCGGGCACATCCGGCCGTAGTGCGTCGGGTGCACGTCGCGCACCTCGAAGCCCGCCCGCTCGCGCGTCAGCCCGCCCGGGCCAAGCGCCGACAGGCGGCGCTTGTGGGTGACCTCGGACAGCGGGTTGGTCTGGTCCATGAACTGCGACAACTGCGACGAGCCGAAGAACTCGCGCACCGCCGCCGCCGCCGGCTTGGCGTTGATCAGTTCCTGCGGCATCGAGGCGTCGATGTCGATCGACGACATCCGCTCCTTGATCGCGCGCTCCATCCGCAGCAGGCCGACGCGATACTGGTTCTCCATCAGCTCGCCCACCGAGCGCACCCGGCGGTTGCCGAGGTGGTCGATGTCGTCGATGTCGCCCTTGCCGTCGCGCAGGTCGCACAGCGCCTTGATGCACGCGACGATGTCTTCGCGGCGCAGGGTGCGCAGGGTGTCGGGCGCGTCGAGGTCGAGGCGCATGTTCATCTTGACCCGGCCGACCGCCGACAGGTCATAGCGTTCGGAATCGAAGAACATGCCGTCGAACATCGTGCTCGCGGCCTCGACGGTGGGCGGCTCGCCCGGGCGCATCACGCGGTAGATGTCCATCAGCGCGGAATCGCGGTTCCAGGTCTTGTCCGTCGCCATGGTGTTGCGGATGTAGGGGCCGACGTTCACGCCGTCGATGTCGAGCACCGGGATCTCGGTGATGCCCTGGTCCATCAGAACCTTGAGCGAGCCGCCCTTGACCTCGCCGTCCTTGTCGAGTTCCCAGGTCAGCTCGTCGCCGGCCTCGACCCAGATCTCGCCGGTTTCCTCGTTGATGATGTCACGCGCGACGAAGCGGCCGACGATGTGGTCGAACGGCACCAGAAGGTTCTCCACCCGGCCTTCGTCGATCAGTTGCTTGACCTTGCGCGGCGTCATCTTGTCGCCGGCCTTGCAGATCACCTCGCCGGTGTCGGCGTCGACCAGATCGAACGACGGCCGCGTGCCGCGCACCCGCTCGGGGAAGAAGCGCGTCACCCAGCCCTTGTTCCTGACCAGCTTGAAATCGACGGTCTCGTAATAGGCGTTCATGATCGCTTCCTGATCCATGCCGAGGGCATAGAGCAGGGTCGTGACCGGCAGCTTGCGGCGCCGGTCGATGCGGGCGAACACATGGTCCTTGGCGTCGAACTCGAAATCCAGCCACGAGCCGCGATAGGGAATGATCCGGCAGGCGAACAGCAGCTTGCCCGAGGAATGGGTCTTGCCCTTGTCGTGGTCGAAGAACACGCCGGGGCTGCGGTGCATCTGGCTGACCACCACCCGCTCGGTGCCGTTGACGATGAAGGTGCCGTGCGGCGTCATGAGCGGCATGTCGCCCATGTAGACGTCCTGCTCCTTGATGTCCTTGACCGACTTGGCGCCGGTATCCTCGTCCACGTCGAACACGATCAGCCGCAGCGTGACCTTGAGCGGCGCGGCATAGGTCATGTCGCGCTGCATGCATTCGTCAACGTCGTACTTGGGCTTCTCGAGATCGTATTTCACGAATTCGAGGCGGGCGGTCTCGTTGAAGTCCTGGATCGGGAACACCGACTGGAACACGCCCTGAAGGCCCTCGCCGTCGGTCGGACTCTCGGCCTCGCCGGAATTCAGGAAAAGGTCGTAGGAGGATTTCTGAACCTCGATCAGGTTCGGCATCTCCAGCACTTCGCGGATCTTGCCGAAAAACCTGCGGATGCGCCTCTGGCCTGCGTGGGTCTGCGCCATGCTGTTCGTCACCTTTCATTCGTTCGCGGGTGCGCCGGCCGTCGGGGCTCGGCCGCGCACCGCATGCGAAGCGGGGGGACGGGGTTCCATTCTCGCGCGCCGTCCCACCGGCACGCACTCGAACCCCGAACCTGGCCCTGGGCAGGGCTTTCGCGAAAGCCCTCTCCAGAACAGGTTCGGCCGGGCCCGGCGAATGCCGGACCCAGCCCGCGATGTCAGCCCGGGGCGGCGCAGGCGCGCCGCGCCGGTGTCACTTCAGCTCGACCTTGGCGCCGGCCTCTTCGAGCTTTTTCTTGATCTCCTCGGCCTCGGCCTTGGGGGCCTGCTCCTTCACGGCCTTGCCGCCGGCCTCGACGAGATCCTTGGCTTCCTTCAGGCCAAGCCCGGTGATGGCGCGCACTTCCTTGATCACGTTGATCTTCTGCGCGCCGGCCTCGACGAGGATGACGTCGAATTCGGTCTTTTCCTCGACGGCTTCGACCGGGCCGGCGGCCGGACCGGCCATCATCACCGCGCCACCGGCGGCGGGCTCGATGCCGTATTCATCCTTGAGGATAGTCTTGAGTTCCTGCGCTTCAAGCAGCGTCAGGCCCACGATCTCTTCGGCGAGTTTCTTCAGATCAGCCATTTTCCGATTTCCGTTCTGTCAGGTGTGTTCCAACGGCAGGTGTCGACCCTGCGAAGACTTGACGTTGCTCAGGCGGCTTCACGCTCCTCAAGCGTCTTGAGGATGCCCGCGATATTCGCGGCAGGCGCGCCGATCGCACCAGCGATGTTCGATGCCGGGGCCCCGATACACGACGCGATCTGAGCGATGAGCTCTTCACGCGACGGCATCGACGCCACGGCCTTCACACCGGCCTGGTCGAGCACCGTCTCCCCCATCGCCCCGCCGAGAATGACGAACCTGTCGTTCGTCTTGGCGTAGGCATCGGCGACCTTCGCGGCTGCGACAGGGTCTTCCGAATAGGCGAGAACGGTCATGCCCGTCAGAAGGTCGGCCATGGCTGCGCCGGGCTTCCCTTCCAAGGCGATTCTGGCAAGCCTGTTCTTGGCCACCCGCACAGACCCGCCCGCGGCGCGCATCTGCGCGCGCAGGCCCTGCATCTGGGCAACTGTCATGCCTTCGTAGCGGGCAACCACCACGACGCCAGAGCTTTCGAAGATCTGGCCGAGTTCCTCGACCACACTCTCTTTCTGGGCTCTATCCACAGTTTCACTCCAAGAATGGGGGTTTCCCCCCGGCTCACTTGTGCCCCCGGAAAGGCCCGGGGGCGTTCGGGTCCGCGTCAGGGGCCCCGAGATCAGAACCGCCCGGGAAAGCCCGGGGTATCCGCTCGTTCCCCATCTCGGGCAGGAAATTAAGGGGTCGGTGCATGGCACCTTGCCCACCCGCCGTCTCGGACAGGACGAGGCCTGGTGGCCCCGTCATCCCCGGACTGGCCGGGGATCGCATGGCAGGGCGGGCGCCATCGCCCACCCCGCGAATTCAGTTCCCCGTCGCCGAGGACAGATCGACGCTGACGCCGGGGCCCATCGTCGAGGCAACCGACACCTTGCGCAGATAGGTGCCCTTGGCGCCGGCCGGCTTGGCCTTCGAGACCGCGTCGACGAAGGCGCGGATGTTCTCGGCCAGCTTGCCGTCGTCGAACGAGACCTTGCCGACACCGGCGTGCACGACCCCCGCCTTCTCGGCGCGGAACTGCACCTCGCCACCCTTGGCGGCGGCAACCGCCGCGGCGACATCCATCGTCACGGTGCCGACCTTGGGGTTGGGCATCAGGTTGCGCGGCCCGAGGATCTTGCCCAGCCGGCCCACCAGCGGCATCATGTCGGGGGTCGCGATGCAGCGATCGAACTCGATCGTGCCGCCCTGGATGGTCTGCATCAGATCTTCCGCGCCGACGATGTCGGCACCGGCGGCCGCGGCCTCCTCGGCCTTCGGGCCGCGGGCGAACACTGCCACGCGCACCGTCTTGCCGGTGCCGTTGGGCAGGCTGACCACGCCGCGAACCATCTGGTCGGCGTGCCGCGGATCGACGCCGAGGTTCAGCGCCACCTCGACGGTTTCGTCGAACTTGGCCGTGGCGGTCTGCTTGATCAGCGCGACGGCGTCCTCGACCGACAGGTTTTCCTTGCCGGCGACGGCTTCGCGCGCGGTGCGGGTGCGTTTTCCGTGCTTGGCCATGACCTACCCCTTGACCTCGATGCCCATCGACCGCGCCGAGCCGAGGATGATCTGCATCGCCGCCTCGACATCGTTGGCGCTGAGGTCCTTCATCTTGGCCTCGGCGATCTGCTTGACCTGCGCCACCGTCACCGACCCGGCCACCGCCCGCCCCGGGGTCTTGGACCCCGAGTTGAGCTTCGCCGCCTTCTTGAGGAGGTGCGACGCCGGCGGCGTCTTGAGCTCCATCGTGAACGACTTGTCCTGGTAGTAGGTGATGATCACCGGCACCGGGGCGCCGGGCTCCATCTCCTGGGTGCGGGCGTTAAAGTCCTTGCAGAACTGCATGATGTTGATCCCGCGCTGGCCCAGCGCGGGGCCCACCGGGGGCGAGGGGTTGGCCTGCCCGGCCTTCACCTGCAGCTTGAGCTGCCCGATTACCTTCTTGGCCATGCGGCCTCTCCTTTCACCTGCGCCCGGCACGCGTGCAGGGCGGTCTGCGGTTCAGTGGTCCGGCTCGCGGGGCGCGCCCCGCCCACCTCCCACGTTTCGCGTCAGGCCCCCTTCGAGACCTGCGTGAATTCCAGTTCGACCGGCGTCGGCCGGCCGAAGATCGACACCGTCACCTTGAGACGGCTGGTATCTTCGTCCACGTCCTCGACCATGCCCGAAAAGCCCTCGAACGGCCCGTCCGTCACCTGCACCTGCTCGCCGATCTCGAAGCGGATCAGGTTGCGCGGGGCGTTCTCGGTCTCTTCGACGCGGTTGAGGATCTGGTTCACCTCCTCGTCGCGCATCGGCATCGGCTTGCCCTGCGGCCCGAGGAACCCGGTCACCCGGTTGATCGAGTTGACAAGGTGGTAGCCGCGGTTCGACATCTCCATGTGCACCAGCACATAGCCGGGCATGAAGCGCCGCTCCGACGTCACCTTCTTGCCGCGCCGCACCTCGAGCACCTCTTCGGTGGGCACCAGCACCTCGTCGATCTCGTCACCAAGCCCCTGGTCGGCGACGGCCTGACGGATCTGGTCCGCGACCCGCTTTTCGAAGTTCGAAAGCACGCTGACCGAATACCACCGCTTCGCCATGTCTGCCGTCACCCCGTTTGCGTGCGCTGCGATCCTGGCGGCCGCCCGCGCCTTCGCGGAACAAAAAACAGCGCGCAACCCGACTCGCTGCGCGCCCGTCCGCTATCGCGCGACCTGTTACCCCCCGGCGGCGCCCCACGCAAGCCCCGATCAGCCGAAAAGCCCGAGAACCGCCTGCAACCCCGACCGGATCACCAGGTCAACGAGAAAGAAGAACACCGCCGTCAGCGCCGACAGGATGAACACCATCAGCGCGGTGGTCAGCACCTCGCGGCGGCCGGGCCACGCCACCTTGGCGCCCTCGGCGCGCACCTGCTGCACGAACTGAAGCGGGTTGGTCCTGGCCATGCTCACCCTCCGTTGCTAGGGGCAGATAGGCACCCCGGGCGGTGGGCGCAAGAACGTCGTCGGCCCCGGCGGGCCCCCGTCCGGGCGGGCCCGGAGCCTGGCAGGGGCAGCAGGACTCGAACCCGCGACCCTCGGTTTTGGAGACCGATGCTCTACCAACTGAGCTATACCCCTCCGCCGGGCTGCGACCTACGGCAGCGCCGGCGCGAAATCAAGCGGATTCGGCGCCGGCACCCCCGCGCTCTTCCCGAAGTTGTGACGCTTCGCCACCCCGTTATGATCGCCCGCGCCTCGCATTAACGCGGCACACCCTTTATGTTGTCGGCACAGATAGCGAGGTGAGCCATGACAAATACCGTGAACAGACGTGCCTTTCTCGGGGGAACAGCCATTGTCGCGCTGGGCGCCGGTGGCGCCTTCGCGGGCGAGCAGAACACCGGATTGACGGTGCGCGGCGGTTTCGCCTCGCCCAAGGAGGCGACGCAGGGCCCCAGTGCGGCAGAGGCACATAACGTGGAAATCCCGGATCTGCACGGCGATTACACCTACGAGGTCGTGCGCAGCGAAGCCGAATGGCGCGACATGCTGAGCCCCGAGGAATTCAAAATCCTGCGCACCGGCAGCACCGAACTGCCCGAAACCGGCGAGCTGTGGAAAACCTACGATCCCGGCACCTATCATTGCCGCGGCTGCGACCTGCGGCTTTACGATTCCACCTGGAAGGTGGACGTCGGGCTGGGCTGGAACTTCTTCCGCCATTCGGTTCCGGACGCGACCCTGACCGGGATCGACGGGCCGGTGGTCGAATACGGGCAGGATCCCAACGGGCCCGACAACATGATCGAGATCCACTGCCGCCGCTGCGGTTCGCACATGGGCCACATCGTCCGCGTCAACCGCGACCCGCTGCACTGCATCAACGGCCAGAGCCTGGTGTTCAAGCCGCTGTCGGCCTGAGCGCCGGCAAAGCCACCCGATCGCGGCCGGTCCGGACCTCCGGGGCCGGCCGTTTGCGTCTCGAATCGGCGCCGCGACGCGGGCGCCGCATTGTTCGGCCCTGGCAGAATCAACTATTCGTGAATTTTCCGAATTCAAGTGATGTGATTTCGAGTTCGCTTGGCGTTTTTTAACAATCTCGGCGCTGCGACCGTAAAAATTCCCGATGATCTCGTTTTCGTTACTTCCCGTGATATCATGTGAATTATGCGGGTAATGTTTCAGTGCCTCACAGACATCGCGAATTCGGACTTAATTTCGTGAGGCATGGTGAAACATCTTGTCATGGGCGCGCCGACCGCGTTTTCTGAACCCACTTCGAACGCATCCAAATACGGATGCATCGAATAAGCCGTCGCACTGCGACCTCGAATAAGCGGTCGCTCTGCGGCACGGATTGAACGAAACGAAAGGACGACCCGATGAAAACCAGGATGCTCGCTCTGGCCACCGCTGCCACCCTCGCCCTCGGCGCCCCGGCGATGGCCCAGGACATCGACATGGGCTACAACATGCTGACCGGCGCGATCTACAACGCGCTCGCCGCGCGCAACCTGCCGACCGACAGCATTTCGGAACTGTCGCTGACCCAGATCGCCACGATCAAGTCGCTCCTCGACAGCGGCGCCAGCGACTCCGAGATCTCGCAGCGCATCAGCGCGATCCTGGAAGGCGACAACTGATCGCACCCGATCAGAACGCCCGAACGCAAGCGTGGCCGCCCTTCGGGGCGGCCACGTCCATTTGCGGGCCCGGTGCGGGGAAAGGTCCGCCCCCCCCTTTCGGGCGGGGCGGTTCAGGCTCAGGCGAGGATCTTCGAGACCACGCCGGCGCCGACGGTGCGGCCGCCTTCGCGGATGGCGAAGCGCAGTTTCTCTTCCATCGCGATCGGCGCGATCAGCTCCACCTCGAAGCTGATGTTGTCGCCCGGCATCACCATCTCGGTGCCCTCGGGAAGCTTCACCGTCCCGGTCACATCGGTCGTGCGGAAGTAGAACTGCGGCCGGTAGTTCGCGAAGAACGGAGTGTGACGCCCGCCCTCTTCCTTGGTCAGGATGTAGGCCTCGGCCTCGAACCGGGTGTGCGGCTTCACCGACGCCGGCTTGCACAGAACCTGCCCGCGCTCGACCCCGTCACGCTCCACCCCGCGCAGAAGCGCGCCGATGTTGTCGCCCGCCTCGCCGCGGTCCAGCAGCTTGCGGAACATCTCGACCCCGGTCACAACCGTCTTCTTGGTCGGCCGGATGCCCACGATCTCGACTTCCTCGCCGACGTTGATCACCCCGCGCTCGACCCGCCCGGTCACCACCGTGCCGCGCCCCGAGATCGAGAACACGTCCTCGATCGGCATCAGGAACGGCTGGTCGATCGGACGCTCCGGCGTCGGGATGTAGCTGTCGACCGCCTCGATCAGCGCCCGGATCGACGCCTCGCCGATCTCCGGCTGCGTGCCGTTCATCGCGTGCAGCGCCGAGCCCTTCACGATCGGGATGTCGTCGCCCGGAAACTCGTATTTCGACAGAAGCTCGCGCACCTCCATCTCGACAAGCTCCAGAAGCTCCTCGTCGTCCACCTGGTCGACCTTGTTCATGTAGACCACCAGCGCCGGAACCCCCACCTGGCGCGCCAGAAGGATATGCTCGCGCGTCTGCGGCATCGGGCCGTCGGCCGCCGAAACCACCAGGATCGCGCCGTCCATCTGCGCCGCGCCGGTGATCATGTTCTTCACGTAGTCGGCGTGCCCGGGGCAGTCGACGTGCGCGTAGTGCCGGTTCGGGCTTTCGTATTCCACATGCGCCGTCGAGATCGTGATCCCGCGCGCCTTCTCTTCCGGCGCCGCGTCGATCGCGTCATACGCCTTGAACTCGCCAAAATACTTCGTGATCGCCGCCGTCAACGTCGTCTTGCCGTGGTCGACGTGCCCGATCGTCCCGACGTTCACATGCGGTTTATTCCGTTCAAACTTCGCCTTCGCCATGTCGCTGCCGCGCCCCGTGGGTAAAGGGGGCTCACGCCCCGGTTTCCGAACGGGCGCGGGTTACCCACGCGCGCCGGAAAAATCAAGCGTCGCGTCAGCTTCCGGCGTCGGCGCCGGTCCATTCGGGGTGCTCGAGCAACCACGCCTCGATGGCGCGCGCGGCGTTGGCGGCAAGCCCGGCCAGTTGCTCGTCGGCCCCGCGCACCAGCCCCGAGCCCAGCACGGTCGCCCCCGAGGCGTTCTCGAACACCACGATCGGTTCGGGCGAGGCGGTCAGGATCGTCTGGGTGGCGTCGTCCCACAGCGTCACCGACAGCGCCAGCGTCGACTTGGGCGCCGCCAGCACCGGCACCCCGGGGGCTGCCAGCGCATAGCCGTCGACGAAGATGCCGAAGTGGAAGAAGCGGCTGCCCTCCTGCCCGCCGAACCGCGCGCGCACCGCCTGCGTGATCGCGTCGCGCAGCATCGCCTCGTCGGCCGGGCGCGAGAACGGCAGTTTCTGCGCCTCGCGCGCGACCACCACCACATGGCCAAGCCGGAAGTCGCCCAGGTCGGCGGCGGCGCGGTCGGGCGCCTCGGGCAGGGTGCAGCCGGCCAGCGCCGCGCAGAGGCCGACGGCAAGCGCGCGGCGCGTGATCGGCCCGCGCGGCGCGGCCTCAGTTGCCACCGCTGGCACGAACGAGCGCCTCGAGCCCCGCCTGCGCACCCGCCACCGAAAAGCGGAAGATCACCGCCTCCGACTGGACCGACGGGCGATAGGCCGCGATCACGTCGCCGCCGTCCTCGAGCGCGGCGATGTCGGCCTCGGGCAGCGACAGCAGCGCCTCGCACACCGCGCCGGCGCAGGTCTGCCAGACCAGTTGGCGCTGGCTGTCCTCGGGGGCGCCTTCGCCCCGCAACACGAAGCCCGACGGCAGGTAGGCCCCGGCCGCGACCCGCGCGGCCAGGTAGACCTCGCCCTCGGCCTGCGGGTTGGGGAACAGCAGGAAGTCGGCCAGGAAGGCACCATCCGAGGTGCGCGCAACCCGCTGGCTCAGCAGGCACGCGGTTTCGCCCACCGCGACGGCCTCGCAGCCCAGCGTCCAGGTGCCGAAGCGGGTGCCGTTGGCCAGCCGCTCGGCGGCGGCGTCCGGCAACGGCTCGGGGGTGGCGGCCTCCTGTGCGGCGACCGGCAGCGCGAGAAGCAGGGCAAGCGTGGCGGCAAGACGAAACATATGCGCGATCCTTCATAATGCGTTCGTGCCAGACTGCCCGACCCGCCCCGCCGCCGCAAGGGGCGGCGTCGGGGGGCGGCCACCGCGACGACAGCGCCGCTTTTGCGGCCCCTTGCGCGATCGAGGCTGGACGCGCGGTGGTGGCCCCGGGCACCCGGCGTGGCGGCGGGGGCCCCGGCCTCGGTCTGCCCTCGTGAAGCGCGCGCGAGCTGACGCGCCCGCGCCTTCACCCCGAATCGGCCAGCGCGGCATCGGGGCCGCCATCCACCCGCCCCCGGAAGCGGGCCACGCAGGCGGCGGCGACATCGGCCGCGACCGCGCGGCGCGATCCCCGCACCCCGGCCGGCACCGAGCCGATCTTCCGCCCCCGGCCGGTCCGGCCCGGCCGGCGCGATGCTGACGGCCGGCAGCCCGCCATCCTTCCGTTTCTGCGCAAAATCTCCTCTTCCAGCGGGGCGGGCCTGCCAAACGTCGCCCGCGGGCGAAAGGGCGGCGCTTTCGCGCTTTGCGCGGTGCCGCCCGCCCCCCTACACTTACCCGTCCCCCGGCCGGAGGAAACATGCCCGCCCTGTCGCTGCCGTTCTCGCCCGCCGAATACGACCGCCGCCTCGCGCTGGTGCGCAACGCGATGGCGCAGACCGGGCTCGACGTGCTGTTCGTCGAGGATCCGTCGAACATGGCGTGGCTGACGGGCTACGACGGCTGGTCGTTCTACGTCCATCAGGGGGTGCTGGTGTTTCACGACGCCGACCCGATCTGGTGGGGCCGCAACCAGGACGCCAACGGCGCCGTGCGCACGGTGTGGATGCCCGACGATCGCGTCCACCCCTACGCCGACATCTACGTGCAATCGTCCGAGCGGCACCCGATGGAGACGCTGGCCGCCCTGATCCGCGATCTCGGCCACGGCCGCGGGCGGATCGGGTTGGAGCTGGAGAACTACTACTTCTCGGCCAAGGCCTATCTCGTGCTCGCCCACGAACTGCCCGAGGCCGCGCTTGCCGACGCCACCGCGCTGGTGAACTGGCAGCGCGGCATCAAGTCCGACGAAGAGATCGCGTTCATGCGCAAGGCGGCGCGGATCTCGGACAAGATCATCGACGGGATCGTGGCCCGCGTCGAACCCGGCATGCGCAAGAACGACCTGGTGGCCGAGATCTACGGCGACGCCCTGCGCGGGGTGGGCGAGGACGGCGGCGATTATGCCGCGATCGTGCCGCTGCTGCCCTCGGGCGCCGATGCCGCCGCGCCGCACCTGACGTGGGACGTGCGCACCTTCGATTCCGACACCGCCACCTTCTTCGAGATCGCCGGCTGCTATCGCCGCTACCATGTGCCGCTGTCGCGCACCGTCTACCTCGGCAGCCCGCCGCAATACATGCTCGACGCCGAGGCCGCGCTGGTCGAGGGGATCGACGCCGGGCTCGAGGCCGCGCGCGCCGGCAACCGCGCCGCCGACATCGCACTGGCGCTGGCCGAGCCGCTGGCGCGGGTGGGGATCGAGCGCGGGGCGCGCTGCGGCTATTCCATCGGGCTGAGCTATCCCCCCGACTGGGGCGAGCGCACGATCTCGCTGCGCGAGACCGACGCGACGGTGCTGCAACCGGGCATGACCTTCCATTTCATGCCCGGCCTGTGGATGAAGGACTGGGGGCTCGAGATCACCGAAAGCATCCTGATCCGCCCCGAAGGCCCGGCGGAATGCTTCTGCACCCGCCCGCGGCAGATGTTCGTGAAACGATGACGGCGCGCACCCCGTTCCACCGGGCAGGAGGGGCGCTGCCCCTCTGCGCCTTCGGCGCATTCACCCCGGAGTATTTTCGCCAAGGTGAAGCAGGACTCCGTGATCTTCATCGTGGCCCGAATACGCCCGCCGGAGGCGCCTGCGCGCGCGGCCGGCACCGCCGGCGAAAGCCGGGCAATATCGGGCGGGGCCGGCGATGACCGACGATCTTTCCCGCGCGATCGCGATCCTTGCCGATCTTGTCGCCTTTCCCAGCGTCTCGGCGGCCGGCAACCTCGAGATCACGGCCTACGCGGCCGACCTGCTCGACCGCGCCGGTGCGCGGCTGCACCTGCGCCATGACGCCAGCGGCCGCAAGGCCAACCTGTTCGCCAGCTTCGGCCCGGAGGGCGGGGGCGGCACGATCCTGTCGGCGCATACCGACGTGGTGCCCGCCGACCCCGCCGAATGGACGTCCGACCCGTTCCGCCTGCGCCGCGCGCACGGGCGCCTCTACGGCCGCGGCACCTGCGACATGAAGGGGTTCGCCGCCGCGGTTCTGGCGCTTGCCCCCGGGATCGGCGCCGCGCCGCTCGCCCGCCCGATCCACATCGCGCTCACCCACGACGAGGAAGTCGGCTGCCACGGGGCGCAGGCGCTGGTGGCGGATCTCGCCGCCCGGGGCCTGCGCCCGGACATGGTGTTCGTGGGCGAGCCCACGGAAATGGCGGTGGTCGACGCCCACAAGGGCTGCTTCGAATACACCACCCGCTTCACCGGGCGCGAGGGCCACGCCTCGAACCCGAACGCCGGCGTCAACGCCGCCCATCACGCCGCCCGCTTCACCGCCCGCCTTGCCGCGCTCGATGGCGAGATGCGCACCCGCGCGCCGTCCAACAGCCCCTTCACGCCCCCCCACACCACGCTGCAGGCCGGCCGGATCGAGGGCGGCAGCGCCCGCAACGTGATCGCCGGGCACGCCAGCGTGGAGTGGGAGATGCGCCCGGTCGCCACCGCCGATGCCGCCTTCGCCCGCGAGGCCACGCACGCGTATTGCAACGACGTCCTGCTGCCCGAGATGCGCGCCACCGCCCCGGAGGCCGCCATCGAGACCGAGGTGGTGGGCGAGGTCGCCGGCCTCGAACGCCACGACGCGAACGCCGCGCGCGACCTCGCGCTCGCGCTGACCGGGCAGAACGCCGCCGGCGTCGTGCCCTTCGGCACCGAGGCGGGGCTCTACCAGTCGCTCGGCGCCGATACCGTGGTCTGCGGACCCGGCTCGATCGCGCAGGCCCACCGCGCCGACGAATACCTGTCCGAGGCCGCGCTCGCCCGCGCCCTGGCCTTCCTGCACGGCCTGGTCGCGCGGCACCGATAGCCCCTTTCCCGGCGCCGTCCGCGCCCTATCTATGCCGCCATGCGTGCCGCCCTGCTACCGCTCGTCCTGCTCGCCCTGCCTGCCGCCGCGCAGGAGGTCGACCTCGAACTGGTGCTGCTGGCCGACGCCTCGGGCTCGATCCGCGCCGACGAACTGGCGTTCCAGCGCGAAGGCTATGCCGAGGCGCTGACCTCGCCCGAGGTGCTGGCGGCCATCGCCTCCAACTTCACCGGCACCATCGCGCTGGCTTATGTCGAATGGGCCGCCGATACCGCGGTGGTGGTCGACTGGACGCTGATCGACGGGCCCGCGGCCGCCCGGCGCTTCGCCGACGAACTGCGCGCGATGCCCCGCCTCGCCTTCGGGCGCAACGCCATCGGCACCGCCCTGATCGAGGGCAGGCGCCTGATCGAGACCAATGCCTACGAGGGCTTGCGCCGGGTGATCGACTTCTCCGGCGACAGCGTCGGCAATTTCTCCGGCCCCTCGATCGCCGCCGCGCGGGCCGAGGTGCTGGCCGCCGGGATCACCATCAACGGCCTGCCGATCCATTGCACAAGCTGCTTTCCCGGCTCGGGCGGCAACCTCGAGGAACAATACCGCGCGATGATCATCGGCGGCCCCGGCGCCTTCGTCGTCGCCGCCGAGGGGCGCGCGGATTTCGCCGCCGCCGTTCGCCGCAAGCTGGTGCTCGAGATCGCCGGCCGCACCCCCGACGACGCCACCGCGCTGGCCGCCGCCGACTGATCCCCCTTCATCTTGGCCCAAATACTCCCGCCGGAGGCACCGCGGGCGCGGGGGGCTCGATGCC
>Ga0209024_1000826_pt1 | contig 38321 bp, 38 predicted proteins | sample AutmiccommunBRH5_FD_187380 | JGI IMG/M metagenome (GOLD analysis project Ga0209024, IMG submission 187380) | Deep subsurface microbial communities from Mt. Terri, Switzerland - Autotrophic microbial communities BRH/5 (SPAdes) (version 2) | ecosystem: Environmental > Aquatic > Deep subsurface >... | reverse complement strand
GATCACACGCACCGCCCGTCCCACGGCCGCCGCCGAGGCTGCCCACTGGCACGATGTCCTCGTCGCGCTGTTCGACGCGCCAGCCGCAGAGCTCGCGCCCGCCACCGAGTACGACCCCACCTCGTACGCCGCAGCATTCGAGACCGGCGGCCTCGCGATCGTCGAGGCCCTCCCCACCGTCGCCCTCACCGAGGTCCCGCAACCGGTCGCCGACAACCGGACCGCTATCGACGTATGGATCGCCTCCGCGCTCCAAGCGACGCGCGAGGTGGAGTCGCCCATCCTCGATGAGCCCGACGTGGAGCTCGCCTGGGTTCTGGCCGAGGCCGGCGAGCCCGAGGTCGCGCGCGGGCTGCTGAACGCGGAACTGTTCTCACGGCGAAGCGAGCCGTACGAGCTCATCAGCCTCGCGTACGAGGCGAAGGACCGCGCGCTGTACGACGTGGCGATGAACGCGGCGACGGTGATCCTCGGGCAGGTGTCTCCTGCCGAGGAGCTCACCGCTCCCCGCGAGCTGCTCGCGCTGGCCTACCCCGTCCCCTACGTCGAGGAGACGACAGCCGCTGCCGCTGAGTTCGGGGTCCCCTCGCTCCTCATGTACGCGCTGATGCGCCAGGAGTCGGCGTTCAACCCCACGGCCGGCTCCAGTGCGGGCGCGTTCGGGCTTACCCAGGTGATCTACCCCACCGGCGAGGCGATCGCGCGCGACCTCGGCGTCGAGAGCTGGACGTTCGAGGACCTCGCAGCGCCCTCGGTGGCAACGCGCTTCGGTGCGTACTACCTCGCTGTTCAGCTCGAACAGTTCGATGGGCACATGCTGGCGGCGCTATCCGCCTACAACGGCGGGCCGGGGAACGCCGCCCGGTGGCTCGATTCTCAGTCCTTCGCGGGGCCGGACGGCTACCTCTATGCCGTGGACTTCACCGAGACCCGCGCGTACCTCGAGTTGGTCTCCGCTAACTACGCGATGTACCGCTATATCTACGCGGGGACCGAGGTGCCACGCCTCCCGCACGGGGAGTGAGGTGGCCATCGTGCCGCCGAGATGCGCCGCGGCGTGCTTGTTGGCAGCACGCTTGGTAGATTTGCGGCGCATGGCCGCGTGCGGCTAGTGGGCTAATGCTGGTTGGGGGCCTCGATGGTTCGTCGTGTGATGGCTGCGGTGTCCGGGTTCATCCTCGCGGTGTCGATGCCGGCACTGGCATTCGCCGCCGACGGGCCGAGCGAGACTTCGTTCGAGGCGGCGAGCCGCTCGATGGATCCGTCCGCTGACTGGACGACGATCATGTTCGTGACGGCGCTGTCCCTCGCCGGGCTGTTCCTCCTCGCGACGCTCGGGTACATGTTCCGCCGCGAGCGGCAGCTCGACTGGGAGTTCCAGAAGCCAGACGCCCCGCACGACGACCACCACTAGCTCCCCGTTACTGACGAACGATGAACGGCGGCCTCACGGCCGCCGTTTCTGCGTCTCTCACGTCTTCGGCGCCGAGTCCTACCGAGGCGTGACGGCGAAGCTGGAGATGCCCGAGGTGGTCAGCGCGAAGAGCGATGAGCCATCCGGGGCCACCGTGAGGCCGCGTAGGTCGATGAAGTCCGCATGCCGGTACTGGCGCAGGAAGGCTCCGTCGCGGTCGGAAGCCACGATGCGGCCGCCCCCTCGGTCGGCAACGTAGAGGATCTCGCGCAGCACGTCCTCGACGAGCCCGACAGGCGACTCGACCGGCGCGTCGATGCCCTGCAGCATCGGCTCCTGCTCGCGCCCCTGGATGAAGTGCCGCAGGCTCGGCGCGTCGAGCACGAAGACCTCGCCATCGACCGCCAGCCCGGCGGCGCCCTCGAGTTCGACCCCACCGAGGATCCCGGAGCGCTCGGAGTCGAAGCCCTCGGCGGCTGGGAGATAGCGCCAGACCTCCCCGGCCTCCGGGTCGAGGATGTAGAGGTTGCCCAGGTAGACGGCAATTGCGGTCACGGACCGCATCTCCTCGGCGTCCCGTAGCGCCAGCGGCTCCGCCGTGTCCTCCCCGATGTTGACCGCGAAGAGCGACCGGCCGGCATCGATGATGACGAGCCGCTGCGTTGAGGCGTCCCAGGCGATCGCCGCCGGATCGCGTGCCGTAACCTCGCCGTACGCCTCGCCGGCGCGGAAGACCTCGACCGGCTCGGCTTCCCCTTCGGGATCGATTCGGATCACGCGGCCGCGACCCGACTCCCGGAGCCAGAGCGAGTTGCCGCCGACGACGAGCTCCTCCGGCTGAACGGGCGCGGTGATCGCGCCCTCGAAGGTGATGACGCCTTCGAGGTTCTCGACGTTCGTGACGGCGTCGAGGGCCGCGAGCCGCGCTTCGGCGTCCGCCACGATCTGATCGACGCGCGGATCCTCGGGGTCGAGCGCCCTCGCGGTTTCGGCCTGAGATAAGGCGTTCTGTAGCGCCTCGCGTTGGGCGTCGGCACTCTCGGCGGTGCCCGCGATTGTCAACTGTGCTTCGGCCTGCGCGATCGCCGTATCGAGCTCCTGCGCACGGTCCTCGGAGAGGAGGCCCGGCAGCACGAGCCACACAAGCAAGGTGAGGGCGACCGCTACGGCGGCGATGAGGCCCACCGTGCGCCAGGGGACGAGCGGCGCGGGCGACTTTCGCCCTCCAACCGTGCGTGTCCGACGGATGCTCGGCAGTGGCGGACGCGACTCGCCCCCGTTGGTGCTCAGCACCTTCCACCCGCGCGGACGGCGCACGGGCGGCGGCTCCGGGATGTTGTCCATCCCGGTGAACGCGACCTCGCGGCCCTCGATGTCGCCGGGCTCCTCGTCGTCCTGCGGGTCGCCGAAGTCGAGGGGCGCGGCCACCTGGTCCTCGTCGATGTCGAGGTCGGCGATGAGGACGGCGTTCATATCGGTCAGGCCGCGCGTGTGCGGGAACAGCTGAGCGAGTGCCTGCTCCGGCCCGGCACGCAGCGCGTTCTCGATCGTGTGCCGCCCGAGGGCTGCCTCGGCGTTCTCGGTGAGCAGAAGCACCTGCCCGTCGCGGAGCGCGAGCGAGGTGAACAGCGGATCGATGGGGTCAGGAGAGCCGAGGGCTGTGGCCGCCGGGAGGTCAGAGGTGTGGTAGCGGGTGATCTGATCGCCCTGCCGGACGTATGCAACGCCCGGTCCGACCTGCGCGAGGAGCACCTCCTCGCCGTCCCGCACGACGGCGCACGTCACCCCGACGGCGACGCGGTGCTCCCGAAGCGAGCGGCGGTTCCACTCGGCGAGGTTGGCGTGGGCCTGGCGGAGTGCGCGGAGGAGACCGCCGGTGATCGAGAGGGATTCGCGAGCGAAGAGCACCGCGACCGCCTCGGCGACCTCGTGGCAGAAGTCAGCGGAGCGGGCGTCCGTCGGCTCGGCGAGGACGACGACGCGGAGTTCCTGGTCCTCGCTGCGGCGCACGCGGTCGACGAGCCAGGGCCCGTGCTCCCGGACCTGTCCGGAGACCATCGCGTAGCGGCCGACCCATACGGTCATGCCGCAGCGTTCTCACGGAGCGCGGCGCGCGTCGGGAGTGCGGGTACGACGAGGTGGGGGCGGCGCTGGTGCGTCACCGACATTCCCTACATACCCCCGCCCAGAGACGAGGCCCATGATACGTGCGCCGTCGACGCGGGGTCGATTCAGCCGGCCTCGCTCGTATGTGGCACGATCAACGCATGGTGACCATCAGCGTCCTCGTCACGATCGCGATCCCGGAAGCGAACTCGCTGAAGGAGAAGCGCGCGATCATCCGGTCACTCGTCGAGCGACTGCGGTCGAGGATGCACGTGAGCGCGGCGGAGGTGGGCGACCAGGACTTCGTCAGCCGCGCGGAAGTCGGGTTCGCCGTGGTCTCGGGTGACCTCGCCGCGGCCCGCTCCGTGGTGGAGGCCTGCAAGCGGTTCACGGACGACCACCTGCTGGGCCGCGCCGAGGTTATCGATGTGGTGGAGGACGAGGCCGTCCTCTAGCCGCCCTCCCGGTCCTCGCTACTTCTCGTTGCGGACCTCGATGCCGAGGAACCGCGCGGCGTTCCCGCCGAGAATGGCCGCGCGCGCGCCGTCCGTCGGGATCGCGTCGCGTGCCTCGGCGAGGTCGGTCAACTGAGAGCGGAGCGGGAAGTCGGAGCCCCAGGCGATATGGTGCGCGCCCATGAGCTCGATCGCGTTCGCGAACACCTCCGGTGAGTAGAGGTACGAACTCGCGGCAGTGTCGACGAGCAGGCGGTCTTCCTCGAGCAGTCGGGCGACCTCAGGCATCTGGGCGAAGAAGGGAAACCCGGCACCCCAGTGCGCGGCGATGACACGGGCGTCCGGCTGCGACTTCAGCAGCCGCCAGACGCCACCGGGGGTGAGGCCACCCCCTTTACCGGGGTACAGGTGTCCGATGTCCTCGGAACAGTGAACGAGGAGCGGGTGATCGCCAGCAGGGACGTCCGCGCTGTCCTCGAGCCGCACCTCGCCGATGCCGATCGCGCGAGGGGGCGGCGAGAACGTGGGGACGAACGCGACCATCGAGCCGTCCGACTGCGCGGCGGTATCGCCGAGGTACTCGGCGTGCTCCTCGGCGAGCGCGGGATCCGACCACCAGAAACCGCAGACCACGGACACGTCCACCCCGGCGGTCCGCATCGATTCGCGGAGGTCCTCGGCGGTGGCCATGATCGCGTTCTCGGCGCCGTACATCGCGCCGAACTGCGCGTCGTGCTCGACGAGTCGTGCGCGGTCTTCGACGAACTGTGGCGGGAAGATGTGCGTGTGGATATCCACAATCATGGTGGAGATCGTACAGTGGCCTCATCGGTAGCGGCGGGGGCATCCAGGGTTTGAGCGCGACCTGATCGGTCGTGCCGCCTGCGGTAGTGCCCAATGGTTCGACTTCCTCGCGACTCGTACACGGCGTTCACCTCGGCCCCTGCACTCGAGGACGACTCTGCATTCGAGGACGACGTTGCGCCCCTGCGCTTCGGCGCAGGCGACCGCGACGCATCTCCCGAGGCGTACCGCGCCCCCCAAGCCTCTCGACTCCGAGCGCTCCGCGGCCCGCTGCTCTTCGCCTCGCTCTGCGGCGCGCTGATCGCCGTAACCTGGGCGGCATGGACTCCCATGCTCGATGCCATCGCCGAGGGCGCTGCTGAACTCGCGTCGCGCGAGGGCGACGGGCGCGCGCAGTTCACGGCGACGGTCGGGCTCGTGGCCCTCGCGGCACTCGGGTTCGTCGTGGCGTGGTGGCGAGGCAGCCATCCCCAGCGCCCGGTGCGCCTGTCGGACGACCGTGGGAGGATGGCCGTCGACGCCATCGCCGGGCAGTTGCGCGCTGCGATCCTCGACGTGGATGAGGTGCGTGACGCCGAGGTGCGCGTCGAGAACCGTGGCCGGAGCCGAGTGCGTGTGCGCGCCTGGCTCCGCGTCTCGTCCGAGGCCCGCATCGACGATGTCCTCGACGGGGTCGATGAAGCCGCGGACTGGCTAGTCCATCACCGCCTGGGCCTGCTCCTCTCCGAGCCACCCCTGGCGGACGTGAAGTACGACGAGATCGACCTGCGGATGACGCGACCCGCCGCTACTGCGCCGGAGCGCGCTCGCACAGGACGAACGCAGACATCGGACGATGAGGACGCATGACGGACGAGCAGGAGCTCACGCCCGAGGACGAGCCGACCGAGGACGCTGAGGGCGTCACCGAGCCCGACAAGGCCGGCGAGGCCGGCGGCGAGGACCCCACGGCCGACCAGCCACTCCGGAGCGAGCCGCCCCGCGCCTTCGACGATGAAGCCGCCGAGCCTGCGGGAGACGCGAACGCCTCCTCCGAGGACGACGACGTCGAGGGCGCCGAGCCAGAACCCGAAGTCGTCGCGGACGGCGTCGAGCCCGAGGCGCCCGAGGCCTTCGAGGACCTCGACCAGTTGCCGGCCCTCCTCGAGGCGCTGCTCTTCGTCGCCGACCACCCGATCGACGTGCCCTACCTCTCCCGCGCCGTCGAGGTGTCGCAGGCCCGCGTCGAGCGCGCCCTCGACGAATTGTCCGACGCACTGCGCGAGTCCGCGCGCGGCATCCGGCTGCAGCGCGGACCAGCCGGCGTCCAGCTGACCAGCGCCCCCGAGGCGGCATCATTCGTCGAGCGGTTCCTCGGCCTCGAGGCAACGCGGCGGCTCTCGACCGCCGCGCTCGAGACGCTCGCGATCATCGCCTACCGCCAGCCCATCACCCGTGGGCAAATCGACACGATCCGAGGCGTCTCCAGCGACGGCGCGGTCGCGACGCTGCGCGCGCGCGACCTCATCGAGTCTGCCGGCCACGCGCCCGGCCCCGGCCGACCGATGCTCTTCCGCACAACCGGCCGGTTCCTGGAGCACTTCGGCCTTGAGCGGCCCGGCCAGCTGCCCCCACTCCCCGAGGACATCGACCTACCGCCGTCCGAGATCCAGGCCACCCTCGGCCTCGACGACGCGGCGATCGAGGAAGCCCTCCGCCCGCGCGAGCCGGAACCCACCGAGGAGGCGACGGCGCCCTCGGACGCCGAGGGCGATGACGTGCCCGAGGCCACGGCGCCCCCTGAGCCCGAGACCGACACCCCCACCGCCGAGGACGCAGCCCTCGACGAGCTCATCCAGGCGGTCGCCGCCTCGGAGGCGACAGGCGTCGACATCCCCTCGGACGTGCAGGCGCTGAGCGCGGCCGCGGAGCACGCCTTCATCGCCTCGCGAGACCGCGCAGAAGCCGGTGAGGAAGACGACGAGGATCGGGACGAGGAGTCACGCGCAACGTAAGGAAGCGGCGGATCGTCCAAGAGAACTAGTCGCTTCAAAAGCGACATCTTCCATATATTGGACTGACGCCGACGCATCATCGCGGCCCCCTCGAGCCCGTCGTCCTGTTGCAAAGGTCGTCATGCCGACTATCAACATCCGCCGAGCGCTGCCTCGGCTGACTGCGTGCGTATCCAGCATCGTTGTCGCAGCGCTCGGAGCGTGGTTGCTCCTCGTCGCTCCCGCCCAGGCAGCTGCCCTGACGGTCAGGGCAGACTGCACAGGTCAGGCGCCCGGAACGTGTTTCACCACGCTCGCGCTGGCCATCGCGGCAGCGAACGGGAATGCAGACGCGGATGTGATCACGCTGGGGGCAGCTACGTTTTCGCTCACGAATGTCGAGGTCCATTCCGACCTCACGATCGAGGGCGCCAGCACGGCCACCACGATCATCGATGGGGCGGACGGTAGCGGTAGCGACCAGATGCTCGACATCTGGCCGGCGGCAACCGTCACGATCCGGAACCTCACGATCCAGGGGGGCCGCGACGCCTTCAACGCAGGGATCTTGTCCAGGGGCAACCTGACACTGGACGGCGTGCGTATGCACGACAACCAGGCAACGGGAGGTGACGGCGGTGCGATCCTCCACGCCCCGGGCGCCGGCAACCTCACGATCACCGACTCACGTTTCACCCAAAACACGGCCACCGGCAACGGCGGAGCTATCTGGATCGACAGTTCGGGCATCATCACGATCAGCGACACGACGTTCGACGCGAATACCGCCAACAGTGGTGGCGCCATCTACGTGAGTTCTGGTTCGATCGCTGTCACCCGCTCGGAGTTCGTCGGCGTAAGCGAGCACATCCGCGCGAACTCCGGCACGGTCTCGTACTCCTCGTTTCCGACGAGAACGGCGACGGCCATCAACGCGAGCGGCGGTGGCGTGACCGCCGAGAACAACTGGTGGGGTGACTCCTCCGGGCCGAACGGACTTCAGCAGTTGAGCCCGGGTGTTACGGCCTACACGCCGTGGCTCTCGTCGGTCGTCTTCGACCCCACTTCCCTCAGCCGGACTGTTGGGAACTCGGCGGCGTTCACGATTACCCTCGGACGGCTCAACAGTCTGGGCGATACCTCAACCCTCCCCACCGGATCAGGGCTCCGCACACGATTAGTGCGGGCTGTCGCGAACGCTGACTCCACGGGCGCTCTCTACACAGAGAGCGGTGGGACCTACTCCTACTCGTTCGTCGGAGCGGCAGCAGGCACGACCCATGTCAACGCGCTCGTCGAGTTCGGGGACTCCTCATCGCTACCGCAGCCCGGTGACGCGAACGTCCTCTCCGCGGTAGCCACGGTCACGTGGACCGCTGCGACGCCAACGCCAACACCGACTCCCACGGCGACCGCGACTCCCACCCCGACTCCGGAGGAGCCCGACCCGACCCCGACACCCACCCCGACGCCGGCGCCGAACCCCTCACAGGAGATGAGCGCCCAAGACAAGTTCGAGGCCCTCGTCGACGCCGGGATCTTCCAGGGACTCGGCGGCGGTGGACCCGAACTGGACGAGGTGATGGATCGAGCGCAGTTCGCGAAGGTCGCCTCGCTCATCCTGGGGCTTGAGGTCGGGACCGGCAGCCAGATGACCTCGCCGACCTTCACTGACCTCCCTGGCGACTCCTGGTACTCGGGCTACATCGATGCCGCGAAGAACGCTGCAATGTTCGGCTCTTCCGGCTCGGGGGACTTCGCCCCGGATCCCGACCTCGCGCTGCTTGCGGTCACACTGCAGAACTTCCTGCGCGCGGTAGGCATAGACCAGGAGCCATCGACGGGCGCCGCCGAGGGCTGGGCGGAGGGGTTCATCAGTTCGGCACTGAGTACGGGCCTGTTGGCCGACTTCAGTGGCTCGTTCAGCAACGCGGCACGCGACGCCCTCGTGGGTTCAGCGTGGGGCGCCGGGGGTGCCCTCTCCCTCACGAACGAGGGACAAGCGGCATCGAGTGAGGTCAACGAGCCGTCCATCGTTGTGTACGAGATCGCGGCCGCCGACCTCCCGGCGGCCACGCGCGCAGAGGAGATCGTGTTCGCCCGCCTCGAGGAGGTGGGGCAGCGGTGGGTCTCGGTGGACGCGGAAGTCACGATGAACAAGGACGGGAGTTTCGGACTCGTCGCGATCGTCCGCGAGTCCGGCCTCTACGCCATTGGCGTCCGGCCGGTCGCCGAGCGGGCGGTGCACGAGGGCGTAACCGCGCTCGCATGGCTCGGGCCGGAGGGGCAGGCGCCAGAGCGCGCCCTGCGGCGGGCGAGTGCCTCGGTGGAGGCGCTCTTCGCCCAGGATGTCGGGGGCCGCTGGGTCTCCTACCGGCCAGGCAACCCCGCATTCGCGCAGACCCTCACGGCGCTCCGCGACGGGCAGCCGCTATTCATCATCAGTTCGAAGGCGGGCACCTGGCTGCTGCCCGTCAACTAGTCCCGCCACTCCGACGATCCAGCGAGGCCGCCACCTTCCGACGAGGGTGGCGACCTCGTTGATCGTCGGTCGCGCTAGCCTCGACGCATGGGGGCGGCCGTGGACAGGACGGGGCACACGATGCGCCTCTTCGTCGCGATCGAGGCACCTCGCGAATGGCGGGAGTCCGCCGAGGGCGTACAGCGCTCGCTCTCCGGCCGCTTCGGGGACGCGATCCGCCCGGTGGCTCCTGAGAACATGCACATCACTCTGCGCTTCATCGGGGAGGTCGACGACCTCGACACGCCCCGTCTGAAGGCGGCGCTGGCGAGGCATCTGCCACCGGTCGAGGTGGAGCTGCGGCTCGATGGCGTCGGCACCTTCGGCCCCGCGGATCGCACCTCGTCCGCCTGGCTGAGCATCGCCGGGGATCTCGACGGGTTGCAGGAGCTTCACCAGCGCGCGAACGAAGCCGTGGAGGATGCCCTCGGCGTGCCGTTCGCGGAGCAGCGCTACACGCCACACGTCACGCTGGCGCGGGTGCGGAACCGCGCCAGTACGGCGGAAAGACGGGCCCTCGCGGAGTACGTGGGCGGGATCGAGGTGCCGTCCCCGGAACCGTTCATAGCTCGGGAAGCCTCGCTGATCCGCTCCCACCTCGGCGGATCCGGGCCGCACTACGAGACGGTCGCCACCTTTGCCTAACTCGGACACAACGCGCGCGGGCGGATCGGTCTGTGCGCGGAAGCACGAAGTTGCCAGCCTTCCTCGGAACGGAGTAGCGTGCCGAACATCCCCGGAGAACGACGTCATCCGCACCGCGAGGAGGAGCGAGATGCACGGATCGATGGACGCGACCCACGGGGGTCAGCACGCACTCCCCAGGCAAGAACACTGAAGAACGCCGCGGCTCGCCCCGCGGCGATTGTGTTTTCAGAGAGCGTTTCCTGGGTATCCAAGCCCAGTTCGCCGGCAAGAGTTCGAGGAGGACCGATGCACTCAGGCATGATTGGCAAGATCGAGAAGGCCCACCGGTACGCGGAAGACCCCTCCCGCTTCGCGCTGCAGACGCTGAGCGTCACGGTGCGAGGCAACAACGCGGACCACGAGGTCTCCTTCGATGGCGCCCGTTGGCGATGCGCGTGCGAGTTCTTCGAACATGAGCAGGCATGCGCCCACACGATGGCGCTCGAGCTCATGTTTGGCCGCATGATCCCCGCAGGAACCAGCGCTACCGTCGCTGCCTAGCCCGTCAGCACTGACACACAGAAGGGCCCGCCGAATGGCGGGCCTTTCTGTATCCGAACGTACCGGGGAATGCGTTACTCGGGGGAGTAGTCGCCCGACTTTCCGCCAGACTTCGCCACGAGGCGAATGCCCTCGATCTGCATGCCGCGCTCGACCGCCTTGCACATGTCGTAGACCGTGAGCGCCGCGACGCTGACAGCCGTGAGCGCCTCCATCTCGACACCCGTCTGTCCGCTCACGCGCACTGTCGCTTCGATCTCGATGGCTGCGCCGTCTGCGCTGCTCGGGGACGGGGCGAGGTCGACCGAGACGCCGCTCACCGGGAGCGGGTGGCAGAGCGGGATGAGCTCGTGGGTGCGCTTCGCCGCCATGATCCCGGCGATGCGCGCGGTGGCGAGGACGTCGCCCTTCGGGGCCCGGCCCTCGACGATCATCGCGAGGGTCTCGGGGCGCATCACGACGCGCCCTCGGGCAGTCGCCTGCCTGGACGTCACGTCCTTGCCGGAGACGTCGACCATGCGGGCGTTCCCCTGCTCGTCGAGGTGGCTCAGTCGCGAAGCCCTGGGTTCGTCTGCGTCGTTCGGCATGCCTCAAAGTTTAGGCGGGAACGACTAGGATGCGGACGTTCCCCGAGAGTGCCGGCGAGTGGACTCGACTATCGTCGCTCCAACCGCTCGCAAGACGGGGCAGGTAAGGGGTCGGAATGTTCAACAAGGTCATGCGGCAGTTCAAGCAGTCGAAGAAGGATATCGGTGACGTCCAGGGCGGCAACGCGAAGGGTGCGCTCGAGCGCCGCGTCCGTCCGACGGCGACGAAGAACGCCCCAGGTGGCTCCGCCGGTCGGAAGCTGATCGGCAAGCTCTTCCGCTAACCCCGCGAGTCTCGCGACGCCTCCCACAGAACGCGACACGGGGCGCGGTGGTCGAGGCGTACACTCGAAGGTGATGAATCACCCCGACCTCGACGGCCTCGAAACCGCTCCCGAGGGCGCGCCGGCGCTCGTGGATGCGCTCGGCCGGCCCCTGCACGACCTGCGCATCTCCGTCACGGACCGGTGCAACTTCCGGTGCCAGTACTGCATGCCGAAGGAAGTCTTCGGCCCCGGCTTCGCGTTCCTCCCTCGGTCTGAGATCCTCTCGTTCGAGGAGATCACCCGGCTCGCCCGGCTCTTCGCCCAGCGTGGGGTGAACAAGTTCCGCCTCACCGGCGGTGAGCCTACCCTGCGCGCCGAACTCCCTCGACTCGTCGCGATGCTGCACGAGATCGAGACGCCCGAGGGCGACCCCATCGAGATCGCGATGACGACGAACGCGACGATGCTGAAGCACCTGGCGCAGCCGCTCGCCGAGGCCGGGCTGAACCGTGTCACGGTCAGCCTCGACTCAATCGATGACCCCACGTTCCGTGCGATGAACGACATGGACTTCCCGGTTGCGATGGTGCTCGAAGGCATCGACGCCGCTGCAGCCGCGGGCCTCGGTCCGGTGAAGATCAACGCGGTCGTCCGCAAGGGTGTGAACGACCACACGCTTCTCGACCTCGCGCGGTACTTCCGTGGCACCGACCACATCGTGCGGTTCATCGAGTTCATGGACGTGGGCACGACCAACGGCTGGGCGCTGGACGAAGTGATCCCGGCCGCTGACCTCGTGCGCACCCTCGACGCGGAGTTCGGCCTCGAGCCGTTGGAGGCGAATTACGCCGGCGAGGTCGCCCAGCGGTACCGCTACCGCGACGGCCTGGGCGAGGTGGGGTTCATCACTTCGGTCACGCAGCCGTTCTGCGGCACCTGCACCCGCGCGCGGCTCTCGGCGGATGGCAGCATCTACACCTGTCTCTTTGCCGCCGGCGGCACGGACTTCCGCGCGCCAATGCGGGCCGGCGCCACAGACGAGGAACTCGGCGCGCTCATCGACGCCATGTGGCGAGCTCGGACGGACCGCTACTCCGAGATCCGCACCGATGCGACGCACGGCCTCGGCGACCAGAGCGACCGGAACCGACGCGATCGCGTCGAGATGTCGTTCATCGGCGGCTAGTCAGACTCAATCCTTCCGCGTGCCCTCGAGGTAGCCCGCGGCTGCCTCGAGCGCCGCGTGCGCGTACACCACGAAGACGGGCGCCGGCACGTCCAGCGGTACGAGCGCCTCGTGCCGCTCGGTGCTCGCGTCGGCCACCGTCTGCTGAGGACGAGTGTCGTCGAGGCCGATCTCGAGCTCGTAGAGTCCACCGTCATCACCGAGGATCACGCACCCCAGTTCCGGAAGCCCACCGGCGCTCGGTTCCACCTCGATGCCGTAGGCGAAGACCGCGCCGGGAAACGCCGGGAACGGGTCGATCTGCTCCGCAACCGACGCCAACTGCGCGCGCAGTTCCTCGGCGGCGCGATCGATGACCGCGGCTGCGGCTTCGCGCACGGCCGAGGCGGTAGGGCCGACATTCCCGGTCTCGTCGGGACCTTCGGACATATCAGTACCCCTCTCAGGATGATTTCTTGCTCAGGGAGTTGCCAAATGCAGTCAACACGACAGGCGATCCTCGACTACCTCAGGATGCACCGGGAGGGTCGCGTGCGCGACCTGAGCCGCGAACTCATGCTCACGACCACCGGGATTCGCCAGCACCTCGCCGTGCTGGAGGAAGCGGGCCTCGTCGCGTTCCGCGACGTGAAGGGGCGAGTTGGCCGGCCGGCCCTCGTCTACCGGCTCACCGAGGAGGCCGAGGCGCTCTACCCCAAGTCCTACGACCGCCTCGCGATCGCGATGCTCCAGTCAGCCCGTGAGGTCTGCGAGGGCGACCTGCAGGAGCGCCTGATCGCCGCCGTGGGCAGACGGCTCGCCTCATCGTTCCCAGACGCGTCGACCGGTTCGCTCGCGAGCCGGGCCGCGACCGCGGCGAACCACCTCCGCGCCGAGGGCAACGTCGTGGCGGTCGAGGAGTCCCCGGGCGCGGTGCGCATCGTGCAGCACACGTGCCCGTACCAGGACGCTGCGAGCGTCGCGCCCTCCGTGTGCGCGATGGACACCGAGCGCCTGACGCGTGCGACCGGATGCGCCGTCGAACTGACTGAGTCGCGCCCGCTCAGCGGGGCGCGGTGCGTGTTCGAACTCACCCTCCCCAGCACCAACTAGCCCGACCACCGCCGTACGACATCCACGACGAAGCCCGCCGGGCGGCGGGCTTCGTTGTCGGGGGCGAGCGGGTCAGTCCAACGGCTAGCGGGCAGCGCGCCGAAGGAGCCGCGCGACACGCTCCTCGGTCGGCGGGTGCGTCGACATGAGCTTCGCGCCACGCATCCCCGCGAACGGGTTGGCGATGAACAGGTGCGCTGTTGACTCCGGCACGTTCATTGGGATGCGCCGCGCGCCCATCTCGATCCGCTGGAGGGCGGACGCGAGCGCCTCGGGATCCTGGGAGATCTCGGCGCCGTCCGCGTCGGCTTCGAACTCACGAGCGCGAGAGATGCCGGCCTGGATCAGCATCGCGACGATCGGCGCGATTATCACGGCGAGGAGGCCGGCGATGCCGCTCCGTCGGTCGCCGCCGCCGAAGAACATCCCCATCCACGCGATCATCGAGATCGCCGAGGCGATCGCGGCAACGATCGACGAGGTCAGCACGTCGCGGTTCTTCACGTGCGCCAACTCGTGGCCGAGCACCGCTCGGAGCTCACGGTCGGACAGCAGCTGGCGGATGCCGGCGGTCACCGCGACCGCGGCGTGCGAGGGGCTGCGGCCGGTGGCGAATGCGTTCGGCTGCATCGACTCCATGACGTAGACACGGGGCATGGGCATACCGGCCCGCTGAGCGAGGTCCTCGATCATCGCGAACAGGCCGGGATCCTGGTCGCGCGAAATCTCCTTCGAGCCCGTCGACTTCAGGACGATGTCCGCCGAGAACCAGTAGGAGCCGGCGTTCATCGCGAGGGCGATGATGCCGAAGAGGATGACCCCGCTAAAGCCACCGAGGACGCCCCCGAGGGCGATCAGCAGGCCGCTGAGGCCGGCGAGCAAGACGGCAGTCTTCAGGTTGTTCATTCGTTCGTTCACTCCGTGGTGGGCTTCGTTCACAAGTTTACCTGTGCTGTTGGCTGATGCTGTGAACGGACTGCTAAGCAGCGTCGAGATACCGCCACTTGTGATGGTGCGCCGGTCAACTATCGCGCCCTACAGTTGGCCGAGCGCGTTCCTCGTTCGATCACAGGCCTCACTCTGAATCACTCCGCTCGGCGCGTTCCGTTACCTCGCAGGCTGGTCGCAGCAATGGCCTGCCTCGTCGGCGGCGTATGGCTTCTCGCCAATTGCGCGGAGCCCCAGGAGGGCCGAAACCGGGGCGGCGTGCGGCCCGCCGCGACGCTGCAGGCTGCGGCGACCGACGTCCCGACTCCAGTCAGGCAGGCCGAGGGTGCCGAGCCTCGAGGCAACACGCCCGCGGAATACGGGGACTGGAGCAACGCGAACGGCGGGTTTGCGAACACCCGCGCTCGATCCTCGTGGATCACGTCGCAGAGCGTGGGGAGCCTCGAGGTCACCTGGTCCGTGCCCTTCACGGGTCGCGGGCCCTACGGCGCTGCCGCCGGTGCACACCACGTCGCGGACGGCCGCGAGGTCTGGCGGTTCCAGGCCAGCGGCGGGATCAACGCGTGGCCGGCGGTGCAGGACGACACGATCCTGTGGCCGGTCGGGCTCGGGCCAAACCCGAGCCTGATTGCACTCCGCATAGCCGAGGAACGCGCGGCCGCAAGCAACCCATAGGCGAGCCACGGCGAGGGCATGGTCGCCTCCTCGTCGCTCGCGTACGCTCCGCGCGACATTGGCGGATTGCGAGGGCTGCATGCCTGTCACCTTTGGCCTCAACCGCTTCGACTTCAGGACGCCGGACGACTTCGCCACCGACGTGGCGCGTGCCGAATCGCTGGGATGGGACTACGCGTTCATCCCCGACTCACAGCTCCGGCGGCACGACACCTACGTGATGCTGGCGTTCGCCGCGAAGGCGACCTCCTCGATCCGCCTCGGGCCGTTGCTCACGAACCCGGTCACGAGGCATCCCACCGTCACGGCATCCTCGATCTCGACCGTCGACGTGGTCGCCGACGGTCGAGGCATCCTCGGACTCGGGATCGGAGACACGGCGGTGCGGCTGGCCGGGCTGAAGCCCGCGAAGGTCGCGACGATGGAGGCCGCGACGCGGACGATCCGCGACCTGCTGCACGGCGGCACGGTCGAGGGCACCCGGCCCGCTGGCGTCCCACACGCTCGGCCCGTGCCGGTCTGGGTGGCGGCGGCGGGACCTCGGATGCTGCGGGCTGCGGGACGGACAGCCGACGGGGTGTTCCTCCGCGTCGGGACGCACCCCGCAAACCTGCGCGCCTCGGTGGACGCGATCCACGAGGGCGCCCGGGAGGCCGGCCGCGACCCCGCGTCGATCCGCCTCGGGCTGGTGGTGCACACGGCCCTCGGCGAGGGCGGCGCGGACGACGAGCGCACGCTGACGATCGCGAAGTCGATGGCGGCCGGGTTCTACGAGTACTCGCCGCACCTGTTCGAGGTGCCGGGGCTCGCCTGGGACGGCCCGGACGTGCACACCCTTCAGCCGCTGGTGAACCCGGACTTCCACCACCACCCTGACCTCGTCGAGTCCGGGCGCGTCGTGGACTTCCTCTCTCAGGAGGCGGCGGACGCCTTCGCGTTCCGCGGCACGCCCGAGGCAATCGCGGAGCAGATCGTCTCGGTGCTCTCCCTCGGCATCCCGTTCGAGATCGTGGTGCCGCATCCAGTGCCGAACCCGGCTGTCCCTCGGACGGGTGTCGACTACATGGAGACGCTGGCCCGCGAGGTCTTCCCGCGCGTGCGGGAGCGGATCGACTAGGCACAACGAGGAGCCACTGCCCCAACTGAGCGGAGTGAGAGAGAAGCGCCGCTTCTGTGGCTGGCGTGGCAATGCCTCGTTCAGTCCGCAGCTGCAACGCTCGGTGCTCGGAATCCCGGATCGTCGAGAGTGGTGCACCTGTGTTCCAGCGGACGTGGCGGGACACGGGGCTGCTCGCCGTCGCGATCGCCCTCGGGTTCGCCATCTTCAACCTCGCGCAACTCCTGTCGCACCCGTTCCTGCTCCTCCTGGCCGGGACGGTGCTGGCATGCGCGCTGGCACCGATCGCGGGCGCCGCCGAGCGGTGGGTGCCCCGAGTGGTCAGCGTGCTCCTGGTCTACCTCGTGGTCGCGCTCGTTCTCGCCGGTATCGGATGGCTCATCGCCCCCGCCCTGGTCGAGCAGGCCCAGATGCTCGTGGAGAACGCGCCAGCGCTCGCCGAGGAGGCAGAGGCGTGGATCAACGACCGTGGCCTGCCGATCGACGGCAACCTCACTGAACAGTTCGAGACCGTGCTGACCGAGGGCGCGCGGACCATCGTGTTCCTGGCACCCTCCACCTTCCAGGCTGGGTTCGACATCCTGTTCGTCGTGGCGCTCTCGGCCTACCTGACCGTCTCCGGGCCGGCGATGCTGGACTTCACGATCACGCTGTTCCCGCCGGAGCGGCGTGAGCACGCCCGCGAGACGCTGGTCGAGATGGGCAGCACGATGGGCGGCTACGTGCGGGGATCGCTGCTCGACGGCGCGATCATCGGCACGATCACCTGGGTCGTGCTGTCGGTTCTCGGCGTGGACTTTCCGCTGGTGCTGGCGCTGGTCGCATTCCTCGGCGAGCTCATCCCGGTACTGGGGCCGCTGCTGGCGGCCGTCCCCGCGATCACGATCGCCGCCCTGGACACCATCACGCTCGGGATCGTCGTGGCGGTGTTCTACTTCGTGCTGCAGCAGTTTGAGTCGTACGTGCTGCTCCCGAACATCATGCGGCAGCAGGCGGACATTCCCCCGCTGCTGACGCTGGTGGCGTTGCTGGCGGGGGCCGCCCTCGCGGGGTTCGTCGGCGCCATCCTCGCGATCCCGCTGTTCGGTGGCCTCTGGGTGCTCTTCAAGCGTGTCGCGGTCCCGGCCGTGCGTCGCGAGTCCGGAGCGCCCGAGGCAGGCCGGATGCTGGAGGAGTGATGACCGAGGGCTGAAGGCCAGCCCGGTCGGACAAACGAAGAGGCCGCCCCGAAGGGCGGCCTCTCTGCAATCGAGTTACCTCGAAGGGTCGAGGGCTAGAGGCCCAGCTGCTGGGCAACGGCCTCGCGGTGGAAGTCGCTGTCGCCGAAGGCGATCTCCGCGCGCTTCTGGCGGCGGAAGTAGAGCTGGATCTTGTAGTCCTTGGTGAAGCCGATACCACCGTGGATCTGCTGGCCGTGGGCGACCACGCGGCGCGTGGCCTCCGAGCACCACGCCTTCGCCATGTTCACGGCGAGCGTGGTGTCCGCAGCGGGCTGACCCGAAGCGATGGCCCACGCGGCCTTGTACATGATGAAACGGGAACCATCGACGTCCGTGACCATGTCAGCGCACTTGTGCTGGATGGCCTGGAACGAGCCGATCGGGCGACCGAACTGCACGCGCTCCTTGGCGTAGTCGACGGCGATCTCGAAGTCCATCTGCGAGAGGCCCACGAGGTAGGCGCACTCGGCGGTGGTGTACTTCTCGATGACCGGCTGCAGCAGCTTCCAGCCGTCACCCTCGGCGCCGAGGAGCTGGCCCTTGGCGCCGTCCAGGACGACCTCTGCCTGCTTGTCGCGGGCGATGGTCTGGAGCTGGGTGACCTTCACGCCGGGCTGGTCCGTGGCCACGATGCCCAGGGTCGTGCCCTTGCCGGACTTGCCGGCCACGATCAGGTAGTCAGCGACGTTGGCGTCCGGGACGAAGAGCTTGGTGCCGGTGAAGGTCACCTCGTCGCCCGAAACCTCAGCCTTGGCCTCGATGCCCGCCTCGTCGAAGCGAGCGGACGGCTCGGTCAGGGCGAGCGAGAAGATGAGGTCGCCCGAGGCGATCTTCGGGAGGAACTCCGCCTTCTGGGCGTCCGAGCCGGCCTCCATGATCGGGACCGCGCCACCGAGGACGGTGGGCATGAACGGGCCCGGGACGAGGGCACGACCGAACTCTTCCAGCAGGACGCACATGTCCAGGAAGTCGAAGCCGGCGCCGCCGTGCTCCTCCGGGATCAAGAGGCCCTGCCAGCCCTGCTCCGCCATCTTCTGCCAGAGGACGGGGGAGTAACCCTGCTCGTCCTCTTCCATCTCCCGGACGTGAGTCTCCGGGCATTCGTTCTCAAGGAACTCGCGCGCTGCGTTCTTCAGCAGCTCCTGCTGCTCGCTCAGACCGAGGTCCACTGTGCTTCCTCCCGTTTGCGCCCCGCCAACCGTGTGGTCGGGGTCGCTCATCAACCGCTAGTGATCCGAATCGATGAACGCGTCGCTATCCGCGCGGGAGGCCGAGGCCTCGGGTCGCGATGACGTTGCGCTGAATCTCACTGGAGCCCGAGAAGATGGTGTGCGGAACAGAGCCCACGTAGTCCTGGACGTGCTCCGCGTGCATCGGGGCGTGCTCGCTCTTGGGGTCCCAGACGTTGCCGTAGAGGCCCCACGCCTTGGTCTCGGTCCGGGCGAGGCGCTGGTGCATCTCAGACCCGAACATCTTGTTCACCGAGGCCTCGTAGTTCGGCACCATGCCGCGGTTCTGGATCGAGACGATCCGGAACGCGAAGTTGAAGAGCACCTGGGTCTCGATGGCGCGGTCCGCCAGCTCGAGGCGGACGGTCTCCCAGTCCTCGCGGCGGAAGCGCTTGCCCTCGTCCGTGGCCAGGAACTGCTTCATCTGCTCGATGGAGCGCTTGTACGAGATGGCGCCGGCGATGCCAGACCGCTCGAAGTCGAGCAGGGTCATGCCGACGTACCAGCCGCGGTTCTCTTCACCGATGCGGTTCTTGACCGGGACGCGCACGTCCTCGAAGAACGTCTCGTTGAAGTGGTGCTTCCAGCCCATGTTGATCAGCGGCCGCAGGCTAAGGCCCGGCGACTTGATGTCCATGGTGAGGAAGGAGATGCCGCGGTGCTTCGGCGCCTCCGGGTCCGTGCGGACCAGGGCGAAGAGCCAGTCGGCGTTGTGGCCGCCGGAGGTCCAGATCTTCTGGCCGTTGACCACGTACTCGTCACCGTCGCGGACGGCGCGGGTCTGCAGGGACGCGAGGTCCGAGCCAGCACCCGGCTCCGAGTAGCCCTGGGCCCAGGCGACCTCGCCGGAGAGGATCTTCGGCAGGTGCTCAGCCTTCTGCTCTTCCGTGCCGTGCACGATGAGCGTGGGGCCAAGCATGGAGACGCCCATGCCGCCGGGCATGGGAGCAGCGGCTTCCGCCATCTCCTGGTTGTAGATGAACTGCTCGATGGTGGTCAGCCCGGCGCCGCCGTATTCCTTCGGCCACGCGGGGGCGATCCAACCGCGCTTCGAGAGGGCGTCCGCCCACTGAATCGCGGTGTCGCGCCGCGTCGGGTCGTCCGACTTGCGGTCGCCCTGCCAGCCGCCCTCGAAGCCCTCGCCGCCATCGTTGCCGGCGCGGTATCGCTCGGGGAGCTCGCTCTTGATGAACTCGCGGACTTCCTTGCGGAAAGCCGCCTGGTCCGGGGAGTCGCTCCAGTCCATGGTTCTGGATCCCTTCCTGTGCCGCTTGCAAGTACCGCGCGGGGTAGCTGCGGTCATGCGTTTGCGCATGCGTGTTGGCACACCCACTGGGCGCACGGATGGTAGCGCCTCAGTTTGCGTTCGGGTTTGCGTCTTGCGGAGTTCCCCCGCCGCCGGGCGCGCGCCCACGCGCACTATCGCTATAACAAGGTCGCGGGTCAACACCCTCACGTTAGATGGAGGGAGGTTGGCGGCGAGGTTGTCACCCGGTGTCCGCCGCCCGTCGCCGGCCGATACTGTTCTGAAACGGTGCACAGCCGTATTGACCCGAACCGGTAAGGGAACGCATTCTCTACCGGTCGTTCGGGCGGGCGATTGCGATCCCCCACTTCGTATCACCACGCGTGACCGACTACAGGCGATCGATCCGCAGCAGATCGCAGTCGGAGTCACGGTTGTTCGGATCCCCCAGGTCAGCTCTCCCCGTCCCCGCCGCACTCGCGACAGCCGGACTCGTGCTGGCCGCGACGCTCGCGCTCCTCGCTCCCACGCGCGTCGAGGCAGCCCCGAGCCCCGAGGCGTTCGACGCGATGTGCCGCGACGTGGCGCGTGTGGCCGGCGCCGAGCCCAACGTCACCACCGGGGTCGTCATCGTGGACCTTGAGACGGGCGACCGCTGCGCGATCAACGCGGACCGCACGTATCGCTCGGCGTCCCTCTATAAGACGGTCGTCGCCGCCGAACTCTGGCGGCAGGTGAGCGAGGGCGATGTCGACCTCGAACAGCCGCTGACCGTGGAGCCTCGGCACCACATCGACGACGCCGTGGATGTGCGCCCCGAAGATCCGTACACGCTGGCGGTGTACGACGCGGCCGAGCGCATGATCACGTTCTCGGACAACGGCACCGCGTTTGCGCTCCGCGAACTGCTGGGCACGGGCACCGTGAACGACGCCGCCGAGTGGCTGGAGATGCCGGCCACCTCGCTGGGCGCCACCTTCGTCACCTCACCCAACGACCAGGCCACGCTCTTCTCCGCGCTCTACCGTGGCGAGGTCGTCGACGAGGCGTCGAGCGCCGCGGTCCTCGAACTGCTCTCCCGCCAGGAGATCAACGACATGATCCCGGCCGGCCTGCCCGAGGATGCCGAGTTCCAGGTCGCCCACAAGACCGGGACGCTGTCGGGCTTCCTCCATGACGCGGGCGTCGTGTACGCGCCCGGTGGGGACTTCGTCCTCGTCGTGATGACCGAGAACGGTTCGTACGAGGCCGCGCTCAGCACGATCCATTCCGTCGCCGGCACCGCCTTCGAGGCATACGCCGAGCCACCGCCACCTCCCGCGACACCCACGCCCGAGGTCGTTGCGGTGGCAGTGACGCCGGTCGCTACGCCGGCCTCGATCCAGAGCACCGAGTCGACGAGCCAGCCTGTCGTCTTCCTCGCCGAGGATCCGGCGGCCACGTTCGTTGACACGCTGCGCGAGCCCGTCGTCCTCGCGGGGCTCCTCATGCTCACCGCTGCGGTCGTGATGGCGCCCGTCGCGCTGCTCCGACGCCGCCCCGCCCCCGTGTCACCCTCGCCGGGTGGTGGGGCACGGGGCGGTGTGTTCGGCGGGGGCGCGAACGGTGCGGCCGGGATGGGATCCCCGGACGTATTGCATTATGGTGACAGCGCTCTTTCCCCAGAGAGCGTCCGCTTGCGAGCCGACCGCAGCGAAAGAGGTTTGGTCATGCGCTTTGGTAGCCGCCGGGACGACGATGGTCGTCCCTCCCCCATGTCACCCGCGTCTCGTTCTGTCTCCGAGGTGAGTGAGCAGCCAGTCCTGCCGTCCAAGCGACTGCAGCGGCTCGCCGAGCACTTCCGTTCGCAGGGTGACCTCCTGGCCACGATGCGCGACCAGTTCGAGGACGAGATGGAGCCGCTGCACGAACTGATCGTGAAGCAGTCCCAGACCATGCACGCCGTCCTCCAGAACCTCGAGGATCGCCTCCGCCCGCTGAACGAGTATGCCGACGGCGAGGAGGCCAACCTCACTGCGCTCGAAGAGCGGATCCAGGCCGGCGGCCAGGACCACGTCGCCCGATCATTCTCGAACTACCTCGAAGAGCAGCGACGCCGCATCGACGAGACCCGGACGCAGATCGACGAGCAGCGGATGCCGTTCCTGGAGTACGGGGACGCGCAGCGAGAGACGGTGGAGTCGGCACTCTCCCGCTTCGACGGCGACCTCGAGGCGCTCGAAGAGAACCTCGCGGAGCAGCGCCGCGTGATGGTGCGGATGCTGGACGCGATGCGATCCGAGACGTTCTCGGCAGTGAAGGACTTCCTGGACGGACGCCAGGCCGTGCTCGCCGAGCTTGCGGCGCAGGGGTCCACCGACCCGGTCGAGATTTCGCGGGCGACTCAGAAGTTGCGTGAAGGCCTCAAGGAGCTCGCGTCACGATCCGACTACGTCCGCGCGCTCCTCGAACAGGCCGAGATGTCCGACCGCGCGCTCGCCTCAATCGCTCCCGCACCGCGGGCGATCCGCGACGAGCCGGAGATGCCGCCGATGCCCGCCGCCGACCTCGACGAGGCCGACGACGACGAAGCCGAGGTCTCCGCCTAGGCTCCGAGGTCAGACGGCAGTCCGACGACCATGAAAGAAGCCCCGCCATGAGCGGGGCTTCTTCGCGTCTCCAGTGAAGTATCGAGGCTACTCGTCGATCGGAACCAGGAGCACGATCAGCCCCGCATCGGCGCCATTCAGCGGATCGGCCGTACCAATGACGACGCGCTGGCCCGGCTCCAGCTCGCGCAGCGGCACCTCCAGGAACGAGCCCGGCACGGTCCGTTGGAGCGTACCCATGTGGTCCTCGCTCGCATCGAGCGACTCGAGCCTGACCGTGCCTGCATCCGCATTGACGGACTCGACCGTCCGAGGCACCGGGCCACGCGATGGCGCCCACGAGTAGCGTCCGCCCTCGCTGGCGTGCACGAGATAGGGGCTATTCGGTGCCGCTACGTGGTGCAGCGTGACGCGATAGCCGGGGGTGATCACCTCGGCGCAGGCGATGGCCGGATTCTCGATGCCCAGGCAGGCGTCTGGCCAGTCGACCGCCTCGATGCTGGTCAGCCGGAACTCGGTCTCGGGCGCGCCGATCCACTCCGCGAGGCGCGCGATCGCCTCACCCGTCACCTGTTCGGCCTCGGCGGACGCGTCCGAGGTCGGCGTCACCGATGACGTAGCCGTCGCCGACGCGGTCAGGTCGGGCGAGGCGGTGAATGTCGGCAACGGAGTCGACGCACCGGGCGCCGACGTGCCGGGATCCTCGTCGAGGGGGCTCGTGGGAGGCGGATCGGAGGGCGCGCACGCCGTCAGCAGGAGTGGCACGACGAGGATCGCGAGGCCCGCGAGCAGCACACGGAACGGGGACGATCGGCGAGATCGTCGCGCCCGCGACAGCGTTGGACCCTCTGATCTCAGCACGTACCTCAGTCTACGTAGTCACGACGCTACCGACCGACGGCACGCTGGGGCGCCTTCCCACCGGAACACACACGCAACCACCGCCGAGCTCCCCCAGCTCGGACGTGAACAACGCCACCCTTCGGAGTGGCGCTCCTGTGCTTGCATCAGTTCCAGCGGCTGACGGCCTCGTCCTCCCCGCTTTTGCAACTACGGCGCTCGGAACGCGAGTCGTTTCTGAGGCTCTGCAACCTACCGTCTTTAACTCGGGGTCGGCGCTCGAAGACGGAGGAGTCATGGGCGTCGCCACGGGTCTCAGCCTGATCCTCATCGCAGCGGGCGCGGTACTGACCTTTGCGGTCACCGCGACCGTGACCGGAATCGACGTCACCGCCGTGGGCGTGATCCTCATGGTTGTCGGCATCATCGGACTGATGTTCTCCCTGCTGTTCCTCGCATCGTTCGCGCCATTCGGCAGGACACACCACCACACGGATCGGATCACGCGAGATGTCTAACCTTCGACGGCGCGTACTCATGGCCGTGGTGTGCGTCGCCTCGCTCGCCCTCGTCGCGTGCGGGGACGCCGACGGCGATGGCGACGGTGCCGATACGGGCATCGATCGCGAGCAACTGCTCGGCGAGGTTTCCGAGGTCCGCAGTCTGTTCGAGGAGCGCTCGCCGCTGCCGCCCGAACTGATCTCGGACGTCTCGTATGAAGAAGGGCAACTCGACGTGACGCTCGCTGACGACGCCGAGGGCGTCGAGCAGGCCGAGCAGGTCTGCAACGACCTCAGTGAGGCGATCCAGTTGCCGGACCTCGCGATCACCGTGCACGGACCGGACGGGAGCGAACTCGCGTCATGTGAGTTCGGCCAGTAGCGATGGCCGCCACCCCCGCCGAGGCATCGGTACCGTCGTCGCGCGCCTCGAATGAGCCGCCAGACGACGCGATTGCGTTCGAGCACGTCACGCGCCGCTTCGGCGAGCACGCCGCCGTCGACGACGTCTCGCTCACCGTGGGCCGAGGCGAGTTGTTCGGCCTCGTCGGGCCGAGTGGGTGCGGCAAGACCACGCTCATCCGCCTGATCGCTGGCCTCCTCGAACCCAGCGAGGGTGACGCCCTCGTGAACGGCACGGAGCCGACAGCGTTCAGCGCGCGGGAGCGGCAGGAACTGGGCTACATGCCGCAGGAGTTCAGCCTGTTCCCCTCGCTGTCGATCCAGCAGAACTGCGGCTTCGTGGCCGGGCTCTACGGGATGGGATGGTTCCACCGCCGACGACGGATCCGCGACGTGCTGACCTTCCTCGATCTATGGGATGCCAGGAAGCGCTCGGCGGGCCGCGCATCTGGAGGCATGCGTCGCCGCCTTTCGCTGGCGTGCGCCCTTCTCCACGAGCCACGCCTCATGCTCGTCGACGAGCCGACGGCCGGCCTCGACCCCGAGTTGCGGGTGCGCATCTGGGAGCACCTCCACGAGATCCAGGCTCGCGGCACGACGGTGGTCGTCACGACACAACTAATCGAGGAAGCTGAGCGCTGCGACTCCGTGGGGATCATGCGCGCAGGTCAACTGATCGCGCACGGGCCGCCCTCGGCGCTTCGCGCAAGCGCGGGCCTCTCCGAGATCGTGGAGGTCGAAGCCGAGGAGTTGGACCGCGCTGACGTCGCCGCGATCTGGTCGCTGCGCACCGTGCGGAACGCGCGCCTCGTCTCCTCGACTCGACTGCGCGTCGAGGTCGACGACGCCGAAGCCGCCCTCCCGGATGTCGCCGGGACGCTCCATGACCGCGGCCGCGTGGTGCATCGAGTGGACACGCACGAGGCGTCGTTCGAGGACGTCTTCCTCGAGCTGGTGGAAGCCTCCCGGAGGTGAGGGCATTCTGGCGCATCCTGTCGTTCTTCGAGCAATGGGCCGCCGAGGTGTTCCACCGGCCCATGCTGCTCTTCACGCTGGTGATTGCGCCGTTCCTCGTACTCCTCATCTTTGGCACAGGCGTCGAGTTGGGCGGACCGAAGCCGCGGACGATCATCGTGCAGCCGCCGGATGTCGATTACGACGTGGAGCCGATCGTGAACTCGCTGGAGCAGTACGTCGACTTCGTGGGGTTCGAGGAGAGCCTCCCGCTGGCGCGCGCGGCGCTCGAGCGGGGCGACATCGATGCGGTCGTCGTCGTACCTCGGACAGTGCAGGGGCATCTCCAGGCCGGGAACCAGGTGCCGCTGGAGGTGCTCATCGGCGAGGTGGACCCGGTACGCCGGAGCTACGCGCGGACGTTCCTCATGGACCAGGTCGGCGAGCTCAATCGGCAGGCGATCCGTGAGGCGGTCGGCCAGGCGCAGGCCGACGCGCCCAACCTCGGACTCATGGTCGAGCAGGCGCGCGGGTACCTCGATCTGATGGAGCAGGCACGCGGCGACGTGGAAGACATGCGCACTCAGGTGGCGGAGTTGCAGGCGCTGCTCGGTCCCGCCGCGGATTCGGTCGACCTCATATCGAACCGCGCCTCGGGCGTGGCGCTGCTGATCCCCGGGCTCGGCGGATCGGTCGATGACCTCCAGCGACTCAGCGCCACCCTGCAGAGCCTCCAGGCAGACGTAGCCGAGATCCAGCAGCGCCTGGACGGCGACGGGGAGGCGCTCCTCCCAACCGAGGCCGAGGTGGCCGAGATGCGCGCATCGCTCGAGGAGATCGAGCAGCTCGCGCTGCCGTTCACCGGGACATCGCCCGAGGTCATCGCCGAGCCGTTCGAGCTGATACTGCAGGACGTCACGCCCATCGAGCCGACCTTCACCGCCTTCTACTCCCCCGGCGTGGTCGCGCTGCTGATCCAGCACCTCGCGATCACCCTCGGCGCACTCGCCATCGCGGAGTCGAGGCTGCTGCGAGTCACTGACATGCTGCGCGTCTCCCCGATGCGTGCGTGGGAGGCGCTGGCCGGCAACTACATCTCGTACGGGGTCCTCTGTGCCGTCGCAGCCGGGTTCCTGCTCACCGCGCTCACGCTCATCCTCGACATCCCCGTCGCCGGATCCTGGGCGGTGGTCGCGGGGACACTCGCGCTGCTGATCGCGTGCTCGCTCGGCGTGGGCTTCGTGATCGCGCTCGTGTCCTCGTCGACGCAGCAGGCGACGCAGTTGTCGATGCTCGTGCTGCTCGCGTCGATCTTCTTCAGCGGCTTCGCGTTCGACCTCGAACAGCTGGTCGCGCCCGCGCGCTGGCTCGCCTACGCGTTCCCCGCCACCTACGGCATCCAGCTCCTGCAGGACGAAATGCTCCGAGGCCTCACGCGCTCCCCCGAGGCGCTCGCGATCCTCGGAGGTGGTGCGGTCGCCGCCTTCGCCCTCGCCTGGACGTTGATGCGCCGGGAGTTCCAGCCGGACTAGCGCGACCGGCCCGACGCGACTAGTGCGAATACGGGCAAATCGTGCACCTTCGGAAGTCGCGGTGCCAACGCGCTGTCGCCAAACTAGGGGCCGTGTCAGGATGAGCGGGCCAGCGCGTATCGGCTCCGCGCCGCTGCTAGTTAGTCCTCGATGTCCCTGCCTGGTTCACACCGCGCCGCGTGGGCCCTCCCCCTCGCAATCGTCGCCGTGACGATCCTCGTCGTGGTCACATCACTGCGCCCTGCCGAGGGCGCAACCACCCTGACGGTCTGCGCGGCGGGTCCACCCGGATGCACGTACACCACGATCCAGGCCGCTCTCGACGACATCCCGAACCTCGCCCCCGACACGGAGTACGTCCTCGAACTCGCGGCTGAAACGTACACCGAGAACATCACGGTCAACGTGGATGCGAGCGTTCAACTCGTAGGTGTCCCCGGCGGCGCTACCGTCCTCGACGGCGGTGGTGCCGGCCGCGTCATCGACCTCCAGAACGCAGGAGGGTCACAGTTAGTTCTGCGCGACATGACCATCACGGGCGGAAACGCGGCCGGCGACGGCGGCGGGATCCGGAACGGGGCGACCCTCGAGCTGTACGGCGTGATCATGTGGACGAACACTGCGAGCAATCGAGGCGGCGCGATCCACTCACCCTCGGGCACGTCGCTCACGATCGTGGATGCCGCGCTCGCGGGGAACACGGCCGGCCTGGCAGGCAGTTCGATGCAGGCGAACGGAACGTTGAGCGTCACACGGGCACTGATCGACGGTGAGACGATCGACCGGCAGGGCGCAGCCAGCGGGACCGCGACGATCACCGATTCCGCGATCGTGAACGGTGGACGCGTCTCCGCGAACAGCGTCGTCACGGTCTCCTCGTCGTGGTGGGGCGTCTCGACGGGGCCCACGGGCGCAACCCTCGACGGTGTCGCGGCCTCGACCTCGCACATCACCGGCCTGACCGTCACACCCTCGAACGCCACGCCGACGACGGGGACACCCGTGGATCTGACGGTCGTGCCGGCGTTGCTGCTCACGCCTCCGGGTGAACCTCCCGGGCCGGGTACGTACCACGGTCCGCTCACCGCGACGGTCACCCGCACTGGCGAGAACCCTGGCTCCTCGACCGCCACCGGGGAAGACACCGCGACGACCTCGTATACGGGCGCGAACGCCGGAGCCGACACCGTCACCGCCACCGTGCTCTTCGCCGGGCAGGCCGGCGGCGCGGGTGCCCTCACGGGTACCTCGACGGTGACGTGGCTCGCTGCCCCGGTCGCCGATGCGGGTGGCCCCTACACGGCGAATGAGGGCTCGGCGATCACCTTCGACGGCACCGGATCGACCTCAGCGGTAGGAGGCGAGACGTACCTCTGGGACTTCGGGGGCGGCGCGACCAGTACCGACGCCACGACCTCGCACACCTATGCCGACAACGGAACCTTCTCCCCGACACTGACCGTGACCGACGCGAACGGGAATGACAACGCCACGGCGAGCGTCACCATCTCGAACGTGGCGCCCTCGGTGAGTGCGGGCGGCGATGTGAGCATGACGCTGGGACAGACCGCGAGCCTCGCGCCCACGTTCACCGATCCCGGTGGGTCGGATGCACCGTGGACATATACCGTCGACTGGGGTGGCGGCTCGGGGCCGAGCGCTCCGGGATCGGCAGGCACGCCCGGCGTCCCGTTCAACCTCTCGCACACCTACGGCGCGGCGGGGAACTACACGGCAACCGTCTGCGTGCAGGACAAGGACAGTGGCAACGGCTGCGATACAGTCGCTGTCACGGTGAGCGCGCCACCACCGCCACCTCCTCCTCCACCGCCACCGGCCACCACCGCGACACCGACGGTCACCCCGATCCCGAGTCCGACCCCAACCCCATCAGCCACGCCATCGGCCACGCCGACGAGCACGCCCTCCCCTGTGCCGACGGCATCGCCCGTGCGCACGGCGCTCCCTTCCCCAAGCCCGACCCCCTCGTCGACGCCGCTCGCGACGAGCACTCCGAGCGCGACGCCGGAGCCCACCGCGGCGGCTACCAGCGTTGCGGCCCCGACCTCGACACCGCCTGACGCCACACCGCCTGCTTCCGGTGGTGGCCCCGCGGGAGCGCCGCCCTCGGGCGGCGGGGGTGCACCGACCTCGCCGGGTGCGTCTCCTTCGCCCGTGAGCAACGAGGGTGGACCGGGCAGCGGCCAGCAGGCTGTCATGCCCATGTCGGTGGCGCCGGGGCAGCGTCCCGCATCGCTGCTGCAGAGCGTGGACACCTCGACGACCCGGGGTGGAAGACCAGTTCCACCGGCCGAGGCCGAGACGCGCGCGCAGATCCGCAACATTGCGACGGCCGGCGCCGGGTTCAGCGGAGGCGTCGTCCCCTGGTACGCGTCCCAGTCGATCGATGAACGCGCGGTCGCGGGCGCCCTCGTCTCGGGTGGCGCGTTCCTTCCGCTGATGTTCGGCTCCGGGCCCGGTGGTGGGTCGGGTGGTGGTAGCGGGGCTCCCGCGGGGCCCGGAGGCGGCGCGCCGGGCGACTCTTCGCGGTCCGCCGACCGAGGTGACGCGCGACGTGACGATGACTCGGCTGGTGCCGACGAAGGGGATGACGATGTCGCAGCAACCTAGGAGCGCGCAGTCGCAGATCAAGATTGGGACGCTCTTCGCGGAGGGCGTCTCCGTCCACCAGATCTGGCCCTACGTGCTCGCGATCTTCCTCGCGGGGGCGGCCTCCACGGCCCTCGGGATCACGATCCTCGAGAGCGACAAGATGATCATGGCCGGCATGATCCTCACCGGACTTGGCATCGCCAGCATGTGGCTGCCGGGCAAAGGGCGCCTCCAGCTGCGCACCGTACTGGTGCTCCTTGCGTTCGTCGCCGGCAGCGTGTTCACCGCCGTGTCGCTCACGATCCAGCCATCGAACCCGATGCTGTTCGCGGGAATGGTGCTGTCCTCCACGGGGATCGCCGGCATGTGGTCGATCGGCAAGACCGGCCGTCTCGTCCTCGGCGTCGCGAGCACGTTCGTCGCCGGCATCCTGCTGCAGGCGGTCGGGCTCACGCTGGCACCGTCCGACCTCCTCGTGATGATGGGGATGTTCCTCGTGAGCGCCGCCGTCTTCGGGATGTGGTTCGAGGGCAACCGCGAGAGCTAGGCATCCCCGGCCGGCAAGCAGCCTAGCCTCCCTCGTTGGCGGGGGGACGGGTATCCTCGGCAATGGTGCCTTGCGAGGGTTGGCTCCCCTCGACTCGTTCCCGCATTGAACAGGCCACCCTGAACGCGCCCGCAGTCGCGCCCTCGCCGGGCGAAAGTTGGAGTTCCGCATGCCCGCCGTCGTCGTCATCGGAGGCCAGTGGGGAGATGAGGGCAAGGGCCGGGTGGTGGACTTCCACTCCCAGTACTGCTCGGTCATCGCTCGCTACTCAGCCGGGAACAACGCCGGCCACACGATCATCAACGACCGAGGCAAGTTCGCGCTCCACCTCGTGCCCGCCGGGATCTTCCGCGGCGAGAAGGCATGCGTCATCGGCAACGGTGTAGTCATCGATCCGGCGAAGCTGATCGAAGAGATCGCGATGCTGACCGAGCGAGGCGTCAGCACCGCCCGCCTGATGATCAGCGACCACGCCCACGTCATCATGCCGTGGCACCCGATCATCGACCGCGCCGAGGAGGCCCTCAAGGGTGACCTCGCGATCGGGACGACGGGCACGGGGACCGGGCCGGCGTTCTACGACAAGGTCGCGCGCATCGGCATCCGCGTGGCGGATCTCCTCGACAGCACGTATTTCGAGTGGAAGCTCCGGCACGCGCTGGAGTACAAGAACCGCGTCCTGCGGGACCTGTACCAGCTTCCGCCGCTGGAGTTCGAGCCGATCTTCAAGGCGTACACCGAGTACGGCGAGCGGATGCGCCCGTACGTCGCCGACACGATCTCCTACGTCCAGGACGCCGACGACCGCGGCGAGTTCATCCTGCTCGAGGGCGCCCAGGGCAGCCTGCTCGACCTCGACACCGGCACGTATCCGTACGTGACCTCGTCGGTGCCGGCCTCGGTCGCTGCGGGTGGTGCGATCGGAATCGGCCTTGGGCCGACCGCGATCCAGCGGGTGGTCGGGGTCTACAAGTCCTACCAGACGCGCGTCGGCAACGGGCCCATGCCCACCGAGATGCTGTCCGGTGACGCGATGGTCATGCTCCGCGAGGGCACGGGCGGCGCTGCCGGCACCGCCGAGTACGGCACCACGACCGGGCGCGCGCGTCGGGTCGGTTGGTTCGACGGCGTCCTCGCGCGGTACACGGCGAAGCTCAACGGCGTCACCTCGGTGGCGCTCACGCGGCTCGACTCGCTGTCGGCGCTCGAGAGCATCAAGGTCTGCGTGGCGTATGAGGTGGACGGCGAGCGCGTCACCACGCTGCCGGCCACCCTGCCGGCGATGGAGCGCGCCAAGCCGATCTACGAAGAACTCCCGGGCTGGGGGAAGGACGTGACCCACGTCCGCCACCTGGGCGACCTGCCGACCGAGGCGCGCCAGTATGTGCGTCGCATCGAGCAGATCCTCGGCGTGCAGGTGGACATGATCTCGGTGGGGCCGGAGCGCGACCAGGCGATCGTGACGCGAGACGTCTTCGGCGCCTCAATCGATCCGTAAGGAGAGCCCATGTCCATGGGACTGATCTCGATGATCATCCACGTCACGGCGGCGGTGGCCTTCGTGGGCCCGCAGTTGCTGATGTTCTACGCGGTTACGCCTGCCTCGTGGCTGATTGAGGACGAAGCGCTAAAGCGCCAGGTGATCGCCGTGATCGCTCGGCGGTTCGGGGCGCTCGCCGGGATCTCGCTCCTGACGCTGCTGATCACCGGGCTATACCAGTTCTACACGGTGGTTCCGGAACCCATTCAGAACGAGATGATGGACTACCGCTTCGGGATGATCTTCGTGACGAAGATGACGATGTTCACCGTCGTGCTCGTGCTCGTGCTGCTGCACGCGATGATCTTCTCGCGCCGCATCCGCCGCATCTCCGAGGCGGTCGACGCCGGCGAGGCCACCTCCGCGGACCTCGAGGCTGCGCGCATGCGCTCGTTCTTGTTCTCCGCGCTGCTGATGCTCGTCTCCATCGCCACGCTGTGGCTCGGCGTCACGCTGGGCCACGCCGAGTACTCCTACGTGTTCAACGGATAGTCACGTGACCCCTGAGGAACGCGATGCCCTGCCCACCCTCCCGGACCTGCTCCGGCCGGGCCTCGACCTCGTGTTCGTCGGGATCAACCCGGGTGAGCGTTCCGCCGAGCGAGGCCACTACTACGGCCACCCCGGCAACGCGTTCTGGCGCCGGCTCTCCGCGTCACCCCTCGTCGGGCGCGACGTGACGTGCGAGGACGACGCATCACTGCTCGACCTCGGCATCGGGTTCACCGACGTGGTGAAGCGCGTGATCACGGACAGCGCGCAGATCTCGGGCGCGGAGTTCGAGGCAGCACGGCCGGCCTTCCTCGAGCGGATCGAAGCGGCTGCGCCACGTGCGGTCTGCTTCACCGCGACCCGGCCGTTCGAGGCGGTCTACCCCCGGGCTTGGACCTCGCGGGGGTGGGGGCGGCAGGATGTCCCTCCGTTGGCGGGCGCCGAGGTCTGGGTGATGCCCTCCCCGTCAGGCCGCGCGGCCGGGTACCACGGCGAGATCGACCAGGTGCTCGCCGACCTTGCGAGGTCGTTGGGCTGGAACCGGCGCTCGGATGATCGACGACAGCAGGGACGGGGCGCAGCATGACGTTCGACGAACCGGGCGAGGAGCGCTTCCGCCCCGACGACGGCTGCCCCCTGTTCAGCCAGGCGCTGGAGGATCACCTCGTGGCCGTATCCCGGGGCCAGGCTCCGAACCGCGGCCGCTTCTGCGGAAACTGCTACACCCCAATCGGCCCGGCGACCGAGGCATGCCCGCACTGCGGTGAGAGCACCTCGACGGGGCTGAAGCCTGTCACGTCTGTCCCGAACTCAGTCACCGAGGCACTTCGCGAGCAGCGCAAGATCGAGTCGCGCTGGGTGACGTGGATGGCCTACCTCGGGCTGCTCGTCGCGATCGTGGGTGGGCTCGTCTTCGTGCTCGCCGTCCCCGTGCTACAGGACAGTCTGATCTGGGCGACCGTGGTGTACGGCCTGATCCTGCTCATCGGCGGCCGCTCGCTGGCGGGCATCCTCGGTGGGTACTACGGCGACCGCATCGGGTTCGAGCGCGCCCGCGCGAAGACCCGCGCGACGTGGGAGCAGATCGTCGCCGAGCGCTCCGAGGCGCGTAGCTCGCGCTAGCGGACGCCGCGCCGCGGTCGAGATGTGCGGCCCGCGCGCATCTCCGGCAGGCGGCCGGGGTGGCGCACCAACCACTGCACGCGCCGGTACCCCCACAGGTAGTGGAACACCACGAGCCCGCCGAGGATCGCCGCCGCGACCAGCTGCCCGACGACGGCGAGGAGGATGACCGCCGCCGCGAAGAAGTCTGCCTCGACGCACAGCCGCACGAGCCCCGGGACCGGGATCGGCGCGACCTTCCCCGCGGGATCGCCGTCGACGCGGAGCGTGCCCCAGACCGCCGCCGCCAGCACCGGGAGAGCGACGCTGAGGACGACGCTCACGAGCGTGTCGTCGACGAGGTTCCACCCGGCGTAGCCGAACGCGACGAGGGCGGCGACCTCCAACACCAGCCGCAGCACCTCGTTGGGGCCGATCTCGACCTCAGAGACACTCCTGCGCGTTCGGTTCACCTCAGGCTCCTGTCAGTTCCATAGCGCGTGCGCCACGCATAATCGCCACGGTAGCGATACATCCTGGACGCCGGACCGCGGCGCCTTCATGGGGTCGATTCGATGACAGTACTCGGTCAGTCATCGCGCGCCTCCACGCGCAGCGCCATCGCTCGGCGCGCGCTGGTGCGCGCCCTCACCGTCGGGCTCATCGCCCTCGCCACGCCGGTGCTCGCGGCCTGCGCCGGAAACGAGGAGCCCGAGGGCCCGCCACCACCGTCAGTCGCGGTCGCTGCTGGGCCGGCCTCGTTCACGATCGGCGGGACGTTCCAGCCGGGCGTGAACCGCATCACGTTCAACAACGCCGGCGAGCGCCCACGCAACGCACAACTCGTCCGCCTCGGCGAGGGGTCCACGCCTCGGCAGCTGCTCGACGTGATCGAGGCAGGCACACGCTGGCCGGAGTGGGCGACGTACGTCGGGGGCCCCGGCCTGACGGAGCCTGGCCGCTCGATGTCCTACGAGGTGGTGCTGGAGCCAGCGCAGTACGTCATGCTCTCGCTGCTACCCGACAACGGCGGAGCGCTGCGCATCCAGCCGAACGTCGTGCACGCGTTCCTCGTAGAGGGCGAACCGACCGGCGCCGCGGCGACGCGCCCGACGCTCACCGTCACGGCCGGCCGCGCCGCACTCGAAGCACCGTCGACGCACGGCCCGGGCGATGTCCGCCTCCGCCTGATGAACGAGGACGACACCCCGCACGACGTCTCAGTCTTCGCCCTCGACGAGGGCGCGACCCCGGAGGACCTCGTCGCCTACCTCGACGGCCGCACTGCCGAGGCGCCGGGAGTGTTCGCGGGAGGTGTGCAGGCGGTGGAGCCCGGCGAGAGCGGGCTCGCGGTGCTGTTCCTCACGGCCGGTGAGTACGCCTTGGTGTCGTTGTTCCCGGAACCGGACGGCATGACCCCCGGGTTCCAGGTCGGGATGATCCGAGGTCTGACGATCGAGTAGCGCGCCTCGGTTGAGAGTTCTCGGACCCTCTCCCCGGCCCTCCCCCTGAGGGGGAGGGGGCCGGAGTCCGGAGGGGCGGAGCCGCCGGACGGCCGACCTACGCCGTGGCGGCCTCGGAGAGGGCGCCCTTGATGTCGATCGGGTGCCGCTGGAGTTCCGCGTCGATGACGGCGGCGGCGCCCTCGGACGGGTCGATGAGCGGGAGGCGCGTCGGGCCGACGTGGAGGCCGACCTGGTTGAGGGCGTACTTCACCGGGATCGGGTTGCTTTCGATGAAGAGCACGTCGACCAGCGTCTGCATCCGGTGGTGCATCCGGGCCGCCTCGGGCAGACGTCCGTCCAGGATCGCGTCGATCATGGCGCGGATCTGGAAGCCGATGAGGTGCGACGCAACCGAGATCACGCCGAACCCGCCGAGGGCCATGACCGTGAGGGTGTCGGAGTCGTTCCCGGACCAGACCCGGAAGTCCGGCGGGGCGACGTCGATGATGGCGCCGATCTGGTTGAGCTCGCCGCTCGCTTCCTTGATGCCGACGATGTTCGGCTCTTCGGCGAGGCGGAGCACCGTGCTGACGTCGATGTTCAGCGCGGCGCGGCCCGGGACGTTGTAGAGCACGCACGGCAGCGCGGTGCTCCGGGCGATCGCGTGGAAGTGCTGGATGAGCCCCTCCTGCGGGGGCTTGTTATAGGCGGGGACGGTGAGGAGCACGCCGTCCATGCCCTCGCGCTCGGCGGCCTCGGTGAGGCGGACGGAGCGGCGCGTGTCGTTGTTCGTCGCGCCGGCGATCACAGGGATCTCGGGACCAACGGCTTCCTTCACGGCACGCCAGACCTCGACGGTCTCGTGCTCGTCGAGGGCGGGCGCCTCCCCGGTCGAGCCGGTGGCGACGATGCCCTCGGTGCCAGAGTCCACGAGGGCTCGCGCGAGCAGCTTGGTCTGCTGGAGATCGACCTCCCCGTCATGGGTCATGGGGGTGACCATCGCGGTCATGAGTCGGCCGAAGGGGGCGGACATGGGGCTCCTCCGAAGGGGCCGCGCAACGTACGAGGTATGCGCAGGGTGTGAGTGTGCAGTGTAGCGAGCGTGTGCTGCTGCGCGAGAGTTCTCGCGAAACAGCATCAGCGAAGGTGTGAGGGTCCGGGGCGAGCCGGAACCTCGAGGATTCGGCGTAGCGCTGCGGATGATCGGGAGCCAGTCCCCCACCCCATCCCTCCCCCATGAAGGGGGAGGGGGTCAGACCGGAGGGGGAGGGGAGGGAGGCGCCAGGATCGTCTCGGGCGGTACGCCTAGGCCTTGGCTTTGGCAGCCTTCGCGTAGTTGAAGACGAGGTCTCGCTTCAGCATCTCTTCGGCGATCTGGATCGCGTTGAGGGCTGCACCCTTGCGGAGGTTGTCGGTCAGGCACCAGAACGTGACGCCGTTCTTGGCGGTGCGGTCCGGCCGCAGCCGCGCGACGAACGCGCGGTCGTCGCCCGCGATGTCGAGGGGGGTCACGTACTTCGTGGGGTCCGCGATGACCTCGACGCCGGCCTGCGCCTGCAGCGCCGCGACGAGGTCGGCGATCTCCACGGGACGTTCGAACTCGGCGTGGACGACCTCGGCGTGTCCGACGGCGACCGGGACGCGGACGCAGGTAGCGGCGAAGGGCAGGGCGTCCAGGTGGAGGAGCTTGCGCGTCTCATTGCGCATCTTGAGCTCTTCCTTGGTGTAGTAGTCCTCCTCGGCGTCGAACGTGTCGACGTGAGGCAGGACGTTCCCGGCGATCTGCACGGGGTACTGCTCCGGCGCCGGCACGGGCTGGCCCTTGCCGATCGCCTCGACCTGCGCGTTCAGCTCGGCCACGGCGGCGGCGCCGGTGCCGGAGACGGCCTGGTAGGTGGACGCGATCACGCGGGTGAGCGGCGCGACGCTGCGCATGGCGTGGAGCGCCATCGCGAGCGGCGTGGTGGTGCAGTTCGGGATCGAGACGATCCCCTCGTGCCACTCCAGGTCGTCACCGTTCACCTCGGGGATCACGAGGGGAACCGTGGGGTCCATGCGGAAGGCGGACCCATCGTCGATCATCACCTTGCCGCGCTCCTTGAGCCACGGCCCCCACTGCTTCGACACCTCGGACGAGGCGGAGCAGAAGACGATGTCGGCGTCGGCGAGGGCTTCCTCGGTGGTCTCTTCCACGACGATGTCGCTGCCGTCCGGGGCGCCCTCGAGCGGCCCGTCGTAGCGGAGCACCTTGCCCTTCGAGCGAGCGGACGCGAGGAGCTTGAGCTTCTTCATGGGGAGCTTCCGCTCGGCCGCGATCTTGAGGAAGACATCCCCAACAGCGCCGGTGGCCCCGATGACAGCTACGGTCGGCTCCACGATCAGATCTCCTCGATGACTCGGGACGCCCTCGATGGGTAGAGGTTGCTGGGGCGCCCGAGATGGCGATGCCGCCTCACGGCGGCAATACCCAGTGTACGGGAGTCAGCGGTAGGGAGGGAGGGAGGGATCTGCTTATCGCTCCGCCCATCTGAGGAGTTCGGACAGCTTCAAGTTGCGCCCGGGTGAATCGTCCGAGAGCCCGGGCAGTCCGGCCGCCATGACCCATACGCCGCATCCCTCTCGCATCGACTGAGAGTGGCTCCTCAGAGCCACTCTCAGTCTCTAGCAAGAGGTTACGGAGCGGCGCAGAACGCCTCTACGACCGCCTTCACTTCCTTGACGCTGAGCTCATTGAAGTCAGCGAGGTTCCCGATGCCTGGGGCGTCAAGCTGCTCCTTGCTGGCCTGTGCCAGGTAGGCAGTGGTCTGTCCTGCACAGTTCTTGTCACCAGGCGTACCCGGCGCGTCCGCCTGACCGGCCATCGCCGTGCCGGCCGCTGCGGAGAACAGGAACCCGGTGGCAAACACAGCAGAAAGAATCTTGGTGCGCATTTCAACCCTTAACAGAAAGTAGACGGTCGTTTCGAGGGCGTGGAGAAGATTGCTAGCTCGGGCCGCCCCCCTCTCGTATCTGTCGCGAATCTGTGCCCCGCATGCTTAGCACACTCGGTGCAATAACAGTCAATGAGTCGTTGACGTTTCTGAGCGTCATTGCGTAGTGAACACACCCTCGGGTTTCACCGATCTGCTTCCCATTCGGCACGCACTCGCCGGCCCGATAGGGTCGCGAAGCCTGCCCAGCCGGCCGGAGTCCCCCGCTCACTCACTACACCCCCACCTCAAACCCGGCCTTGCGCTTCGGTTCCACTGCCGAGGCGCCCGCGAGGACCTCGTCGACAAGGCCGTACTCCTTCGCTTCCTCGGCGGTCATGTAGCGGTCCCGGTCGAAGTCACGGGTGATCTCCTCGATGGTGCGGCCGGTGCGCTCGGCGAGGAGTTCGCGGAGGCGCTGGTTCATCCGCACGAGCTCGGCGGCGGCGATCTCGACATCGCGGGTCTGGCCCTGCGCTCCGCCAAGGGCCTGGTGCTGGTGGATGGTGGCGCTCGGCAGGGCGTAGCGCTTCCCCTTCGCGCCGGCGGCGAGGATGGCCGTACCCATGCTGGCGCTGAAGCCGACGGCGATGGTGGAGACGTCCGCCCGAATGAGGTTCATCGTGTCGATGATCGCCATGCCTGCGTAGACCTCGCCGCCCGGGGAGTTCACGTACATCGAGATGTCGCGGTCCGGATCCTCGCGATCGAGCCAGAGGAGCTGGGCGACGATGGAGTTCGCCATCTGCGACTCGACCTGGGTGCCGAGGT
>Ga0209024_1000824_pt1 | contig 38464 bp, 32 predicted proteins | sample AutmiccommunBRH5_FD_187380 | JGI IMG/M metagenome (GOLD analysis project Ga0209024, IMG submission 187380) | Deep subsurface microbial communities from Mt. Terri, Switzerland - Autotrophic microbial communities BRH/5 (SPAdes) (version 2) | ecosystem: Environmental > Aquatic > Deep subsurface >... | reverse complement strand
TCCAGCAGCACCACCTCGAACCCGTCCATCGCCGCCTGCAGCGCGCAGATCGGGTCGACCTCGGTCACCTTCACGCGGGCGCCGGCGCCTTGCAGCGAGGCGGCAGAGCCCTTGCCGACATCGCCATAGCCGCAGACCACGGCGACCTTGCCGGCCATCATGGTGTCGGTGGCGCGGCGGATGCCGTCGACCAGCGATTCCTTGCAGCCATACTTGTTGTCGAACTTCGACTTGGTGACCGAGTCGTTCACGTTGATCGCCGGGAAGGGCAGCAGGCCCTTCTTGTGCAGGTCATACAGGCGGTGAACGCCCGTGGTGGTTTCTTCCGACACGCCCTTGATCGCGGCACGCTGCGCGGTGAACCAGCCCGGCGAGGCGGCGAGGCGCTTCTTGATCTGCGCGAACAGACACACTTCCTCATCCGAGGTCGGCACGTCGATCAGCCCCGTCTCACCGGCCTCGACCCGCGCCCCCAGCAGGATGTAGAGCGTGGCATCGCCGCCATCGTCGAGGATCATGTTGCAGGTGCCTTCCGGGAACTGGAAGATCTTGTCGGTATAGGCCCAGTAATCCTCCAGCGTCTCGCCCTTGGTGGCAAAGACCGGGATACCGGCTTCGGCAATGGCGGCCGCGGCATGGTCCTGGGTCGAGAAGATGTTGCAGCTGGCCCAACGCACATCGGCGCCAAGCGCCTTCAGCGTCTCGATCAGAACCGCCGTCTGGATGGTCATGTGCAGGCTGCCGGCGATGCGCGCGCCCTTCAGCGGCTGCGTGGGACCAAATTCCTCACGCAGGGCCATCAGGCCCGGCATCTCGGTCTCTGCAATGTCGAGTTCCTTGCGGCCATAGGCTGCGAGGGCAATGTCCTTGACGATGTAATCCATTGGCAGCCGATGCCTCCTGTCCAAATAATTCAGAACAGGAAGTAGCATTACCGAGCGCTTGCGGCAATGCGCAGCGCCCGGCGATTTATCAAGGATTGCTTGGGCTCAGCCGGCTGCGAGCGTCTCGAGTCCGGTTTCCCCGGCCCAGTCGCGCCCGGTCTCGATCACGCAGGCGATGCCGTCGGTGCGGGTGGCAAGCATCGTCCAGGTGCCAAGACGCTCCGAGGCCCAGAGTTCGACGAAGATCCCGTCCCGCTCTTGCGGCGCACCAACGCGGGTTTCCTCGAAGTCATTCGCCAGCTTCTCGGTTACGGTCACCCGCACGTCGCAATAGGGCTCATCATAGGCCTGATCGTCGCCATAGGCGGTGACAAGGTCAAGCACGGCAAGGTTTTCAAGGCTCGGCGCCTCGATGCTTCGCTGCGCCGCGTCGGAGGGCGGCGCAAGGCGATAGGAGAACGACTCGGCCGGCGCGGTCATCGCCAGCGTGGCGGCTGCGACGACGAGGCCGAGCGCGGCGAACACGGTGGCGGTTTGCGGGGTTTTCATCAGCGGCTCCTTTGAGGTCCGGGTGATGTTTGCGGGGATCGGCTTGCGCCCAAGCGCGGCCTGATCGGTTGATAGTCGCCGGAACAACCGCCGGCGCCGGCATTTGGTTCCCCCTGCGGCGTTTACAGGGCAGCGGCCTGCCCGTAATCAAGGCGCAACGATCCCAAATAAGACGGTTGTCATGGCCCGAGTTTCCCCAAAAACCCCGCGCGCCTGGCAGAGGATGCTGTCAGGCCGGCGCCTCGATCTGCTGGACCCGGCGCCGCTGGATATCGAGATCGAGGATATCGCCCATGGGCTGGCCTTTGTCGCCCGCTGGAACGGGCAGACCCGTGGCGACTTTGCCTATTCGGTGGCCGAACATTCGCTGCTGGTGGAGGAAATCTTTGCGCGGCTGGTGCCGGACGCGCCGGTGAAATGGCGGCTGGCGGCGCTGCTGCATGATGCACCGGAATATGTGATCGGCGACATGATCAGCCCGGTGAAATCCGCCATCGGCCCGGCCTATGGCGAATTGGACCAGCGGCTGACGGCGGCGGTGCATCTGCGCTTTGGCCTGCCAGCAATGCTGCCCTTGGGCATCAAGAAGGATATCAAGCGGGCCGACCGGCTGTCTGCCTGGCTGGAGGCGGTGCAGATCGCCGGCTTTACCGCGGCCGAGGCCGACAAATTCTTCGGCCGTCCGGACCGGGCCGTGATGCAGGGGCTGGAAATCCGTCTGCGGCCCCCGGCCGAGGTGCGGGCGGAGTACACCGCCCGCCACCGGGATCTCTTGGCATTGATGCCGTAGCTCAGATCGCCAGATCGTCCAGGCTCTTGCCGTCCTTCAGCGCAGCCTCGACCCAACGCGGCCGACGGCCCCGGCCGGTCCAGGTATCGGACGGGTTAGCCGGATTGGCATATTTCGGCGCGGCGGACTTGCGCTTCTTCTGCACCTGCACGCCGGTCAGCTCTGCCAGCGAGAAGCCCAGTTTGCGGGCGGTTTCTTCAAGCTCGCTCAGCGCTTCTTTTTTCTTGCGGTCCTCGAACGTGGCAATCGCGCGCGAGACCTGGGTCTGCAGGTCGCGCAGTTCTTTCAGCGATAGATCGTCCAGGTTGAATGCGTTCATCATTGATCCTTTAATACTCATCCCCACGCGGTCATTTAATTCGTGGGAATGGCGAATGCAAAGAAAAAACCCCGAAACGGCGCTCCGGGGCATTTTTGCGTAAGCGAACGGCAAATCTCCGCCAGTGTCAGCGCGGGCTGCGCTTCGCCAGGATGCGCTGCAGCGTCCGGCGGTGCATGTTCAGCCGCCGCGCCGTTTCGCTGACATTGCGGTCGCACATCTCATAAACGCGCTGGATATGCTCCCACCGCACCCGGTCGGCCGACATCGGATTTTCAGGGGGCGGCGGCAGTGCCTCGCCGGTCGACAGCAGTGCCGCGGTGATGTCATTGGCATCGGCCGGCTTGGACAGATAGTCGGTGGCGCCCATTTTCACCGCGGCCACGGCCGTGGCGATGGCGCCGTAACCGGTCAGCACCACGATCCGCGCATCGGGCCGCTTCTCGCGCAGCGCCTCGACCACGTCGAGCCCGTTGCCGTCTTCCAGCCGCAGGTCGATCACCGCATAGGCCGGGGCCGATTGCTGGACGATGGCCTTGCCTGCCGCCACGCTTTCAGCGGTGACAGGGGCGAAACCTCGTTTTTCCATGGCGCGGGCAAGCCGGGTGACGAAAGGTGCATCATCGTCGACCAGCAAAAGGGACCTGTCCGGCCCCAGCTCGGCATGTTCGTCCTCGGCCATTTTTCGAGTATCCCCCACATCGTCCGTTGAATCGTTCTAGGGCGTTAGACGGCTGGGGTCAATTTCTGCCTAGCTGGCGGCCTCGATGAAGCACGCGGCCCGCTCGGCCATCTGCTGCGGTTCCACATCCCGGTTGAAATATTCGACGAAACCGTGGCCGGGCAACACCAGATAGGTCTGGGTCGAATGATCGACGAGGTAATAATCGTCCTCGGCAGGCTGCGCCTTGTAATAGGTGCGATAGGCCTGACTTGCCGCCCGCACCTGCTCTTCGCTGCCGGTGAGGCCGATCATCCGCGGATGCATCATCGCCGCAAATTCCCCCATCACCTCGGGCGTGTCACGCTTCGGGTCGATGGAAATGAACACCGGGGTGACCTGATAGCCCATTTCCTCCAGCGCATCGACCGCCTCGGCATTGCGGGCATTGTCGAGCGGGCAGACATCGGGGCAAAAGGTATATCCAAAATAGATCAAACTCGGACCGGTAATGACATCGGCATCGGTGACGGTCGCGCCGGTCTTGTCCACCAGCGTGAACGGCCCGCCAATGGCACCCGCGCCGCCCGCGACCACGCCCTGGCGGCAGTCGGCGAACTGGTCGCCGCCGCCGCGGGTCAGCGCGAAGCTGACCACCAGCCCGATCGCCACCACCGAAACCGCCGCGACCGCTAGCCTCTGCGTTGAAACTGCCATACCAAATCTCCCAGCCATATGGCGCATTGATCCCTCATCCGGGCGTCACTATCAATCCCGCAAGCGCCAGTTGCGACATCGAGACCGCCCATGCCCGACACCGTCGACACCATTCCGCGCGAAACGCACAGCGATTGGGTGCGCCTGCAGACGCTGATCCTGCTGCGTTGGGGGGCGATCACCGGCCAGTTGGTGGCGATCACCGTCGCCTGGCGGTTCTACGGCATCCAGTTCAACCTTGGTGCCTGCTTCCTGGTGGTGGGCGCGGCGATCATCGCCAACCTGGTGTCGATCTTCGTCTATCCGGTCAGCAAGCGGCTGACGCAGACCGAGGCGGTGATGACGCTGCTGTTCGACACCGCGCAGCTGGCGCTGTTGCTGGCGCTGACCGGCGGGCTGCACAATCCCTTCGCGCTGCTGATCCTCGCCCCCGCCACCATCGGCGCCAGCGCCCTCAAGACCCGGGCGACGGTGTTCCTGGCGGCCGCGACCATCGCGATGGTCACGCTGTTCGGCTATGCCAACCTGCCGCTGCGGATGCCCGATGGCAGCCAGATCCGGGTGCCGCCGCTGGTGGAGTTCGGGCACTGGCTCGCCATCGTGATCGGCGTGGTGTTCTTCGGCATCTATGCCCGGCGCGTTTCGTCCGAGATCCACACCATGGGCGATGCGCTGCTGGCGACGCAGATGGCGCTGGCGCGCGAGCAGAAGCTGACGGACCTTGGCGGCGTCGTCGCCGCCGCGGCGCATGAGCTTGGCACGCCGCTGGCCACGATCAAGCTGGTCAGCGCCGAGCTGATCGACGAACTGGCCGACCGGCCAGACCTGCGCGAGGATGCCGAACTGATCCGCAGCCAGGCCGACCGCTGCCGGGATATCCTGCGATCCATGGGCCGCAGCGGCAAGAGCGACCGGCTGATGCACAGCGCGCCGATCCTGCAGGTGCTGCGCGACGCGGCAGAGCCCCATGCCGCCCGCGGCAAGGCGCTGCATTTCGACGCCGCCCCCGGCCCCGGCGGCGATGACCGCCAGCCGCTGATCCTGCGCCAGTCCGAGGTGATGCACGGGCTGCGCAACCTGATCCAGAATGCGGTGGATTTCGCTCGCGCCAATGTCTGGATCGATGTGGAATGGACGCCCTCGCAGATCGTCATCCGCATCGTCGACGATGGGCCGGGCTATCCGCCGCAACTGTTCGGCCGGCTGGGGGACCCGTTCACCCGCCGCCGCTCCAGCGATGCGGATCGCGCACAGCGCCCGGAATACGAAGGCATGGGCCTTGGCCTTTTCATCGCCAAGACCCTGCTGGAGCGGACCGGCGCCGAGATGACCTTCGCCAATGCTGCCGACCCGTTTCTGAGGACCGATGAACGCCCGCAGCGCAGCGGCGCGATTGTCGAGGTGATCTGGCCCCGCGACCGGATCGCCGCCCCCGGGAACGGCCCGCTTGGTGAGAACCTTCGCATCGAGGAGTGACCGGGGCGCCACGATCTCCCGAAGGTTGCAAGAATTTCTCTTCTGCCCGCTAGGGTTAACTGCCCATTAACCAATCGCTCCAAGACTGACCCGGTATCCTCCACAGCCCGCAACCGGGAAGGGTCAGCCAGCAGATGCCACCGAACTGGGCCTTCGCCCTCATCCTCGTCGTTACATCCTTCGGCTCGGCCGTCGCGGCCTTGGCGCTGCTCTCGGCGCTGACCCCGCGCCGCGGTCCGCCCCGCAAGCTGGCAGAGGTGGAACCGGCGATGGAGGAGGCGGTTTTCCTCTTCGACGATCAGGCGCTGATCGATGCCTCGGCCCCCGCCCGCGCCCTGATGCAGTCGACGCCGCTTCGCGGCAGCGACTGGGCCCGGCTCTGCGCCTTTCTCGGCCCGCAGTTTGACCGGTTCGAGGCGGAAATGGCCCGCCTCGCCGAGCGCGGCAGCCTTGAGCTGAAGGGGGCTGGCCCGGCCCCCTTGCGGCTGAGGGCCGAGATGATCTCGGGTCTGGCGCGGATCACCCTCTCGGACCCCGAGGCCGAGGGGCAGGGACGGATGGTCGATGCCCTCAGCCTGCGCGCGATGGAGGATGAGCTGGAGGGCCTGCGCCAGACGGCCGACGCGCTGCCGGTGCTGGCCTGGCGCCAGGATGCGCGCGGCGAGGTGACCTGGGCGAACCGTGCCTATCTGCTGCAATCGGGCGCGCTGACCGGCGATGCCGAGGATCCCTGCCTCTGGCCGCTGCCGCGCCTGTTCGACCTGGGGCCCGCGGCGCCTTCCGCCAGCGCCCCGCAGCCCCCAAGGCGGATGCGGCTCGACCTGCCGGGGCGGGACAAGCCGCTGTGGTTCGATTGCCACAGCTTTGAGACCGCCAGCGGCGCCATAAACTTCGCCCTGCCCGCCGATGCCACGGTGCGGGCGGAAACCGCGCTGCGCGAATTCGTGCAGACCCTGACCAAGACCTTCGCGCATCTGCCCATCGGGCTCGCGATCTTCGACCGGCAGCGGCAGCTGGCGCTGTTCAACCCGGCACTGCTCGACCTCACGACGCTTGGCCCCGACTTCCTCTCTGCCCGCCCGACGCTGTTCTCCTTCCTCGACCGCCTGCGCGAGGCGCGGATGATCCCCGAGCCCAAGGATTACCGCAGCTGGCGCCAGCAGATGACCGAGCTGGAAAAGGCCGCCTCGACCGGCCACTACCAGGAGACCTGGACCCTGCCCTCGGGCCTGACCTATCAGGTCACCGGCCGCCCGCATCCCGATGGCGCGGTGGCACTGCTGCTCGAGGATATTTCGGCCGAGGTGTCGCTGACCCGCCGCTTCCGTTCGGATCTGGAACTGGGGCAGGCGGTGATCGACAGCCTGCCCGAGGCAATCGCGGTGTTCTCGCCCGCAGGCGTGTTGGTGATGTCGAACGCCGCCTATGCGCGGATGTGGGGCACCGATCCCTCGACCACCCTGGGTGAAGTCGGCGCGGCCTGTTCGATGCGGCTCTGGCAATCGGGCAGCCTGCCGAACCCGATCTGGGCCGATGCGCGCGATTTCATCTCCAGCATCGGCCCCCGCGCCGACTGGACCGCCGAGGCGGTGCTGCAGACAGGCGAGCGTGTCGCCTGCCGATTCCAGGCCATCGCCGGCGGCGCGACGCTGGTGGGCTTCCTGCCGCAGGGCACGGAGTCAGTGCTGCCGCTCGGCACGCGGCCCATTCGTCGCCGCCTTGCGATGCCGGAGGCTGCGCCGGAATATCCGGGCGATCCCCATCGCTCGGTTTCCGGGGATGCGCCGGAGCCCGGTCGCGCGAAAGCCTGACCGGAGACCCGAGGGCGGCGGCAAGTCGCAAAAGCCCCGGTGTGCGTAGGCTGCTGCACTCTCCCCGCCGCGTCGGCTGCCCGATCAGCCAGTGCCCGCCGCCATGCGCGCCTCGGCGCTTGCGGCTGCGGCCGGGGCGGATAAAAGTCGGGCGCATGATGGATGCCCCGCTTTCCCCCTCCCTCGCTGACCCGCTGCGCCGGACGCTGCGCCTGCCCGATGCCGAGGCGACGGCAGCGCTGGCGCGGCGGCTCGCCCCGCAGCTGCGCGCCGGCGACGTGCTGCTGCTGCAAGGCCCCATCGGTGCCGGCAAGACCCATTTCGCGCGCGCCCTCATCCAGTCGCTCCTCGCCGCCGAGGGCCGCACCGAGGATGTCCCCTCGCCCACCTTCACGCTGGTGCAGACCTACGCCACCGCAGCGCTGGAGATCTGGCACGCCGACCTCTACCGCCTGACCTCGCCCGGTGAGGCCGAAGAACTGGGGCTGGAGCAGGCCTTTGCCGAGGCGCTGTGCCTGATCGAATGGCCGGACCGGCTTGGAAGTCTCGCGCCCGCCAGCGCGCTCACGCTGGACTTTGCGCCAGAGCCGGAGGGCGACGGCCGGCGCCTGACCCTCACCGCCACCGACCCGCGCTGGCACGCAATCCTGGCCATGGAGCCCCCGATGACCGAAGCCCCCCGCGATGCCGCCGCCTTCATCGCCGCCGCCGGCTGGGGCGATGCCGCGCGCAGCCGCCTGGCGGGGGATGCCTCGAACCGCAAGTATGACCGGCTGATCCGCGAGGATGGCAGCCGCGCCGTGCTGATGGATGCCGATCCGGCCAAGGGCGAGGATGTCGCGCCCTTCCTGGCCATCGACCGCGCGCTGCTGCTGCGCGGGCTGACGGCGCCGGACGTGCTGGCCGAGGACCGGGCGCAGGGCTTCCTCCTGCTCGAGGATCTGGGCGACGACCTCTTTGCCCGGGTGCTGGCGCGCGATCCTTCGCAGGAGCGCACGCTCTATGCCGCCGCAACCGATGTGCTGACCCACCTGCACGGCGCGCCGCTGCCCGGCGGCCTGCGCGCCTACGATGCCGCGCTGATGGGCAGGATGGCCGCGCTGGCGCTCGATTGGTATCTGCCGGGCGTGACCGGCCACCGCACCGACAGCGCCGGTTTTGCCGATCTGGTCGCGGCGCTCAAGAACACCCTCGCCCCCGGCGAGCCGGTGATGGCCCTGCGCGACTACCATGCCGAGAACCTGCTCTGGCTGCCGGCCCGCACCGGCATCGCCCGCGTCGGCCAGCTGGACTTTCAGGACGCGATGGCCGGCCCCCGCGCCTATGACCTGGTGTCGATGCTGCAGGACGCCCGCCGCGATGTGCCCGAGGCCATCGAGGCCGAGATGGTTGCCCGCTATGCGACGCAAAACCGGCTGGATCAGAGCCATTTTTCGGCCGAATACGCCTTTTGCGGTGCGCAGCGGAACCTGCGCATCCTCGGCGTCTTTGCCCGCCTGTCGATGCATTACGGCAAGCCGCACTATGTGGACCTGATCCCCCGGGTCTGGGGCCTGTTGCAGCGCGACCTCGCGCATCCGGCGCTGGCGGATCTGCAGGCCGCCGTCGCCGCCACCCTGCCCGAGCCGGATGCTGCCGGTCTGCAACGGATCAAGGAGCAGGCCGGATGCCACCCGCTGCGCTGATGCTCTACGCCGCCGGCTTCGGCACCCGCATGGGCGCGCTGACGGCCGACCGGCCCAAGCCGCTGATCCCGGTGGCGGGCCGCGCGTTGATCGACCACGCGCTGGCGCTGGTGCCGCCGGGGCTGCGCGTCGTGGTGAACACCCATTACCGCGCCGACCAGATCGCTGCCCATGTCGCCGGGCGCGGGTTTCTGATCTCGCATGAGCCGGAACTGCTGGAAACCGGCGGCGGCCTGCGCGCCGCTCTGCCGCTGCTGGACGCCGACCCGGTCTATACGCTCAACACTGATGCCGTCTGGACCGGGCCGAACCCGCTGGAGACGCTTGCGGCTGCGTGGGACGCGAGCCGGATGGACGCACTGCTGCTGGTGCTGCCACCCGCCCGCGCCACCGGCCACAAGGGCGCCGGGGATTTCGCGATGGCGGCGGATGGCGCCCTGAGCCGCGGGCCGGGGTTCGTGCCCGCCGTCGTGCATAGCGGCGCGCAGATCATCTCGCCGCGGCTGCTGGAGGCGGTGCCGGATCGCATCTTCTCCAGCAACCGCCTGTGGGATGCCGCAGAGGCGCGCGGCCGGCTGTTCGGCGTGATCCATCCCGGCGGCTGGTGCGATGTCGGCCAGCCGGAGTCGCTGCCGCTGGCCGAGGCGCTGCTGGCAGCCGCCGATGTTTGACCCCTCCGCCAAGCCGCGCCTTTACGCCCTGCCCTGCGGTGCCGACTTCCCGGTGGCGCTGGTCGATGGGATGATCGGGCGGATGGCGGGCCAGCCGCCCGAGGCGATGGCGCGGGTGACGCTCTACCTCAACACCCACAGGATGCTGCGCCGGGTGCGCGAGGTGTTCGGCGCGCGCGGCGCGCTTCTGCTGCCGCGGCTGCGGCTGGTCACCGACCTTGGCCGCGATCCTTTGGCGGGGCTGCCGCCCGCGATTCCGCCGCTGCGCCGGCGGCTGGAACTGGCGCAGCTGGTGGCGGGCCTCGTGGCGAACCAGCCCGATTTTGCGCCCGGCACCGCCACCTATGACCTTGCCGACAGCCTGGCCACGCTGATGGACGAGATGCAGGGCGAGGGCGTGGACCCTGCCGCGCTGGAACGGCTCGACATCGCCGACCATGCCGCACATTGGCAGCGGGCGCTGGCCTTCATCCGCATCGTCGCGCGCTATTTCGACGGCTCCGAGGCGCCCGACCCCGAGGCGCGGCAGCGCAAGGTGGCCGAGGCGTTGGTGCAGGCTTGGCGCGATGAGCCGCCCTCTGGCCCCGTGATCGTGGCAGGCTCCACCGGCTCGCGCGGGGCGACTTCGCTGTTCCTGCAGGCGGTGGCGCGGCTGCCGCAGGGCGCGGTGGTGCTGCCGGGCTTCGACTTCGACCTGCCGGAGGCGGTGTGGAACGGCCTCGATTCTGGCACCTTCCCGGCCGAGGATCATCCGCAATACCGCTTCTGGACGCTGACCCGCGCACTGGACCTGACCCCGCGCGACGTGGCGCGGTGGAGCGAGGCGCAGGCGCCTTCCGAGGCGCGCAACCGGCTGGTCTCGCTCGCCCTGCGCCCCGCGCCGGTGACGGACCAGTGGCTGACCGAGGGCGCGCTTCTGGCCGATCTGGCCGGGGCGACGGCGGGGCTGACGCTGATCGAGGCGCCCAATCCGCGGACCGAGGCGCTGGCGATTGCGCTGCGGCTGCGGCAGGCGGCGGAGGACGGTGTGCGCGCCGCGCTGGTCACGCCCGACCGGCTGCTGGCGCGGCGGGTGGCGGCGGCACTGGACCGCTGGGGCATCCTCGCTGACGAATCCGCCGGCCAGCCGCTGGCGCTGTCGCCGCCGGGGCGCTTCCTGCGCCATGTCGCGGCGCTGGCCGGGCAGAAGCTGACGGTCGAGGCGCTGCTGACCCTGCTCAAGCACCCGCTGACCGCCTCGGGCGGCGACAGCCGCGGCCCGCATCTGCTGTTCACGCGCGAGCTGGAGCTGCATCTGCGCCGCCATGGGCCGGCTTTTCCGGGCGCGGCGGATCTGGCGAAATGGGCGGCGAAGGGGCCGGAGGAGGGCCGCGCGGCTTGGACCCAATGGCTGGGCGAAACGCTGAACGGGCTGGAATCGCTGACCGGCGAACGCCCGCTTTTGGCCTGCATAGAGACGCTTCTGGCCCGGGCCGAGGCCTTGGCCGCCGGGCCGGGCGGCTCCCCCAAACCCCTCTGGGCGGAAGCCGCAGGGCGCGAGGCGGCGCGGATCATGGGCGAGCTCGTTCGCGAGGCCCCGCATGGCGGCAGCTTCACCCCGCATGACTGCGCCGACCTGCTGGCGACGCTGCTGCAAGCCGGATCGGTCCGCACCCCCGACGCGCCGCATCCGCTGATCGCGATCTGGGGCACGCTCGAGGCGCGGGTGCAGGGCGCCGATTTGGTGATCCTGGGTGGGCTGACCGATGGCGTCTGGCCCGAACTGCCGCCGCCCGATCCCTGGCTGTCGCGCAAGATGCGGGCCGAGGCCGGGCTGCTGCTGCCCGAACGCCGCGTCGGCCTTGCCGCGCATGATTTCCAGCAGGCGGTGGCGGCGCCGACCGTCGTCCTCAGCCGCGCCCTCCGCGATGCCGAGGCGGAAACCGTGCCCTCGCGCTGGCTGAACCGGCTGACCAACCTGCTGAACGGGCTGGCGGCGCAGGGCGGCCCGCAGGCGCTCGCGGCGATGCAGGCGCGCGGCGCGGCGCTGGTCGCGGATGCACTGCGGATCGAGGCGCCGGACGCCCCCGCCGCCCGCGCACACCGCCCCGCCCCGCGCCCGCCGCTGGCCCACCGCCCGCGCGAGCTTGCGGTGACCGGCATCCGCACGCTGATCCGCGACCCCTATGCCATCTATGCCCGCCACATCCTGCGGCTGCGCCCGCTCGACCCCATCGGCGCCGCCCCTGATGCGCGGCTGCGCGGGCAAGCGGTCCACCTGATCGTCGAGCGGTTCATCCGCGAGCGCCCCGCGGTGGAGACGCCCGAAGACGCCCGCACCCGGCTGCTGGCGGTCGCCGACGCGGTGCTGGCCGAGCAGATCCCCTGGCCAAGCGCGCAGCGGCTGTGGCGGGCGCGGCTGGCACGGGTGGCCCCGCGGTTTCTGGCAGCAGAAGCCGGGCGCGCGGCCCGGGGCACGCCGCTGCTGATCGAGAAAAGCGGCTCTGTTACACTACAAACGCTGAATTTTACCCTCTCCGCCCGCCCCGACCGGATCGACCTGCTGGAAGATGGCCGGGTGCATATCTACGACTACAAGACCGGCGAGCCGCCGAGCCTGAAGAAGCAGGAGCATTTCGAAAAGCAGCTGCTGCTGGAGGCGGCGATGGCCGAACGCGGTGCCTTTGCCGCGCTTGGCCCGCGCGAGGTGGAGGCGGTGACCTATATCGGCCTCGGCACCGGGGCGAAGCTGGTCACCAACCCCCTGGAGGATGACATCCTCGGCAAGACCTGGTCGGGCCTGCACCGGCTGATCGGCGGCTATCTGGTGGAAGGGCGCGGCTACACCGCCCGCCGCGCCATGTTCGAGACGCGGGATGTCAGCGACTACGACCACCTCTCGCGCTATGGCGAGTGGGAGCTGAGCGAGGCGGCCACACCCGAGCGCGTCGGCCCGGAGGAGGCGCCATGACCCGCAATGCCGCAAGCCAACGGCAGGTCCTGGCGGCAGAGCCCCGCGCCTCGACCTGGCTGTCGGCCAATGCCGGCTCGGGCAAGACCCGCGTGCTGACCGACCGCGTAGCGCGGCTGCTTCTGGGTGGCACGGAACCGCAGCACATCCTGTGCCTGACCTATACCAAGGCCGCCGCGTCCGAGATGCAGAACCGCCTGTTCCGCCGTCTGGGCGAATGGGCGATGCTGGAGGAAGGCCGGCTGCGCGCCGCGCTGGCCGAGCTTGGCATCGACGGCAGGATCAGCGCCGAGACGCTGGCCGAGGCGCGGCGCCTCTTCGCCCGCGCCATCGAGACGCCGGGCGGGCTGCGCATCCAGACGATCCATTCGTTCTGCGCGGGTCTGCTGCGGCGGTTTCCCCTTGAGGCTGGCGTCTCGCCCGACTTCACCGAAATGGACGACCGCGCCGCCGAACTGCTGCGCGCTGAGATTGTCGAGGAGCTGGCGGGGGGCAAGGATATCGGCGCGGTGGATGCGCTGGCGGGGCTGGTGGCGGGGGATGACCTTGCGCCGGTTCTGGGCGATTTGTGCAGGAATAGTGACGCATTCGCCGTTCCGCTGGACCGCCCGGCGGCGCTGGCGCTGTTCGGGTTGCCGCCGGGTTATGACCGCGCGGCGCTGAGGTCCGAAGTGCTGTTGGGAGATGAGGCATCGCTGCTGGCCGAGTTGGTGCAGCTGCTGCTGGCCAGTGGTGCTAATGACACGAAGGCGGGGGAGCGGCTGGCCTCTCTGGACATGGCCGATGCCGACTGCCTGACCGCGCTCGAAGACGTGCTGCTGACCGGCAAGACCGCCAAGGAGCCTTTCACCGCCAAGTCGGGCAGCTTCCCGACCAAGGGGCTGCGCGAGGGCCCCTGCGCGCATCTGATGCCCCGCCTGCAGGCGCTGATGCTGCGGGTAGAGGCGGCGCGGCCCCGGCGGATCGCGCTGGCGGCGGCGGAACGCACGCTGGCGCTGCACCGCTTCGCCGCCGCCTTCCTGCCGCGCTATCACGCGCGCAAGGCGGCGCGTGGCTGGCTGGACTTCGATGACCTGATCGCCCGCGCCGGGCGGCTGCTGTCGGATCGCAGCGTGGCGCAATGGGTGCTGTTCCGGCTCGATGGCGGCATCGACCATATCCTGGTGGACGAGGCGCAGGATACCAGCCCCGGCCAATGGGCGGTGATCGAACGGCTGAGCGAGGAGTTCACCGCCGGCGAGGGCGCGCGCGAGGGGCGGCGCACGCTGTTCGTGGTCGGCGACAAGAAGCAGTCGATCTACAGCTTCCAAGGCGCCGACCTGACCGCCTTTGACCGGATGCGCGGCCAGTTCGCCGGCCGCTTCCAGGCCGTCGGCGCGGCGATGCAGGATCTGACGCTGGACCACTCCTTCCGATCAGCCCCCGCGGTTCTGCGGGTGGTGGACCTGGCCTTCGACGGGCGGGAAGATCGCGGCATCGGCGGCGCACCGCTGCATCTGGCCTTCAAGGACCAGATGCCCGGCCGCGTGGACCTCTGGCCGCTGATCCCCAAGGCCGAGCGCGAGGAGCCGGAGGCCTGGGACGCCCCGGTCGATCAGTTGCCCGAGGCGCATCCTGCCGTGCAGCTCGCCCGCCGCATCGCCCGCTGGATCGGTGAGACCATCGCGGCGGGCACGCAGATCCCGGTGCCCGGCGGCACGCGCCCGGTGCATGAGGGCGATTTCCTGATCCTGGTGCAGCGCCGGTCGGAGCTGTTCGCCGAGATCATCGCGGCCTGCAAGGCGGCGGGGCTTGCCATCGCCGGCGCAGACCGGCTGAAGCTGGGCGGCGAGCTGGCGGTGAAGGATATCCGCGCCGTGCTGGCCTTTCTGGCGACCCCCGAGGATGACCTGTCGCTGGCCGCCGCCCTGCGCTCCCCCCTGTTCGGTTGGACCGAGGCGCAGCTTTATGATCTGGCGCAGCCGCGGAAGGGCTATCTGTGGCAGGCGCTGCGGGGGCGCGAGGATCATGCGGAGACCCGCGCGATCCTGAACGACCTGCGCGATTGGGCCGATTTCCTGCGGCCCTATGAGCTGATCGAGCGGCTGCTGACCCGGCACGGCGGCCGCAAGCGGCTGGTCGCCCGGCTGGGGCCGGAGGCGGAGGACGGGATCGACGAGCTTCTTACGCAGGCGCTGGCCTTTGAGCGCAGCGCGGTGCCCAGCCTGACCGGCTTCCTGGTCTGGATGGAGGGCGGCGACGTCGAGGTGAAGCGACGCCCCGAGGCCGCGGGCCGGGCGATCCGGGTGATGACGGTGCATGGCGCCAAAGGGCTGGAGGCGCCGGTGGTGATCTTGCCCGACACCATCCGCGGCGAGCGCAACCGAGGCGCTGCGATCCTCCGGCTGGAGGATGGCCCGCCGGTCTGGGGCACCAACGCCGATGAATCGCCGCCCGTCATGACCGCGGCCCGTGCCGCCGCGAAGGCGCGCGAGGCGGAGGAGCGGGACCGGCTGCTCTATGTGGCGATGACCCGGGCGGAAAGCTGGCTGGTGGTCTGCGGCGCGGGCGATGCCGGCAACAGCGGCGACCAGTGGTGGAGCCTTGTGGCCGCTGCGATGGAAAAGGCCGGCGCAGAGCCTGTTCCGGCGGGCTTCGGCCCGATCCAGCGCTATGCCTCGGGCGAGTGGCCCGCCGATGCGCCCTCTGCCACCCCCGCCGAGACGCGGTTGGACCTGCCCCCGCTGCCGGACTGGGCGCTGCGGCCTGCGCCGCCGGCGATTGCCCCCGAAAAGCCGCTCTCACCGTCGAACCTGGGCGGCGCGAAGGCCCTGCCCGGCGAGGCGGCGCTGCTGGATGAGGACGCCGCCCTGCGGCGCGGGCGGCAGTTGCACCTGTTGCTGGAGCATCTGCCCGATTGGCCCGCGGGCATGCATGAGGAAATCGCCCTGCGGCTGCTGTCGGTGGGCGAGGATAGTGCCGATCCTGCAGAGATAGAGACTGTTTTGGCGCAGGCGCAGGCGGTTCTGACCAGCGAGGCGATGGCCCCTTGGCTCGGCCCGGACACACTGGCGGAGGTGGAGATCACCGCGCATCTGGCGGACCTGGGGGGCCGGCGCATCCACGGCATCCTCGACCGGCTGTGGATCGGCGAGGACCGGGTGGTGGCGATCGATTACAAGTCCAACGCCGTGGTCCCCTCGCGCCCCGAGGATGTCCCGCTTGGCCTGCTGCGGCAGATGGGCGCCTATGCCGCGGCGCTGGAGCAGATCTATCCCGGCCGCCGGATCGAGACCGCGATCCTGTGGGTGCGCACCGGCCATCTGATGCCTCTGCCCTGCGATATCGTGAGGGCAGCCTTGCAGGCGGGCACCATCCCTTGACCTGCCCTGCCCGCGTCCATACTTTCAAGACCAACCCGCTTCATCAGGAGAAGACCGATGGCAACCCATCCCGTGACCGATGCCACCTTTGATGCCGAAGTCCGCCAGTCGGCGATTCCGGTCGTCGTGGACTTCTGGGCCGAATGGTGCGGCCCTTGCCGCCAAATCGGCCCGGCGCTTGAGGAAATTGCCACCGAGATGGAAGGCAAGGTCAAGATCGTGAAGATCAACGTCGATGAAAATCCCGACAGCCCGGCGCAGCTGGGTGTGCGCGGCATCCCGGCGCTGTTCCTGTTCAAGGACGGTCAGGTCGTGTCGAACAAGGTCGGCGCCGCGCCCAAGGCCGCGCTGCAAAGCTGGATCCAGTCGGCGATCTGATCGCGGGCACTTCGGACTAAGGGGCGCCCATTGCGGCGCCCCTTTTGCGTTTCAGCGCAGCTCTGGAAATGCGCGCCGTGAAATGGCGCGCAGCGCCGCCAGCCGGATCTGCTGCAACAGGTCGGACTTCGCCGCCGCCGCCGGGATCCGCGCCCAGTCCGCAACGATCTGGTTGCGCAGCAGAAAGCCGATGCTGGCATCCTCGGGCCCCGAGACGGTGTAGCCCTTGAAGAACGCCGCCAGCGCGCGGGGCGGCAGCACCTCGCCTTCGGGAATCTGCTCGGGATCGGTGCAGGTGACGGCATAGTTCAGCAGCAGCCGCGCCACGTCATGCCCGACGGGCGCGCTTTGTGCCGGGGCGAAGTCCAGCCCCCAGACCCCGCCCTGCCACGGCGGATCGCCGGCCAGCACCAAATTGCGCAGGTTCATGTCGCCGTGCCGCCCCCCGGCGCGGGCGGGCAGGCCGTCAAAGCGGGCAGCCTCGGCGATGACCCGGTCGCTCAGCGCGATGAACTCGCGCGCCAGCGGAACCTGCCGGCGGCCCGCTTCGACCGCGTCGCGCTGCCGCGTCAGATGCTCGCAGACGGCGCGGGGGCGGTAGGCGCGCGTCCCGGCGTCGGTTGCGGCATGGAAGCGCGAGAGCCAGCCTCCGCAAGCCTCCAGCGCGTCATCCAGTTGTTCGGGCCGCGTTGCCTGTTCCATCACAGAGGCGGCGGTCTCGCCCGGCACCCGCTCCATCAGCAGGGCATGGCTTTCGGGCAGGGCCGCAAGCACCCGCGGCACCCCGCCGCCCATGGCCCGCAAGGCCGCCTGCTGCGCGGCGAGGCTGCCGGCGAACAGCGCGGGATCGGCCGGCAGCGGCGCCAGCTTCAGCACCAGCGGCGGATGGCCGGGGGCCGTCATCTCCAGCACGATGCGGCACCGGTTGGGCTCATCTCGCCAGGACAGCATCTTCGGCGCATAACCGTCCACCGGCACCTCTGCCATCGCGGCGAGCCGCGGCCACAGCGCCATCGCCGCCTGTTCCAGCCCTGTCCTGCCCATTCCGGTCCCGTGTCATGCTGCCCCGGCGCCATGCTCGCCGATCCGCGCGCCAAGGGGAAGGGGCGGCAAGCGGGGTTGCGGCCCCGGCCCGTGCGCCCATATTCAGTCCGTGGCTTAACGGAAGGCAGATCCATGACGCGTGACGAGTTTCCAGGCTGGCACGGCACCACGATCATCGGGGTGCGCCGCGGCGGCAAGGTGGTGATTGCTGGCGACGGGCAGGTCACCCTTGGCCAGACGGTGATCAAGGGCACGGCGCGCAAGGTGCGCCGGCTGTCACCCGGCGGGCATGACGTGGTCGCGGGTTTTGCCGGGTCAACCGCCGACGCCTTCACCCTGCTGGAGCGGCTGGAAAAGAAGCTGGAGGCCGCGCCCGGCCAGTTGGCCCGCGCCTGCGTGGAACTGGCGAAGGACTGGCGCACCGACAAGTACCTGCAAAAGCTCGAGGCGATGCTGATCGTGACCGACGGCACCGCGCTGCTGGTCGTCACCGGCGCGGGCGATGTGCTGGAGCCGGAGCATGACGTGGCCGCCATCGGCTCGGGCGGGAACTATGCGCTCGCGGCGGGCCGCGCGCTGATGGAGACGGAGTTCGACGCCGAGACCATCGCCCGCAAGGCAATGGCGATTGCGGCCGACATCTGCGTCTACACCAACGGCAAGCTGACGGTGGACAGCATCGAGGGGGCCAGCCTTGGCTGACGCTCCCGGCTTCACCCGAGACGACCTGCGCGCCGGCGTCGCTGCCGGGCTGCTGACCGAACCGCAGGCCGCCAGCCTGCTGGCGCTGGCGCAAGCGCGGCACGGCGCCCGCAGTGGACTCCCCGAAGAGGATGAACCCTTCGAGTTGTTCCGCGGCTTTGCCGAGATCTTCATCTCGGTCGGCCTTGTGCTGCTGCTGTCGGGCGTGATCGGCATCTCGGCGCTGTTCGGCAGCCCGCTGGTCCTGATGGCCATGACGGCAGGCGCCTGCTGGATGCTGGCGCGATATTTCACTCTGCGGCGGCGGATGGTGCTGCCCTCGATCGTGCTGGTCTGCGGCTTTGCGGCCTCCATCGCCGCCGTGGCGGGCTGGCTGGTGGGGCCGGAGGGGACCGGCGGCGGCCTGCTGATCTGCGCGCTGATCGCGGCGGGGCTGGCGCTGTGGTATCGCGTCTTCCGCCTGCCCTTCACCATGTTCCTGCTGGGGCTGACCGGGCTTGCCGCCGTGGTCATTATGACCGAAAGCATCGCGCCGGACGCCGCCCTGCATGGCTGGCAGGCGATGTTCGACCTGCGCGCCGGGTCCGGCCTTGCGCTTGGCACGCTGGCCTTTGGCCTTGCCGCCTTCGCGGGTGGCATGTGGTTCGACAGCCGCGATCCGCACCGGCTTGGCCGCTATTCGGCCAGCGGCTTCTGGCTGCACCTGCTGGCCGCGCCGGCGCTGGTGAATACCGTGGCGCTGACCTTCTACAACATGGGCCCCGGCACCGGCTATGTGCTGCTGGCGCTGGCCCTCGGCCTGATTGCCCTGCTGGCGCTGGTCATCGACCGGCGCAGCTTCCTGACCGCCGGCATCGGTTACCTCGCCTTCCTCATCACCCTTGTGGCCCGGCAGGGCGGCGATCTGGACTGGTCCTGGACCCTGCTGATCCTCGGCGCCGTCATCACCGCGCTTGGCGCCTATTGGACCGACCTGCGCGCCCGCCTGATGCGCGCGCTCCCGGGCTTTCCGGGCAAGCGCCGCCTGCCGCCTTATCTGGAGACCCCATGACCGACCTGACCCCGCGCGAGATCGTCTCGGAACTCGACCGCTACATCATCGGCCAGAGCGGCGCCAAGCGCGCCGTGGCCGTGGCCCTGCGCAACCGCTGGCGGCGCAAGCTGCTGGGGGATGACCTGCGCGAGGAGGTCTACCCCAAGAACATCCTGATGATCGGCCCCACCGGCGTCGGCAAGACCGAGATCAGCCGCCGTCTGGCCAAGCTGGCCCGCGCGCCCTTCATCAAGGTCGAGGCGACGAAGTTCACCGAGGTCGGCTATGTCGGCCGCGATGTCGAACAGATCATCCGCGATCTCGCCGACGCCGCCATCGTCGACACCCGCGCCCGGATGCGCGAGGAAGTGAAGGCCCGCGCGCACAAGGCCGCCGAGGAACGGGTGATCGAAGCACTCGCCGGCACCGAGGCGCGCGAGGGCACCCGCGAGATGTTCCGCGGCAAGCTGAAGCGCGGCGAGCTGGACGCGACGGTGATCGAGCTGGAGGTGGCCGACAGCGGCCCCGCGATGCCGTTCGAGCTTCCGGGGCAGCCCGGCGGAATGGGCATGGGCGCGATGAACCTGGGCGAGATCTTCGGCAAGGCCTTTGGCGCCCGCAAGATCCGCAAGAAGCTGACCGTGGCCGAAAGCTACGACCTGCTGATCTCCGAAGAGGCCGACAAGCTGCTGGACGACGAGATCGTGAAGGCCGCGGCGCTGGAGGCGGTGCAGGAAAGCGGCATCGTCTTCATCGACGAGATCGACAAGGTCTGCGCCCGCGCCGATGCCCGCGGCGCCGACATTTCCCGCGAGGGCGTGCAGCGGGACCTGCTTCCGCTGATCGAAGGCACGACCGTAAGCACCAAGTATGGGCCGGTGAAGACCGACCATATCCTGTTCATCGCCTCGGGCGCCTTCCACATCGCCAAGCCGTCGGACCTGCTTCCTGAGTTGCAGGGCCGCCTGCCGATCCGGGTGGAGCTGCGCGCGCTGACGGAAGAGGATTTCGTGCGGATCCTGACCGAGACGGACAACGCCCTCACCCGCCAATACACCGCGCTTATGGCGACCGAACAGGTGACCGTGACCTTCACGCCAGAAGGCATCGCCGCGCTGGCCCGCATCGCCGCCGAGGTGAACCGCAGCATCGAGAATATCGGGGCGCGGCGGCTGTATACGGTGATGGAGCGGGTGTTCGAGGAGCTGTCCTTCACCGCGCCGGACCGGGGCGGCGAGGCGGTGGTGGTGGATGCGGATTTCGTCGAGAATAACCTTGGCGATCTGTCGCGCTCTGCCGACCTCAGCCGTTACGTGCTGTAACACTAGCGATGCGCCCCTGGGCAGGCTACGCAGGTCCCACCCTGTCCCGGAGCGCGCCATGACCGCTATTCGCCCCGCCTTGCTTCTGGTGCTGCTGCTGGCAGCCTGCACCCCGCGCGGTGCCATCGTGGTCGATCCGGCGGCGGCCGAGGTGGGCACGGTGCGCCCGGTCTTCGTAGGCACCTCGCGCGGGAAAGATGAGGAGACGGGCACCGAATACGCCCGCCTCCGCAATCCCGACACCCGCTTTGCCCGCTTCGACATCGCGATCCCGCCGGCGCATCAGCCGGGGCGCATCACCTATACGCGGCCCGACCGCGCCCCCGATCCGCAGACCGATTTCCTGACAACGCGCGAGATCGTCTATGACGAGCCGGGCGCGTTCCGGGCCGATCTGGCGCGCGCGCTGCGGCAAACGCCGCGTGGCTCGCGCGAGGCGGTGGTCTTCGTCCATGGCTTCAACACCACCTTCGCCGAAGGGCTCTACCGCATCGCGCAGCTGTCGCATGACCTGAAGATGCCGGGCGTGGCCGTGCATTACGCCTGGCCCTCGCGCGGGGCGCCGCTCGCCTATGCCTATGACCGCGATTCCGCGCTGTTCGCCCGCGACGGGCTGGAGGATCTGCTGGACGAGGTGACGGCGGCGGGGGCCGAACGAGTGGTGCTGGTCGGCCATTCGATGGGCGCCGCCGTGACGATGGAGACGCTGCGGCAGATGGCGATTGCCGGCAAACCGCTGCGCAACATCGCCGGCGTGGTGCTGATCTCGCCCGATCTCGACGTGGACCTGTTCCGCGCGCAGGCGGACCGGATCGGCGATCTGCCGCAGCCCTTCGTGATCTTCACCTCCAAGCGGGACCGGGTGCTGGCGCTGTCGGCCCGGGTTTCGGGCGAAACCGCGCGGCTGGGGAACGTGACCGATGTGGCGCTGCTGTCGGGGCTGGATGTGACGCTGATCGACGTCACCTCCTACTCCACCGGCACGGGCCACTTCACGCCGGGCACCTCGCCCGCGCTGATCGGCATCCTGTCGCAGATCAGCGAAGTGGATGACGCGCTTGCCAGCGGCCAGATCGGGCAGACCGGGCTGTTGCCGGGCGTGGTGCTGACAGTGCAGGGCGCGACGCAGATCGTGATGTCGCCGGTGACGGCGTTGGCGGGCGGGCTCGACGGACAGTAGTTGGGTGTTCAGTCCCGGCATCTGGTGGTTGTAGGCTCCGAGGAAGTCCGCAAGGTGCGCGCGAAGTTGGTCGTGGCTGTCGTAGTGGAACCCCTTGACCGTGGCATCCTTGATCGTGCGGTTCATCCGCGCGACCGGCCGGCCGCTCGGGAAACCCTCGCGGCTCCATGGGTGGTTGGGCTTGGTCAGCCGGTGCTCGATCCCGTTGGCGTCGCAGATCATCGCTCTGACGGCGTGCGCGGTCGTGGCGCTTCCGTGACGAACTTGTCCATAGTATTTCCTTCCATTCCTTCGAAAGGATCGCACCGTCAAACCGCGGGATCAAACAGCTGCGCGTAGCGGGCTCCGGCGGCCCGCGACTTTCTGCCCGGAGCGCCAGCCCGCCGCCCACCTGCGCCGCAGACTCGCCCCGCTCAATGCACCACAAACTCCGCATGCAGCGCCCCAGCGGCATTGATGCTCTTCAGGATGTCGATCATGTCGCGCGGACTGACGCCGAGCGCATTCAGCCCCGCCACCACCTCCGACAGGCTGCTGCCGCCCGTCACCTCGGCCATGCCGATGCCCGGCTCTTCGATGATCTCGGCCTCGGTCCGCGGCACTACCACCGTCTGGCCCTCGGCAAAGGGATTAGGCTGCACCACCAGCGGCGCCTCCTCGATTCGCAGGGTCAGGTTGCCCTGGCTGACCGCGACCCGGCTGATCCGCACATCGGCGCCCATCACGATGGTGCCCGATCGCTGATCGACCACCACCCGCGCCCGGCCCTCGGGCTCCACCGTCAGGTTCTCGACGCGCGAGAGCACATGCGCGGGCGAGGCCATGCGTGTTGCCCCGATATCCAGCGCCACCGTACCCGAATCGGTCATCACCGCCACGTTGCGCCCGAATTCCCGGTTGATCACTCTCTCGATCCGGGCGGCGGTGGTGAAATCCGGGCTGCGCAGCGCCAGCCGCAGCGCATTTAGCCCGGCGAAGTCGAAGTCCAGCTCCCGCTCCACCCGCGCGCCAGAGGGGATGGAACCGGAGGTCGGCACCCCCTGCACCACCTGCGCGCCCGCCCCTGCAGCCGCCGCCCCGCCGGCAATGATCGTGCCCTGCGCCACGGCATAGATCTGCCCGTCTGCGGCGTTCAGCGGCGTCATCACCAGCGTGCCGCCCAGCAGGCTTTTCGCATCGCCGATCGCCGACACCGTCACGTCGATCCGCCCGCCGGCCCGCGCGAAGGGCGGCAGCGCCGCCGTCACCAGCACCGCGGCCACGTTCTTGGGCCGGAACTCCTCGCCCGCCACATTGACCCCCAGCCGTTCCAGGATATTCGCCATGATCTCCTCGGTGAAAGGCGCGTTGCGGATGCCGTCGCCGCTGCCGTTCAGCCCCACCACCAGCCCGTAGCCCACCAGGTCGTTGCCGCGCACCCCGTCGAACTCCACCAGATCCTTGATGCGGATCGGCGCGGCGCCAAGGGCGGAGGGCAGCAGGCACAGGATCAGCGCAATCAACCTCAGCATCACAGGAAATCCGCCAATGACAGCTGCGCGATCCGCGCCGTCAGGGTGTAGAGCGTTTCCAGCTGGCTCTGCACCGCCTCGAGATCGGCGGCAGATTCGTAGGGGTCGGCGCCGATCAGCGTGTTGCGGGCGATCTTCAGCGCCGAGGCCTCGGCCGTGTTGCGCGTCGCGGCCTCTTCGATGCGGGCCTCGGCGACACCGATCCCGGCGCGCATCGCGGTCAGCCCCGGCTCGGCATTGAGGATCAAGGTTCCCGCACGCTCTGCGACGAGGCCGCGCCCCGCCGTATCCCCCGCCCGCAAGCCGGTATCCAGCAGCGCGGCCAGGGCTACCCCCGCCATCGCCGCACGCAGCCGCGGGTCGGCGGCGGTCGGGGCCGGATCCGTGCTCTCGCCCTCGCCCAGCAGGAAGGGCGCCAGGCTGTCCGCGGAGCCCTGGTAGGCGACATCAAGGAACCCTCCGCCGCCCGCCGGCGCGTCGAACCAGTCGGTCACAGCAGTCTCGATATCGTCGACCGAGACCGCGCCGGCCACCGCGCCCTGCAAGGCCGACAGGATCGTCTCGGCCCCGACCAGGGGCGGCCTGTCGGTCGCAGAGCCGGACAGGGCATAGCGATCCGCCACCCGCAGGTTCAACGCGCTGACCATCGCGCCGAACTGCTGTCGCGCGGTCTGGGCCAGCGTATCCACCTGCACCGGACTGGCCGACGGGGCGGCCGACAGCAGCGACGCGCCAAGCCCCGCCCCCGCCTCGGCCACTTCGGTCAACGCCGTCTGCAAGGTGCCGGTGAACAGCGCCGCCTCGTCGGTCGACAGCTTGTACACCTCCAGCGTGCGCAGCCCGCGTTCTATCCCCGACAGCGCCACGAAATCGCCCGAGACCGCCGCGCCCACATCCTGCTTCACGCCCGAGATCACCTCGGTGGACAGCCGGGTCAGGTGGCCTTTCAGCTGGTAGTTCTGCTGGCGCATCTGCAGGTTCATGCCCAGATCTCCGATCGAGGTGAAATTCATGGCCTATATCCCCAGAAGTTGCTGAAGCATTTCATCCAGCGCCGAAATCACCCGGGCGTTGGCGGCATAGGCCTGCTCGACCATCAGCAGGTTCTGCATCTGCGCATCGGTATCGACGCCGTCCGCGGCCAGCGAGATGGCCAGGGTCTGCTGCTTGGCCACCGCGAAGGCGCTGGTGTCATCCGCGCTCTGCCGCGCGCCAGAGACCTGCGAGAGCAAGTCCGCGGCGAGGCCCGAGGCAGACCGCGCCACGCCCAGAAAACTGCCAGAGCCCGGAACCTGCGGCGCCGCCAGCGCCCCGGCCAACGCCTGCAGGATGGCGGCGTTGCCCGCATCGCCGGCGGCGGCGGCGCCAAGCCCGTCGCGCAGCCGCCACAGCGCGCCGCCCTGCGCCGGATCGGCCAGCGCGTTCACCTGCAGCCGTGCCGCCAGGCCCTCCTCATCCAGCGGGTCGAACGCCGTGCCGCCATCGGTGAACAGGCCCGCCGCGCCGGTGGCCAGCGTCGGGTCCACCCCCGGCGCGGCGAAACGACCGATCAGATCGCGGGCCACCGCATCGAGCTGCGACTGCGCGCTGACCGCCAGCTCATCGCGCACCGCGAACAGCGCCGACAGCGTGCCGCCGCCCAGGATCCCGTCCTCGGTGCTGCGCAGCGGGGTGTCGTTGAGCGTCAGCCCCGACAGCGCGCCCGAGGCCTGGGTCATGTCGGGGGTGATCACCATCACGGGCGTGAACCCGATCTTCACCGCGTCCCCCTCCAGCAGCACGGCACCGCCGGTGGTGTAGAGCGAGATCTGGTCATTGTCGCGCGGCACCTCGCGCACCGGCACGATGGCCGAGACCCGGTCCACCAGCAGCTGGCGCTGATCCATCAGCGTGTTGGCGTCGCCGCCGGCACTGCGCTGCGCAAGGATGCTGGCGTTCAGATTGTCGATCCGCTCCAGCGCGTCGTTCAGGGCGGCCACTTGCGCCGCGATCTCCTGGTCGGCAGCCACCCGCACCGTCTGCAGGTCATCCGACACGGCGTGGATATGCCCGGCCAGGCCGGTCGCGCTGTTCAGCACGTCCTGCAACCGGGCCTCGCTGTCGGGGCGGCTGGCTGCGGCGATCAGCGCCGCTTCCAGATCGTCCATCCGCGCGGTCAGCGATCCCGGCTGATCCGCCGTGCCGATCGACTGCTCCAGCCGCGTGTGAAACTGCTGGCGGATCTCGGCATTCCCCGCCGCACCATCGGCCAGCCGGCGGTCGGCGAGGATGGTGCGGTTCTGCACCCGCTCCACGCCCTCTATCGTCACCCCGCCGCCTTGGCCGCCAAGGCTGCGGTTCGACAGGGCAAGCTCGCGCCGCGCAAAGCCTTCGGTCAGCGCGTTCGACACGTTGTTCGAGATGACCTCGGCCGCGCGAGAGTTCGCGGTCAGCCCCGACAGGGCGTTCGACAATGCGCTGGAAATGCTCATGCCCGTCCTCCGCCCGCGTTCCGGGTACCAGGGTCCACCGCGCCTTCTGGCGCGGCTCAGTGGTCGCGATTAGCGTTTGATGTTCGTCGTCTCCTGCAGCATCTCGTCTACCGTCTGGATCACCTTGGCGTTGGACGAATAGGCCCGCTGGGTCTGGATCAGCGAGGTCAGTTCGGCCGCCACATCGGTGGCAGAGCCTTCGCGCGCATAGCCCACGACGGCGCCGGTGGGCCCGTCGCCGGCGTCCCACAAGAAGAACGATCCTGAATCCGGCGAGACCTGGAAGGTCTGGTTGTTCAGCACCGTCAGCCCGTTGGGATTGGGCACATCGACCAGCGGGATCTGGTAGATCCGGCGCGTGAAGCCGGTGTCATAGGTGGCGGTGATAAAGCCGTTCTCGTCGATCTCGACCGCGGTCAGGTTGCCCACGGGCGAGCCGTCCTTGGTGATGGAGGTCGGCGCGAAACTGTCCGACAGCTGGGTCAGCCCGTTGATATCGCCGGTCTTGCCGATGGTCATCACCAGCGGCCCGCCCGCCACTGTCAGCGACAGCGTGCCCGCGACGCCGTCATAGGCCCCGCCCGACACCACCGCGACCGAGGCGAGCGTGCCCCCCGATCCGCGGCTGTCGTCGAAGGTCAGCGTGTATTCCCCGATCACGGCACCTGCCTGTGCCGAATCGCGGATCACCATCGTCCATGTGTTCGACGAACCGGTCGCAGGGACCGTCGGCGTGAAGGTGATGTCCAGCGTTTCCGAGGTGCCGAGGTTGCCGAAATACTCCACCGACAGTGGCAAGGTGTCACCGGTTGCGCCGGTTTCGGTTTCGGTCGCGGGCAGGTTCACGCCCAGGTTCATCTGCGTGGTCGGATCGCCAGCCGTCTGGTTGGCGTTGATCACCACAGGCTCGAGGCCCGCGAGCGTATCGCGCGGAAAGGTCGGGATCGTGCCATCGGCATTGGCCGGCCAGCCCAGCAGGACCAGCCCGCTGCTGGTTTTCAGCACCCCGTCCGCGTCGGTATGGAACGACCCCGTCGTCGTCATCATCATCGGGCTGCTGCCGAGCGTATCTAGCGACACTTCGGTCGTCACCGGCAGCATCCCGCGGCCGGAGATCGCGATATCGAGCGCGTTCGAAGTCGAGACCAGGGCGCCCTTCTGATCGACCAGGCGCGACGTGCTCGCGCGCACCCCGCCCGCCGAATAGGAGCCAGAGCCGGCAGTGGTGGTGATCACCAGGCTTTCGAAATTGGCCTCGGCACGCTTGTAGCCATAGGTGCTGGAATTGGCGATGTTGTCGGAAATGGTCGCAAGCCGGGTGGCATTGGCCGCAAGGCCGGCCACGCCGGAGTTCAGCGAGGAGGAGATGGACATGCGGGTTAGCGCCTTTCTGCTGCTGCGTCCCTCGATCGGGCTCACCCTGCCGCACTGCCGCTTAACATCCGCCTAACGCCTGCGGCTAAACCCGGTTCGAGCGCAGCAAGATCACCTCCACCCGGTTGTTGCGCACCGCCATCGGGTTGCGCACCGCCCGAACCCGGTCGGCAAAGCCGGTCACCCGCTGCACCCGGCGCGCCTCGAACCCCGCCTCCTCGACCAGGATGCGCAGCGCCTGCGCCCGGGCGGTGGACAGGTCCCAGGACGGATCCTTGCGCAGCACCTCGGGCTGCGCGCTGATATGTCCCTGCACCGCAAGCTCGTTATCGACCAGCCCGAACACCCGCGCGATGATCCCCGCAAGATCGCGCGTCACCGGCATCGGATCGGCGGTTCCTTCCGCGAACAGCGGCGCGCCCTCCAGGTCGAAGAACTCCACGATCAGGCCCTCATCGGTCACCCGGGTCACGATGTGGCGCGCAAGGTTCTCGGTCACCATGCTCTCGCCGCCAAAGCCCTTCAGCATCGACTCGAGGCGGGCAATGTCGCGCGACTCGGCCTCTGCCGCCCGCTCCTCCTGCACCGTGGTGCCGGTCTGGCCCCTGGCCTGGCGCTCTTCGGTCGGCTTGAAGCCAGAGGCCCCGGTGCCGTTCTGCGCGATCTCATCCTCCGAGAACACGCTGTCGCCGCCAAAGGCACCCTCGCCCCCGCCGGAAATCCGGTTGATCGGAATCGTCGGATTGAAGTAATCCGCGATGCCCTTGCGTTGCTTTTCCGTCGTCGCATTCAGCAGCCACATCAACAGGAAGAAGGCCATCATGGCCGTGACGAAGTCGGCATAAGCCACCTTCCACGCGCCGCCGTGGTGGCCCCCGCCACCCACGACCTTCTTCCGTTTGATGATGACGACCGGTGCCGCGTTCTTAACCGCGCTCATCCCGCCACCCACATATTCACCCAAGGGCAGGGATAGCAGCGCGCGCTTAACCGGGCCTTAACCGCCGCAATTGCACCTATTCGGCGCGGGCCAGACACGAAACCGCCGCGCACCCGGCAGGGCACGCGGCGGTTTCAGCGTCTTCAGGCTCAGGCGCGGCCTTGCGCCTCGGCCTCGTGCTGCAGCTTCTCAAGCGCGAAGGCCCCGTCAGAGCGCGAGATCAGCGTGTAGAACATCGGCACCACGAACAGCGTGAACATCGTGCCGAGGATCAGGCCCGAGAAGATCACGATCCCCATCGCCTGCCGCGCCGCAGCCCCGGCGCCCTCGGCGATGATCAGCGGCACCACGGCCAGCGCCATGGCGGCCGTCGTCATCAGGATCGGGCGCAGACGCACCTTGGCCGCGGCGACGATGGCCTGCCGCTTGGTCAGCCCATGCTCCTCGCGCTGCTGGTTGGCAAACTCCACCAGCAAGATCCCGTGCTTGGTGATCAGGCCGATCAGCGTGATCAGACCCACCTGCGTGTAGATGTTCAGCGTGCCAAGCCCCAGGTTCAGCGGCAGGATCGCCCCAAAGATCGACAGCGGCACCGACATCAGGATGATGAACGGGTCGCGGAAGCTCTCGAACTGCGCCGCCAGCACCAGATAGATCACCACCAGCGCCGCCGCGAAGGCGATGACGATGGTGTTGCCCTGCGAAACCTCCAGCCGCGACTGGCCGGAATAGTCGATGAAGAACCCGTCGGGCAGCAGCTCGTTCGCCGCGGCCACCACCTCGGCCAACCCCTCGCCGGTCGATATCCCCGGCAGCGGCAATGCGGTGATCGTGGCAGAGTTCAACTGGTTGAACTGCTCGATGGAGGCCGCGGTGACGCCGGTGGATATCGTCACCACCGAAGACAGCGGCACCATAGCCCCATCGGCCGCCCGCACGAAGAACTGGCCAAGGCTGGCCGGGTTCTCGCGGTATTCCCGCGGCACCTGGGTGATGATGTCATAGCTGTTGGAATCGCGGTCGAACTGCGAGATTGAACCGCCCCCGACCAGCAGCCCCAGCGTCGAGCCGATTTCCGACACCGGCACGTTCAGGCTCGCCGCCCGCTCGCGGTCGATGGTCACCGTCACCTGCGGCGCATCGAAGGCCAGCGAGTTCTGCACGACGATGAACTTGCCGCTGGCCTGCGCCTTGGCCTTGATCTCTTCGGCGACCTCCACCACCCGTTCGGGCGCATGGATCGACTGGATCACCATGGAAATCGGCAGGCCGCCCCCGGTGCCCGGCAGCGTCGGCGGCGCAAAGACAAAGCCCTGCACCCCCGCAACCCCATCCAGCTTGCCCTGGATCTCGGTCTGCACCTCGGCCTGGCTGCGGTCACGGTCGGCCCAGTCGTCCAGCACCCAGATATAGATGCCGGAGTTGGTCTGCCCGCCGAAGCCGGCAATCGAGAACTCGGTATTCACCTCGGGGATTTCCGAGGTCAGCCCGGAAATCTGGTCAGTATACAGCGCCGTATAGTCCTTGGTCGCATAGCGCGGCCCGCTGAGGAAGGCGAACATCGCACCCTGATCCTCATCGGGGGCCAGCTCGCTGGAGGTCTTGGTGAACATGAACGCGGTTGCGCCCACCAGCGCCAGCACCACCAACAGCGTCACCGGCCGGTAGTTCAGCGAGGACGACACCCGCCGCTCATACCAGTTCGCCAGCCGGTCCGAAGACCCGTCGACGATCCGCTGGAACTTGCTGGTCTGCCCGTGCTTCAGCAGCCGCGCTGCCATCATCGGCGTGATCGTCAGCGCGATTATCCCCGACAGGATCACCGACCCGGCCAGCGTGAAGGCAAACTCGGTGAACAGCGCCCCGGTCAACCCGCCGGTAAAGGCCAGCGGCGCCAGCACGGCGGCCAGCGTGATGGTCATGGCGACGACCGGCCCGGTGATCTCCTTCATCCCCTTGATGGCGGCTGCCTTGGGCGCCATCCCATCCTCGATATGCCGGTGGATGTTCTCGACCACGACGATGGCATCATCCACCACCAGGCCGATGGCCAGCACCATCGCCAGCAGCGACAGCAGGTTGATCGAATAGCCAAGCGCCAGCAGCACCATCCCCACCCCGATCAGCGACAGCGGGATGGTGACAATGGGCATCAGCACCGACCGGAACGAGCCGAGGAACAGCAAGATCACCACCACCACGATGGCAACCGCCTCGGCGATGGTCTTGAACACTTCCTCGATTGAGGCGCTGATCGTCTCGGTCGAGTCATAGACCAGCTCGATGGTCATGCCCTCGGGCAGTGCATCGTTGATCGCCGGCAACTCGTCGATCACCGCCGCGGCGGTGTCCAGCGGGTTGGCGGCCGGCGTCGGGAACAGCCCGATGAAGGTGCCCGACTGGCCGTTGAAGGTGACGATCTCTGCCCCGTCCTCGGATGCCAGCTCGATCTCGGCCACATCGCGCAGCCGCACGACATTGTCGCCACTGCCCGACAGCGGCAGCGCCCCGAACGCCTCGGGCGTCTGCAGCGTGGATCGCAGCGTGATCGCATGGGCGAAATATTCGTTCTCGGTCTTGCCCGGCGCCGCGAGGAAGTTCGACGCCCGGATCGCCTGAGCCACTTCGGACGCAGTCACGCCCCGCGCCGCCAGCTTCAGGGGATCGATCCAGACCCGCATCGCATAATTCGCCGCCCCGATCACCTGGATCTCGGCCACGCCCTCGATGGTCGACATCCGCGGCCGGATCACCCGCTCCAGATATTCCGTCAGCTGCTCGGCCGTCATGTTGGGGTTGATCGCCGCCAGATACATCAGCGCGAACTGATCGCCCGTGCCCTTCACGATGATCGGATCCTCGGCATCCGCAGGCAGCTGCCCGCGCACCGATTGCACCTTCGACAGCACGTCGGTGAGCGCCACGTCGGGGTCGGCCCCCAGCTGCATGCTCACCGACACGACCGAGGCCGAGGGGGTGGACTGGCTGCTGACATAGTCGATATTCTCGGTGGTCGCGACGGCCGCCGCAATCGGCGCCGTCACAAAGCCCTGGATCAGGTCCGACGAGGCACCGGGATACACCGTGGTGATGGTCACCACCGTCTCCTCGACCTCGGGATATTGCCGCACCGGCAGGTTCAGCAGGCCCTGGAACCCCAGCAGCAGGATGAAGGCGGCCAGCACCGTCGACAGCACGGGCCGCCGGATGAAGATTTCGGAAAAGTTCACCGCTCTGCCCTCACTCGCTTGCCGCAGGCGCGGCATCGCCCGCACCGGGTGCCGCAGGCGCGGCTTCGGTCTCGGCAGCACCGGGTTCGGCCGCCGCTTCGGTCTCGGCCGCAGCGGCTTCGCCGGGCGCCGGAGCCGCGGCAGCCACCGGCGCCACGGTATTGTCGATGGTCACCGCGGCATTGCCGCTCAGCCGGTTCTGCCCGGCATTCACCACGCGGTCGCCCGCCTCCACGCCGTCACGGATCTCGATCACGCTGCCCGTCCGGCGGCCAAGCGTCACGAACACCTGCTCCACCCGCTCGGGCTCATCCTCGGCCGTCGGCGCCCGCACGATATAGACGGAATCGCCGTAGAGGTTGGAGCTGACGGCAGTCTGCGGCAGCGCGATCACGCCCTCCTCGACCGGCAATTCCACCCGCACCCGCAGGAACTGGCCCGGCGTGATCGCGGTGTCGGGGTTCTCGACCTCGGCCCGCACCGTCACCAGCCGCGAGTTGGGGTCGATCTTCGGCTCGATGCCGGTCACCTTTCCCGTGGCGGTCACACCGCCCACCTCGGAGGACACCGTCACCGCCATGCCGATCTTCACGATCCCTGCTTCCTGTTCGGGCAGCGAGAAGTCGACCCGCATGCTGTCCAGGTCCTGCAGCGTCGCATAGATGGTGCCCGGCGTCACATATTGCCCCGCCTCGATCCGCGGAATCCCGATGACGCCGTCGAAGGGCGCGACCGACTGCTTCTGTTCCAGCACCGCGCGCAGGCTCTGCACGCGGCTGCGGGCCTCGGTCGCGGTCGCCTCGGCGGTGTCCAGCGTGTTCGCCGTGCTCACGCCCCGCTGCTGCAGGGTGCGGCTGCGGGCCAGCTCGGTCTCGGCCAGCTCTTGCCCGGCAATGGCAGCGGCAAGGTCGGCCTGCTCGATCCGGTCGTCGATCTGCACCAACTGGTCGCCCGCACTGACCTGCTGGTTCGGCTCGAACAGCACATCGCGCACCACGCCCGCGGCCTCCACCGACAGATCCACCCCCTGCGCGGCCAGCGCGGTGCCCACCGCCTCCAGCCCCGGGGTCCAGGTGATCGGCTCTGCCACCGTCACCGACACGGCCACCGGGGCCGGCGTCATCCCGGCGAAGAACTCGCCGATCATCTTGTCGCGGAACAGGTTGAACCCGACGATGCCGCCCACGATCAGGCCCAGCAGGATCACGGCGATGAAAAGACGTTTGACCATTCTAGTCTCCTGACAATCCCGGCGGCAAATATGCGTCGCAGATGAGTCTTCCAATTTCGCGCCAACAACTGTACCGTCCAGACGGTAAAGTCAACCGGGGAGGAATGACTTCAGTGACAAAACCGCGCACCCGCAACCCAGCGGCCACACGCCAGCGCCTTCTGGATGCTGCCGCAGATCTGGCCTTCGAGGAAGGGGCTTCCGGCCTGTCGCTGGAGGCCGTGGCAGCCAAGGCCGGCGTTTCCAAGGGCGGGCTGCTCTATCACTTCCCATCCAAGAACGCGCTGCTGCGCGCCATGGTCGCCGATCACGTCGACCGCGTGCGGGCAGAGCTCGAATCGCGCGCCCCCGGCGCGCTGTCGGGCAGCGCAGATCCGCTGCCCGCCGCCTGCTGCTATCTCGAGGTGCTGCGCGACGAGATGTGCAGCCCGCCCGCCAATGCCGCAGGCATCTTCGCGGCGATGCTCGAGGACCCGGTGTTCATGGAACCCGTTCTGGCCTTCCGCAACGACCTGCGCGCCTTGTTCGACCGCTGCCCCAACGCGCGCACCGGCGCCATCGTCTTTTTGGCCTGCGAGGGGCTGATGCATGAAAAGCTGACCGGCAACCGCCGCTCGCCCGACCAGAACATCGCGGTGCTGGCCGATCTCTCGGCACTGCTGAAGGGCGAGCCCGCCTGACCCTCAGGGAATCAGCACCGTCGATCCCGTCGTGCGCCGCCCCTCCAGCCCGTCATGCGCCTCGGCCACCTCGGCCAGCGGCAGGGTCCGGTCGATGCGGATCACGATCTTGCCCGACCGGATCATCCCGAACAGGTCGGCCGAGGCCTGCAGCAGCCAGTCGCGCCGCGCGACATGGTGGAACAGCGTCGGCCGCGTCAGCCGCCAGGATCCCTTGGTCAGGTCCTTGATCTTCAACTGATCCGGCGCCCCCGAAGACTGGCCAAAGCTGACCAGCGTGCCGAACCGCTCCAGCACGTCCAGCGAGCCCATGATCGTGTCACGGCCCACGCTGTCATAGGCCACCGCCACGCCCTTGCCATCGGTCAGCCGGCCGACCTCGGCGATGAAATCCTGCGCCCGGTAGTCGATCACCGCGTCATAGCCATTCCGCAGCGCCAGTGCGCATTTCTCGGGCCCGCCCGCGGTGCCGATGACGCGCACACCCTTCGCCGCCAGCCACTGCCCGGCGATCAGCCCGACGCCCCCCGCCGCCGCATGGAACAGCACGGTCTGCCCGGCCTGCACCGGGAACGAGTGGTGCAGCAGATACTGCGCCGTCAGCCCCTTCAGCATCACCGCCGCCGCAATCTCGTCGGCAATGTCATCCGGCAGCGGCACCAGCAGCGCGGCGTCCAGCAGCCGGTGCGTCGCATAGGCGCCGTTCGGCGTGGTATAGGCCACGCGCTGGCCCACCGCGAACTCTGTCACCCCCGCGCCCACCGCCTCGACCACGCCCGCACCCTCCGACCCGGTCACCAGATCCGCCTCCACCGGCCAAGGGTAACTGCCGCCGCGGTAATAGACGTCGAGGAAGTTCACCCCCACCGCCGTATGACGGATCCGCACCTGCCCCGGCCCCGGCTCGGTCAGCGCAATCGCCACCTTGTGGAACATGTCGCTGCCCCCGGGCGCACGCGCCGCCATCGCATAGGCGTCTGTCATCGGTCTCTCTCCCCTTTGGTCTCAATGCCTTACACGAATACGGCATCCACCGGCGGGCGGATCGCATTGGCAAGATGGTTGGTCTTCCCGGCCAGCGCCACCACCCGGAACAGGTCGGCCTGCTCCGCCGATGTCATCCCCTTCGCCCGCGCCGCCGCCAGATGCGAATGCACGCAATAGTCGCAGGCATTCGCCGCCGACACCGCGGCATAGATCATCTCCTTCACCTTCGGATCCAGCGCCGAGGGCGCGGCCATCACCCCCTTCACCTCGGCCCAGGTCGCCGCCAGCAGATCGGCATCGAAAGCCAGGTAGAGCCAGAAGTTGTTGATGAAATCGCTGCCGCGCGTGGCCCGTATATCGTCGAACACCGCCCTCACGCGCGGATCGGCCTCGGGCTCGGTGGGCGGGCTGACTGTGGGCATGGCGTCCTCCTCCGCATGTCACGCGCCGACAATGCCAGCGCGCGGGGCGGCGTCAAGATGGCGCCGCCCCGGCTTCCGTCTTTGCCTTTCTCAAATATCCTCCGGGGGTCCGGGGGTGGAAAACCCCCGGCGCCGGCCCCGGGCGCGCCGCCCCCTGCTGCCGCCGGGCGGGCTCAGCCCCTCACTCTTCCCCGCCCATCTTCAGCAGGTTCACCGCCGCCGGCCGCCGCATGCTCCGGAATTCGCTATAGGCCTGCCACAGGATCGACACCACCGCGAGCACCAGGAACGTCCCCGAGATCGGGTTGGTCAGGAACCCCGTGTAATCTCCCCGCGACAGCTGCAACCCGCGGCGGAAGCTGGTCTCGGCCATCGGCCCGAGGATGAAGCCGATGATGAACGGCGCCGTCGGGATCCCCGCCTTCACGAAGCCATAGCCAAGCACCCCGAAGGCCAGGATCGTCCAGATGTCGAACACCCGGCTGGCCAGCCCGAAGGCCCCCACCGCACACAGCACAAGGATCACCGGCAGCAGGATATGCTTGGGGATCGCCAGCAGACGGATGAAGATCCGCAGCCCCCAGAATTCCAGCAGCAGCATCAGGAAGGCCGACACGATCAGCGCCGCAAAGATCGTGTAGACCAGCGGCGCCTGCGTCAGGAACAGCATCGGCCCCGGCTGGATGCCGTGGATCATCAGCCCGCCCAGCATGATCGCCGTCACCGCATCGCCCGGAATCCCCAGCGTCAGCAGCGGGATCATGGCGCTGCCGATGCCGGCATTGTTCGCCGTCTCGCTGGCCACCACCCCCTCGATCGTGCCCTTGCCGAACTGCTCAGGCGTTTTCGAGCGTTTCTTGGCGGCGATATAGGCGATGATGTTCGAGGTGCCCGCACCGATCCCCGGCAGGATGCCGATGACGATGCCGATCACCGCCGAACGCGTGGCATTGGGGATCTGGCCGATGAACTCGGCCATGGTGAAGCCGAAGCCCTTGATCTTCACAAGGATCGGCGGCGCGCCGGTGACCGGGTTGCGCGAGGTTTCCGCGACCTTGATGATCTCGGCCACCGCGAACATGCCCACCAGCACCGTCAGGATCGAGAAGCCGGCATTCAGCTCCACCTGCCCGAAGGTGAAGCGCGTGGTGGCATCCACCGGCGCGATGCCGACGGTCGACACCGCAAACCCCAGCACCCCCGCAAAGATGCCCTTGGCCATCGAGCCGGAGGAGAGTGTGGCGATCAGCGTCAGCGAGAACACCGCAATGGCGAAATACTCATGCGGGCCAAAGGACAGCGCCACCTTGGCCAGCGAGGGCGCAATGAAGGCCAGCGCGGCGATCGAGGCGATGGTGCCCAGGAACGAGAACACGATCCCCACCCCAAGCGCCTTGGCGCCCTCGCCCTTCTCCATCATCGGGCCGCCGTCGAAGGTGGTGGCGATAGAGGCGGGCGTGCCCGGGATCTTCAGCAGGATCGCCGAGATCAGCCCGCCCGAGGTCGCCCCCACGAACAGCGCGATCAGCAGGCTGATCCCGGCGGCAGGGCCAAGGCCGTAGGTCATCGGCAGGCACAGCGCGATGGCCATCACCGCCGTCAGCCCCGGCACCGCGCCGAACACGATGCCGACCGCCACCCCCGCCACCATCAGGATGAAGATCTGCGGCGACAGCACCGCCGCGAAGCCCTGGATCAGAAGATCGAACATGGATCAGCTCTCAATTCAGCCAGGCGACCAGCGGGCCGGCGGGCAGCAACAGGTCAAAGCCATAGCGGAAGGTGACGAAGATGAAGACGGCAGCCCCGACGGCCAGCCCGGCATAGAGCGGCACCGGCGGGCGGCCCCCGCGCGGCGTCAGCACCAGGAATTGCAGGAACAGGTAGAGCGCGGTGGCGATCGGAAACCCCAGCGGCCGCAGCAGCGCGATGAACCCGGCAATCAGTGCCAGCGTCAGCCCCACCGTCGCCAACCTGGCAGTCACTGGGGCAGCCGCCTCGCCCGCAACGGCAGGCCGCCGCAGTGCCCCCACCAGCTCGATCAGCCCCAGCGCGATCATCATCCAGGCCAGGATCCCCGGCACCGTGGCGGCATCGACGCCGTCTTTCTCTGGCAGCGCATTGCCCATGCGCAGATAGAGGATTCCCGCGGCGGTCATCGCGCCGCCCACGATCACGTCCCTGAGCCGCATGCCGCAGCCCTCCCTTGGCTTGATGGGGAATGTTCGGCGCAGGCCCGAAGGCCCGCGCCGGAAGATCAGCGCGCGGCCTGCAGCGCCTCGCGCGAGGGCATGTAGGCGTCGCGGATCTCGTTCAGCCGCGTCATCGCCTCGTCCTGCGGCAGGAAGGCGACAGGCTGCTTGAAGCCCGCCTCAAGATCGGCGGCATATTCCGGGATCTCGGTGATCTGCTGCATCACCTCGCCCATCTTCGCTACGATCTCGGGATCGGTGCCCTTCGGGAAGGCGATGATGTAGGGGTTGTTCATGACAAAATCGACGCCCTGCTCGGTGAAGGTCGGGATGTCGCCCAGCAGCTCGTTCCGCTCGGGGTTGGGTTGCCCCAGCACCACCATCTGCCCCGCGGCGTGATAGTCCTGCACCGCACCATAGGCGATGCCGGCCATGTCGATCCGCCCGCCCAGCAACGCCGCGATCTTTTCCGAGGCCGAGCCGGTATCGACGATGGTCATCTCGGTGCCGGTTTCCTGCTGGAAGACCAGCCCCTGCAGATGCGAATAGCCACCGAACTCGGTGCCGAAGGTGATGCTGCCCGGCTCGCGCGCCTTGACGTCCTCGACGGAAGTCAGGCCCGAGGCCTTGCTGGCCACGAACACCGCGCCCTGGTCGATCGCCGGAATGCAGCAAATCTCGAAATCGTCGATGCCGTAATCGGCAAGTCCCGACACTTCGGTCACGATCAGGTGGCCGGTATGGCCGAACAGCATCGTGTAGCCATCGGGATCGGCCTCGCGCACCGCCGAGGTGGCGATGGTGGCGCCGCCGCCCGGCATGTTGGTGATGACCATGCCGGTGCCGGTGATCTGTTCGAAATACCGCGCCATGGTGCGCGCGTTGAAATCGGTGTCGCCCCCCGGGCTGGCGCCGATGATGACGTTGATGGTGCGCTCGGGCCAGGCCGTCTGCGCAAGGCTGCTGGTGGCCGTCAGGGCCGCGGCGGCGGTCAGTGCAAGCAATACCTGCGTTTTCATTGGTCTCTCCTCCCAAGAAAATCTGGATGGGCTCTCCCACAGTGATGTGCTAATATATTTGAATCTCACTTGCAACGGTTTTGCGCCCCGCCGCGGTCTCGGCGGGGAGGCAGGACAGCCGCTCCCTTGCAGGCGAGCGGCGCGCGATTACATGAGATGAAGACGCCCCTTCTGCCGCGAAAGGACAGGGCAATGCGCTTCTCAAACCTTGCGGAACGGCAGATCCTGAAGGCTCAGGCCGAGGGAAAGCTGGACAGTCTCAAGGGCGCCGGCAAGCCACTGGCCAGCACCGATGCCAGCACCGATGCCGTCGGTTTCCGCATCATGGCCGAGGCGGGTGCCCTCCCGCGCGAGATCCAGCTGCGCAAGGCTATCGAGGAGCAGACGCGCATCCTGCAAGGCCTCGCCAGCGAGGCCCGTGCCCCGGAACAGGCCAAGCTCGCCGACCTGCAACTGCGACTCGCCATCGAGCAAGAGGCCCGGCGCCGGTTCCAGGGCAGCTGACGGCATCCGCTCCTGTGATCTGATTGATTTATCCGAGACTGGTGAGCGGGGAGGGATTCGAACCCTCGACCCCATGATTAAAAGTCACGTGCTCTAACCAACTGAGCTACCCGCCCTCACCGTCCCGATACGGGCGTTTTCCCAGCCGGGCCAATCACTTGACCCTTGGCAAAAACCCCTGAAGCTCGGCCGGAACCCCGGCCGGGCGACAGGCCCGACAGGGCGCCTACTTAGAAACCTCGCCCGGTGCGGTCAAGCGGAAAATCCGCGCAAACATCGCGGCACTGGCAAAAACCCCGGCGCCCGCGTATATCGCGCGCCATGAAGGACTCATCCGCCCCGCAGGGCCTGCCGTTCATGAAGATGCAC
>Ga0209024_1000823_pt1 | contig 38488 bp, 36 predicted proteins | sample AutmiccommunBRH5_FD_187380 | JGI IMG/M metagenome (GOLD analysis project Ga0209024, IMG submission 187380) | Deep subsurface microbial communities from Mt. Terri, Switzerland - Autotrophic microbial communities BRH/5 (SPAdes) (version 2) | ecosystem: Environmental > Aquatic > Deep subsurface >... | reverse complement strand
CCCTGGTGTTCCGCGGCTTTGGCGGTGAAGCGCTGATCGAAGATGCCCTGCATTCGCTGCCTGGCGGTGTGCTCGGCGCCTTCCTGGTGGTGATGCTGGTCATCTTCCTGCTGGGCTTCATTCTCGACTTCATCGAGATCATCTTCGTGGTGGTGCCCATCGTCGGCCCGATCCTGCTGGCCATGGGCCTGGACCCGGTCTGGCTCGGTGTGATGTTCGCCATCAACCTGCAGACCTCGTTCCTCACCCCGCCCTTCGGCTTCTCGCTGTTCTACCTGCGCGGCGTAACGCCCCGCAGCATACCGACCAGCGTGATGTACAAGGGCGTACTGCCGTTCATCGCGATCCAGATCGGCATGCTGGTGGTGGCCTACATGTGGCCTGGCCTGATCACCTGGCTGCCGGAACAGGTCTACGGCCAGTAACTGCAGCTGCAACGCCCGTCCCTCGACGGGCGTTGTGCTTCCTACCGCAGCATCCCGCTACAATCGGCTCCCGCCCGAACGCCTGCCCGCCGATGACAGCCTCCCCTTATCTGCTCGAACGCTTCCAGGCACTCGACCGTTTCCTGAGCGAGCACCAGGCTCTCTGGCGCCCACGCCCATTCGTTTGCCGAAGCCTGCCGTGGGAAAAGGACTACCCGGAACTCGCCGCCTGGCTGCGAGCACGCTCACTGGCCGACGCCGAAGCCGCGCACAACCAGCCAGGCGAGCTCGCCGCACCAGCGCCTTTCCCGCAGCTGGCTGCGATCGCCTGCGAGCTGAGCCAGATCGACGAACTGCCCGCAAGCGAGCCTCCGGCTGTGGCTCATCGCCAGAACCTCGACATACCGGGACGCAAATCGCTGCAGATCCAGGCGTTCGGCGCGCGCCTGCACTTTCGCGAAAGGCCGCGGCACTGGCTCGACTGGTGCTCGGGTAAAGGTCATCTCGGCCGGCATCTGGCCAGAAACGGCGCGGCACTGACATGCCTTGAGTGGGACGAAGCACTGGTCAACGCCGGCGATCAGCTGAGCGAACGACTCGGCGTCGAGGCGACGCACCGCTGCCAGGATGTGCTGGCTTCCGATGCTGGGGACCAGCTGCACGCCACGCATACGCCAGTCGCCCTGCATGCCTGCGGCGACCTCCATGTTCGCCTGCTGCAACTGGCCGTCGCCAAACAATGCCGCCAGCTTGCGGTGGCACCCTGCTGCTACAACCGCATCACCGATGAGCAATACATCCCACTGTCACAGACAGCCGGCGCTTCGTCCTTGCAGCTCACGCGCGATGACCTGGGTTTGCCCTTGAGCGAAACCGTCACCGCGGGCGCACGCGAACGGCGCAACCGCGACCAGTCCATGGCCTGGCGCCTGGGCTTCGACACCCTGCAGCGCCGCCTGCGCCAGCAGGACGAATACCTGCCGACCCCGTCGCTGCCCAGCGCCTGGCTGAAGAAAGACTTCGCCGACTACTGCCGCGACCTCGCCACGCTCAAACAACTACCCGCGCCCGGTGGCGAGGACTGGCCGGCACTGGAGCGCACAGGCTGGCAGCGCCTGGCCGAAGTTCGCAACCTGGAACTGGTGCGCGGCTTGTTCCGCCGCCCGCTCGAACTCTGGCTGTTGCTCGACCGAGCATTACTGCTGGAAGAACAGGGCTACCGCGTTCGGCTGGGCACCTTCTGCCCCAGCCAACTGACGCCGCGCAACCTGCTGCTGCTCGCCGAACTCGACGCGCCCGCGCAGAATGTGACGCGGCCTGAGTAAGTGACCGCAAGTCACCGTAATCAAACGGTTTACTCGTCGCGCGCAATGGATATAATGGCGACCCTCAAATGCCGGTATAGCTCAGCTGGTAGAGCAACTGACTTGTAATCAGTAGGTCCCGGGTTCGACTCCTGGTGCCGGCACCATATAAATCAACGATTTAGGCTCACCGCAAGGTGGGCCTTTTTCGTTTCTGCTCAACACTTTGCTCAACACATCCCCGGCGCTATCCCTCGTTCGACAAATTGAGGCGCTTCCCTGAGCTATTGTGGCGAAATCCTAAACCTACAAGAATGTGGTCGAATTCCAGCCCAAAAAGCTTTCACAGAACGGCACAGTGTTTCTACACATCACGAGGAACACCTGCCATGCCACACGAAATCTTCCTGACTAGCGCCGAGCTCTGTCAGCTGCTGCGCTGCAGCAGCACGACCCTCTGGCGTATGCGACAAAACCCCGGTTTTCCGCAACCACGCCACTTTGGGCGGCGCCTTTTGTGGTTGCGCAGGGACGTGGAACATTTCCTCACGCTCGAAGCCTGACGCCCGCCTCGCCCTCTAATCGAGCCGCTGCCGTCTAGAGGGCGGTCCCAATCTTTTTTCTATCGAAGCCAGCCATTTTTGGCTTGCGGGCACCCTTGCGCCCGGAAAATGAGGAATAAGGTATGAACGCCTCAGAGAAACAGCCCAAGCCACGATCCTGCGCGACTATTAACGTCACCCCGCTGGCCCCGGCAGCTACCAAAATCGCTATTCCAAAAAAACGGCTACAGCGTGCACGACACTGAGATCACCTATAACGGACAGCGGCTCTATCCAGGTGTCTGGATGCACTACAGCACCAGGACAGAAGAGGGTGAAGAAACCGCCCGCCACGAATGGCTGTGCGGCCCGTTGCATGTGGACGCGATCACCCGCAACTCAACGTGCAGCGAAGGTTACGGCCGGTTGCTCCGTTTTACTAATTTGGATGGCAAAGATCTTTCGTGGGCCTTGCCCTCCGAGCTTCTTGCTGGCCGGCCGGAGCGGATCGTTTCTACCCTGTTCAATCGGGGGCTCAAAATTGATCACTCTCAACAACGAGAAATCGTGAGTTACATCGCCAGCCAGCACCCGCGGCGCCGGGTCATCTCCACCGCAACCACGGGTTGGCTGGGCGACGCAAAGAACAAGCAGACTCGCCCTTCCGCCCCGTGAGACGTTGCCAATCGCCTGCTTGTACCACTTGTTCTAACAGCTCTATCACGCACTGCGCCGTGCTGGGACGCTCGCATGGATTTCGCACCATGGACGAGCGCAGCGGGCATCTGCCTGGCCCTGACCACACAGTCAGAAACCCGGATATTCCATAATAAAAAACAAGGAGATAAGTCGAACCCGCGGCGTTCTGGCACAGCCGGTGCACCTTCTAAACCAGGCGTCATGCCCTGTTAGTACAAGTTGCTCAACCGCCAAGGTGAAGACAAATGGACAACCGGAATAGCCTGCTTGCAACCTCGTTGATCGGATCTCTCATTGTATTGAGCGGACCTGCTACGGCGGAGACCATCCGTGTCGGTATCGGCCATCAGAGCATGGTCACCAACACCGTCTCCGGTGGCGTCGTATTGGAAAAGCTCGGCCTGCTAGACCAATACTTGCCCACGACCGGCAAATACAAGGATGCAGATTACAAGATCGAATTTCGCGACTACGATTCGGGCCCGCCGATCACCAACCAGATGCTGGCCGGCAAGCTCGATTTTGGGGTCATGGGCGACTACCCGCTGATCGTCAACGGCGCCAAATTCCAGGCCACTGGCAAACAGCAGACGCGTTTCATCGCGGTAACCGGCTACAACCTAAAAGGCACCGGCAACGGCATCGTGGTGCCAGCCGCCTCCCCGGTGCAGAGCTTACAGGACCTGGCCGGCAAGAGCCTGTCCACTCCCGTCGGCAGTGCCGCCTGGGGCATGACATTGAAAGTGCTGCGCGACGCTGGGCTTTCGGAAAAGGTCACCCTGGTCAACCAGAGCCCGCCCGTTGGCTCCGCCAATATCGCCGCCGGCAAGATCGACGCTCATGCCGATTTCTGTCCCTGGTCGGAAATCATGGAATTCCGCGGCACCGGGCGGAAGATCTATGACGGCAGCGAAGCCGACATTCCGACGTTCCACGGCATCGTGGTCCGCCAGGCATTTGCCGAGAAATACCCGGAAGTCGTCGAAGGCGTGCTCAAGGCCACGCTCGCCGCACAAAAGTGGATCAGCGAAGACCCGATGCGCGCCGCCACCCAGGTCGCGGAGTGGACAGGCGTCGACAAGGAAGTGCTCTACCTCTACTTCAGTGACGGCGGTATCTCGACCATGGAGGCGAGCATCAAGCCGCAGTGGGTCGACGCCATGAAGTATGACCATGCACTGCTGCAGAAAGAGATGGACATCCCCGACCTCGACTTCTCCGCCTGGATCGATGATTCCTACCTGAAGAAAGCCTACGCGGCATCCAACCTCGACTACGACCAAATGCAGCAGACCGTGGTCAGCCCGGCCCCGCGAGCGCCCGGACGCAAGCCGGCGGAAATCTGGTTTGCCGACAAAGGCGTCGTTGCCTACGACAGCACCGCGGACATGCTGGCGGCCGAATCGAAGGCCAAGGCCGACGGCTCAGCCATCTACGCCACCTACGTCTACGACAACCTCACCGGCCTGAAGCTGTTCGGCAAGACGGCCTACTTGATCAAGGACCCCAGCGGCGAAGTGCTCGCGTTCATGAAGAAAAGCGATTCCGAGCGCCATATCGCCGAAAGCGGCGGCGTACCGCTGACCGCGGCACAACCGATCGCAATGTTGCCCTGATCCGCTCGTATGCGCCGCAGAGCGCAAAACGAATCTGAGCCGAAGGAGCGTAGCTATGAGTGTCAAGCCGAACCCCGTGTTCGATTCCGCCACGCCAGTGTCCGTGGCAATTTCGGCGCCAGCGCTGGAAGTTGCAGCCTCGCCCAGCCCATCCGCTGCGCCAGACGCGCCCAGTACAAGCCGGCCGCGGCGGCGTCTGCCGGCCATGACCAATCGCTATCTGGTGCGTGTCGCCGCGCTGTTGATGGCCTTGGTGGTCTGGCATTTCGCAGCCAGTAGCGGCTTCAACTTCTTCATCAATTTCGAGAACGTGCCGACGCCGCTGCTGGTAGGCGAGGCACTGGTGTCTCAGCTCTCCAGCTCCGAGTTCTACCTGCACATCGTCCACAGCATGGAGCGGATCGCCATCGCCTATGCCTACGCCGTGGTGCTGGGCGTGCTGGCCGGGGTAATGATGGGTCGCTCGCATTGGGCCGAAGACATCATCCTGCCGTACATCGAGCTGTTCCGGCCGATTCCCGCGGTGGCCTGGATTCCTCTGGCGATCCTGATGTTGCCCACCGAGCAGTCGAGCATCGTCTTCATCACCTTTCTCGGTGCCTTCTTCCCCATCGTGCTCAACACCGTGCACGGCGTAGAGCAAACGCCTGATGTGCTGGTCCGCGCCGCCCGCAGCCTGGGCGCCAGCAAGAGAGCCATTCTTTGGCACGTGGTGATCCCCGGTGCGATGCCGAGCATCGTCGCGGGACTGGCGATTGGCATGGGTGTGGCCTGGTTCTCCCTGCTGGCTGGCGAAATCATCAGCGGCCAATACGGCATCGGCTACTTCACCTGGACCAGCTACACCCTGGTCAAGTACCCGGAAATCATCATCGGCATGCTCACCATCGGCGGCCTCGGCACGCTGTGCACGCTGCTCGTGCGCAAGGCCTGCGCGCCGCTGCTGCACTGGCAGGCCAAAGGAGGTCGGCCATGAGCACTGCCGTTCAGGACAACCGCCTCGCCGTGCTCGACCACAGCCGCCTGCGCGCCAAAGCCAACAGCAAGGGCGAGGGGCGCGGCCATATCAGCGTGCGCAACCTGCACATCGAGTTCGATCATCAGGGCGGTAAGCGCGCCGCGGTACAGGACGCCCAGCTGGACATCCGCCCCGGTGAGTTCGTCTGCCTCCTCGGACCGTCAGGGTGCGGCAAGTCGACCCTGCTCAACGCCATGGCCGGGTTCGTCAGCCCAACCCGTGGTGAGCTGACCATCGACGGCAAGGGCGTCGATGCGCCAAGCCCGGACCGCGGCATGGTGTTCCAGCAGCATTCGCTGTTCCCCTGGAAAACCGTGCGCGACAACGTCGCCTTCGGACCGCTGATGGCCGGCGCGTCGCGCAATGAAGCGTGCAGCGTGGCCCGCACCTTTCTTTCACTGGTTGGCCTGGCGGCGTTCGAGGACGCCTACCCCGGCACGCTGTCCGGCGGCATGCAGCAGCGCGTCGGCATTGCCCGCGCGCTCGCCAACTACCCCAGCGTGCTGCTGATGGACGAGCCCTTCGGCGCGCTGGATGCACAGACGCGAATCATGATGCAGGAGAACCTGCTGGAGATCTGGCGTGAGTTCCGCAACACCGTGGTGTTCGTCACCCACGACATCGATGAGGCGGTGTTCCTCTCCGACCGCATCGTGGTGATGAGCGCCAGCCCCGGCCGGATCATCGCCGACATCAAGGTCACCCTGCCACGGCCGCGCGAGCAGAGCCTGCTCACCAGCGCGGCGTTCATGGACTACAAGCGCCAGTGCCTGGACCTGATCCGTCAGGAAACCCTGCGCGCCTTTCAGCAGCAGAACGGAGGCTGAACATGCGCAACCCACCCCGTTGTTCGCCCGCGCTCGACATGACCTGTCATGACAGGCTGGAGCACAAGCAATGAAAGGAACCCAGCCCCTCGCCCCGGGCCACTCCCCACTGCCGCTTTACGTGCAGATCCGCGATGACCTGCGGCGCAAGATTCTCGAAGGCAGCTACGTGATTCATGAGCGCCTGCCTTCGGAAAACGAGCTGATGAATGCCTTTGGCGTCAGCCGCATCACCATTCGCCAGGCCCTGCGGGACCTGCACAACGAGGGACTGGTGTTCAGCGCTCAAGGCAAGGGTACCTACGTCAGCAAGCCCAAAGCGGTGCAGAACGTCCAGCGCCTGCAAGGCTTCGGCGAAGCCATGGCCGCGCAAGGTTATGAGGCGACTGCACGACTGCTCTCGATTCAAGAGCGCAAGCCACCCAAGGCGGTTGTCGCCGCGCTGCATTTGCTTGCCGGTGAGGAGGTGGTCGAGGTCAAGCGCGTGCGCTACCTCAACCGCGAGGCGGTGTGTGTCGAGAACAGCTACTTCCCCCTCGACATCGGCCGCCGGATGTTCGGCATGGACCTGTCAGGCGACATCTTCCCGATGCTGGAAAACGCCTTCGGGATTGCCCTGGGGCGGGCCGACATCAGCCTCGACGCCACCCTGGCAGACGAGGAACACCAGCATTACCTGGCGCTCAAGCCGGGCGAGCCCATCCTGCGTGTCGAGCGGCTGACCCACGACCGCGCCGGCCGTCCCATCGACTTCGAATACCTCTGCTACCGCGGCGACGCATTCAAATACCAATTCCGAGTGGATCGGAAATAGGAGGCTACATGACCACTATCAACGGCATCCCAGTCATCGACACCGACGTGCTGGTCATCGGCGGCGGCACGGCGGGCCCTATGGCCGCCGTCACCGTCAAAGAGCAGGACCCGAACCTCAAGGTCATCCTGCTGGAAAAAGCCAACGTCAAACGCTCAGGCGCTATTTCCATGGGCATGGACGGCCTGAACAACGCCGTCGTCCCCGGCCACGCCACGCCCGAGCAGTACGTCAAGGAAATCACCATCGCCAACGACGGCATCGTTCACCAGCCAGCGCTGATGGCTTATGCCACTCGCTCCTTTCCTATGATCGAAAAGCTCGACTCCTGGGGCGTGCATTTCCAGAAGGACGAGACCGGCGATTACGACATGAAAAAGGTGCACCACTTAGGCACCTACGTCCTGCCGATGCCGGAGGGTCACAACGTCAAAAAGATCCTCTACCGCCGCCTACGCCGCGTGCGAGTAGAGATCGAAAACCGCTTCCAGGCCACCCGCCTGCTCAAGGACCCGGACGGCAACATCGCCGGCATGATCGGGGTAAACACCCGCACCGCCGAGCCGATCATCATTCGCGCCAAAGCGGTGATCATGGCCACCGGCGCTGCCGGCCGCATCGGCCTGCCGAACTCCGGCTACCTATTCGGCACTTATGAGAATCCGGCCAACTGCGGCGACGGCCATGCCATGGCCTATCACGTCGGCGCCGACCTGGTGAATCTGGAGTGCTTCCAGGTCAACCCGCTGCTCAAGGATTACAACGGCCCGGCCTGTGCTTACGTCACCGGTCCGCTCGGTGGCTTTACCGCCAATGCCTACGGCGAACGCTTCATCGAATGCGACTACTGGTCCGGCCAGATGATGCTGGAGTTCTTCAAGGAGCTGGAATCCGGCACCGGTCCGGTGTTCCTCAAACTCGATCACCTGGCCGAGGAAACCATCCAGGAAATCGAGACCGTCCTGCATACCAATGAGCGCCCTACCCGTGGTCGCTTCCATGAGGGTCGTCAGGTCGACTACCGCCAGCGCATGGTGGAAATGCACATCTCCGAGATCGGCTTCTGCTCCGGCCATTCCGCGTCCGGTGTGTGGACCGACGAGACCGGTGCCACCACCGTGCCCGGCCTCTACGGCGCTGGCGACATGGCCTCGGTCGCTCACAACTACATGCTCGGCGCCTTCGTTTACGGCCAGATCTGCGGAGAAAGCGCCGCTGCCTTCGTCAAGGATCGCAGCGAGCCGGTGCTCGATGAGGCCTTCATCACCGCCGAGCTGGCGCGCATTCAGGCACCGCTCCTGGTCAAGGACGGCATCCCGCCGGAGCAGATGGAATACAAGGTGCGCCGCCTGGTGAACGACTACCTGCAGCCACCGAAGGTGACCAAGAAGATGGAGATCGGCCTGGAGCGAATCATGGCCGTGCGAAACGACCTGCACATGCTCAGCGCTGCAGACCCCCACGAACTGCTTCGTGCCCTAGAAGTGCAGTCAATCATCGACTGCGCGGAGATGGCCGCGCGCGCCTCGCTGTACCGCACCGAATCACGCTGGGGGCTGTACCACTACCGCGTCGATTTCCCCGAGCAGGACAACGCTGAGTGGTTCTACCACAGCCGCCTGTTCAAGGACGCCAACGGCCAGATGGCCCACGGCAAGCGCCCGGTCGCCGACTACATCGTCCCGCTCGGTGAAGAGAAGGATGCCTACAGCAAGTTGCGGGTGAAAAAGGCCGCCAATGCCTGATCTTTTGCCCGCCGTTTCACCTTGCAGGGGCGAATTTAATCGCCCAACACCTGATGCCGATGGGCGAATGAATTCGCCCCTACAGAAAAGCGGGCTCACCGTGCCCGCTCGACTGGAACCGAGGAGATAACCCATGCCCGTAGCCAACCACCGCTCTGCCGTCCCGGTCATCGTCGACGAAGAGAAATGCATTGCCGAGAAGGGCTGCCGCGTCTGCATCGACGTCTGCCCGCTGGACGTCCTGTGGATCAACCCGGACACCGGCAAGGCCCACATGAAATATGACGAATGTTGGTACTGCATGCCGTGCGAGACCGACTGCCCGACCGATGCGGTCAAGGTGAACATTCCGTACCTGCTGCGCTGAGGACTGGCTGATGAAAACGTATGACGATCCGATGCTGCAGCAGATTGCCGAAAACCTCGCCTCCGACGACCCGGGCATTCGCCGTGTGGCGGTGCTCGAACTTGTCGATTGCGGCGAGCCGGAAGCCGCCGAGCTGCTAATTCTCGCGCTCAACGATCCAGACCCCGCCGTGCGCCAGGAGGCGGCCAAGGTGGTTGATGAGTTCGATGCGGTCGATATCGCTGACGCGCTAATTGCTGCGCTGCAGGACAGCAACGAAGTGGTGCGCAACGCTGCCGCCCATGCACTGGCTGACTTGAAGGACCCGGCCGCCGCCCTCCCCCTGCTGGAGGCGCTGGAAGGCACGGATGACCCCTTCGTCGTAGCCGGCATCCTGCGGGCGGTCAAACCGCTGCGCAATTCGGCAGCCCAGGCCCCGGCCCTGCAGCGCATGCACGCCGAGGACCCCGGTGTGCGACGCGAGGCGGTCGCCGTAATCGGCTGGCTAAAACAGACCGAAAACCTCCCCGCGCTAATGGAACGCGCCCAGCACGACAGCGATGCCGAAGTGCGTCGCGCGGCCACCGGTGCTCTGGTCTACGCAACGCCCGAACAGGTCGGCCCGACGCTCGTTGGCCTGCTGCGTGACGAGCACTGGCAGGTCCGTGTCGAGGCCGCCGTCAGCATCGGCAAGCTCAACTACCAGGCCGCCCTGCAGCCACTTGTCGACGCCACCCATGACGATTTCTGGCAGGTCCGCGAAAAGGCCGTGGATTCGCTCGGCAAGCTCGGCTCCCCTGGCGCCATACCGGCCCTCGGCATCTGCGCCCGCGATCCGATGAGCAACCTGCGCAAGGCCGCTGTCGGCGCACTCGGTGCGATTGCGCATGACGACGGCCGTCCCTTCATTGAAGCCGCCATGGACGACCCGGACCCGGACGTCCGCAAGCTGGCGCGATGGGCCATTTCGAAGCTCGGCGCCGCCGCGTGATGAATATGCAGGGCGGGGTGCCGCCCTACATAAGACATTCAACAGACGCAGGGCAAGCGGCCCACCCGTACAAGGCTATTTCAGGCAGGAGACAAACGAGATGACCTATGTCGTTACCGAAAACTGCATCCGTTGCAAATACACCGATTGCGTCGAAGTCTGCCCGGCGGACTGTTTCCACGAAGGTCCGAATTTCCTGGTCATCAACCCGGAAACCTGCATCGACTGCAGCCTTTGTGCACCGGAATGCCCGGCCGACGCGATCTTCGCCGACAACGCGCTGCCCGCCGACCAGAGCCACTTCATCGAACTCAACGCCGAGCTCGCCGAGGTCTGGCCGGTAATCACCCAGACCAATAGCCCGCTGGTCGAAGCCGACACCTGGGTCGATCAGGGCGACAAGCTGCAGTTCCTGGAGCGTTGACCCATGCCTGAACTTGTCATGACGAGTTGGCTCGGCCGCGCCCTGCTGGCGTTGGTAATCGGCAGCGCAGCCCTGACCGGCAGTGCTCGGCCGGTGGAGGACCAGAGCCGCTCCGTCAGGACGCCAGAAACGCCGGCCCTGATGGTGCCGGACGGCCACCCTCCGCGCCTGCCCTCCCCCTTTTTCTGATTGGTTAAGGAGTTGCCCATGACTACCCAGATCCTGACCGCCCCACCCCAGGAAATCCGCCTGCGAAAAGCGCAGAAAATGCTCGAAGTGCTCTGGCCCGACGGCGTGCGCAGCCAACTGAGCTGCCTCGCCCTGCGTAAGTCCTGTGCCTGCTCCGTATGCGCCCAGGCGCAGCAGCGCGGCATGCTGACGCTGATCGATGCCGATGTGGGCGTCGACAGGCTGGAAGTCTCCGGTGTCGCCGGCGTCCAGCTCCACTTCAGCGACGGTCATTACCGCGGGCTTTATCCCTGGGCCTACCTGCGTGAACTGGGCGAGCGCCTGCAATGAATACCCGCGCCCAGCAATTGCTGGCCCCGCCCTTCGCCACGCTTTGCCGACTCTATCCCGGCACCGCGTTGTGCGCAGTGCTGGCGCTGGCCGGCAGCTTTCTTGCCGAGCATTACGGTGCGCCGGCGCTGATGCTGGTCCTGCTGCTGGGGTTCGGCTTCGCCAACCAGGGCGCCGATGCACGCATGGAGCCCGGCGTCGCCTTTTGCAGTCGGCACATTCTGCGCATCGGCGTGGCCCTGCTGGGCGCGAGGATCGGTGTCGAGCAGTTGCTCGTGGTCGGTAGCCTGCCGCTGCTGATGGTATTGACCTGCGTACCGGTGGTGATCGGTGCCGCACTGTTGCTCGGCCGCTGGCTGGGGCTGCCGATGCTGCACAGCCTGGTCGCGGGTGTGGCAGTGGCAATCTGCGGCGTCTCGGCGGCCATCGCCGTCGCCGCCGTCATCCCCAGCGGAAGACTGGAAGATCGCCGACTGCTCGGGGTCGTTGTCGGCGTAACGGTGCTGGGCACCCTGTCGATGCTCGTCTATCCGCCGCTGCTCGCCACGCTGGGTTATGGCGACGTGGAAAGCGGCCTGCTGCTTGGCGCCAGCATTCACGATGTCGCACAGGCAGCCGGGGCCGGTTATCTGGTCTCGGAGTCAGCGGGTGACGTCGCCACCCTGACCAAATTGTTGCGTGTCGCGCTGCTCGCGCCGCTGGTCGTGCTACTCGGCTGGCTGCTGCGTCGCGGAGATTCCGGCCGCACCGAATTCCCCCTGTTTCTGCTCGGCTTTCTGGCGTTGCTCGGCCTGAACAGTTTCGGCTGGCTGCCGGCTGGCCTGCGTGACGGCCTGATCGCCGCCTCCAATGCCTGCTTATTAGTGACCATGGCGGCACTCGGCATGCGCACCACCCTGGGCGATCTCCTGGCGCAGGGCTGGCGGCCGGTGGCGCTTCTGGCGGTGCTCAGCATCGGACTGTTGCTAACCGCGATGGCGATGCTGGCGATGGCCTCGCCCTGACGATTTGTTCTGCCTTGTTTCCCTTACTCGTGTTGGAGGATTTGTCATGGCTGCACTCGGTACCGAAAGCGTTCTCAGCGTCCGTCACTGGAACGACACGCTGTTCAGTTTCACCACCACCCGCGACCCGGCACTGCGCTTTGAGAACGGTCACTTCGTGATGATCGGCCTCGAGGTCGAGAGCAAACCACTCATGCGTGCCTATAGCATCGTCAGCGCCAACCACGACGAGCATCTTGAATTCCTCAGCATCAAGGTCCCTGACGGCCCGCTGACGTCACGCCTGCAGCACCTGAAGGTCGGCGACCCGATCATCGTCAGCCGCAAGCCAGTCGGCACACTGGTCATGCACGACCTGCGGCCGGGCAAGCATCTTTATCTGTTTGGTACCGGCACAGGTCTTGCGCCCTTCATGAGCATCGTTCGCGACCCCGAGGCCTATGAGCGATTCGAGAAGATCGTCCTGGTGCATTGCGTGCGGGAGGTGAGCGAACTGGCTTATCACGACTACCTGACCTACGAGCTCCCGCAGCATGAGTTCCTCGGCGAAGAGGTGCGCGACAAGCTGATCTATTACCCCACCGTGACCCGCGAGCCGTTCCGCAACCAGGGGCGTATTACCACGCTGGTCGAGACCGGCAAGTTGGCGGCCGATATCGGCCTGCCGCCGCTGAACAGGGGAAGCGACCGAGTCATGCTCTGTGGCAGCCCGGCGATGCTCGACGCACTGACCGGCATGCTCGACGGGCTGGGCTTCGAAGCCTCACCACAGCAGGGTGAACCCGGTGACTACGTCATCGAACGCGCCTTCGTGGAGAAATAAAGCGCCTCGTAGGAGCGAGCTTGCTCGCGAAGCGCTGCCGCTACGTTGTTTGCGTAGCAAAGATTTGGCGTTCCCCTCGCTCCTACAAAGCAGCCATTTGGTAGAAATATTCCGATCCGCACGGGAGCTCACCATGACACTTCACCGCGTTGCGACACCCGGCATCGGCCTGACTCAGCAGGCCGAACACGCCTTGTCCCAATGGATCGAACCCTGCCTCGGTTGCGACCTGATCAGTGCAGGAGCCATACGCGAGCTATGCAACGACGGCACACACCTGCACTTGCATCTCGAGCTGGGCTTTCCAGCAGACGGCTACCGTGATTCGCTGGGCCGGGCTCTGAAGGCCCTGCTTCTGGCCCATACCCAGGCAGCTTCCGTGGAGGTAGAAATCGACTGGTCCGTCAGCTCGAGCTCCATCACCCGACAGACCCTGCCGGGCGTCAAACACATGATCGCAGTCGCCTCGGGCAAGGGCGGCGTCGGTAAATCCACCACGGCAGTCAACCTGGCGCTGGCGCTAGCGGCCGACGGCGCTCGCGTCGGCATGCTCGACGCCGACCTATACGGCCCAAGCCAGCCTCGCCTGCTCGGCCTCAGCGGCCTGCCGGACACTCGTGATGGAAAGATGCAGCCGATGATCGGCCACGGCCTGCAATGCATGTCGATCGGCTTTCTCGTGGATGACGAATCGCCTGTCATCTGGCGAGGCCCAATGATCACCCAGGCCCTGACTCGCCTGCTGCAGGAAACCAACTGGCACGACCTCGACTACCTGATCGTGGACCTCCCGCCAGGCACCGGCGACATCCATCTGACGCTGGCACAACGGATGCCGGTATCCGCTGCCCTGATTGTCACTACCCCACAGGACTTGGCCCTGCTGGACGCGCGCAAGGGTCTGCGCATGTTCGAGAAGGTCAACGTGCCGGTGCTTGGCATCATCGAGAACATGAGCCTGCACGTTTGCAGCCAGTGCGGTCATGAAGAACACATCTTCGGAAGCGGCGGCGCACAGCGCATGGCCGATCAATATGGGAGTGAGCTGCTCGGGGAGTTGCCGCTTGACATGCGTATTCGCGTGGGGTCAGACGACGGAAATCCGGTAGTGATTGCCGAACCCACTGGTACTCTGGGTCAGAGTTACCAAACCATCGCGCGGCGAACAGCCGCGCGGTTGTCACGGCGAACGCAACATGCCGCATCTACCGTATTGCCGGCAATCGTCGAAGCCTGACGAATAGAACTAGGCTGTTGCCTAGAACGGTTGATTCGCAGCTAAAAGCAAGCTCTGCGAGCGGCTGCTCATGGCCGATTCTGTTGAAAAAGTAGGTTTAGCGGCAGCAAGGCGGTCGGATGTACCTGCTGTCGAAGTGGCTGCAAGCCACTTCAAGTTACCTTTCGGCGTTTCACTGAGCGTCCTTGCTCAGGTTTGAGGGTTAATTCGAGGGTTTCTGCTCGCCACAGGCGTACCTATCCCGTGAGCGGTGGCCCTTGAGGCAAAAGCTTGGCCATGCGGCGCAGGTTCTGCACCATCGCAGCCATGGTGAATTCGTCAGTGGCGCCTGTCAGGCCACGCAGTCGTAAACGGTCGAGTTTCATGATCCGTTTAAGATGGGCGAAAAGCATCTCCACCTTCTTCCGTTCGCAACGTGAGACGAGGTATTCCGGTGTCTTGGCGATGCGTCGAGCCACATCGCGGGCAGCCTCATGGATGCTGCGAACGATCTTCCGATTCGGTGTGTTGGGGCAGCATTTCGCTTTCAACGGACAGGTGACGCAGTCGGTTTGGCTGGAGCGGTAGATGATGGTGTTGGCCTTGGTTACCCGCGATCTTTTCTGGGTGAAGGCGCGCCATTCACTGCGTAGCGGTTTGCCGGTTGGGCAGCGATATTCATTGGCTTCCTGATTCCAGTGGAAGTCGTTACTGGAGAGACTGTCGTCCTTGCGCTCAGTCTTGTCCCACACCGGCACATGCGGCTCGATGTCCTTCTCTTCGACCATCCAGGCCAGCATCGGGGCAGTGCCATAGGCGGTGTCGCCGATGAGGCGTTCCGGTGTGAGGTCGAACTGCGCTTCGACACGCTCGACCATCGTCCTGGTCGAGTCGACTTCGGTGGTACGGTGCGCCGGGGTCGCTTCCACATCCATGATCACACCGTGCTCAGTGTCGATCAGGTAATTTGTGGAGTAGGCAAAGAAGGCCGGGCCGCCTGGTGCTGCTGTCCAACGGGACTGAGGATCGGTGAGCGAAATCTTCTTGGGAAGAGCCTCAGCCAACGCATCTTCATCAAGTGCTTCGAGGTACTCGCGCACGGCGCGGCTGCTGAGCTTTGGATCGCTCCAATCGACTTCATCTCCCACCACCCCACGTTGCCGGCTGGCATCCGCCTTGATGATGCTGGCGTCGACGGCGAAACCTTCGCCCTTGACTAGGCCGGCTGCCATGCAGCGCCGCAGCACTTCATTGAACAACCAGCGGAACAGATCGCTGTCACGGAAACGGCCATGGCGATTCTTCGAGAAGGTCGAGTGATTAGGTACTTCGTCTTCCAGACCCAGCCGGCAGAACCAGCGATAGGCCAGGTTCAGGTGCACCTCTTCGCACAATCGCCGCTCGGAACGAATGCCATAGCAGTAGCCGACGACCAGCATGCGCACCATCAATTCCGGGTCAATCGAGGGACGCCCGATGGGGCTATAGAAATCCGCCAGATAGGCGCGCAGATCACTGAGATCCAGGCACTGGTCGATGCTGCGCAGGAGATGTTGGGCCGGGACGTGATCTTCGAGATTGAACGAGTAGAACAGGCGCTGCTGTCCTCCCGGTAACTGTCCCATCATGCTGTTCGCCTCCACGCCCGCTGACAAAGCAATTTTGCCAACGGCATGGGGAGGTCGCTACTTTTTCAACAGAATCGGCCCATAGCTGCCGGTCAGCACCGGTAGTAAACGGCCAAAAGCGGGCTTTAGATGGCAGTCCCACTTGACTGTCAAGGTTCGCTACGGTGTTAGCTGCGGCTTCCAATGCATCAACTGACTCGACCGGAGATGGCTGGACGGCAACGGTTCCCGTTGTCTCGTAGGGCGCTGACTGGACGCTAGAGAGGGCATCTGCCGCGGCCTCTTGGCGAGTAGCGCCTGGCTGGCAGCTCGTTGCGCCATTTCCTGGCAGGCAGAGGGACACACGATCAGAACGTAACTGGGGTATTGACCCAGAGAATACGCGCTTCGCTATCGCCACCGTTTCGGTAACCATGAGGTAGGTTGCTGGGGAAATGAAAAGCATCGCCCGCCGTCAGGCTGTAGGTGTGCTCACCGATAGTAAGCTCGATACTGCCCGTGAGTACGTAACCCATTTCCTCGCCGGGATGCTCAATCAGACCATCGCTGGCCACCCCTGGAGCCACAATATGGATATTGCCCTGCAGCAGGCCGCCCTTCTGCAGATGGGTGATGCGCTCCAGACCGATCTCGCCATCCTTGTTGCGTTTGACGAAACGCTTCACCGGCCTGTCTCCAGCACGCAGCACCGGCTCATCGGATACCCACTCCTCCGATGTAAGTGTCGACACGTTGCTACCCAGGGCCCCTGCCAGGCGGTGAAGCATCGCCAGCGAAGGTGACGCAGCATCGTTCTCCAGCTTGGAGATCAGACTCTCCGAGCAGCTGGCGGCGACGGCCACCTGCTTGAGGGTCAGCCCGGCAACCTTGCGTGCATGGCGCAGGCGCATGCCCAGGCTGGGCAGACCGTCGGTGTGGTGAGCCTTGAAAGAAGGGGTAGGACTGGGTTTACGCATGCGCATCTCAATCAATGAGTGACGAAGGGGAGCAGCCATGAGCGGCGCAGTATCGTCCAAGGCGGGCGCGAAGTTTAAGCCGTGCCCACCTCACCGCCACTGCTAGCCGTCAAGCCAAGCCCGTGCCAGAGGGCTCAAACCTGCCAGCCGATTAGCCGGCACTGACCACAAAGTGCACTTCCACCGGATTCAGGTCGTTGATCGGCACGATGTCCTGTGGGCAGGCCGACATGACCACCACGCAGTCTATAGCTGCCTGGATCTCCACGTAGTCACCGGCCTTGGATACCGGAGGCAGCCACTCGATGCTGTAGTCCGAATTGACCGGAATGTTCATCCACAGGTTGAATGGCTGAGGGACTTCGCGGGCACGCAAACCGATGGCCTGCAAGGCCAGGCGCATATTGTCGGCGCAGCTATCGTGGTAACCCTCAACACCGAGGTTGGTGTAGCGATGCAGATCGCAGGCGGCGATCAGGGTGTCGTGCACGCCTGGCGAGGTGTCGGTGAGCAGCGTGCCGATGGACCGGCGGCGGTTGCTGAACAGCTCGTCACCCGCCTTCGGAATGATTCGGTCGATATGCGCGCGGGCATGTTCCATGGAGAGAAATTCACTGAGGTCTTTGGCATTGAACAGCCAGGTGTCGCACACCTGGGTGCCGTGGGTGTTGATGATCTTGATGACCTCACCCGCCTTCAAGCGCACGGCACGGCCGCAGCGTGCCGGCACGGTGTATGTCTTGCCGAGTTCCGGCGTACCGTCGGCCGACAGCGGCTCGTTGAGGGTGGCGTTGGTGCCCAGCGAGGCGCCGTTGTCGAGCTGGCAGCAGGCGGGGTAATCGTGGGCGTGGTTCGAATGGCTCATGGTCGCTCCTAGGTGGGCAAGGACAGGTCAGGCTTGTTCAGCCAGTTGGACGAGGCTCCAGGCCAGCGCACGGGCGCCGACTTCGAGCTGGGAAGGTTCGGTGTATTCCTTGGGGTTGTGGCTGATGCCGTCGCGGCTCGGCACGAATAGCATGCCGGTCGGGCAATGCGTCGCCAGGTACATGGCATCGTGAAAGGCGCCCGAGCGCAGGCTCAGGGATGCTTCGCCAGTGGCGTCGGCGGCCTGCTGAAGCACGTCGACGACAGCTGCATCGAACGCCACTGGCGGATGACTAAAGAGCATCTGCAGTTCGGCCTGCGCGGGCAGGCAATCGGCCAGCGCCGCGTCGAAGGCGTCCAGCACGGCACTGTCGGCGTGCCGGAAGTCGATGCTGAAAGTCACCTCTCCGGCTATTGTGTTGATCGAGTTGGGCAGCACGTGCCAGCGTCCGAAGGTCAGGCGCTTGTCGGTGCCCGCCAGGCGCTCGGCCAGGGCGTCGATGGCTGGCAGGCAGCCGGCAGCCAGCAGCATCGCATCCTGACGCATGTCCATCGGCGTGGTGCCGGCATGGGCGGAGGCCCCATGGCAGCGGACCTGGTACCAGCGCACACCCTGAATGCCGGATACCACGCCAAGCGGCACACCCGCGCGTTCCAGCACCGGCCCCTGTTCGATATGCAGTTCGATGAAAGCATGCGCGGCGATCCTGTCGCGCAGCGGTAGCCCGGCGAAACGTCGGGCATGCTCGTCCAGAGCCTCACCGACACTGACGCCCGAAGCATCCAGGCTGTCTCGATAGGCAGCCATGCGGGTCGGTTCGACGAAGGCGCTGGAGCCCATGGCTCCGGGGCTGAAACGACTTCCCTCTTCGTTCGTCCACACCACCAATTCGATGGGGCGGCGCGTGCGCAAGCCCTGATCGTGCAGCGCCAGCAGGCACTCCAGACCGGCCATCACGCCGTAGCAGCCGTCCAGATGACCACCGCTGGGCTGGGTATCGATATGGCTGCCGGTCATCACTGGCGGCAGATCCTCCAGGCCGTCGAGGCGGATGAACAGATTGGCGCAGGCATCCGTCCATACGCGGCAACCGATACGCTGCGCCTCGCCGATCAGCCAGGCACGCGCCTCGAAATCTTCTGCGGAAAGCGCTTGGCGATTCATCCCGCCGGCCTGTAACGCGCCGAACCCGGCCAGGGTATCGAGCAGGCCATGCAGACGCTCGGCACGCACCGCCGCCATCACCCGTTCGGCATTCATTGGCACATCTCCTGGCGTGGCGTCAGGCTGCGGTTGAACCAGGGTTTGAGGAACTGCCTCAGGCGGTCGGTGGCGGGTGCCTGGAACATCGTCGCCGGCGCACCGGTTTCGACGATCTGCCCAGCTTCCATGAACACCACCTGGCTGGATATCTGTGCGGCGAAACTCATCTCGTGGGTTACCATGACCATGGTCATGCCGTCGCTGGCCAGGCCGCGAATTACCTGCAGTACCTCTTCTACCAATTCCGGATCAAGCGCCGACGTCGGCTCGTCGAGCAGCATTAGGCGAGGCTTGACCGCCAGCGCCCGGGCGATACCGACGCGCTGTTGCTGCCCACCGGACAGTCGTGCCGGATAGGCGCCAATCTTGGCTGCCAGGCCAACCCTTTGCAGAGCGGCCTCGGCCAGCGAGCGCGCGTCGGTTCGGTTCAGACGCTTGCCCAGCAGCAACGGCGCCATGACGTTTTCGAGCACCGTCATGTGCGGCCAGAGATTGAATTGCTGAAACACCATGGCCAGCGGTCGACGTACCTCGGCGATGATGGCGGCGCTGTCTTGGTCGGTTGGGCGCCGTCCGGGGCCGCTGTAACCAAGCAGCTGGCCATCGATCCATACCTCGCCCTGGTCATAGGCTTCGAGGAAATTCATGCAGCGCAGGGCAGTGGTCTTGCCGGAGCCGGAGGGGCCGATGAGCGAGACGATCTCACCAGCCCGGACACTGAGGTCGAAGCGCTGCAGTACGGTATTGGCGCCGTAGGACTTGCCCACGCCGCGCAGTTCAAGAAGGGGCAGGTTGCTCATCGGGTCATCCTCGCAGGTAGCGCGTTGCGCGACGGCCGAGCGCAGCGGCGGCGAAACCCACCAGCAGCGTCAGCAGCCAGTACGAAAGCACCAGCAGCACGTAGGGCACGACATAGGAAAAGGTGTTGGACACGATCTGTCCGGCGGTCATGGTCAGCTCCGGCACGGTAATGATCGACGCCACCGCGCTTTCCTTGATGGTCAGGATCACCTGATTGCCCAAAAGCGGCAGCGCGAACGCCAGCGCCTGGGGCGTCTGAATGTGCCAGAAGGTCTGGATGCCGCTCAGACCATGCACCTGCGCGGCCTCTAGCTGACCAATCGGCACGCTGGCCCAGGCCGAACGAAGCAACTCGGCGAAATAGGCCGCGCTGTAGAGGCACAGTGCAAGAATGCTGGCCTCGATGGCGTCCAGGGTCACACCAAGCACTGGCAGCCCGAAGTAGATCAGCAACAGTTGCGCGAGGAACGGTGTGCCGCGCACCAGCCAGACATACAACCGATACACAGCAATGAAGCCAGGTACCGCCAGGCGCAACGCGTTGAGGGTAAAGCCCAGCAGCAGGCCCAGCGCCGCACCGGAAAAACTGATGCCAAGGGTGACCAGCAGCGCATGGCCGAAATCGGGAAGGTGATTCATCCAGTTCTCCATCAGCTGCGCGCCTGCCAGCGACGCTCCAGCTGGCGCCCGAGCAGAGCCAGCAGGCTGGTCAGCGCCAGGTAGAACAGTGCGGCGACGAGATATACCTCCAGCGGGCGGTAAGTCTGCGAAACCAGTTGCTGGCTGACCCGCATCAGGTCGGTGATGGAGATCACCGAGACCACTGCCGACACCTTGATCACATCGATCAGCTCGGAAATCAGCGCCGGCAGGGTCAGACGTACCACTTGCGGCAACTGGATGTGCAGCAGCGTGCGCCAGCGACCGATGCTGAACACCGCAGCGGCCTCCAGCTGCCCTGCCGGGATAGCAGCGAAACCGCTACGCAGGATTTGCGATTGGTAGGCCCCAGTATTCAGGGCCAATGCCAGACCGGCGGCGACCAGCGCCGGCACGTCCATGCCCAGCCCGGCAGGCAAATAGAAGAGCAGCAGCAACTGCGCCAACATCGGCGTGCCACGGAAGAAACTCACATAAACCCCGGCGAACGCTACGCAACCTCGGCTGCGACTGCTGCCCAGCAGATAGATCAGCACGCCGAGAACGAAGCCCAGCAGCATCCCGGCCAGGCACAGCCACAGTGTGGTGAGCGCACCGTCGAGCAGAGCAGGCCAGTAGAGTGCGAAGCGAACGCCGAAGTCATCCATGGTCAGCGACTCAGATGCTCGGCTCGGGCATGGCGTCGGCCGGCACATCCATGGTGAAGCCGAACCATTTTTCCTGCAGGGCCTTCATGGTGCCGTCACGGTTAGCACGGGCGATACCGTCGCTGAACAGTTTGACCAGGCTGGCGCTGTCGGCATCCTTGCGGCCGACCCAACCGTAATAGGTCTGCGGGCCGAGCATGTCGCTGAGCGTGCTGAACACGCCAGGACGCGACTTGATCAGCGGGCCGAGGTTGGACAGCGACTGGGCAACGCCATCCAGGCGGCCCAGCGCTAGATCGGCGTACGCCTCGTCGAAGCTGACGTACTCACGAATGGCCTTGAGGCCAGGCTGGCCGGCGTCCTTGAGTTTCTGGTCATAGGCCTGCAGAACCTGCAATTGGCCGGAGCCGCTCTGCGAACCGACCACCTTGCCGTTGAGATCGTTCAGGCTGCTGATCGAGTCGTCATTGCCACGCTTGAGCAGTGCAACGGTGGACTCGGCGATCGGCACGGTGAAGGCGAATTGTTCGAAGCGCGCCTTGTTGACGGTCACAGAGGTCACCACGAAATCGAACTTGCCTGTATCCAGACCCGGCAAAATGCCTTGGAAGGGTAGGTCGAGTTGCTTGACCTTGACCTCCGGCAGATCCTTGAGCACGTAGGTCATCAGATCAGCGCCATAGCCGACGATCTTGCCGTTCTCCACCGATTCGAACGGTGCGAAGCGGGCTTCGGTGGCGATGGTAATTTGCTTCTTCTGCTGGACGCGTTGCAGCAGGTCGTCGGCGTGGGCCAGGGAGCTGGCGAGCAGAGTGGCCAGGGCAAATGTCAGGTTTTTCACGGCACGGCGTTGCATGGCAAGACCTCTTCTTGAAGAGATGGATATTTATTCAAGCAACTTGAACAAATGTACAAGAGCATGAAGCGTGCCAGCCTGTGGACAGGTTGCCGGATGGGAAAAATGGGCTGAGCGAAGATCATTGCGCACCATTGGTGAGCAGATGGGAGATTAGATGGGCCGCGATGGTGCTCGCCGAAAGTGTCGTCTGGTCTCGATCATCAGCACGCCTTGCGGCCGGTCTCAACCGTGAGCCAGGGCGTCCATCATCTAAGCTCTAGCGATGCAGGACCAGATCGATGAAGGTTGCCCTAGCAGTGGTCCAGTTGGGGCGGGTACAGACCCCGGCGTTTAAGCCGGTAGATGGCAAACGGCTTCCAGATTCACTCCGTCAGAGGCCAATATATAAGGCGCGTAATAGTTGGAGTGGTAATGGGGTCTGATGCCGGGTGCTCAATTATCGCGTCCGCCAGCTGCCGAAAGCGGAAGTCTAAAGCAGGGAAAATCTGTTCCCTTTAGCCGACGCCCCCAGCCAGGACTGAATAGAATATGTGCCCGACTACCCTGGGCCATGAATATGGCTGCCTCGATCAAGGAACTCGCCTCCATGGCCTCCCCAAATAAACAGCAAAAACGCGCCCAGCGGGCCAAAGCCAAGGCCAAGCAGAACCGTTCGGGCAAGACCAAAGCCAATGTCGTCCATCCGCTGCTGGCCAATCCACTGGTCAACGAGCCGTTCGACGATGTCGAAATCGACCTGAGCACCTTCGACTTCAAAGACATTGAGGAAAATGGTTTCGACCCCGCGGACTTCGACGACCTGTTCCAGGCGATGAACGTCGGTGAAGGCATCAGCCTGCTAGCGATGTGCCTGGTATTCCTGCAATACCCAGTGCTGGAGCTGGTGGTCGCTGAGGAAGCTGAAGACGCTGCCATCGACTTTATGATGGGTCTGCTGGTTACCTATCGTGGGATCTTCCACTATGAAGACGAAGACGCGGCAGTGGCCTGGATCGGCGGCGACACCTTCCAGCATGCCTACAACGAAGCGTCGGTGATTCTGCAGAAGAACAACGCCCGCAGCATTCCTGACGCCCGCATCTAGCCGCGCGTCGGACAGCTACTCTTGGCACGTTTTTTCAACAGGTGTACGGCCCAGCCGGAAGCGGTCATTGCGCTGAATCCGCCCGATGACTGCTCTTGGCCCCAAAGCGGTCCTCAACGGGTCCGTGAATAAGGGAGCTACGCTTGTGGCTGTTCAACTAGCTAGTCTGCTCCGGCGATTACCACCTCGATACAGAGAAAGTCGCTAGCCTGATCTTTTGAGGGTTTTGAGGTGTGCCCTACTCCCTGTGAACCGATGCCAATTCGCCCCCCATTGAGCCCCCTGCCAGGAGCGGATGCTGGGGACAGCGTATCTCTGGCCGGGGGAGGCTACGATGAGTTGTATCGGCTCGCAATGAGGCACGGACTGGTTCTGCTCAACGGTTCAAATGCGGCGAGCGACTACGGGCCTGATTTCCCCGAAGCCTGAAGGGCTTCCCGGCCAGGTATGAGTGATCCGAGCCTCCTTCGGGTGGTAGGCCAGATACGAAAGTCTGGTAAGCAGTCTTTGTAGACCGATGCATCGCAACTGCTTAATAACCCAACAGGTGCAGATGCCCTCCCGGCCAAGTACAGCATCTACCTGGCCGGGAAATGTAGTCCGGCACACTTGTCGAAGCCCAAGCGCGGACAGCCTTAAATTCATAATCGGGTGCTGGTCTACGCTTCAAAACCCCCGAAACCCAGCGCTCCGGCGCCCGCTGTTCATTGGGCCTAGGAGTAGGAACCCGGCGCGCGCATACATGATAGAGGCGGCAGCATTGGCAAGCTCAACCGCACCATTGCTGCCAGCTGGCCGGGACATTTTTTACACCGCTGCTGCGGTCAACCCGAAGCAATAGCCAATGCTCCCACGGTCAGCCTAATTTGCTTTGCGAACCCACGCTCCAGTGTCCTGAGTCCGCCGACAAGCCCCGGCTCGGGCAGAAAGCTTCAGTTTGTCCGAATCAACTTCAAGGGCATACGACAGCGTCATGCTGCCCCCTCATTCCGCTGCACTGGCAGTGGAATGAGGGGGGTGCATTCCACCAAGATAGATATGCGGAATGAAGGGGCCGCAAGCCCGTCAGATAGCCCTGTCACGCGCGGACAGAGCCAAACAAGCCAGCCCCCGCATCCTTCTTAAGCAGCTCATATACAACTGTCAGGAACACATCCCGCGTCGACTCATCGCTGAGCAACTTGGTCGCCATGCTGGTATGGCTGCTCATGGCGGCGGCGATGGCGGAGATGGCTTTTGAGGGCAGGTCGGCCTTCATGGCCTGCTCCATGGTGTTGTTGTGCACCTGCGCCATCACCACGTTGTCGGCGCGCAGCTTCTCGGAAACGTGCACAGCGAAGGCCACCTGGTCGGTGTCGGTGATGTCCTTGCCGAAGGCGTTGTTGAGCTTCTCGATCAGCTCGGTGAGATACTTTTTCTCGCGGTCGCGGGCATCACGCAGGCCGTTGTCGGTCATTCCGTAGAGGCCGGGCGTTTCTGCCTGCACGCCAACACCACTGAGGTTGCTACCCTTCTTGATCTTGTAGTGGCTGAGCTTCAGGTCGCCCAGATCCACTTGCTCCGCCGTAATGCCTTTGAGCCGCTTACGCAGCAGGCGGGCATAGCTGGCGAAGGCCTCCAGACTCGGGTCAGCGAAGTCAATCAGTTGGGCGATGTACTCATAGCTACGCACGAACTTCGTCAGGCTCTCGCTGAATATCATCAGCTCGTCACGCGCCTTGCAGTACTCCGAGCGCTGCACATCGGCGTAATCCATGTCCTTTTCGTTGCCCTCGGCGTGAGCCTTCTCCCAAGCCTTTTCCCACTGGTCGATGGCGTCGTTGAGCGTCCTGAGCTTACCGTTGAAGCGGTCGGTCGCCGACTGTGTAAGCGAGAACAGCTTCTGGTGCGTCACCTTCGGATCAACGATGGCATTGCCGAAGGCCTCTACCTCAGCCTGCTCGTAGATGAACATGCCATCCAGGCGCTGCTTGATGTCGTAGACGATATTCGGGTCCTGGATGTCCGCCACCTGGGCATCGCGGTAGAAGGTTTTGAACGATGCGAGGATCTCTTCGGACTTGTTGACGAAGTCGATGACGAAGGTCTTGTCCTTGCCGGGGAAGGTGCGGTTCAGGCGCGAGAGTGTCTGCACGGCCTCCACGCCAGATGTCCTCTTGTCCAGGTACATGGCCACCAGCTTCGGCTGGTCAAAGCCGGTCTGGTACTTGTTTGCGACGATCATCACCCGGTAGTCCGGTGTGTCGAAGACCTTGCGCATATCACGGCCATTCAGCCTGGGATTCAGGTTGGTCTCGCTGAAGCTGTGATCCGTTGGCAGGCTGGACTCCTCCACATCCGTGTTGGGCACCTCACCTGAGAAGGCGACCATGGCCCGTATGTTCTCGTAGCCCTTGCGCTGGCAATAGTCCTCCAGCGCCAGGTGGTACTTCACCGCTGCAGCACGCGAACTGGTCACCACCATAGCCTTGGCCTGGCCACCGAGGAGGTGCGCCACGTTCTTGCGAAAGTGTTCGACGACCAACTCGACCTTCTGGCCGACGTTAACCGGATTTAGCGATAGCCACCTGGCCAGCTTGCGACCGGCGCTCTTCTCGTCCACGCGCTTGTCATCGACCATGTCGCTGCCGATTTTGAACGCCACCTCGTAGCTGGTGTAGTTCTTCAGCACATCGAGGATGAAGCCTTCATCGATGGCCTGCTGCATGGTGTAGAGATGGAACGGTGCTGGGGGATTGTCAGTGCTTACCGGCTGCGCCGGGTTGCGCGGGCGACCGAACAGGCTCAGCGTCGAATGCTTTGGCGTTGCAGTGAAAGCGAAGTAGCTGGCATTGCCAGGGCGAGAGCGCGAGCTCTGCCACACGGACAACCGTTCCGCCTTGGTCAGCGTTTCCCACTCCGCCTCGCTCTGTCCGGTCAGCACATAGCGCAGGTCATCGGCCGTACTGCCGCCGGTGGAGCTGTGCGCCTCGTCGATGATGATGGCGAAGCGGCGGTTGCGCAGACTTTGCTCGCCGAGAATGGCCTTCTGCGCATAGGGGAAAGTCTGCAGGGTACAGACGATAATCGGCACGCCATCGAGCATGGCCTTGGCCAACTGCTGACTTTTGGGCAGGCTCGACTGCTGGCGGTCGATGGCGCAGACCACACCGGCCTGGTGTTCGATCTGCTGGATGGCATCCTGCAGCTGCTGGTCAAGCACCTGGCGATCAGTCACCACGATCACGCTGTGGAAGTACGGCTCGCCATCCGGACGGCGGACACGGATCAGCGAGTGCGCCGTCCAGGCGATGGTGTTCGTCTTGCCAGAGCCGGCGCTGTGCTGGATCAGGTACGGTTGCCCTGCCCCTTCTACCCGCACCGCATCGATCATCTTGGTCACGCCTTCCCACTGGTGGAACCGCGGGAAGATCAGGCCTTCCTTGAAATAGGTCTTGCCGTTCACATCCTCGGCTTCCTTGCGTTCCTGCAGCACGAAGCGATGGAAGATGTGCAGCCAGTTGTCCTTCTGCAGCACCCGCTCCCAGAAATAGCTCACCGGGTAGCTGCCGTTCTCGCCCGGAGGGTTGCCGGCGGCGCCATCGTTGCCTCGGTTGAACGGCAGGAAGAAGGTCGAATCCCCAGCCAGCTTGGTGGTCATGCGGATGTCGCTGTCGCTCATGGCGAAATGCACCACCGCACCGCGCTTAAAGGTCAGCAGCGGCTCTGTGCCTCCACTCCTGCGCTCAGGTCGGCGATCCACCCGGTACTGCTCCATCGCAGCCTCGACGGACTGGGTGAAGTCTGTCTTCAGCTCCACCGTGGCCACCGGAACGCCGTTAATGAAGAAAGCCAGGTCGATCTCGTCGGCCTTGTCCAACGAGTAACGCAGCTGCGGCACCACGCGCAGGCGATTAGCCGCATAGCGAGCGATAACCGTGTCGTTGCGTGCATCCTCGGGCAGTCCCTGGCTCATGGCCAGGGTGCCGGCACCGGCGATAGCAATTCCGTAGCGCAGCACGTTCACTGTGCCGCCATCGACCTTGTTCTCCAGCTGCTTGACCAGGCGATCCAGCACCACCGCTTCAGTGCCAGCGCCATTCATGGCGCGGAGCTTGTCCATGGCCGCCGGCTGGCTGTCCTGCAGCCAGCCCAGTACATCCTCGGGAAAGAGCGCCCGCCCCTGGTCATAGTCGGCGGATTTGCCCACCCACCAGCCGGCAGCCTCAAGCTGCTCGACGATATGGCGTTCCAGTTCGCATTCGTGGTGGATGTGGCTCATGGAGCAGTCCCTTGTCTTACCTGCCCCTGAAGATCGGAGGGCAGTTTGTCTTAGGTTGTCTTAGGTTTGTCTAACGCTCGGCGTCTTTAGATGAACTGAGCACCCACCGTCCTTTGTGCAATCCGCCTGATTTCACAATGGTTTGGTCGCGCTTCGACATGGCGTGCAGCAGGTTGCGAAACTTGTTCAGCTTCTGCTTTTCGTCTAATGCATCGGAAAGTTTGTCTAGGATCAGCCTCAATAGCTCCTCCCGCGAAGCAGATCCGTACTTCTTCAGGAAGCCAATAATCAGATCCTTGTAGTAGGCATCATCGAATGCGCGGTTACGGATGTAGTCATCCTTGTTTCCGGTGGTTTTTGCCACCTGCGCGGCCGGGTAGTAGTTGGGTTTACGCCCCTCGATCAGCCCCTGCTTACGCAGCAAGGAGGCTGCGTCATCGGTGATTGCCTGCTTCTTCTGCACCCGGTCCAGCAACATCACCGTATTCAACGGCAGATCCTGACGCTCCAGCAGCAGGCGAGTGTAGTTCTCGTCGAGAACATGCCCATATATTTCCAGAACCACCTTGTCCGGAGTCGACTTGCTGTAGTCGGGCAGAGGGAAGTAGCGCTTGCGCTGGGACTGGGTCATGGTGCTGATACCAAAGCCCATGGTATCGATCATGCTCAGGCTGACCATGGCCTGTGCCAACCAGGGGTTACGGTAGCGACTCGGTGTGACCTCACCACTAAAGTAGTCCTCAGGCTTACCCTCGAAAAAGCCACCGGCATTCTCGAACACCAGCCGGTCCACCCGCTCGGTCACCAGGATGCGCGAGCGCAACTGGTAGTCCTGGTGCGCGATGCAGTTATGCAGAGCCTCCAGAATCACCCGGGTGTCGTACTTGCTGACCTCAGTGGCCAGTAGCTGATTCTGCGGAAAGAGCTTGTAGCCGATATTGCGGATGCGGTGCAGCACCTGAGTGGTGCTCAGCAGAAACGGCGGCCCAAAGTGTTCGTAGGCCTGCTCCTCACCCATCAGTTTCCAGGTGATTTGCGCCAGTGCCGGCAGGAAATGGCTGGCCTCTGGCTTGCCCAGCAGCAACAGAGCCGTACGGGTTACACCGCCCTGTATGGTGAGTTTGGCTTTGTCGAGAAAGGTGGCCACATCCCAGCAGGCTATGTCCTGGGCGAAAGCCGTATTACGGTGTTTCTCGGCGAATTTCTCGCGGGCAAGAGCAAGCGCGGCAGGGTCCAGATCGTTCAGCGTTGCCCCTTCTACAATCTGCGCAGACCAGTCACTGGTATCCAGCGGCTCGTGCAGAATGGCCTCCAGGCGTTCCTGGCGCATTTCCACCAAGGAGTCATCCAGCCGCTGCCAGGCTTTGTCATGGGCATACACCGGCATACGCGGCCGGTGCTTGGGGATATGGAACACCCACACCGTCTTGCCGGTGTCGTCGGTCGTAAAGGGCTCGACGCGGAAGCCTTCCGAGTCGAGCGCCCGGCAGCGCTCCAGCAAACGTTGGCGAACATTATCGACCGTCTGGTTGTTGAAGTCTTGAATGCCCACGATGCGCAGCGTGGCGTCCTCCACACCGATCACCAGATGCCCGCCCTCCATATTGGCGATAGCCGACAGGTAGCTGATTACATCCTTACCTTCGGCGCCCATAAGGGCATGGCGCAGGTTCTTGAACTCCTTCCACTCGCAGGCGGCATTTTCCTTGGGGAAATGCTCAAGCAGGTACTGTTGCAGTCTGGCTTCATTCACAGGCTTCAGCCCCCGTCGGCAGCTCTGAGATATTCAACTGCTGCTCCTGCCAGGCCGCATAAGTCTGCCCGGTTTCCTCAACCACCCAGGACGTACGACCGTTCGCAGCACGGCCGCAGACCACGGCCGCTGCCGCACTGGGGCTACTAAAGGCGTAGTCGTCGCTGAAGGTCAGGTGTTCGCCGCCATCGGCCACCAGCACACCTTCGTCGACCAGTTGCTTGAACAGCCCTTGATAGCCGCGCTCGGTGCCTACCCAGTCGGCCCGGGCCTTGGAGCCTTTGAGCACGAAGAACTCGCCGTCGATCTCCTGCCCCTGAGCGCTGAGGCGGTAGCGCGGAACCTCCAGTGTGAAGCGCGGAGAGCGGCTGACCGGCACCAGAGTGCTTGCCACAGCCGGTGCGGAAGGCTTGGTCAGCTCGCGCAGGAAGTCGAAGCCCAACACCGGCAGCACGGTGCGGATCTGCTCCAGGAAAAAGGCCATATCGGCACGGTCGGATTCGGGCAGGCTGACGTATTCATGCGCAGTACCGTTGACCAGCTCGGCGCGCCCCAGACTGCCAGCGATGCTGATTAGCAGGCTTTCCAGATACTTCACATGGGCCTTGGTCAGGTTCTGGTCCTTGCTGGTGACCAGGCAAACGCGCTCCCAGAAGTCCTTGCCACCCGCCTCCTCCGGGCGATTGTGGCTCTTCAGGCGCTTGGCCACATCGTCCGATTCGCCGATATACACCTTCGAGCGCAAGCTGTTATCCGGGTCGGGGCCAACCAGAAAGTACACGCCGGTGCGCGCGCACTCGGGGCGCTGCACCAGTTCGGCCAGCTTGGAGCGTGGGCCGGTCAGCACATGGCCGGTCCAGTTCATAATCTCGGCGGTCAGCAGGCCATTGGGCGTGCCATCCACCAGAAACAGACGCAGACTACGGCCCTGGTTCATACCGCCTCCCGCAGATCGATCTGGCCGGTGACGGCGGCGGTGATCAGGGCGGAGCGGCGTTCTTTTAGGAGTTCGATACTGCGCTCGGTTTTTCCAATCAGGCTATCTAGCCGCCCAGTACCTTTATCGAGGTATTGCGTGATTGTTTCCTGCTCTACCTGTGATGGAACTGCAAGCCAGATTTCTTTGGTTTTCTCTTGGTTCATGATCCCGATGGTCGCCGCATTTGCCAGGAACCACATTGCTTCGGTCTTAACCGAAAGCGAATAGGCAAGGAAGTACCCATTCACGCGGGAACTAGGAATGACTGCATTTATCTGCTGATTTGCCGAGGCCGGATCAGCGATATAACCAACTTTGCCCAGCGTGGCTCCAATGCTCACAACAAGCACTGAGCCCGCTGGATAGACCTTTGCCTCTCCAGTGCTGACAGCTAAAGCACTGACGCGCTTTTCAGAAGAAGTAAGCACCAGCGAACTACCGAAGTCTCCCGGCGTGTACCACGCTAGGCCATCAGCATCTGGGGCGGGCTGCTCCTCGGACGGAGTACCGCCAGTTTTTACAGCAGTCACTACACGCCGCAGAGGCAGAGCCTCCCAATGCTCCGGCACCTCTCCCAGCCACTCCACGCCGGAGTCTTTCATCTTCACGTTGGGGTCGAGGCCCTTGGTGACGGCATGGGTGATCAGCGCCTGGCGCTTTTCGCGCAGCAGTTCGATAAAGCGGGTTTTCTTTTCAATCAGCGCGTCGATGCGGGCGGTTTCGAGGTCGAGGTGAGCTGCAATTTCAGCCTGCTCCAACATGCCTGGCAGAGGTATCTTGAATTTATTGATATCCCACTGAAACAGATGCGGTACTCCCATCCCCCCCTTAAGCACCTGAATGGTATTTTCCAAGTAAGAGCATTTGAATAAGTAATACAAGTACAAAGGGGTCAATCTTTGGAAAGGCGTGATGACCGCAATAGAGCTATTAACAGTAGCAGCGCGCGGCAATTTTCTAACAACATTCACAGTGCCGAGCGTAGAGCCGTCTTTGGCAAGAAGAACATCACCTACAGCTAGCTTTATCTCGGGCGACTCTTCATAACGCTCTTCAGTAATAAAATTAACGTCGGAAAAATCTATTTCTGTCCCTTTTATGTCAGGGGTAGAAAGGAATGCATATCCATCATCTACATATTCTTCAGCCTTCAAACCCTTCCACCCAAGACGAGCTCTAACCCAAGCCTCAAAGCCAAGGCGAGAGATTTCCCAGTTGTCTGGTATAGCGTCCAACCACTCCACCCCGGAGTCCTTGTAGGCCGGATAGGGTTTGTAATGGCTCATGCCGTGACCTCACCCAGCAGCGCGGCAATCTCGGCCTCCACCGCTTTGAGATCGGCATCGATCTCGGCCAGCGCACGCGGCGGCTGGTAGACGTAGAAGTAGCGGTTGAAGTTGATCTCGTAGCCGACGATACCGACCTGGCCATCCTTCGCATCGGTCTTGCCGCTGTCGATCCAGGCATCCGGTACATGGGGCAGCACTTCGCGGGCGAAGTAGTCGTCGATGCTTTGGTTAAGCGGCACGTTCTCGAACTCGCGCAGGTCGGCGTCGGCCTGTTGGTTACCCTTGTCGTCCAGCACCGGCTGGGCATTCGCGTCGCGTTCGCCGAAGCAGGCCAGCGCGGCTTTCAGCGCACCCTTGCCGAGCTTCTTGATGCCGGCGGTCTTGAGGAAGGCCGGCAGGTTGTCGAACTCGCCCTGCACACCAGCAAAGGCCTCGATCTGGTCAGCGCCCTTGGTGTGGCGGTAAGCAGCAAGCTTTTCCGGGGTGACAGAGAAGCGCAGGCGCAACGGGCGCTCGACGGTGATGCGCCGGTAACCGAAGTCGGTAGTGGCGAAGATCTTCGAGTTCGGACCTTCCTCGAACGCCTCGTGCAGCTTGGCGATTTCTGCGATCTGCTCGTCCGATAGGTACTTGCGCTTGCTGCCCAGGCTCTTGCGCATCGGCACGTGCATGGCGCTGGCGTCGATCAGCTGCACCTTGCCCTTGCGTAGCGCGTCCTTGTGGTTGGAAAGCACCCAGATATAGGTGCCGATGCCGGTGTTGTAGAACAGGTCGTTGGGCAGAGCGATGATCGCTTCCAACCAGTCGTTCTCCAGAATCCAGCGGCGGATCTCCGACTCGCCGGAGCCGGCCCCACCGTTGAACAGCGGCGAGCCGGACAGCACGATGCCGATGCGGCTGCCACCCAGTTCGACGGGCTTGCGCTTGGACAGCAGGTGCATCAGGAACAGCAGCGAACCATCGCCCACGCGCGGCAGGCCAGCACCGAAGCGGCCAGCGAAGCCTTGCTGACTGTGCTCGGCCTGTACCTGCTTCTGAACGTTCTCCCACTTCACACCGAACGGCGGGTTGGCCAGGCAGTAGTCGAACTGCTCATGGGGCAGGTGATCGTCGGACAGGGTGTTGCCGAGCTTGATGTTACGGGTGTCGTAGCCCTGGATCAGCTTGTCCGCAACGGAGATGGCGTAGGTTTCCGGGTTCAGCTCCTGGGCGTAGGGCACTAGGCGGGCATTGGGGTTCCACTCGTAGACCTGCTCGATGGCCGAAGACAGGAAGCCGCCCGTACCAGCCGCACAGTCGTACACGGTACGCACCACGCCATCACCATTGAGGGCCTGATGATCCGGCGCGAACACCAGGGTGGTAGCCAGGCGCACCACGTCGCGCGGGGTAAAGTACTGTCCGGCGTCGTCGTTGGATGATTCGGCAAACTTGCGGATCAAGTGCTCGAATACTAGCCCCATTTCATGGTTGCTGATTTTGTCCGGGTGCAGGTCGACCGCTGCAAACTTCTGCGCAACCAGATACAGCAGATTGGCCTTCTCCAGCTTCTCCAGCCAGCGGTCGAAGGCAAAGTGGTCGAAAACCTGGCGGGCGTTGGCAGAGAACTTTGCGATGTAGTCTTCCAGGTTGGCACGGGTACTGGTGGAGCCGACACTGGCCAGGGAAAACTGCGAGACGTTGTAGAAGGTGGCGCCGGCAGTGGTCGGCAGGATCAAGTCCATGTCCACGCCGCTGGCCTTCATCGCCTCGTACTGGCTGCGGACCTTGTCACGGGAGGGCTCCAGCACACACTCCAGACGACGCAACACGGTGAACGGCAGGATGATGCGGCCGTACTCGGAGGGACGAAAGGCCCCTAGCAGCAGGTCCGCGATGTTCCAGATAAAGGGAGCCAGGGTCTGTTGATGCACGTGCGTAGTTCCTTGTAGCGCCCCAAGGGAGAGCGTGAATGCTCAACCCCCACGAGTTAGCTTGATCGGGTGACGAACCTTAACCGCTCGTCTGCGGCCGAGCCAGTATTCGGTCTTGCTAGTCGTGGCGACTGTGTGAATATCCTTTGTAAGTTTTGCAGCTCTGCTCTGGGAGTGATACCGGGGCGGCCCAGCCGGCGGTGGCCCGTAAACACCGGCAGCGAACCACGAGATTTGTGCTTCGGCACTGCCTCCATCTCGGGGGTTCGCATCCCGCTTATTAAAAAAGCCCGCATCGTGAGGTACGACGCGGGCTTCTTCTTTTTTCAACACGCATAAAAGTATCAATACCTCTTTCCGCAAATTTAAAAAACCAAGCGAAAAATAGCCCCGCCGATACCAATTCACACTCCCGTCATAAAAAACCGGCGCTAACAGCGCGCCATTTCAAGAGTTTTTCATTTTTTTTTGCATTTTGCGAGAACCATTAGCTGCAGGGAAACCGGATAATCCCCACACAACCAACACACAGGGATATATCCATGACCAAGAACTTCTTCCAAATCGACTTAGAATGCCTGGAAGGTGCAAAGCACAAAATCCTGCAGGAGGTATCTGAACTCCGTGACGCTTACATGATCAACAATTCCAGTTACAAGGAGATCCGCCCTGTGTTGGCAGTACTTGATGGCCAGTCGTTTGTAACGTGGCTGCCAAAAAACTCCGAAAACGAATTGGTAATCGAGTTGGCCACCTCGCCAATCGAGGCGTTGATGTGCGAATTTTGCTTCAACATGAGCGACGAAGAGGTAGAGATTTTTCTGGATGTAGAAGAGCAGATGCAGCCACTGCGTGAGCAACTAAGAATCATAGATGCGGCCATCAACGCTATTTTAAGTTTTAACGATTCAGCAAGTTCTAGCCATGGCAGATAACCGGGAAAGTCAGCTTGGGCGTGAACTGCCCAAGCTGATAGAAAGAGATTTTCCTTATCTGCGCGATGTGCGTGATTCGTTGGCGGCGCTCGCAAGGGAGGAAGCCTCAAATATTCAATATACGTACCGAAAGGCGCGCGAGGAATATCAGAAGAATATAAAAAAAGGGGGCGCTTGGGTTCACGATGTTCGCATTAAAGACACAGTAAGCGGCGCATACGTGGAGTGGTTCGCCTACAAAGGACGGTACGGAGACCAGTGCTACTCGGAAGGAATTCGAAGCGAGGGGCTACTAAGAATTCCCGCCAGCAAATTTAAAAAATGCTCAGCTGCAGAGTCCAGGGCGATCAAGGATGCAGAGGACGCATTCGAAAAGGTGCGAAAGCTTTGCCAGCATGTCTCGAAAATCTCTGAGGCCCTAAATTCAATTCCTCAAATGAGGCTAATAGGGGATCACTGTAAGCGTGAGCGCAAGCGTTTGAAATGGGAAGACATCATGGTAGCTGACAACTTCAGCTGTGATTGCGACGAGCCTTGCACAGATTGCATAACGTACTAGAAGAATCGACGAGCTCAACTAGAGCGCCCATGCAATCCACAGCTAGAAAACAACACAAATCGCGACCACTCTAAACCGTCCGCAATCGCACTATAAATCGGAGGAAAAGCCGAAAACATTGCCGCCCACGTCAACAAAATCATCAACCATCGGCAACCCAGTAGCCGGATTAATGCAAAACGTCGGCTGAGTATCAAATTGACAACTTACATCCACAAAGCTCCAGCCATTAACTTCTATGCAAGAGGCCGAATCCACAGCGGAGCCAGCGGAAACTACATTGCACTGTAGGCTGTCGTAAAACGCAGCAGAGAGCGTGTCATTAATAACCACCCCTTCGTTTTTAACCGGGTAGATGATAGTGATATACCCATCGTTTGTTTGCCGCGCGCTAAGCAGCCTTCGAAAAAATCCAAGCATCTAAAAACTCCTAAAACCAGCCCGCTATTTTTTCCGCACTGCCGGGCGATGGCGCCGAGCCAGGCAGAGCCACCTTGTCTGCATCCGACATTAAACGTAGATAATAACTTTCGCTGCCCTCTTGCAAACGGATGGAGAAAGTAATCTCGACCTCATAGAAGCCGGGCGCTTGCTCAGCCATTACCAATAGCTCTCGTAACTTTGATGAAAACTCTTGCACGTTTTATCCCTCTTAAGTCCGAGCAGATAATTACCCACGTAAGCGAAGAAGCAAGAGCCTCAGAACCCTTCACGCAAGCCTTTGCAGTGATATCATCTGGACATCACTCAGGCAGCGATAGCGCTGCACTCCGATCACGCCACGATCTATTAGGGATGAGAAATGAATAAAGCCATCTTGCTAATGGCCTGCGGGCTAGTTATGGCCGGTTGCGCAGGGACGCCCGCCGTATCGCCGACGAAAACGGACAGGGCAAATTCCGACTCCCTGGCGCTACAGGTGATGAAAGCCAACGGCTACTCAGCGGGCTTGAAGGACGCAGAAGTCGAATTGGAAGCGACGCCCAACTCGGGAGGCCTCACAGCCGATACCCTGAACGCACTCCTGCTCCGCGAACATCTGCTAGGACGCGCCACGCCGCTGCCAGGCGTACCGAACTCTGCAATGTCAGCCTTCTTCGTGCTTGAGCTTTTCAACGACCAAACCTACCTGCCAAGGCACGGCATGTGGATGCCGGTCTGGATGCCTCAAAGCCTCGCCCGCGACGCGCTGGATGCTCAGCAGAAGCTGACTGCAATCATTGAGCAAGCCGTAGCTGAATCACTGCCTGCCGGCTACCGGACCAAACCCTACGAATGGTCAAACAAAGCAGTCTTCGGGGCGGAATCAAGCTACCGAATACTCCGCGTGGATGGCCCGCTATGTGAGGATTGGTCCTGCGTGATCCGTGGCAGCCTCTCCAGCTCCGAACGTCCGACAAAGTCGTTCGATGCCAAGATGGTCCCGGTCGATACGCCGCCTTTCATACGGGACGGCGATGGCAGCTCATACCGATTGCGAGGCTTGGGCGGAGTTGAGCTGCACAAAGTCATTGAGGAATATGACGAAAAAGGCGCGGTTTCCGGCCATTGGCATCGCGTGAAGACCGAGCCGCTGTCGGGGTTCGATCATGCAGCGTTTTATCGTCGCCTCTCGACAGCGTTACCCGACTGGGCATTTATCTATTTCGGCCCCGAGTACGCGCATAACAACGCAGGCATCCCTTTAGTGCTTAACCGTGGCCAAGAGCTGCTTTTCGTGAAGCCAACGTCCAAACCATAACGCTTACTAACGCGGCTTACGGCTGCACCCACGATCTGAGCATCGACATCAGGCAAGAAGCCGCATTGCGGCATTTTCTGTTGCCAAACGGGATAGCCGACTGCCAACTCGGCAGTTGCTTACGGTTCGCCACATAGAAGCACAGCGGCAAAGTGGGCTATGGGTATACGTTTAGGTATACGCACCCGATCAAAATATACGCATGCGATGATTCTGTGGGCCCTAGATGCCTACTATTCGATTCCTGGTGCCGGCACCACGATTTGAAGGCTCGCAGAAATGCGGGCCTTTTTTCGTTTTAGGCTGAGCTCGCAATACTCCGGCGACCAATTCAGCCGAGCAGCTTGCGAGGAGATGCCGCAGATGCACGTAGCGACGCGCATCTCGTGGCATCGGCCGAGCTCGGTGGCGGTCAAGGTGCAACCCGTCGTACAAGACGCGCCGCCAGTGCGCCTATGGATGCCAGGGTCGCCAGCACGACCACGCCATTCCAGCCCCATTGTCCAAGCGCCAGGCTGCCCAGCCCCGCGCCGGTCGCCATCCCTAGGAAAACACCGGTGAACAGCACAGCATTCAAGCGACTGCGCGCCGGCGGGTCGATGCCGTAGACGATGGTCTGATGAGCGACCAAGGTCGCCTGGATGCCGAAATCGAAGCCAATGGCGGCCACCACGATCACGCCCAACTGGATCTCCGGCGGCACCACTCCGACCAAGCCGAGGACAGCGAAGGATGCGGCAGTCAGGGCCGCGCCCAGGCGTGTCACGCCCTCCGGTCCGCGGCGATCGGCCAGGCGACCGGCCAAGGGTGCGGCGAGTGCGCCAGCGGCACCTGCCAGGCCAAACGCGCCGGCCGCGGCGCTACCGAGTCCGAAATCCGCATGCAGCATAACGGCGAGCGTCGACCAGAATGCACTGAAGGCAACGGACAACAGGCCCTGGGAAACGGCCGCGCGGCGCAGGGACGGATGTAGCGACCAGAGTTTGAGCATGGAGCCGAGCAAGGCGCCGTAGCCCAGCGACGTGGTCGGGGAGAACCGTGGCAACCCGCGCCAGGCGGCGAGCCCGATCAAGCCAATCGAGCCAGCCGCGAGCGCATAAACGGCACGCCAGCCGAATTGCTCGGCGATCAGGCCGCTCATGACCCGCGAGAGCAGAATGCCCAGCAGCAGGCCGGTCATGACCGTGCCCACGACCCTGCCGCGTTGCGATTCGGGCGCCAGGGTCGCGGCCGCTGGAACGATGTCCTGTGCCAGGGTCGCGGCAAGGCCGATCACCAGGCTCGCAGCGAGCAATGTACCGACGCCCGGCGCGATGCTGCCGAGCAGCAGAGCCAGCATGAGCAGCACCGCCTTCGCCAGAATGATCCCGCGCCGGTCATAACGGTCACCCAGCGGCGCCAGGAGCAGAATGCCGAGCGCATAACCAAGCTGCGTCAGCATCGGAACCATGCCGACAGCGCCTTCGCTGGCCTGGATCTCCGCACCGAGCACACCGAGGATCGGCTGGCTGTAATAGAGCGTCGCGACGCTGAAGCCGGCGCCTGACGCCAGGAGCAGAACAAGCCCAGGCGAGAGCAGAACCGAGCTGTTGGCGAGCGCCGGGGATGAATATGAGGAAGTCGTGAGAAGGGTCCGGTCCGAACAGTGTCTGGTCATTCTCCATGTGCATGATCGACTGCTGTAGTAGGCTCATCTGCAGATCCGTTATGCGAGACACGTATGAACGACTACTCGACGGCTGGCATCGATCGCATCGATCGCATCGATCTCTTGCGAACGTTCATCAGAATCGTCGATGCCGGCAGTCTCTCGGCGGCGGCGGCGCAACTGGGCACCACCCAACCCACGGTCAGTCGCCGGCTGCAGGCGCTGGAGCGGTCGCTCGGCCTGCAACTGCTCAATCGCTCGACCCACCGCATGCAGCTCACCGGTGATGGTGAGCGTTGCTACGGTTTCGCCCGACAGGTCCTTGAAAGCTGGA
>Ga0209024_1000821_pt1 | contig 38603 bp, 37 predicted proteins | sample AutmiccommunBRH5_FD_187380 | JGI IMG/M metagenome (GOLD analysis project Ga0209024, IMG submission 187380) | Deep subsurface microbial communities from Mt. Terri, Switzerland - Autotrophic microbial communities BRH/5 (SPAdes) (version 2) | ecosystem: Environmental > Aquatic > Deep subsurface >... | reverse complement strand
AATGTGGCGGGCGCGGGGCGCATAGCGTTCGAGGAACACCGCCGCATCGCCAAAGGCCCCCATCGCCTCGGACCGGGCAGAGGCGATGGCCTCGGGCGCGTCGGCAAGATCGGTGACAAGGCGCATCCCGCGCCCGCCTCCCCCCGCACTGGCCTTGACCAGAAACGGCGTGCCAAGCGCCCGCGCCTCTTCGAGCAATCGCACATCGGATTGGTCCGCACCGCGATAACCGGGCAGCACAGGCACGCCTGCCTCCTCGGCGGCGGCCTTGGCCTCGATTTTCGATCCCATCTTCGCGATCGCGTCTGCCTCCGGACCTATGAACACAAGGCCAGCAGATTCGACCGCAGCGGCGAAACCTGCGTTTTCGGACAGGAAACCATAGCCGGGATGCACCGCGCCCGCATCGGTTGCGCGGGCGGCGTCCAGAATGGCACCGACGTTGAGATAGCTGTCCGAGGGTGCCGCCCCGCCGATGCAGACGGCGTGATCGGCCTCGGCCACGAAAGGCGCATCGCGGTCGGCCTCGGAAAAGACCGCCACCGTTTCCAGCCCCAGCTTGCGGCAACCGCGCTGGATTCGCCGTGCGATCTCGCCCCTGTTGGCGATCAGGACGCGGGTGAAGCTCATTTTACCCGCCATGACGGCGTGCTTTTTTCGAGGAAGCTGTTGGTGCCCTCGATGCCTTCCTCGGTTTCCCAGGCGTCGGCCAGACGGTCGGCAGTGTAGATCATGTTGGTCTCAAGATCGTGGGACGCGACATAGGCGATCAGCGCCTTGGTGTCGGCAACAGCGCCCGGCGCGGCCTGCAGGTGATCGCGCACGACGCGCTCAACGGCCGCGTCCAGCTCATCGGCGGAAACGACCTCGGTCAAAAGACCGATCCGTTCGGCGCGCGTGCAGTCGAACAAAGCCCCCGACAGCATGGTTTCGCGCGAATGCACCTTGCCGATGCGGGCCACGACATAGGGCGAGATATTGGCGGGCAGAAGGCCCAGCTTCACCTCGGTCAGGCCAAAGCGCGACCCTTCGGCGCCAATCGTGTAGTCGCAGACCGAAATCATGCCGACGCCGCCGCCATAGGCTGGCCCGTTGATCCGCCCGATCAGCGGTTTGGGAAGCGTGTCGAGGCGGCGCAGAAGATGCGCAAGCGTGGCGCTTTGGTCGACCCGTTCGGCGCGGGATTTGTCGATGTTCGACGAGAACCAGTTGAAATCCCCCCCGGCGCAGAAGCTCTTTCCGGTGCCGGTCAGAACCACGATGCGCACCTTGTCGTCTTCGGCCAGTTTTTCGGCGGCGTCCGTCAACTCGGCGATCAAACGGCCGTTCAGGGCATTGTGTTTGTCCGGCCGGTTCAAGGAAACGGTGGCGACACCGCGGGCATCGGTCTCAATCAGGATGGTTTCGTAGGTCGTCGTCATGGTATTGGCCTCACATTCTGAATACGGGCGTGTGGCGCCCTGCTTCGGGCACCGAACAGACGATGGCCAGACACAGCCCAAGGATATCACGGGTTTGTCCCGGCTCGATCAACCCGTCATCCCAGAGCCGCGAGGTGGCGTAATAAGGATCGGACTGTTCGCCATATTGGGCGCGCACCCGCGCCTCGATCTGCGCCATGTCGGCTTGCATCTTTTCAGGCTCGCCGCCCTTTTGGCGGCGCAGTTCGAGCATCACGTTGGTGGCGATGTCGGCGGACATGGTGGCCAGTTCCGCAGTTGGCCATGCAAACAGGAAATTTGGCGCGAAGCCGCGCCCGCACATTCCGTAATTGCCCGCACCGTAAGAGCCGCCCAGAAGGGCCGACAGGCGCGGCACCTTGGCTACCGACATCGCATAGACCAGCTTGGCGCTGTCCTTGGCGATGCCGCCCCGTTCGGCCTCTGTTCCGACCATGAAGCCCGATATGTTGTGCAGGAACAAAAGCGGGATGTTCCTCTGATCGCACATCGAGACGAACTGCGCCCCCTTCAACGAGCTGTCGGAAAGAAGCGCGCCGTTGTTGGCCAGGACACCCACGCGATAGCCATGGATGCGCGCGGTGCCGCAGACCAGCGTTGCGCCCCAGCCGGGCTTGAATTCGCGGAATTCGCCCGCGTCGATCATGCGCAGCAGAACCTCGCGCATATCATAGGGTTCCTTGCGGTCGGCGCTGATGACACCGAGCAATTCGGACGGGTCATGTGCGGGCGCTTCGGGGGCCGCATCGGGCCGCATCGGGCGCGATTGACCAAGCTCGGCCACGATGTCGCGCATCAGCGCAAGCGCATGGTATTCGTCCTCGGCCAAGTGGTCGCATACACCGGAGACGCGCGCGTGCATTTCGGCACCGCCCAGCGTTTCGCCATCGACCTCTTCGTTGATCGCCACCTTGACGATCGACGGCCCGCCCAGATGGATGCGCGCGTTTCCCCGCACCATGATGACCTCGTCCGACAGCGCAGGAATATAGGCCCCGCCCGCCGTGCAGCCGCCAAACACGGCAGAGATCTGCGGCAAGCCGCTGGCCGACATGTTGGTTTGACGATAGAAGGAATTTCCGAAATGGCGGGCATCGGGAAAGACCCGGTCCTGCTCCGGCAAGTAGGCCCCGCCGCAATCCACCAGATAGAGGCAGGGCAGACGGTTTTCCGCCGCGATTTCCTGGGCGCGGATGTGTTTCTGCACCGTCTCGTGATAGAAGGAGCCGCCCTTCACGGTGGCGTCGTTGGCGATCACCATACAGGGCAGCCCATGCACGATGCCGATGCCGGTCACGATCCCCGATCCGGGAACCTCGCCACCGTATTGGCCATAGGCGGCCAGCGAGGACAGTTCCAGAAACGCGGTGCCGGGGTCCACGAGCAGGTCGATCCGGTCGCGCACCAGAAGCTTGCCGCGCTTGCGGTGACGCTCGACCATGTCGGGGCGTCCACCCGAGGTGGCCCCGGCAATCCGCGCGCGCAATGTCTCGACGCGTTCGCTTTGCGCTGCGTGGTTGCGTGCGTAGATTTCGGAGGCGGTCATCACCGCAGATTCAAGACGAGCCACGTATCAGGTATCCTGTCTTTCAAGTATTCCGTTGAGAAACACATCGGCATAGGTGCGCGACAGCGCCTCGGCGCTGCCCCGGTCCGGGTCGAACCAATCAAGCGTGGCGTTCAGGGCACCGATCAATATCAGGCGCAGGCGGCGGATGTTCACATCGCCCCTCAATGCGCCGTTGTCCTGAAGCCGGGACAACAAGGCGTCCCATTCCGCCTCATAGGCGCGGCGCGTGGGCAGGTTGGCATCTTTGACGGATTGCGGCACCTGGCCGAAAATGCGCACATTGGCCGAGGTATAATCGCTTAGGTCGAGAAGCGCGCGCAGATGCGCCCCTATCGCGGCCCGCAGCGTCGCTTCGGCACCGGTGCCCGCGGGCAAGGCGGAGACGGCCTGGCGCATGCTTTCATGAACGACCTGAATCCCGACATCCAGAACCGCCAGGACGATCTCGTCCTTGGAGCCGAAATGATAGTATATGCTGCCCGCCTTGATCCCTGCGGTCGCGGCGATCTTTCTGAGTGACACGGCCCCATAGCCCTGTTCGCGGAAAAGCCGCGCAGCGACGTCCAGGACACCTTCTCGCCCAACCGGGTTGCGGGCGTTTTGGGTCGCTTGTTTCACTGCGGCTTCGGGCATGAATGATTATCTGCGCTTTCCATAACTAACAACCGTTAGGTATCATCGTCTACGTCAACCGACAAGCCCAGTTGTGGGCAATTCGCAATATGTGATGGATCGGGGCAATCCTTTGAAGACGGCCCCGACCCGAAGGGTGATCAGATCACGAAGCCGCCGCCGCAGATGATATGCTGGCCCGAGATGAAATTCGATTCCGGCGCACAGAAGAGATAGACCGCGCCGGCGGCCTCTTCCGGGGTGCCGACCCGGCCAAGCGGGATCATCCGTTCCATCTGGGATAGAAGATCGGGGTTCACGCCGACCTTGATCTCTTTTTCCCCGACCTTGATCGTGCTGTCGCCGTCCGCGCTGCCCTCGGTCAGGCGGGTGCGGATCGGGCCGAAAGCCACGGCATTGACGTTGACCTTGTAGCGGCCCCATTCCTTGGCCATCGTCCGGGTGACCCCCAGGATGCCGGCCTTGGCGGCCGAGTAGTTGATCTGGCCGGCATTGCCGCCGGTGCCCGCGATGGACGAGATGTTGACAACCTTGCGGAACACCTCTTGTCCGGCAGCGGCCTCTTCCTTGACCTTGGCGCTGATCACCGGCTGGGCGGCGCGAAGGATCCTGAAGGGGGCGGTCAGGTGAACGTCGATGGTCGCCTGCCATTGTTCGTCAGTCATCTTCTGAATGACGCTGTCCCAGGTGTAACCGGCGTTGTTCACGATGATGTCCAGACCGCCGAAACTGTCGACCCCGGTCTTGATGAACCGCTCGGCAAAGCCGTCTTCGGTCACGCTGCCGGCGCAGACCACCGCTTCGCCGCCGGCGGCGCGGATGGCCTCGGCTGTTTCATTGGCCGGGTCGGCATCCAGATCGTTGACTACCAGCCGAGCCCCTTCAGAGGCCAGTTTGAGCGCGATCTCGCGTCCGATGCCCCGGCCGGAGCCGGAGACCAGCGCCACGCGCCCGTCGAGTTTGTCAGTCATGGTCTATCCTTCCGAATGGCGCTGTCAGACTTTTTCGTAAAGCGTGGCCACACAGGCCCCGCCGAGGCCCAGGTTATGCTGAAGCGCGAGGCGCGCCCCATCGACCTGGCGCGCATCGGCCTGGCCGCGCAACTGCTGGACAAGCTCGGTGCATTGCGCCAGCCCGGTCGCGCCAAGCGGGTGCCCCTTCGACAGAAGACCGCCCGAAGGGTTGGTCACAAACTTGCCGCCATAGGTATTGTCGCCGTCATCGACGAATTTCGCCGCCTCGCCGCGCGCACACAGGCCAAGCGCTTCGTAGGTGATCAGCTCGTTATGGGCAAAGCAGTCGTGCAGTTCGACCACGTCCACATCCTCCGGGCCGATGCCCGCCGCCTCGTAAACCTGATCGGCGGCGCGCTTGGCCATCGAGAATCCGACCACCTCGCGCATGTCATGGGCGTTGAAGGTCTCGGGCCCGTCCGTTGTCATCGCCTGGGCCGCGATCCGCACCGAGCTGTCAAGCCCATGCTTCTCGGCAAAGGCTTTGGAACAGACGATTGCTGCCGCCGCCCCGCAGGTCGGCGGGCAGGCCATCAGCTTGGTCATGACGCCGGGCCAGACGACCTGCGCGGCCATGACTTCTTCGGGCGTCACTTCCTGCCGGAACAGCGCCACCGGGTTTTTGGCCGCATGGCGGCTGGCCTTGGCGCGGATTTTCGCGAAGGTCTCCATCGGTGTGCCGAATTCCTCCATATGCGCCTTGCCCGCGCCGCCGAAATACCGAAGCGCCAGCGGAATATCCGAGTTGCCGACCAGATTGTCGGTTTCTTCGTCAAAGGCCGCAAACGGGCTGACCCGATCATGAAACATTGCACCGATGGCACCGGGCTGCATCTGTTCGAACCCGAGCGCCAGAACGCATTCTGCCGCGCCGCCTTCGACGGCCTGACGAGCCAGAAACAGGGCCGACGACCCGGTCGCGCAGTTGTTGTTCACGTTGACAACAGGAATGCCGGTCATGCCGACCTGATACAGCGCCCGCTGGCCGCAGGTGCTGTCGCCGTAGACATACCCCACATAGGCCTGCTGCACCTTGTCATAATCCAGCCCCGCATCGGCCAGCGCGGACCGGGTGGCGGCGGTTGCCATGACATCATAGCTTTCGGATTTTCCCGGCTTCTGGAACGGAACCATCCCGACGCCGACGACATAAGCCTTGTCTTTCATCCTTCTCTCTCCCGCTTTGATCAACGTGACATGAGTCGCTTTGATCAACGTGACATGAGTCAAAGTGCCATGAGTCGAGCGCCAGCACATTTTCTACCAATTGTTAGATTTTATACCCCGCAAGAAGGTTCTGTCAACCGCGTCACGCGGTCGAGATGCTTGCCGAATTTTCTAACATATGTTTGAACAACCTTGCCGCGCCCTCTGAAACGGCAACACATTTCGGGCCTTCAGGTCCGCACTTACGAAAGGAAAACAATGTGGCCTATTGCTATGAATTCAAAGGCTTCGTTCCCGTTGTTCCCGAGGGGACATTCGTTCACCCTCAGGCTGTGCTGATCGGAAACGTCATACTCGGCCACGGGTGCTATATCGGACCCGGCGCGAGCCTGCGGGGCGATTTCGGCAGGATCGTCATCGGCGACGGGGCCAATGTTCAGGACAATTGCATCATCCATTCCTTCCCCGGCCGCGATGCGGTGGTCGAAACCGACGGTCATATCGGTCACGGCGCGATTCTGCATGGGTGCACCGTTGGCCGGAATGCTCTGGTCGGGATGAATGCCGTCATCATGGACGGCGTCGAACTGGGCGCGGAATCGATTGTCGGCGCACAGGCGTTTGTTCGGGGCGAAACGGTGATCCCGCCGCGTTCGATGGTGGTCGGAGCGCCGGCAAAGGTGATCCGCCAGGTCAGCGACACGGAAATCGCATGGAAGACCCGCGGGACGGCCGAATATCAGCAACTGGCGCGCGACTGTCTGGCCGGGTTGAGACCCGTAGCCCCCCTCAAGGCGGTCGAGGCCGACCGGCCCGAGATGGCGGCCTCTGATGTGGTGTCCATTCAGGAGGCGCGGCAGCAGGCGACCTGATACGCCGGACCCGAGCGCGGCCAGATCATGAACGCCGCGCCGGATCCCAAACCGTCACAGCCGGAATATCCCGTAATGCGGATCGTCGATCGGCGCGTTCAGAGAGGCCGAGATCGACATCCCAAGCGCATTGCGCGTATCCACAGGGTCGAGAATGCCATCGTCCCAAAGCTCCGATGTCGAGGTATAGGCTTCGACGTCGCGGCGATATTTCTCGAGCACCGGCTGGCGAATTGCTTCGATTTCCTCTGTGGTCAACTTGGCACCGTCCTTGGCGATACCGCGTTCCTCGCATTCCCGTCGATCCGTAACCCGCATCGGCCAGCACACAGCCGAAGCGGACGCCTGCGGCCCGCACCCGGTCGATCTCCGCGATGGCGATCTCCGGCTTGCTCAAGGCGATCTGCCGATCCTCCGGCACACGGGCGCGGGCCATGCGGTCGGGATCGCCCGTCCAAGTCTCGGGCAGAAACAGCCGCAACCCCACCATCACCGGAACCTCCCCTAAGGCCAGCGTCAACGAGACCAGGGACTGGCAGTTCGCAGTCTTGCCCAGCGAGGACGCATATTGCGGCGCAACCCCGACCGAGCGATCCCCCTTCTTCGGCAGGCAGGTATCATCGATGACCAGAAAAGCCTCATCGCCGCCAACCAGCCTGTCGGCCTCGGCCAGAAGTGCTGCCTCCAGCGGCGCACTGTCCCAGACCCCGTCGGCGATGAAATGATGCAGCTGGTCATAGCTGACCACCCCGTCCCGCGCCGCCATCGGCTGCACGCTCTTGCGGTCGCACGGGCCGATCAGACCCGCGACATAGGCCGGACACATCCGCCCTCGCGTTTTGTGCCCGAGCGCCGCAACAAACGGTGCCAGCCAACCTTCCAGATCGTCCCGCCAGGTTCCCATAAACCGCCAGCCTCCCTCAATGCTGGCTCCCTATGAATCACCCAAAACGTCCCCAGTGAATCCGGTAAATATCAGATCAGCGAAAATCTGCCAAAGTAGTGCTAGTCACCTGAATCTGAAGTTCCTGCCAGTGTTTTCTGGCAGAACATTTTTGACCGAGGCGAGGATTTCGTCGGCGGAGTTGACCCATTTGTAGGGTTTGGGGTTCTCATTGTAGGCGTCGATGAATGCTGCGATATCGGCTTCGAGGTCCGCGACGGAGCGATGCACCCCGCGCTGCAACTGCTTGCGGGTCAGTTCCGCGAACCAGCGTTCGACCTAGTTGGTCCAGCTGGCCGAGGTGGGGGTGAAATGCACATGCCAGTGCGGACGACGCGCCAACCATGCCTTGAGCCTCGGGGTCTTGTGGGTGGCGTAGTTGTCCATCACCAGATGCACGTCGGGTCCGTCCGGCATGGCGGCATCGATCTTCTTCAGAAAGCCGAGGAAATCAGTCGCGCGGTGCCGCCTGTAGCACTTGCCGATGACCGAGCCGGTCGCGATGTCGAGCGCGGCAAACAGCGAGGTCGTGCCATGGCGGATGTAGGTGTTGGTTCTCCGCTCGGCGACGACCGGCACCATAGGCAGCACCGGCTGTTCGCGATCCAGCGCCTGGATCTGCGATTTTTCGTCGACGCACAACACGATGGCCCGGTTCGGCGGGGACAGGTAGAGCCCGACGATGTCCTCTAACTTGTCCACGAACAGCGGGTCGGTGGACAGCTTGAAGGTTTCCGCGCGGTGTGGCTGCAGCCCGAAGGCGTTCCAGATGCGGCGGATCGTGGTGTGTGACAGACCGATTTCTTCAGCCATCGACCGGATCGACCAATGGGTTGCATCCTTTGGCGTCGTTTCCAGCGTTCGCTTGATCACATCGGCAACCTGTTCGTCCGAACTCGTTCGTGGACGGCCCGCGCGATACTCGTCAGAAAGGCCTTCGATGCGGTGCTCGGCGAACCGCCGCCGCCACTTGCCGACCGTATGCTCGGAATGGCCGAGTTCGGCGGCAATCTCCTTGCTGGTTAGACCGTCAGCGCACCTCAACACGATCCGGCACCTGTCGGACAGAGACCGCGCCGCTTTGTGCCTGCGCAACTGCGCTTCCAGAAAACCGCGCTCCTCATCGCTGAGTTCAATTGCAATCGACGCACGACCCCACATGATGCCCCTCCCTTGAATTGCCTCAATTCAATGATGGCAAATTCAGTTCCGGGTGACTAGCATCATTGGCATGAATGGCGACTTCACGACCCTGCACGATACCGATGCCCGTCACCACCGCGGCACCGGGCACCGCGCCGTCATATTCGCGGCAGGCGGCGAGGGTGAGAATTCGAGGAACGGCGTACCGGTATCGAGCAGCAGCTTCAGCCGCTCGCGCACCCCCAGCTTGTTCTGCCGGGACAGCCGGGCGATGTCGCGTTGCGGGCGTTAGAAACGTGTCGCGTGCTGGCGCGCGTGAAACTCTTTCAGACGCTCGGACATGGCCGCATGATTGGCCTTGAAGTCGGGCGAATTGGTGTCGATCTGGCTTTCGATCCGGCGCATGGTCACTCCTCCTCCGGAGCCAGCAGGGCGGGCGTGGCCTTCAGCCCTAAACTGTCACCCGTGGCAAATGGTATTTCGGCCACCACCCCGGCGCGCGGCGCGATCAGGCTGGTTTCGAGCTTCATGCTTTCAATGACAAGCAAGGGCTGGCCTTCCTTGACGTGATCGCCGGGCTTGGCCTTCACCGATACGACCACGCCGGGCATCGGCGCGACAATGCAGTCATCGGCGGTGCCGCTATCGCGTCCGGCCAGAGGCTCGGCGGGATCAACCCGCCCGACCGCATAAGTCTGGCCATTCATATGCACGAAAGTCGCGTCAGGCCCAACCGCCACTCGCAGGTCCTGCACGCGTCCCCGCGCCCGCAGCACATGGCCACCGGGCGCCCCGGTGGGGTCCAATCGGCAGGGAGTTTCGCCGTCGGGGGTATTTAGCAAAAAGCGGCTGCCGTCATGTGACAGCCAGCATTTGGTTTCCTTGCCGTCAATCTGGAATATCCGCCGCATCAGTTTCTCCACCCGCCCATTTTTCGGAGCATTTCGGGTATCTGCATGACGTCGCTCACCAGCCGCTCGTCCGACGGTGCCGCGACCGCCATAAGCAGGTCGAACACATCCTCGCCCGGCGCGGTCAGCACCTCGGCCTGCTCGGTCAGAAACCCGGTCGAGACATCGCCCGAAGCAAAATCGGGATGCGCAAGGATCGCATCGAGATAGCCGGTGTTGGTCGTTACCCCCAGAACCACATAATTCTGCACCGCCTGACGCGCGCGTGCTATGGCCTCGGCCCTGTCCGGACCGAGCACGATCAGCTTGGACAGCATCGGGTCAAAATCGGTGGTGACCTTGCCGCCTTCGAGAATGTCACTGTCCACGCGGATGCCATCGCCGCAGGGTTCGTCGAGCAACAGGATGTCCGCGATCGCGGGGTGGAAATCATGGGTGGCGTCTTCGGCTCAGATGCGCAGTTCGATCGAATGGCCGTTTTGTGCGATGTCGGCCAGCGTGGCGCTCAGCCCCTCGCCCGCCGCGATGCGAAGCTGTTCGGCCATCAGATCAAAGCCCGTCATCATTTCGGTGATTGGGTGTTCGACCTGAAGGCGGGTGTTCATTTTCAGAAAATAGAACGAACCGTCCTGGGTATAGATGAACTCGACCGTGCCGGCACCGCGATAGTTGACGGCGCGCGCAATCCCGGCGGCGGTTTCGCAGATCTCGTTGCGTTGTTCGGCGGTCAGCGCCGGTGACGGCGTTTCCTCGATGATCTTCTGGAACTGGCGCTGGATCGGGCATTCGCGTTCCCAGAAATGGACGACATTACCCTGCCCGTCACCCATTACCTGCACCTCGATATGGCGCGGGCGCTCGATATAGCGTTCGACGAACAGCCGCCCGTCACCGAAATACCGCTCGCCTTCGCGGCGCGCGGTCTCTATCTCGGTTTCCAATGTGCTGTCTTCGCGCACGATGCGCATCCCCTTGCCGCCGCCGCCCGCCGAAGGCTTGATCAGCAGCGGATAGCCAACGGCGCGGGCGCGTTCGACAAAGGTCGCCGGATCGTCATCCTCTATGGCAGAGAGCGCGACGGGAAAGCCGCGCTCCTCGAGAAAGGCGTGGGCGCGGATCTTGTCCCCCACAAGGTCGATAACCCCCGATGTGGGTCCGACGAATGTGATGCCCGCCTTTTCCAGTGCGGCCACAAAGGCGGCATTCTCCGGCAGGAAGCCAAAGCCCGGATGCACCGCGTCCACGCCGATCCGTTGCGCCGCCCCGACGATCGTCACGACCTCGTCGGCGATCAGATGGGCCGGTCCCTTGTTCTGAGCTGTGCTGCAGGACTGCGGTCTTGATGCCCTTGACGCGGGCGGTGCGCAGAACGCGGGCCGCGATCTCGCCCCGGTTGGCGACCAGCAGTTTGGAAATACCCATGCTCCTTCCTTTCATACGCTCTCGGCGGGGTGCGGCCCGTCTTGTGCCGCCAGATCGGCCGGCACGGGAATTTCGATTTCGAGCAGCATCTGCGCAAAGCCCTTGCCCTACGGATCGATACGGACCGAGGCGATGCCGCCGCCAAGAGATTCGTGCAGCAGGAAATTCAGCGCATGGCTGCCGGGTAGGTCGAAGCGCTCGACCGGGCCGTCGCACAAATGGGCAAAATATTCATTCACCTTTTCTTCGGTGAGGGCGGATCGGATATAGGGCAGATAATCGGGCTTGAGTGCCATGATACCGATGTTGGCTATGTCGCCCTTGTCGACCGATCGGCCCCAGGCCAGATCGACCAGCCGCACCTCCCCGGTGGCAACGGTGACCGGCACATCCTTGCCATCGACCTCGACCGCGACGGGGGTGTCGGCCTTGTCCTGCAGGAAGGAGAACAGCCGCACCAACGGCTGCACCTTGGGCCGTCCGGCGTAGAACCCGGTCAGACCCTGCGCGGTGGAAATGGCCATCGGCGCGATTTCGTCGGCAAAGACGTTCAGTGCGGCGCGATCGTCATTCACCGCGCCCATCTTGAGCACTTCCTCACGGGTCCGAGCGCGCGCGTTTGCGCCATAGACCGCCTTGGCGCCCAGCACCTCGACGCTGACCTGCCGGAAATCGGCCATGTTGCGGTCGCGGAAAATCCGCCGGCAGCGGGTCAGGATCGCCTCGGCCACGCGTTCGGCCTTGGCGGGTGCATCGATCACGGTCAAGGTCAAGGTCAGGGTAAAGACCGCTCGCCAGCCATCGGCGCGGGTGGCCGACACCTTGTAGCTGCCGGTGCGCCCGAGACCCTTGCCACCATTCACCAGCACCCGATCAGGTCCGACCTGCTCCAAGGCGACCCCGGACCAGTCGCAAATCACGTCAGGCAACAGGTAAGCGCGCGGATCGCCGATTTCATATTGCATCTGCTCCCCGACCGATCCGGGAACGACCAGCCCGCCGGTGTCCGGCGTCTTGGTCACGACGAAACTGCCGTCTTCTGATACTTCGACGATGGGCATTCCCATATCGTCCCAGCCGGGCACGTCCCGCCAGTCGGTGAAGTTGCCCCCCGTCCCTTGCGGGCCGCGTTCGATCAGGTGGCCGGCGAGCGATCCTTGGCTGAGCTTATCCCAGTCTTCATCGCCCCAGCCGAATTCATGCATCAGCTGGCCAAGCACAAATGAGCTGTCGGCGCAGCGCCCCGTGATCACGATGTCGACCCCGGCATCCAGCACGGTCGCGATGGGGCGGGCACCCGGATAGGCATTCATGCTCCAGACATCATCGGGAAAATCCGCGCCAGAAAACATTTCGGTCACGCCGCGGCCGCGGATCTCGTCCGCGCGCTCCAGCAGGTCGTCGCCCAGCACGACACCGATGGACAGATCGATCCCGGCCTCCGCGGCAGCCCTGGCGAGCGCATCGCGGCAGCTGCGCGGGTTCACCCCGCCGACATTGGCCACCACCTTGATCGTTCTGTCCTTGATCTCGGGCAACCACGGCACCAGCGCCTTGACGAAATCCGGCGCAAAGCCTGCCTCAGGTGTCCTGGCGCGCGCCGGCCATCAGGGACATCGTCATCTCGGCCAGATAATCGAACACCAGATAGTCAATATCTCCCTTGGACATCTCCCTTGGACACCAAATGCCCAATGGCCTCGGGCGTGTCGCCCCAGAAACGGACGCGCACCGAATGCGCAGTTTTCGATCCGTCATGTCCCCTCCCCCTTATCTGCCCGTCCATTTTGGCGCGCGTCTTGCACCACGAAGCGCCGCCGTTCGGCTCCGAAAAGCCGCAATCAACAACGTCAAATCGCGAAAAGCGCGTCTTGCAAAAATTTCTAACATATGTTTGATTTTGGCCAACCGACAAGTCTGACATTCCGCTCGGGAGGAAACCATGAACGGTCAAGACAGTGCAGCAATGGCCGATCTGCAGGCCATCAAGGCAAACTATTCGCTGACCGATGAGCAGCGCCAGATCGTCGATCACGTGGATCGTGTGTCGCGCGAGGTGTTGCACCCGCTTCAGGCGCGCATGGACGAGGAGGAATGGTGGCCCGAGGATCTGTTCAAGCAGATGGGCGAGCTGGGTCTGCTGGGGATCACCGCGCCCGAGGAGCTGGGCGGTTCGGGCCAGAACGAGTTCACCCAGGCGCTGGTATCCGAAGTGATCTCGAAGTGGAACCCGGCGGTGGGTCTGTCGCATGCGGCGCACGACAACCTTTGCCTGAATAACCTGCTGCGCAACGGCTCCGACGAACAGGTAAGGAAATATGTGCCGGGCCTGTGTTCCGGCGATCTGGTCGGCGCATTGGGGTTGACAGAGCCCGGCGCGGGCTCGGATGCGCTTGGCTCCATGGCGACCACCGCCCGCCGAGACGGCGACGATTACGTCATTAACGGATCGAAGATCTACATCACCAACGGCCCGATCGCCGATGTGATCCTGCTCTATGCCAAGACCGACAAATCCAAAGGTGCCAAGGGCATTTCGGCCTTTGTCGTTGAAACCGACAACCCCGGTTTCAAAGTGGCGCAGAAGCTCGACAAGATGGGCTTTCGCGGCTCGCCCACTGGCGAACTGGTGTTCGAGGACTGCCGGGTGCCGGCCTCTGCCATGCTTGGTGCCGAAAACAGCGGCGTATCGGTTGTCATGAGCGGGCTGGACCTGGAACGCGCGATGGTCGCTTCGCTCTGCGTGGGCATGGCCGAGCGCGCGCTGGAACTGGGGCTGGAATATGCCAGGATACGCGAACAATTCGGCAAGCCGATCGCAAGTTTCCAGATGGTGCAATCGAAACTGGCCGAGATCTATACCGAAGTCGAAACCGCCCGCGCCTTCAGCTATCGCGCGCTGGCCGCCTGTGTCGGCTTGCCCAAGGGTGCCGGGGGGCGCGGCGAGATCCACAAGCTGACGGCAGCGGCCTGTCTTTATGCAGGCGAGGCCTTCAACAAGGCGGTGACCGAGGCGTGCCACATCCACGGCGGCTCGGGCTACATGCAGGACACCGAAATCAACCGGTTGTTCCGCGCCAACAAGCTCCTGGAGATCGGCGCGGGCACCAGCGAAGTCCGCAAGATCATCATCGCCGAAGAACTGCTGCGCGCCTGAGGGGGGACGTGACCATGACCAAGCAACTGCGCAACGCCATCAACCTTCCGACACATTTCATGACCGACGAACAGCAGGCGCTGGCCGATCAGGCCGGCAAGTTCTTCATGTCCGAGTTCCACCACCTGAACGCGGAGATGGACGACACCGACGACCTGCCGTCCTCGGTCTTTCCCAAGCTGGGCGAGATGGGTTATCTTGGTCTGAACGTGCCGCCGGAATTCGGGGGGGCCGGGCTCGACTTCACCTCGGCCTGCATCATCACCGAACAATTGTCGCGCTCTTCTGCCGCGATCGGGCTGACGCATGTGGCGCATGACAATCTGTGCGTCAACAACATCTATCGCAACGCCAATGACGATCTGCGCCGCAAATACCTGCCCGGCCTGTGCAATGGCACGCTGATCGGCGCGCTCGGTCTGACCGAACCCGGTGCCGGGTCGGATGCGCTTGGTTCGATGCGGACCACGGCAAAAAAGGATGGCGACGATTATATCCTGAACGGCGCCAAGATCTATATCACCAACGGGCCGATCGCGGACCTGGTGCTGGTCTATGCGAAAACCTCGCCTGAAAAGGGTGCCAAGGGAATTTCCGCCTTCATCGTGGAAACCGACACACCCGGTTTCAAGGTGGCGCAGAAGCTCAACAAGATGGGCTTTCGTGGCTCTCCCACCGGTGAGCTGGTGTTCGAGGATTGCCGCGTCCCGGCGAAAAACATGGTCGGCAAGCTGGACGGTGGCGTTGCCGTGACGATGTCCGGGCTTGACCTTGAGCGCGCCATCGTCTGCTTCAACGCGCTCGGCATTGCGCAGCGGGCGCTGGATATCTCCGTCGATTACGCCAGGATGCGCCAGCAATTCGGCAAACCCATTGCCAGTTTCCAGATGGTGCAGGCGATGCTGGCCGACATGTATACCCGGATGGAGGCAGCGCGCAGCCTGTCCCTGCGCACCGCAGCCATGTGCGAGGGCCTCGAAGAAGGCGAAGGCGGGCGCGGCGAGATCCACAAGCTGACGGCGGCAGCGATCTTCAAGGCCGCCGAGGTGACATCATTCGTGCTCGACAAGGCCGTCCAGATTCACGGGGGATCAGGCTATATGCGCGACACCGAAGTGAACCGGCTGTACCGGACCGGGCGCGTGCTCGAGGTCGGAGCGGGCACCCAGGAGGTGCGCAAGCTGATCATCTCCGGCGAACTTTTGAAAAACTGAGAGGGGGAGAACATGAGCGAGAAAAGGCCATCGCGGTATGCGCCGGATCTGATGGCGGGTCAGGTGGCCCTTGTCACCGGATCTGGTTCGGGAATGGGCCGGGCGACCGCGCTTGAAATGGCCTCTTGCGGGGCCAGGCTGGCCCTGTTCGCGCGCCGCCAGGAGCCGCTCGAAGAAACCGCCGAAATGATCCGCGCGGCGGGCGGCGAGGCTTTCGTGGTGCCCGGCGACACCCGCGACGAAGACAGTATCGAAACCGCGATGAAGCGCATCAAAGACCATTACGGGCAGCTTGACGTTCTGGTGAACAATGCCGGTGGGCAGTATATCGCTGCCGCCCGCGACATCACGAACAAAGGCTTCGAGGCGGTCATCCGCAACAATCTCATCGGGTCATGGCAGATGACCCGCGCCGCTGCCGATCACTTCATGTATGAAAACGGTGGGTCGGTCGTGTTTGTCACCGCCATTTCAGCGCGCACCGCGCTCACCGGCTTTGCCCACACCGTCGCCGCCCGCGCCGGCGTGACCGGCATGATGAAGACATTGGCCGCAGAATGGGGCGAATACGGGATCCGTCTGAACTGCGTCGCGCCGGGAACGATCAAGACGGAGGCGCTTGGCCGTTATCCCATTCCGCCGGAACGGTGGAAAGAGCTGAACCGCTCGGTGCTGAACCGGATGGGCACGGCCGAGGACATCGCCGGCACGATCATATTCCTCGCGTCCAGATTGGGGAGTTTCATCACCGGCGAAGACATTTATGTGGATGGCGGGGAAACCCTGCACATGGGCCATGATGCCCGTGATATGATCCACCCCGAAATGTTTGAAAAACGCGCACGAGGAGACGGAAAAAATGAGTAACCCCCCAGTCCTGCTGGACATATCCGACCGGATCGCCACGGTCACGCTCAACGATCCGGCGCGACGCAACCCGGTCACCGGCAACGACATGATTGCAGCCCTTCTGGACACGTTTGCAAAGGTGCAGGCAGATCCGCAAGTCAGCGTCATGATCCTGACCGGAGCGGACCCGGCATTTTGCGCCGGCGGCGACATCAAGGAGATGAACGACCCCGACAGCATCTTTCGCAAGGAGCCGCTGGCAGCTGCGCAGAGCTATGTCGATGGCGTGCAGCGTCTGCCGCAGGCGCTTTACAACATGGACATTCCGACGATTGCCGCGGTCAATGGTGCGGCGGTCGGCGCGGGATGCGACCTGACCATGATGTGCGACATGCGCATTGCCTCGGAAAAGGCGAAGTTCGGCGAGGTTTTCCTTAACCTCGGGATCATTCCGGGCGATGCGGGCAGTTGGTTCATGCTGCGCCGTCTGAGTCACCAGAGAGCTGCCGATCTGACTTTCTCGGGGCGCATGATCGACGCCGAAGAGGCGCTGGACATCGGTATGGTGCTGGAAGTCGTGCCCCACGCCACACTTCTGGACCGCGCCCGCGAACGTGCCGCTGTCATCGCATCGAAACCGCCGCGCGCGGTGCGTGTTGCCAAGCGCCTGATGCGCAACGCCGAACGGATGGATCTGCCGGATTTCCTGAATTCTGCGGCGGCCTATCAGGCCCTTATGCATCAGACCGAGGACCACCACGAGGCAATTGCTGCGTTCATAGAAAAACGAAAGCCCAACTTCACAGGGCGTTGAAGGAAAGATCGCATGCCTGACATCACCAAAAAGAAGATGGAGCAGATCGCGCAGATGTGGAACGCGCGCGGCAAGGGTCTGATTACGCATATGGCGCTTGAGATCGAAGAGGTCGCGACCGACGGCGTTCGGGTCCGGATGCCGTTCAATCCGGAGTTCTGCATCGACAGCGATCAGACCCTGCTTCATGGTGGTATCCTGACGGCCCTTCTGGACAGCGTCTTCGGGCTGGCGAACTTCGTGGCGATTGAGGGCGTCAGCACCATGGCGACCCTTGACCTCAGGGTGGACTATCTGCGCCCGGCACGGTCGCGCGCGGATGTCATCGTGCGCGCGCATTGCTTTCGGCAAACCCGCCATATTGCCTTCAATGCCGGCAGCATCTCATTCGATGGTCATGAAGATGCGGAAATTGCCCGCGGAACCGCCTCGTTCGCACTGACACGCGGTGATACCAGCCTGTTTGAGGCGATGACAAAAGGAAAAGCCTCGTGATAGACTTGCAAACCGTGAATGCCAACGTATCCCGTGTGCCGTTCTTCCGATTTCTCAACTTCGAGGTTCAGAGCCTGGGCGCTCTCCATGCCGACGCAGAGATGACCTTCGCACCACGTCACATCGGAAACCCGGTCATGGAGCTTTACCATGGCGGGATAATCGCAAGCTTCATGGAAGCCGCGGCGGCCATCGCGGTCCATCCCGATTTCGCCGACGTCCCGGCCAAGCCGATCAATCTGACCGTGGATTACCTTAGACCTGCCCCGAAGGGACCGCTCTATGCCCGCGCGAACGTGACCCGCAAAGGGAAGCGTATCGCAAGCGTCAGTGTGATTTCCTGGCAGACCACCTTCGGAAAGCCCGTCGCGGAAGGGCTTTATCACTTCCTTCTGGTGTGATGGGAACTTTGGCCTGGATCACTGAGCCGCTTCATGTTCGGTGTAAACGGCATTCTCCCTGTCGCAAATGCCTTCCAACAAAAGCTTGATGAGCATGCCGGAGAACTCAGGCAATGAAAGATACCCGTCTTTTCCCGCCCGGTTCGGATCGAACCACTCCACAGTCCAGTTCAGGGCGCCCAGCATCACCTGACGCAAGGGGACGATCTTGATGTCCGACCTTATAGCGTTGTCTTCCTGCGCCTCGCGCAGGATTCTATCCCACAATCTGCCATACTCGTGGCGAATTTTCCTGTGCCGCTCTCTGAAGTGGTTGGGCAGCATCCCGTAGCTTCTGATGTTCGCGGACGTGAACTCGCTTGCCTTGAACAGAAAATCAAGATGGGTCCAGATTGCTGTCGCTATCCTGGTATGATGGTCATATGGTGCATGAAATTCTTCGACTGCGGCGTTGACACCCGATAGCAAGTCACACAGCCCCGCGTTCAGAACCTCGTCCACTATCTCTTCTTTGGACTTGAAATGGTAGTAGACGCTGCCCGCCTTCATATCCGCTTCTTCAGCGATCTGTCTCAGCGTGGTCGCCTTGTAACCATTGTCCCTGAGCATGCGTGCTGCGGCCCTCAGGATTTCGGCGCGGGTTTTCTTGGCCTTGCCGATGGATTTTGGGGCTTTGTCCGGAACCGCGGCGCTTACCTTCAGGCTTTTGGTATCAACTCGACGGCGCGAGCACATCCCGTCAAGTATCAGCTTGCTCATGCGTTCCGCGAGGACATGCACCGGATACCGATCCACATCATACCATTCCACGGTCCAGTTCATGGCACTCAATACGAACTGGCGGATCGCAGTCGCGGAAATATCGTTTCTCAGGTGACCGTTACGCTTTGCGTCTTTCAGAAAACTATTCCAGACTCCTGCATAGGAGGCACGCAACTCACGGTGCGGGGCGCGCGCCTCCTCCGACAGCATCGGATAGTTCCGGATATTGGCCGAGGTGAAATCGCTGTCAGTCAGCAGATAGGTCAGGTGCGTGTCGATCAGCAAGGCGAAGGTCTTGCGGAAATCCTCTGGATTTTCCTTTGCCGTCCGAACAAGTTCACTAACCTTATTGTAAAGTTGCCGCACACCAAGATCGAGAACCTCGCTCAGAATCTGGTCTTTGGATTGAAAATGGTAGTAGATGCTTCCGGCTTCGATACCAGATTCCTGCGCAATGTCGCGCATGGTCGTCGCGTAATAGCTTTCGTACCGGAAAAGGCGAGCAGCCGCAGCAAGAATGCTACCGCGTGTTCTTTCCGACTTGCTCAGATCATCGTCGGTGTGTGTGATGGCACCAGATTGTCTTACCATTTGTTGTCGATACTTCTCAGCAGATAGACTGTCCATTGCAATAAATCTAACAAATGTTAGAATGCACCAAAGAACGTCTCGAATCAAGTTCTTTGCCAAGGTTTTATCGGAAGAGGAGGACCTCCACATGCGAGGATTGAGTGGAAAACGGGTGATCGTCACAGGCGGCGGCAGCGGCATCGGGCGCGCGGTTTGCGAACGGTTCGGCGAAGAAGGTGCCGAGGTTGCGATCTTTGACATGAACGAAGACGGGGCGAAGGAAACCGTTCGCCTGATCACCGAGGCGGGCGGCAAGGCGCACGCCTTCAAGGTGGACATCACCGACCGCGCCCAGGTTGACAAGGCTGTCGCCGAATTCGAGGCCGGCGGGCCGATCAACGTGCTGGTGAACAACGCCGGCTGGGACGTGATCAAGCCGTTTCTCGATACCGATGCCGACCTGTGGAAAAAGGTCATTGACATCAACCTTTACGGCCCTCTGAACATGCATCACGCGGTGCTTCCGGGTATGGTCAAGAACGGTGGGGGTCGGGTTGTCAACATCGCCTCCGACGCCGGCCGGGTCGGCTCCTCGGGCGAGGCTGTGTATTCGGCCTGCAAGGGCGGCATCATCTCGTTCACCAAAACCGTGGCGCGGGAGCTGGCGCGTAAAGGCGTTCAATTGAACGCTGTCGCGCCCGGCCCGACCGATACGCCGCTGTTTGCCCAGGTGGCCGAGGGCGAGGCCGGTCAGAAGATCGCCGAGGGCCTCAAGCGGGCGATTCCGATGAAGCGTCTGGCGCAACCGACAGACTACCCTGGCATTGTCTGCTTCCTGTCGTCTGATGACGCCGGATTCATCACCGGCCAGGTGATTTCGGTGTCCGGTGGCTTGTCGATGCACGGTTGACCCCCGGCAGCAGTGCCTGTCACAAGGTGTTGCCGCCAAACCCGTGTCCAGAGTTATCTCCCCAACTGGCCGCGCCAACAGTGTGGCCCTTTCTGCATTGAAGAAAGGCGAACATGTTCCAGCCAGACTCTGACATTCAGCGTTCCAGCACGCTTGCCGCTTTTTTGCAGGACTGTGGCACGGAGACATATGAGGATCTTGCCCGCCGCGCCAACAGCGAACCAGACTGGTTCTGGGGTCGGATTATCGACCACGCCGGTATAAGGTTCTCTCAGCCCTACACGGTGCTGCGGGATATGTCCGGCGGGCCGCAGTCGATCAAATGGGCCGTCGGCGGCACCCTCAATCTGACAGAGACCTGTCTCGACGCCCGCATTGCCGAGGGTCTTGGCGAGAAAATCGCGATTGATTGGGTTGGCGAAGACGGGAGCCGCCGCCGCTGGACCTATGCTGACCTCACCGCCGAAGCCGCGCGCGTGGCCTCTGCGCTGGCCCGGCGTGGCGTGAAACCCGGCCAGGCGGTTGGTATTTTCATGCCGATGATTCCCGAAATCGGGGCGGCTCTTCTTGGTATTGCGCGGCTCGGTGCCATCGCGGTGCCGCTGTTTTCCGGTTTTTCGCCCCCCGCCATTGTCTCGCGTCTGAAAGATGCCGGGGCGGTGGCAGTGCTGACCGCGGATGCCACTCCCAGGCGGGGCAAGCCGGTCTGGATGGAGGCCGCGCTAGCCGAAGCGTTGAGCGAGGTGCCCTCGGTCCATACGGTGTTTAGTCTGCGCCGGTTTGGCGGCGCGGTGGCCGATCCGGCCCGTGATCTCGATTGGGCCGAAGCCGTGGGCACCGCCAGCCCGGATTTCGCGGCGGTTCCCGTCAAATCCGATGACATCTTCCTGATCACCTATACCTCGGGTACGACCGGGCGGCCCAAGGGCGTTGTGCATACCCATTTGGGCGTACAGGCCAAGGCCACGGCCGATTTCCTGTTGTGTCTCGACTTGAAGCGCGACGACCGGCATCTGTGGATGACCGACATGGGCTGGGTGATGGGGCCGCTCACCCTTCTGTCGGTGCTGCTGTCCGGGGCCACGCTGGTGCTGGCGGAGGGCGCGCCGTCGATGCCGGGCGATCCCTTTCGACTGTTGCGTCTGGCCTCCGAAATGAAAGTGACCCACCTCGGCGTGGCACCCACGCTGGTGCGCCAGTTCATGACGCAGGATCCGGCACCGCTGGCTGACTATGACCTGTCGGCGCTGCGCATTGTCGCCTCAACGGGTGAGCCCTGGACAGAAGACGCCTGGCTCTGGCAGCGCGACCATATCTGCCGCCGCCGCGCGGTGCCGCTCAACATTTCGGGCGGAACCGAGCTGTTCGGGGCGATCCTGACATCCACCGTGCTGCACAAGATCAAACCCTGCGGATTCTCGGCCCAGGCCTTGGGCGTGGGCGCGAAAGTGCTGCGCGAAGACGGCAGTGAGGCCGCACCGGGCGAGGTTGGCGAACTGGTCGTGACCCAGCCGCCCCTGGGCCTGACCCCGGCGATCTGGGGCGACCGCGATCGCTACCTTGAGACCTACTGGTCCACCTATCCCGGCCTCTGGCGACATGGCGACTGGGTGCGCTGCGATCCGGACGGGACATGGTTTATCCTGGGCCGGTCGGACGACACGCTGAACATCGCCGGCAAACGGATTGGCCCGCCCGAAATCGAGGCGGCGTTGACCGAAACCGGAAAGGTGGTGGACGCCGCCGCCATCGCCGCGCCCGATGATATCAAGGGCGTAGCCGTCGTCTGTGTCTGTGTCGCGGCACCGGGGGTGACGCCCGATAGCGCCCTTGTCGAACGGCTCAAGGAGCGGGTGGGCGAGGTCGTCTCGAAGCCCTTCCGCCCGCGCGAGATCCACTTTGTCGACGCGCTTCCGAAAACCCGCAGCATGAAAACAATGCGCCGTATTGTGCGCGCGGCCTTCCTGGGCGAAGACCCGGGTGATTTGTCAGCGGTAAGCAACCCCGAGACGATGGATGCCATCACTGCTCTTGGAAAGGAAATGAAATGATTACTGTCTTCGGAGCCACAGGGACCACCGGTGCCCCCCTTGTCGATGCGCTTTTGGCAAAGGGTGTCAAGGTGCGCGCAGTCACCAGCGATCCGGCCAAGCTCGACAAGCTCAAGGCCAAGGGATGTGAGGCGGTCGCCGCCAACTTCACCGATACTGCCGCGCTGGAAAAGGCCTGCGCCGGAGCGGACAGGATCTATCTGGTCACGCCCGCGCATCTGGACATGCGCCAGTGGAAAGCAAACGCGATCGAGGCGGCCAAGGCCGCAGGAGTGCGGCATGTCGTTCTGGCCACTGGCCTTGGCGCATCGCCCAAAGCGGGGCTGACCTTTGGCAAGTGGCATTCCGAAACCCAGGAATTGCTAAAGGAAAGCGGCCTTGACTGGACCTTTGTCCAGCCCACCTATTTCATGCAGAACCTGTTGTGGCAGGCCGGAAGCATCGCAAGGGACGGCGTTTATCACGACGATCTGGGGGGCCCCGTGTCTTGGATCGATGCCAGCGACATCGCCGAGGTCGCCGCCGAGACGCTGACCGGCGAGGGCCATGCGGGCAAGGGCTATGGCCTGACCGGCCCTGAAGCCCTGACCGGCGAAGATATCGCCGCTATCCTGTCCGAAGTTACAGGACGTTCCATCACCTCTGCCCCTCTTGCACCTGATGAAGCCAAGGCGGCCATGATCTCCGGCGGGATGCAGGACGAGGTCGCCGCAGCTATGGTGGAACTGGCCTCCATCGCGCCAAAGGGCTACCTCGCCAGCATCGAGACCACCGTGAGCGACGTGCTTGGACGTCCGGCACGCCGATTCCGAGATTTCGTTGCCGAGAATCGGGATGCCTTCGTCAAGTGACCTGACGGCTGCGCCGCTCTATTTCGAACTGATGCCGACAGAAGATGCGGCGGCGGAGGTTGACCATGTTTTCGTGTTCCGTGACACCGGCGCATTGAGCCATCGCGGCAGCGGGCGTTTCGCGACCGATCTGTTCTCCCTTTCGGTGGCGGGTTGTTGTGACAGGACGCGTATATCGCTTGCCCCACCCCGCCCGGAATTCGTGCCCCGCCCGTCATCCTTTTACGGAATCGTGGCCGGGCTGCGGCTGTCGGTGCGACCGGAGCGTTTGCCCGGAATCGGGGCGCTGGAGCGGCTGGCTACCGCGCTTGGAAGGGGCCGGCAGAGCGATGATGGCCTGCCGTCGCTTGTTGCCGAGCTGGACGATCTTGCAAGGGCGCTGACTTTCGCGGCACCCCCGCAGGCGTTCAGCGACCGGACCGAACGCCGCAGGGCACGGGCAGAAACCGGCGTATCAAGGCGGCGGCTTGCGGCAGTCCGGCGGTTTCGCCTGCTGCTTGGGCGCTTCGCCGACCCTGCCCTGCCGTTAAGCGATCTGGCGCTGGACGCGGGCTACTACGATCAATCGCATATGTCGGCGTCCTGCCGGGCCTTCGCCGACAGACCGCCCGGCGCGCTACGCCTTCAGGCCACAGCGCGCGCTTTTGGCCCTTCGTTACAAGATGGGAAGATCAAGGACCGGCTAAGATTGGTCATCATGGATGACTGAAAGGAGTGAAATCACGCAATGACGAAATTCGAACCGAAGAACCCCGACTTTGACGCGCGCGTGCGCGACAGTTTCAATCTTCAGAAGGTGATGCATACGCTGGGGATCGGCATTGCCGACCTGTCGCCCGGTCATATCGTTCTGGAGATGGCGCACAGCGACATGCTGACCCAGCAGCACGGCTTTCTTCATGCGGGAATCGTGTCGACCGCGCTGGACAGCGCCTGCGGATATGCGGCCTTTTCGCTGATGCCAGCAGAGGCGGCGGTGCTGACGGTGGAGTTCAAGATCAACCTGCTCAACCCCGCCGATGGCGAACGGTTCCGGTTCGTCGCTGACGTGGTGAAACCGGGCAGGACGCTGACGATCTGCGAGGCGCGTGCCTATGCACTGAAAGGACAGGATGAAAAGCTTGTCGCCACGATGACCGGAACGCTGATGGCGCTGGTGGGGCGGACGGGCGTGGCCGGATGACCGGACGCCGGGCAAAGGCTGAGGAGTAGGACCGACACCTGTGAACCGGCCGCCACAAATTCGGGCGGCCGGGACGCGGTAAAGGAAAGCTGGATCAACTGTTCCAGCGGTTTGCGACTTCCACCAACCGTTTGCCGTAGGCGCGCGCCGTGTCCAGATCGCCGCCCGTCGGGTATTCGTCGGGGGCGCTGTCAGAGGGCGCAATCGCCAGAAGACCGGCATATCCGCCGGTCCAATTCAGCTTTTCCGGGCCGTCCGCCTTGGTGTTCGCGGGCATGAGGCCGACGCCGCACCAGAGCTGGCCGTGTTGCTGCGACAGGGTGATGAAATACTGGATGGTCGCGGATTTGTCGCCATTGACCGTGGCCGAGGTGGTAAATCCGCCGGCGATCTTGTCTTTCCAGTCCTGCGTGAACCAGGGCTTCGAGCTGGCATCGGCGAATTTCTTGAACTGCCAGGCAGGTCCGCCCATATATGTCGGGCTGCCGTAAACGATGGCATCGGCAGCATCGAGCGTGGCCCAGGCCGCTTCGTCCAGCTCTCCGTCGTCAGGCAATTTCAGCAGGTCGACCTCGGTGCCGGCGACACCCTTGGCACCCTCGGCAACGGCTTTGGCCTGAACTTCCGTGTGGCCATATCCACTGTAATAGACAATCGCGACTTTCGTCATGGTTCGGTACGCCTTTCGTTTGGAATCAGGATGGTTCCAACCTAGGAGAGACGGTTACAAAAAGAAAGTTGATTGTGTTTTATACCCCCTTCCGCGCCCCGGAGAGACGCCAATCGCAACCCATGAGCATCGCGCGTAAACCTTTGTAATATAGCTATATTATTTAGGTTTCGGGCGATGTTTCGCAGGTGTTTCGAGCATAACCGCGCAGCCATTGTGCGCGGGGTGTATGATTGGGCGCGCGCTTTCATCAGCGATCCAGGGTCAAGAACATGGCACCGGGCCTCGTTTCGCCCGATCTCCCGGAGCCTTCTGTCAACCTTGCGCAGCCTCACAGACTTTGCGCCAGACGCACCCCTTCATCAATAGCGCGCAGCGCGTCGAGTTCGGCGGCCTCTTTCGCGCCGCCGATCATCGTGACGGTGACACCGCGGGCGGTGAGCTCCTCGACCAAAGCCCGTTCCGGTTCCTGACCGGTGCAGAGCACGATCGTATCGGCGGCAATGACCTTTGGTTCTCCATCCATGAGAATGTGCAGCCCCGCGTCGTCGATGCGGTCATAGACCACGCCGCCCAAGGCCTCGACCCCGTGCTTGCGAAGCGCGTTGCGCAGGATCCAGCCCGTGGACACGCCGAGCCCCGCGCCCGGTTTTGAGGCTTTTCGCTGTAGCATGACAACCTTGCGACGCGATGATTTCGGGGCCAGCGGATCGCCCGCCAAGGCGCCCGCCATGGCAAAGCTCGGGTCCACGCCCCATGTCTCGCAGAACGCGGCGGTGTCGTGGGTCTCGCCCGGTTCAGTCGCGAGGAACTCGGCCACGTCATGGCCGATGCCCCCTGCCCCCATGACCGCGACGGTCTGGCCGGCGATGCGGTCGCCTGACAGGATTTCGGCGTAGGTCGCGACACTGGGGTGGTCGATGCCGGGTAGATCAGGAATGCGCGGCGTGACCCCGGTGGAGATCACCACATGGTCAAAGCCGGCCAGATCGTCCGGCCCGGCCCGCTGCCCCAGACGCAGTTTGACCCCATGCTTTTGCATCTGACCGCTATAATACCGCAGGGTTTCGTCGAATTCGTCCTTGCCCGGTGCGGCGCGCGCAAGATTCAACTGCCCGCCCAGCCTGTCCTGCGCTTCAAACAGGGTGACATCGTGGCCCAGCCTGGCGGCCTCGGCTGCTGCGGCCATGCCTGCGGCGCCACCGCCGACGACGGCCACCTTCCTGGGTGAGTCTGTCGGCGTGTCCCGAAACTCGGTTTCACGCCCGGTGCGTGGGTTGACCAGACAACCGACCGGCCGGTCCGAAAAGATGAAGTCCAGACAGGCCTGATTGCAGGCAATGCAGGTGTTGATCTCGTCGGCGCGACCTTCGCGCGCCTTCTTGACGAAATGCGGGTCGGCCAGAAAAGGCCGCGCCATCGAAATCATGTCCGCATTGCCAGAGGCAAGGATGTCCTCCGCAAGCTCAGGCGTGTTGATTCGATTGGAGGCAACCACCGGGATCGACACCGCGGCCTTGACGTTGGCCGCCGCCTGCCGCCAGGCACCGCGCGGAACCGGATAGGCGATGGTCGGCACACGCGCCTCGTGCCAACCGATGCCGGTGTTCAGAATATCCGCCCCCGCAGCCTCGATCTTGCGCGCCAGATCTGCGATCTCTTCAGCAGGCGCGCCGCCCTCGACCAGATCGGCGGCGGAAATCCGGTAGATGACAAGGAAGCCGGGCCCGCAGCGTTCCCGCACCGCACGCACGATCTCGACCGGAAAGCGATGGCGATTCTCGGCGCTTCCGCCCCAGTCGTCTTCGCGTTTGTTGGTATGGGTGACGGTAAATTCGTTGAGAAGGTATCCTTCGGAGCCCATGATTTCGACACCATCGAAGCCCGCGGCCTGCGCATTGGCGGCGGCTTTGGCGAAATCTTCGATGGTGCGGCGGATGTCGGCGTCGGTCATTTCGCGCGGGACGTACCGGTTGATCGGTGCCCGAATGGGACTTGGCGCAACACAGCCTTCGATCTTTGCATAGCGCCCGGCATGAAGAAGCTGAGCGCAGAGCAGGCTGCCTTCGGCCTGGACCGCCTCACAGATCGGACGCAGGCTGCGCGCCTCTTCCAGGTCGTCCAGGCGCGGACCTTCGGGATCGAATATCCCTTCGGCATTAGGGGAAAACCCGCCGGTGACCAGAATCGCCGCCTCCCCCCGCGCGCGTTCGGCGTAGAAGGCAATCTGCCTGGCGATGCCGTCGGGCTCGGTGTCCAGCCGGGTATGCATCGATCCCATGATGACCCGGTTTCGCACCATGTGCTGGCCCGCGCGGATCGGCGAAAGCATGGTCCCGAAGCTGTCCCTTTGCGTGTTTGTCATTGTGCACATCCTCCTCAAAAATTCGCTTGATCTGTATTCTAACATTTGTTAGATTTTTGGAAAGAGTATAATTTCGGTCATGGGGAGTGTCACCGATGAAATTCCAGCCAACAGAAGATCAAAAGGCGTTTCGTGAAACCGCAAAGCGATTCGCAACGGAAAAGCTGGCACCCAGCTATCTGGAGCGCGCCAGAGGACACACCTTTGATCGGGCGCTGATCAGGGAAATGGGCGCACTAGGCCTGATCGGCGTCGATCTGCCCGAAGAATTCGGCGGAATGGGTGAAAGCTCTGTCACGTCGGGGATGATCATCGAAGAAATCGCCTATGCCGATTTCAATGTCAGCTATGTGCAGCTTCTGGGTTCGCTCATGGGCGGCATGGTCGCCAAGCACGCCTCCAGGGACATCGCGTCGGAATGGGTGCCCAAGGTTGTTTCGGGTGAGGCCGTCATTGGCCTTGGCCTGACCGAGCCGCGCGGCGGATCGGATGCGGCGAACCTGATTCTGAAGGCCGAGAAATCCGGCAAAGGCTGGCGGCTGAATGGCGAGAAAACCTCGATGAGCTTCGCCAGCCAAGCCGACGCGGCCGTGGTCTTTGCCCGCACGGGCGATCCTGACGGCGGCGCGCGCGGGGTCAGCGCCTTTTTCGTCGATCTGAATCAGGACGGCATCAAACGCACCCATTTCAACGACATCGGCACCAGGCCCGTCGGGCGCGGATCCGTATTTTTCGACGACGTATTCGTGCCGGCCGAAAACATGATGGCCGAACAGGATCGCGCCTTTGGCACGATCATGGCGGGGTTTGACTATTCCCGCGCGCTGATCGGGCTGGAATGTCTGGGTGCGGCGCAGGCGTCGGTGGATGAAACCTGGGCCTATGTCCGGGAACGGGAGGCGTTCGGCGCACCCATCGTGCAGTATCAGGGCGTCAGTTTTCCGCTGGCCGAGGCCGAAACCCAACTGACCATGATGCGCCAGCTTTGCTATTACACGCTCGATCTGCGCGACCGTGGCCTGCCCCACACTGCCGAGGCGGCGATGTGCAAATGGTATCTGCCCAAGACCGCCTGCGAAATCCTGCATCAGTGCCTGATCCTGCACGGGCACTACGGCTATACCACCGACCTGCCGCATCACCAGCGTTACAACGACGTGCTCGGCCTGCAGATCGGCGATGGCACCGCGCAGATCCAGAAACTGGTGATCGCCCGCGAAAAGGTCGGGCGGGTGGCGCTGCAATACGACAAGAAAGCAAAGGGAGCAGCAAAATGAGTGACCCGGTCGCCGTAACTACCGAGGGCACTGTCGGCATCATCGAGCTGGCGCGCCCCGAGAAATTCAATTGCCTGTCACTGCAAGTGCATGAGCGTATCTCTGCCGCGCGCGCCCGGTTCGAGGCCGACCGGAACATCCGGTCGATCCTGATCCGCGCGCAAGGCAAGCACTTTTGCACCGGCGCCGATCTGACCGAGGTGAAGGGCAAACTGAACGATCCCGCCGCGTTGGATCATTTCATCGCTTTTGGAATGAATAACCTGCGCGCGCTCGAAACCTCCTCCCTCCCTGTCGTCGTGGCGGTGCAGGGTTTGTGTCTGGCCGGCGGGATCGAATTGATGTTGGCCTGCGATGTCTGCTTCGCCGCCGAAACCGCGCAATTCGGCGATCAGCACGCCCAGTTCGGGCTGATCCCCGGCTGGGGCGGCTCGCAACGGCTGACGCGGCTTATGGGGCAACGCCGGGCGCTTGACCTGATGTTCTCGGCCCGCTGGCTTGAGGCGCGCGAGGCCAAAGAGGCCGGGCTGGTCAACTACATCGTGCCGGATGCGGATCTGCACAAGTCCGCACTGGAATACTGCCAGAAAATCGCAACCCGCTCGCGCCCCGGCATCGCCGAGATGAAGCGTCTGGCACGGGAAGGTGCAGATCTCGGCATCGACCAGCAGATGCGGCTTGAGCGTGATGCCGCCGTGCGCGCGCTTCTAGGCGATGACGTCGCCGAAGGGCTTGCTGCCTTCGAAAACCGCCGCACCCCCGCTTTCAAGGGCTGAGGAAGACCCATGGATTTCACTCTCAACGACGAGCAACGCCAGATTTACGAATATGGCGGCCAGTTGGCGCAGAAATACGACAATGCGTATTGGCTCGACCATGCCCGCAAGCATGAATTCCCGCACGATATGTTCCGCCAGATCGCCGATGACGGGTTTCTGGGCATCATGGTCCCCGAGGAATACGGCGGTGCCGGCCTTGGCATGACCGAAATGGCCCTGTTCATGGAAGGCACCGCCAATCACGGCATTCCGCTTCTTATGATGGTGGTCGGGCCGACCATGTCGCTGGCCCATATCGCCAGCCACGGGACCGAGTTCCACAAGAAGGAGCTTCTTCCGGCGGCCTGCCAGGGCGAGATCCAGTTCTGTTTTGCGATCACCGAACCGGGTGCCGGATCCAATACGATGAAGGCCACCACACTGGCCAAGCGCCGGGGCAACCGGTTCAGCCTGTCGGGGGAAAAGACCTTTATCACCGGTGCCGATGTCTCGGATTATTGTCTGGTTGTGGCGCGGACCAAGCCGCATACCGAGGTCAGCCGCAAGACTGACGGCTTTACCCTGTTCGCCGTTGACCTGAAGAAGAAGGGGGTGGAAATGCAGCGGGTGAAGATTTCGATCCCCCTGCCCGAGGAACAGTGGACGCTTTTCTTCGACGAGGTGGACCTCGGCCCCGAGGATGTTGTCGGCGAGGTGGACGAAGGATTCTCGATCCTCTTCGACAGCCTCAACCCCGAGCGGATTATCCTCGCCGCGTTGTGCTGCGGCATCGGCAGGTTCGCCCTGAACAAGGGTGTCGCCTATGCCTCCGAGCGCAACGTCTTCGGCCAGCCCATCGGGGCGCATCAGGGTGTGCAGCATCCGATGGCCAAGGCACATACCGCGATCGAAATGGCCAGCCTGATGACCCGGCGCGCGGCATGGGAGTTTGACAACAAGCTGCCTGCGGGCGCGTCTTCGAACATGGCCAAATACGCCGCCGCCGAAGCCGGGATCGAGGCCGTTGATGCCGCGCTTCAGGCCCATGGCGGATCGGGCTTTACCGAGGATACGGGGCTTTACGAAATGTATCCGCTGGTGCGACTGCTGCGGACGGCACCCGTGAACCGAGAGCTGTGCCTCAGCTTTATCGGCGAAAAGGTCATGGGCCTGCCACGATCCTATTGATCGAGCGGCCCTGCAAGGGAGGACAACATGCAATTTGGAATGCGCTTTCGGCGGCAGGACGCCGCCAGCAAGGTAAATGATCGCTTCTGGCACGAGATCGAGGGGATGCCGCTCGACGAAGTGCGTCGCATTCAGGAAGAGCGGCTGCGCGCGCAGATGGCCTATCTCAAGGCGAACTCGACCTTCTATCAGGAAAGGTTCGCCGCGGCGGGTGTCGATTTCGACGAGATCCGCACCATCGAAGATCTCCAGAAACTGCCCTTCACCTATAAGACCGAGATCCGCGAGAGCCTTGCTGCGGAACCGCCCTTCGGCAAGCACCGCGCGGCGCCCATGTCGGACATCATCCAGATGCAGGCCTCGTCGGGCACCACCGGCAGCCCCTCCTATGTGGCTCTGACCGAAGCCGACGCCGAGATGTGGCACGAGATGACGGCGCGCTGCTTCTTCGCCAACGGGGTTCGGCCGGGCGATATGGTGTTGCACGCGTTTTCGCTGGCCAAGGGCTTTGTCGGCGGGATTCCGGTGATGCAGGGGTTGCAATACATGGGTGCAATCGACGTGCCCGTGGGGGCAGATGGCGGCGTGGAACGGCTGCTGCGCGCCTGCGCCGACACGCGCCCGCGCTGCATCGTGGGTACCCCGAATTTCGTTCTGCACCTGGCGGAGAAAGCGCCGGAGGTGCTTGGCTGCAAGGCCAGCGAGCTGGGCGTCGAACGGATAATCGTCGGTGGTGAGCCCGGTGGCGGCATCCCGGCAATTCGCGCCAAGATCGAAGAGGCCTGGGGGGCTAAATGCTGCGAAATGCTGGGCGGCACCGATCTCGGCGTGACCTACTGGGCCGAATGCGATGACCAGTCGGGGATGCATATGGTCAACATGGACTATATCATCACCGAGTTGCTCGACCCTGAAAGCGGCAAAATCATTCCCTGGGAAAAGGGTGCCGAGGGCGAGATGATCTATACTGCGCTCGGCCGTCAGGCGAGCCCGCTCGTGCGGTTCCGGTCGGGCGATTATATCGAGGTCCTCGACACCGAGTGCTCCTGCGGGCGCACCGGCCCCAAGATCCGCTGCACCGGACGGACCGACGACATGCTGATCGTGCGCGGGGCCAATGTATTCCCCTCCGCGATCAACAGCGTGATCACCGAGATGGTGCCGGACACCAACGGCGTCATGCGTATCGTGGCCGATTTCGAAGGCCATACCACGCAGGGCGCGCTGAAGGTGATCGTCGAACGCGGCCGCGATCGCGATCCCGCTGATGATGATGCCCTCAAGAGAAAAATCGAACAGCGCCTGCGCGACGCCCTAGTTTTCAAGGCCGACGTTCGCCTGGTCGCGCCCGACAACTTTGAAAAACCCGGTGCCGCCAAGGTTGCCTTTGTTCTGAGAGAATACCCCGACCTGCCATGACAAAAATGAAATCCCTTCTCGACACCGGGTCTGACGATTTCCGGGAAAACGACGCGCGGTATCGCGAAAAAATCAGCGAGCTGCATAGCCTTCGCCTGCAACAACGTGTCGGTGGCCCCGAAAAGGCGCGCGAGCGGCATGTCTCCAAAGGCAAGATCCTGCCGCGCGAACGCGTCGAACGGTTGATCGACCCGGGCACGCCCTTTCTCGAACTCGGCGAGCTTGCCGGGCTTGACAGATATGACGGCGTGCCGCCGGGTGCAGGGATCATCACCGGCATCGGCATGATCGAGGGCCGTCAGTGCATGATCATTGCCAATGATGCCACGGTGAAGGGTGGCACCTATTTCGGCATGACCTCTCGCAAGCATGTCCGCGCCCAGAAAATCGCCTGGAAGAACCGTCTTCCGGTAATTACGCTGGTCGACTCCGGCGGCGCGTTTCTTCCCGAACAGGAGCATATCTTTCCGGACGAGGGTCAGTTCGGCTCGATCTTTCACCAGCAGATCGGCATGTCTGGTGACGGCGTGCCGCAGATCGCCGTGGTCATGGGCCCCTGCACCGCAGGTGGTGCCTATATTCCCGCGCTTTGCGACGAGGTGGTGATCGTGCGCGGTCAGGGCTTCATGTATCTGGGCGGACCGGAACTGACCTTTGCGGCCACAGGTGAGAAGGTCGATGCCGAGACGCTGGGCGGCGGCAAGATGCATTCGTCCGTGTCGGGAGTAACCGACCATCTGGCCGAGGATGACGCCCACGCCCTGGCCATCACCCGCGAGATCGTCAGCCATCTGGGCGAAAAGCCCCTGCCCCGCAAGACCCCGCAAACGCCGCGCGCCCCCGCCTATCCGGTCGAGGAAATCTACGGCATTGTCAGCCGCGACGCCAAGGTGCCGACCGACAACCGCGAGATTGTCGCGCGGCTGGTGGACGGCAGCGATTTCCACGAGTTCAAGCCGCTTTATGGCGACACCATCATGACCGGCTGGGGCCGGATCCACGGCCACGAAGTGGGTATTCTGGCCAATACCGGCGTGCTTTTTGTCGAGGCCGCGTTGAAGGCCACCCATTTCATCAATCTCTGCGTCCAGCGCGATATACCGCTGCTGTTTCTCGCGGATGTTAATGGCTTCATGGTCGGCCGCGAGGTCGAGCAGATGGGCATCGCCAAGGCGGGTGCCAAGATGATCACCGCCATGTCATCGGCACGGGTTCCGAAATTCACCATCATCACCGGCGGTTCCTACGGGGCGGGTTATCTGGCCATGCTGGGCCGCCCGTTCCAGCCGGATGCGACCTTTGCCTGGCCCACGGGCCGCGCCGCCATCATGGGCCCCGAACAGGCCGCAAGCGTGCTGGCCCAGGTCCGCGCCCAGATCAACGAGCGTGAGGGCAAAAGCTGGACGCCCGAGGAAGAAGAAGCCTTCAAGGCGCCGATCCGCAAGGAATACGAAGATTTTCAAGGGGCCTATAATTTTGCCTCAAACCTCTGGATCGACAGTGTTATCGACCCCTGTGAAACCCGCGATGTCATGGCACTCATGCTGGATGTGACATCACGCAGGCCAAAGGTCGAAACCCATTTCGGCGTATTCAGGATGTGAGGCCCGGATCATGAAAATCAAGACGCTTCTCATCACCAATCGCGGCGAAATAGCCTGCCGGATCGCGCGCACCGCGCGGGCCAGTGGCATCACCCCTGTCGGCGTGCATTCCGAGGCCGACGCTAACGCCCTTCATGTCCGCGAGATCGGTCACTCCGTGTGCATCGGTGCCGGCCCTGCTTCGGAAAGCTATCTGAAGATCGACGCTGTGATTGCCGCCGCAAGATCGGTCGGCGCGGATGCAATCCATCCCGGCTATGGTTTTCTCGCCGAGAACCCTGATTTCGCCCGTGCGGTCGAGGCCGCTGGCATGATCTTCATGGGGCCGACGCCGGAAACGCTCGAACGTTTCGGTGACAAGGCCAGCGCCAAGCAGGCCGCCGTGGCCGCCGGCGTGCCGGTGATCTCGGGCGCGGAAGGCGCGCGCTCCGATCCGCAGGAAATCGCAGACGAGGTGCGCGAAATGGGCCTGCCCGTCCTGCTCAAGGCGGTCGGCGGCGGTGGCGGACGCGGTCAGCGCCTTGTGACCGACGAGGCGACACTTGTCGAGGACATCGAAGGCGCGCTGCGCGAGGCAAAATCCACCTTTGGCTCCGAAGGGCTTTTGCTGGAAAGGTTCCTGCCCGAGGCGCGCCATGTCGAAGTGCAGATCGCCGGCGACGGCAAGGGGCATGTGGTGCACCTCTTCGAGCGCGACTGCACGCTTCAGCGCCGTCACCAGAAGGTTATCGAAGAAGCCCCGGCCTGGGGCCTGCCCCGCGCGCTGCTGGACGAGATCGCGCATGACGCCGTGCGCCTGGGCGAAACGCTTGACTATCGCGGCCTCGGCACGGTGGAATTTCTGGTCGCGGGCGATGAATACTTCTTTCTTGAGGTGAACCCCCGCATTCAGGTCGAGCACCCTGTCACCGAGGCGATCACCGGCCTGGACCTCGTTGCGCTGCATCTGCGCATTGCCGAAGGCGTGGGCCTAGGCCTGGTGCAGCAGGATCTAAAGATCAACGGCCACGCGGTCGAGGCGCGTCTCTATGCCGAAGACCCCGCGATGCAGTTCGCCCCATCGACCGGCACTTTGACCACGCTCAGCCTGCCGGATGGTCTGCGCATTGACAGCGGCGTCGAAGAAGGCGACGCGGTCACGCCCTATTATGATCCCATGATCGCCAAGCTGATCGTTCACGCGCCCGACCGGGAAACCGCGCTGGCGCGGCTGGCCACGGCGCTGGATCACGTCGCGGTGGAGGGTGTGCAGACCAACCGCGCCTTTCTGACGGCGCTGGCGCGCAACCCCGAGTTCGAGCGAATGCAGGTTCATACCCGCTGGATCGACGCCAGGCTAGACGCACTGACGCAGGCCGATACCTCCGACCGGTCCAATCTTTGGAAGGCGGCGGCGGCTGTTCTTTTCGTGGCCTCGGGCCGGTGCGATCACAGCCCGGACCCCTGGAGCAATCGCGACACATTCACCGGCTGGCGACTCGGTCTTGGCGGCGACCCGCTCGAAGCGGGGCAACGCGTGACACTCACCGACGCGGGCGGAGCCTCCGAAGAGTTGCGCGTCGGACCGGTCAAACCGGGCAGCCGATACACCGTCTATTCCGAAGACGGTGCCGCGATCACGCTGACCGCACGGGAAATCACACCGGGCCGCTGGCAGACGGGCAAAGGCGATGAAACCTATCTGATCGACGCGCGGCTGCACGCCGGGGTGATCGAACTGGACACGCCAGAAGGCCGCCTTGTCTACCGCCCGGCGGCACCGCTGGCCTTTGCTGGCGGCGACGCGGCGGCGGATCGTGCCGTGATCTCCCCGCTGACAGGCATGATCGTCAATGTCAAGGTCAGCGCCGGGCAATCCATTTCGGAAGGCGACGTGATCGCAGTCATGGAATCGATGAAGCTCGAAATCTCGATCCGCGCTCCCGCAGCCGGGATCGCCAGCAACATATCCGTCTCGACTGGGGACATGGTCGATCGCGGCCAGGTCATTGCCGAGATACTGCCATCCAAGGAGTAATGAGATGAGCGACTTTCCCAAATTCGTCGAGTTTCGCGAAGAAGGCCCGCGCGAGGGCTTTCAGATCGAAAAGAAAATCTATCCGATGGAGGAGCGGATCGAACTGATCGACATGCTCAGCGAAACCGGTCTGAAACGCATTCAGGTCGGCAGCTTCGTCAGCCCGAAATACGTGCCGCAAATGGCCGATACCGGCGAGTTGTTCCAGCGCATCAAGCGCAAGCCCGGCGTGAAATACACGTCGCTCTGGCTGAACGACAAGGGGTTTCGCAAGGCCCTGACCGCGCATGAGGTCGATATCGACCCGCGCCTGCTGTTTTACCCCTCCGAGGCCTTTGCGCAATCCAACAACAATTGTTCTGCGGCCGAAATGCGCGAGAAACAACGCGACTGGGTCCGGCTTTACAAGAAAGAGGGCTACACGGTCGACGCCGCCTATGTAATGACGGCCTTCGGCTGCAATCTGGAAGGCCCCATCCCGCAAGAGCGCATCCTGGACGATTTCCGCTTCATCCTGGAACTGTGCGAGGAAGAGCAAATTCCCGTGCCGATCCTCGTAATCGCCGATACGATGGGCTGGGGCAACCCCGAAGCGGTCAAGCGGATGATCGGCGCGCTGCGCGAGCTGGCCCCGGAGGCGCGCATCGGCATGCACATTCACGACACACGTGGCCTTGGCATCGCCAATGTCCATGCTGCCCTGTCGATGGGCGTGGATATGTTCGAAAGCTCGGTTGCCGGACTTGGCGGCTGTCCTTTTGCGGGCCACGGCCACGCGCGCGCGGCCGGCAATGTCTGCACCGAGGACGCGGTGTTCCTGTGTCACGAACTAGGTATTGAAACCGGCATAGATTTGGACAAACTGATCGCGGCGGCCCTCAAGGCAGAAAAGATCATCGAAGCGCCGCTTATGGGGCGCGTGATGCATACCGGCGGGCTCGATAAATACCGCAAGGCCAGCTGAGGGGGATGAAAATGGCAAAGTTACTAGACGGAAAGGTGATCCTGGTCACCGGAGCGGGCGGCGGAATCGGCCGCGATATCGCGCTGATGGCCGCGTCCGAGGGCGCTGCCGTGGTGGTCAATGATCTGGGTGCTTCTCTGAAAGGCACCGGCCAGACCGAAGCCGCGGCGCAGAAGGTCGTCGACGAAATCAAGGCTTTGGGGGGGGATGCGATCGCCGATGGCGGTTCTGTCACCGATCCCGATGCCGCGCGCGCCATGATCGAGGCCGGTGTCAAGGAATTCGGTCGCATCGACGCGGTGGTGAACAACGCCGGCATCCTGCGCGACGGGTTCTTTCACAAGATGACCTACGAGGATTTCGACGCGGTGGTGAAGGTTCATCTATACGGTGCCTTCAATACCAGCCGCGCGGCGGCCGACTATTTCCGCGAACAGGAAAGCGGCGCGCTGGTGCATATGACTTCGACCTCGGGGCTGATCGGCAACTTCGCCCAGGCAAACTATTCCGCCGCCAAGCTGGGCATCGCCGCCTTCTCGAAATCGGTGGCCCTCGACCTCAAGCGCTGGAACGTGCGTTCGAACTGCATCGCGCCCTTTGCCTGGAGCCGGATGATCTCGTCGATCAAGACCGACACCCCGGAACAGGTGGCCCGGGTTGAAAAACTCAAGCAGATGACACCGGCCAAGGTGGCACCAATGGCGTGTTTCCTGATGTCCGACAAGGCCGAGGGGGTCAGCGGACAGATCTTTGCCGTGCGCAACAACGAGATCTTCCTGTTTAACCAGCCGCGCCCGGTGCGGTCGGTGCATTCCGGTGATGGCTGGACCGCCGATGAAATCGCCGAGCGCGCCATTCCGGCACTCAAATCGCAATTCACACCGCTCGAAGTTTCAGCGGATGTCTTTTCCTGGGATCCGGTCTGATGGGCAAGCGCAAAGAAAAGATCAGTTCGAAAATCGGCTGGAGCACCCCCGACAAGATCTGCGTGCGCGGGCTCGACCTGCCGAACGAGATCCTCGGCCACATGAACCTCGGCGATTTCGCCTTTCTGCAACTGACGGGCCGCAAGGCCACCCCCGAGGAAAGCCGCGTCTTCAACGCGATCATCATCACCCTCGTGGAACATGGCATCACGCCCTCCGCCCTGGCCGCGCGCATGACTTATATGGGCGCGCCGGAATCGCTTCAGGCAGCGGTTGCGGCCGGGCTTTGCGGGCTGGGAACGGTCTTTGTCGGCTCGATGGAGGGCGCGTCGAAGATGCTTTACGAGGCGCTGCCCGAGGACAAGCTTGGCACCGGTGCCGATCTGGATGCCATCGCGCTGGAGACGGTTGAAAAATTCCGCGCCAGGAAGGCCATCGTGCCGGGGCTCGGCCATCCGATACACAAGCCGGTCGACCCGCGTGCGCCCCGCCTTTTCCAAATCGCAGCGGAAAACGGCAAGTCGGGTGAATACATCGCGCTGATCCAGAAAATCCAGACGATCGCCGAGGAAAAATCGGGCAAGATGCTGCCGATCAACGCCACAGGTGCCATTGGTGCGATCTGCTGTGAATTCGGCTTCCCTTGGAAGATCGTGCGCGGCTTTGGTGTTATGGCGCGCTCCATCGGGCTGGTTGGACACATCCTTGAGGAAAGCGAAAACCCGATTTCCTTCGAGCTGTGGCAGCGCGCCGAAGAGGAAATCCTCGAAACCTCCGGCCCGGGAGCGGCTTGAACAATGCAGACATCCGCACCCGACACCCATAACGATCTGCGCGACGCGCTTCGTGCGCTTTGCGCGCAGTTCCCGCCGGAATACCATCGCAGGTTCGGCGACGGTGAAACCTATCCCGAAGAATTCGTTGATGCGCTGACCCGCGAGGGCTGGCTTGCCGCGATGATCCCCGAGGAATACGGCGGCTCGGGCCTTGGCCTGACCGAGGCCTCGATCATCATGGAAGAGGC